>ERZ857693.885-NODE-885-length-42941-cov-6.687987_pt1 | contig 42941 bp, 49 predicted proteins | sample MGYA00519765_ERZ857693 | MGnify/ENA primary metagenome ERZ857693 (study PRJEB31778, sample SAMEA3449354) | human gut metagenome | biome: human gut; feature: human-associated habitat; material: faeces | place: United Kingdom | collected 2010/2012 ... | reverse complement strand
ATCTTGTGAAATCACAATTTATTCTTGTAGCCTGCCGCTGATACCGTCTGGATTGGTTTTTCCTTTCTTTTTGTTCCCTTTAATTAGCCATGAACTGTTTCATGCCCTGGCTTTTAGCCCCCGGATTATCATTTCCGTAGCCCTCCAGCAGGTTAATGACGCCCCAGATTCCGAGACCTGCGCCAAGGGCAATAACCAAAGTTTGGAGAACATCGACAGCAGAGTTAAAGAAATCCATAAATGTGTATGCCGGAATATGCGGGATGTTGGGTTAGAAATGGGTTCTCACAATGCAAGCGCCGGAACGAAAACCGCTGTACGGCTCCCGATTCCGGCGTCTCCTTTCAAATTTTAATTGTTTTTGTTCGTTCCGGCCTTGCAGTATGAGCCGGTGTCTTCTGTCTGTCATGGTGTATCAAGCCTCCTTGCCTTGATAAATCTTTATGAAAAAGCGGGCTGTTCACCCGCTGCTTCATCCGCTTCGGACACATCTACCTCAAAAACATTGTAAGCCTCGTCCTGTTTCGGCTTGAGCCGGTGAGAGAGGAACTTTTCAATGTCAAATTCATTTTTGGGGTTTGCATCCGACAGGTATTTGTAATTCTTGTGCTGTGTGATATCAAACTTATTGGACAGAAACGGCCGCACGCCGCGAAGCTGCAAGATGCACTTGGAGCCGTCCAGCACGGCAAGCTCATCCACCGTAGCGAGGTCTTTGCCGAGCTTCTGGTAGTTAAGGCTGTGGGAGACCTCGCGGCCGCGGCTCTCGCCGGTATTGAAGGTGTCGATGGTCTCTTTCCCCAGCGCCTGATTCAGCTCTTTCAACGTGGTCGGCTCCTTGCCGCCAAGGAAAATCGAGGTGTCACAATTCCCGATGATCGTATCGGCGTTGTCCTTATACAGCGCCTTGAGCTGAGACTGTGCCTGCAAAACGAGGCAGGCGGAGATCTCACGGCTACGAATCGTGGCCATGAGCTTTTCTAGATTGGGTATCTGCCCAATGTTTGCCGCTTCGTCGATCAGGCAGCGCACATGCACCGGCAGGCGGCCTTTATACTGGTCATCTGCCTTTTCGCACAGCAGGTTAAATAACTGGCTATAAATCATAGATATGAGGAAATTGAAGGTGCTGTCGGTATCGCTCATAATGAGAAACAGCGCCGTCTTTTTGAAGCTTCCATCCTTGGCATCCGGGTTGTCGTATATCTTGTCTCCCAGCGTGTCCAGCTCCAGTTCGTCATACATGGTGATCTCCCGCAGCTCCGCAATATCAAAGGGAGCAAGGCGTGCGCCGCAGCTAATATTGATACTCTTAGCTGTCTTGCCCGCGGCTAATTTGTACTTTTTATATTGCCGCACCGCGAAGTGGTTGGGCTTGTCCTTTTCCAGCTCCTTGAACGCGATATCCACAGGATTTTCAAAGGTTTCATCGTCCTCGCGGACTTCCATGGCGTTGACCAGCTCGATGAGCGTGGCAAAGTTCTGCTCTTCTTCGGGCGCTTCATAATGGATGTAGCCAATCAGGGCACAATACAAAAGCGTCTCTGCCTTCACCCAGAAATCGTCACCGGATTTTCCGTCTCCCTTGGTATTGCAGATCAGGGTGTTGACCAGCTTCAAAATGTCCTTTTCTGAGTGGATGTAGGCGAAGGGGTTATAGTGCATACTCTTGGAAAAATTGATGGTGTTGAATATCTTGATGCGGTAGTTGTTCTTCTCCAACAGTTTGCCGCACTCGACCACGATACTGCCTTTTGGGTCGGTGACGACGAACGAAACCGGATAGTCTTTCGACTGGCATTGCATGAGGTTTGGCTTGATAAAAAAGCGCGTTTTGCCGCTGCCGGAGCCGCCGATGACCAGCACGTTTTTATTCCGCGCCGTCCGCGGGTCTTTGGGACGATTGTTCATGGTCAGGCTCTCGGTCTGCGTGAGGATGATGTTGTTCTCGAATACCGGGTCGATATACGGCGCGATGTCCTCATGCGTGCCCCAGCGGGCACTGCCGTACTCCATATTCTTGCGGAATTTCTTGGCGTTCTTGCCTTTGACGTAGACCGCCAGCCGTAGTGCGGCGGCGATCAGGAGGCCGACCAGCAGATCGGCGGGGTGGAAGCTCGGAAGTAGGCTCTTAAAGGCCAGCCGGAAGCCATCCAGAATATGCAGGGCTTTTTGAGAGAAGTCCAGCCCCGGTGCTAACCGCGCAGCCTGCCCACACTTGGTTCCCAGCAGGGCGAACAGCAGATACGGGAGATTGGGGAGAATGATTTTCTTGATGTTTACAGGCTTTTTCATAGCTCCAGCCCCTTATCCTTGTGTCTGACCGCAGGCTTGATGATGTCCTTTGCCGCCTGAATATCATGCAGATGCTGGATGAGAGAGGGTTTCTGACGCTTCCTTGCCGTATTGCGGGTATATTCCTCAAAGGCCGCTGTGAGGGCATCCGCGTCCCGCGCCTTGAAGAACACCATGTACTTGGGCGGCGAGAGGGTCTTGTCCTTTTTTACAGCGTAGTCCACGCCGTATTTCCTTGCCACACGGTCAAAATCCTTGATGTTTTTATTGCTGATCTCGATGTTGGCAACGCCCTGATTCTGACCGACAAGCTGCTTGACCGTCTGCTTGCCGGTGGGCTTTACGGGGCCAGCCCGCTTTTTCTCAGCAATTTTCGCTTTCTGGTGTGCCAGGAACTTTGCAACCGCAGCCTTGAGCACACGCCCGGTGAGCTTTGTTGCGCTGATTACGAGAGTCACTGTCCTGTTTTCAACCTCTTCCTGCAATTATGAACGCCTCCTTCCGTAATGATCGCAGTATACACCGGCGCACGGCTTACAGCGCAATGGCCGGGATCGTTTCGTCTCCGTGGCGGAGCTGCACGGTGCGCTCTTCAAAAAGCCGCCGCACCAGACCGGCGTCCCCCGAAGAGATATCCCATAATTCATCATCGAGACAGTAGAACACAATGGTGGGGCCGGTCAGGTACGTTTCGCCGCTGACGGTCACGACTGCTTTCTGCTCATAAGCCATGTACAGGTCGAAGGTCGGCACCTGCCGCACATGCGTGCAGAGGAAGCCGGTCGCAATGAGCGCGTCCAGCAGACGCATGGATTTGGCCTTCTGGCCGGGCACAGCCAGTAGAACCGAAACATTGCTTTCATCGTATTCCTCATCATTCGGGGTGAGCTGGAAGCCAGAGACGGGTGCGTAGCCGTCGCTTTTGAGCCTGACCCTGCGAGGGATTTTCCCGTGCGGGAGGATGATGTTGACGTCGCCTGTGATGTTTACCGTGAAGTTTTCCATGATACATTCCTTTCTCAGCGCTCGCTCTGGCGCTGCCGTTTGTTTATTCCGATATTGAAATCAATCGCGGGGTTCTGTGATCGTTACTGTCAGTCCGTATTCGTCCTCCAGCGCTTGCAGCAACTGCTCAAGCTCATCACGGCTCTTGATATACGGGATTTCCAGTGCCGATACCGGAACCTCCAACGTCTGAGCCAATATACAGAGCAGATCGTGTTTGGGCGTTCTTGCACCGGATTCATACTGCGCGATGCGGATGTCGGCGGTTTTTACCGGAAAGCCCACAGCTATCCCCAAAGCTCTTTGCGTCATCCCACGTTTCAGACGAAAGCTACGGATGCGTTTTCCCGGACTCATAAAGCTGTGCATTGTCTTTGCTCCCTCCTCCGCGCTGGATGGCCAGCCTTTTTCTGAATGTCTTTCACCGCTCGTTCTGGCGCTGCCGTTTTTTCTGCCACTGATCCAGCAGCTTGATAATGACCCGTTCCATTTGCTGCGGCGTGTAATTCTTGGGGAAGTATTTGCGGAGCGTATCGCTTTTCAGCGTGACGCGATCCAACTCGTCTTTCTTTTCTTCGGACATGACCTTGTACATGGCGTCCTGCGTGCATTTGCCCTCACGGCTGAGCTTTTTCAGCCGCTGCGCCTGCGAAAGCGAGGGGGTGTTCTGGGAATACTCCATTGCATCCAGAAACTGCCGCTGTTCCTCCGGCTTGAGGTACGACAGCTCCACAGCAGGATTCAGGGCAATTTCCTTGGCATCAACTTTCTGCTGAATCTCTGGAACAAGCTCCGTCAGGCGAATGAGCCGCTTTACCTGCGAAACGCTTTCGCCGCTGTCCTGCGCGATTTTTTCAGCGGAATTTAACTTTGGCCCAACTTGGACTAAAGTTAAATCTGTCCGCTGTCCCTGATGTTTCAGCGCCTCCATTTTCATCTTGTACGCCTGTGCGCGTTCCATGGGAGAAATGTTCTCGCGCTGCAAATTGGTATCCACCAGCAAGATCACCGCCTCGTCGTCAGTCAGATTGCGGACAATGGCCGGGATCGTATCCTTCCCGGCAAGGCCGCTTGCGTGCAAGCGCCGGTGTCCGGCGACCATCTCATAGCCACCTCCGGGATCTGGCCGGATGATGGTGGGATTGAGCACGCCGAACTGCATGATGCTGTCTACCGTCTCCTGCATGAGCGCATCGTCCACCACCTTGAACGGATGATTCTTGAAGGGGTGGATATCCGAAATGCGTACCTGCTGCACCTGCTCCGGCTGGGTGCTCTGTGTGTCCTTTGGTTCTGTCTTCTTTGGCATAACGTTCACCTCCGTAACATGCGAAACGCCGCAGGCCATACAGCCAGCGGCGTCTAAATACGTCCTTCCGCCATATCGTGCTGAACCAGGGCTGCATAGTAGCTGGTCATGGTAAGCGAAGCGTTGTACAGCGTTGCCAGCAGATATTGACGGATGTTTTTGATCTTTGTGGTGTTCTCTTTCATGCAGCTCACGACAAAACGGATATGCTCGCTGTCCAGCTTCAGGAACCGGCTTCTGACCACCTCCGCAGGCTTATCATCGCCAGAAATGCGCACGGTCTCTTTTGTGGTGCAGACCGTATCCACGATAAGCTCCAGAATTTCCTCGACGATCTCCTTGTCATACGGCAAGTCCAGCAGCAGAACGTCATAGCTGATATTCTCCATGATAAGTTCTCTGTACTGCGATCTTCGCTCTGCATCGTTTCTTTTCGATTCCCGCTTTTGACTGCCCCTGAACGAAGTGAAGGGAAGAGCCTCAGTATCGTTCAAATCAGTATTGTTCTTCTCAGTATTACTACCTTTTGATTTTGGAAATTCTTGAGTTTCGATTTTCAAAACTCCTGAATTTTGATTTTCACCATTCTTGAATTTTGATTCCGGCGCAGCAGCAAAGTTCTTGACGTAAATGAGATTGGGCTTGCCGAGGCCTTGCCGCTTGCGCTCAATAAGCCCGCATTTCTCATCCAGTTCATTCAGCAGCTTCATGGCCTTTTGCGAAGCACAGGAAAGTGCGTCCATGATATCCTCGACGGTATAGACGATATACACGCGCCCCTCCTGATCCAGCCAGCCATTCTTGGCAGACAAACTCATGCGATCAAGGAGCAAGCCGTAGAGGATTTTGGCCTCTGCCGAAATGTCCTTGAACCGGCTGTCCGTGAACAGCACTTTGGGGATGCGGTAGAAAGAGAACTGTTCCGCCTGATCCCCGTAGTAATAGTCCAGTGTCATGTATCTTCACGCCCTTTCCAAAGGCCCATAGAGCGCAGCAGCTCTTTTGTACACCAGCCGATGCAGGGAGACGCCCGCCCATACGGACAGCCGTCGCACTCACTGACGGCGGCAGGCGGCTTCTGCGCCGAAATATAATAGCAGTCGGTTTTGCCTCGGTAGGTGCAGCCCTCGGTCTGCTTCCAGAAATAGCAGTACCGGCAGTCTTTCGGTTTGTCCTCTGTATGTCCGTTCATTGCTCTCGCCTCCATTCCCGCCCATACCGGGCAACAAAAAAGCACACCCTCCGGCTCCGTCAGGGAGCAAGTGGATGTGCTATGTAATACCGATTGTCCATGCCATGTTACTGCGTCAGGACATGAAAAAAGCGCGTCTGCCGACCCAAGCGCCACTTTGGGTAAACAGACGCGCTTTGTTTTACTTGCGGTTTTTGCGTGAAAAAGCTCAAAAAGCAGCGTGTTTCTGACACTTTTTGAGCCTTAATGTTTTTAGTCCTATTATTACAGCCGCGTCAATATATTTATCAAGCACCGTCCAGTTCGGGTGGTATTTTGCTTGATCTTCGTACCATTGCATTTGGTTTTCCAAAGCCGCCAACTGCGCCTCGTGCTCCGTGGATACACGCCCATAGAAAACGGCCTTGCGCTCTCTGTTCCGATCCAAAACGAAAGTGTTTGGAATCTGAAACACCGTATTTGTCTGATACATAAACATACCTCCTTGGTTTGGTATCTTTATTTTACTGCCGGAAGGGCTGAATGTGAAATGTGCGAATCCGTATGCTTTTTCGCATTGATATAGGTTTGACGGTTCACAAGCCCTTTTTCAAAGAGGATTTCTATCAGAAGTACGGCGACATGGGTTTTATCCTTTTCAATTTTGATTTTTTGCGCCATCGTTTTCCTCCTACTTGCTTTTTTGAATCAGTTCATAGTCGAACCCTTTTCTGCTGTTGCAGTAGGTGCAAGTGTCCTTTGCCGCCTGCAACGGGTCGATCCTGCGCAAATAATAAGCACCCGTGCCGTAGAAATTATCGGCGCAGGTGCTGCAAAGGCAGAGGATCAGTTTTTTCGGGACGCTTTCGATCAGACCGATGCTGACCGCCAGCGCATGATTGATGCCGCAAATGTGCTTTTCGGACAGATGCCCGATGAAGTTGCCCAAGCGGCGCTTATCTACGGTGCGCAGTTGTTCCAGCAGGACGATGGAGGGCAGCTCCAAGCCGTCCTCGGCATCGATGTAGTAGTGGGTAGGAAGTTTGGCTTTCACGCCGGTTTTGCTCGTAATGGAAGCGATAATGACCGTTGGGCTGTGTTTGTTCCCGACATTGTTCTGGATGATCACGACGGGGCGGTAGCCCTCCTGCTCAGAGCCGACGCCCCGGCCCAGATCGGCGTAATACATATCGCCGCGCAAATATGTGTGGTTCATTCTGTGATGACCTCCTTTGTGTATTTAGGCGTTTCCGCCTATGTAAGAGGTCAAGCAGCAGAACAGGAATAAGTCGGAAAGGTATAAATAAATCCCTGCTTTATAGAACCGTTCCGCCGCTTGACCGTTTATTTTCAAATAATCCTATTTGTCCTCGACACCCCGGATCGTTATGGGAAGTCATCAAACGGCTGGCGGCTCACCAGCTCCACGGGAATCTCACCCCCGGTAGGTTCTCTATCGGCTGCTCTCATTGCCTGCGACGGCTCACACACGAAAAATGCTGCTCGCTCGGACTGTGACTGAACAGGAGTATCATTAGCCCTATTGCTTATCATCGCCATACCGGGAGCCTCCCGATACTTATAGCCGGCTGTTTATCGCTCCTTGCCGGAAATCAGAAAGCCAAAGACCGTATAATCAAAATAGGTGTAATCTCGTTGCTTCTGTTTTCCGCAAATCGTGGCGCAGCCGCTAATGTGGCTTATGCTCATCACAATAGCAATAGGAATGTGTTTGATGAATGGGTATTCAGTTGTAAAAGAGCAAACCCATTCACCGCACAAAACGGAAAACAGGCAGAGAGTTTTCGTACCTCTCCACCTGTTTCCTCACTTAAAGCCTAAAACACAGGGACTATTTCAAAATTTTTTTCAAATTATTCAGAGCGGCATAAATCGAATCCTGCACCGTCTGATATTTGCATCCCTCCATTTCTGCAATTTGGGAGTATGTAAGTCCATTGAAATAATACAGTATGAGCCTGCGCCGTTGTGTTTCGGGCAGTTTGTTTATAGCGTTGTGCAACGCCTCATACCGCATATTGCGAAGAACCGCATCCTCAACCGATTCCGGGAGAACAAACGCCCGGTCATATAAAGTAGCCTCGGTAAGTTCTGAATGCTCGTAATGCCGATCCATTTCATTAAGAAATGAAAGATCGTCCAGTTCAAAGCAATCCAGAAGTTCAAATAATTCTTTGTTTATCAGCAATTCCCGTAACACACCTTGTCCGTCCCGAAAGGAAAGATAATGCTTGTCCTGTCGTTTGGAAAGTGTATAGGGATTGTCTTTGTCTTTTCTGCGTTTTGGACGCTTCTCGTCCATAGTCGTTTCCTCCGATCAATCTGAAATTTGAGAAATTCAGATTGATCGGGGCGGTGAACGACAGCGTGGTAACGGTGCTTTGCTATATACAAAAACGCACCTGCATAACGGCAAAAATCGCCGTAACACAAGTGCGTTGTATTCTGTGTCAGATAAAAGGTGGTCTGTGGGTTCAGGGCGCGAGCCACAATATCCCGATGAAGAATTTAGACTTTTTTTGACCGTGTACCATCGGGGTGTAGGCGGTCTAAATCATACAATCATATTCGCTGCTTATAATCAGCAGCGAAGCGTTGGCGGCAGTCCAGCGCATAAAAAATCCCTCCAAACCAAAACGCTGAATTGGAGGGATAGGCACAGCAAAACACCCCGGCAAAACCTCGTTTTTTTATTTGTCAGGGCTGTTATTCTATTCAGTTCAACAATTTACGAACTGTCCGTTCATTTATAATTGAATTACCATGCCATTATCAACATGACATAATTAGGTACAATTATATGTGGAGGTGAACCGACAGTGCATAAAGAACCTGAAACGCTTGGAGAAATCCTTAAAACTGCTCGTATGCGTGCCGATATTACAATGGAAACGCTGGCGGAAAGAGTTGATATTACCGAGCGATACTTATATCGGATTGAGAACGAGGGAAAGAAACCCAGTTTTGATGTCCTCTATAAACTCATCCGGGAACTTGCAATACCAGCGGATTCGATTTTCTATCCCGAAAAGCCGTCCAAAGATTCCGAAATAGAAAATCTTGTCCGTATGCTTTACGGCTGTAATGAGCGTTCAATGGAAATTATCAAAGCAACCGTAAAAGCCACATTGGAAAGTCAACCAAAAGAACAATCATAAAGCTGCTTTTCAAAAAACAGAGCCGATGATCTGCGAGGTATCTCACAGGTCATCGGCTCTGCGTCTATGCGTCCGGCTCTTTGATGACAACTATATTCAAATTTTCAACTTCGATCAAACTTTCCTGCTTGCATTTCGGACAGTAGAGAGGAAAATTCTTTAATACTGTGTCCTCTCTGATTTTGTCACGCGTTTTACTACCGCAGGTTGGGCATAAAATCCAATGCTCATTTCTCATTGCATCACCGCCTTTTCATACAATCATTTTTACATCATCACACAAAATCATTTCTGACATCCGCAATAATATCTCCATTTTTGATTTTCCATAGCCCATATAGCGATGTAAGAAACATAATAAGGAACATAGCCAATGAAGATATTACAAATGCTCCAAGCGGAAATACAAAATCAATTACCGCACCGACTACAATGCTTTTATATATCAGATAGCATAACGGCAAAGAAGAAATGCCGCCGATTAAGATCGCAAGCAAACCATTCCGCAGGTTTTCGATGCAGAGCATAGCAAACAGCTTATTTACCGTCATTCCTACCGAACGCAATACCGCAAATTCACGCTTACGCATATTGAGGCTCGTAGTTATGACATTGAAAACATTTGCACAGGATATTACGGTCAAGAGAATTAAAAAGGAAGTTGAAAACAGCTTTATCATTGCGGCAAAGTTTCTCTGCGATTCATAGCTTTCAGCAGAACTGAATATTGACACATCTTCGGCAAGACCAACGCTCGTTAAATAATCCGTTGTGTTTTTTTGAATGTTCGCATAGTTTGGGGATTGTATCATTATTTCCTTGCTTGTGATTTCTGCATTAAACTCAGGCATACGGCTTTCGGGAATCAAAATACTGATGCCTCCGTAATTCGGTCTGAATTCAAGCGGAAAGTCATAGTTGCCAACCGTAAAATTAACGCTGAAAAAGGTATCGTAATAATTCTCATAATCAAAGCGGTCATTTGGATTTGCGTTAATATCTTGGCTGAGCCGTTCACTCGCTGCTTCACTCATATAACGCACATCGGCGTGATAGCTTCCGTCTTTCAAGATAGGAAAACTCGTGCTTTTACTATCCTCGTCGATTTCATCATAAAAGGCACTCGCATAAACGGAATTATCATTTTTAAGTCCATTTTGCGAAAGGAACTCGGAATAGCGTTCATTTGAAATAATGAATATATAAAACGGAGCTTTATATAATTCGGAGCTTTCTTTAAGTGTAGCCCAATCCGAGCCTCGGTAGCTGTCAGTTATCCATTCCGAATCAAGTAAAACACTATGGAAATGTGAGGGACTTTCCGCAAACCAACCGACTTCATCAATGCCGTCCTGCGATTTTACAAAGCTGTATAGCTCATCAAATTCTTTCGTGCCAAACTCCATAGAATAGTTCATACGCAGATCGTAGCCTATGTTCTTCCGTTCTGCTTCTACAAATGAGAGCATATACAGGCTGAACGCATTTGCAGACACAAAAAGAAAGATACTGATTGCAAGCGAAAATGTTATTGCACGAAACGCTTTCTTTTCTCGTTTTATAGTACGCTTTGCAAGCAAATTTTCAGCAGAAGAAGTAAAGTTACTGCACTTTACTTTCATCACGCCTTTTTCACCTTTCAGATTGCCTATTATCGAAATTTTAGAAGCAGCGCGAGCAGGAACACCGGCGGATAGTAACACCAACAGATAACCGAAAATTGCTGTCATCATAAGCAGCCATCCGTTTATATGCAGCCGCATACCAATGTTCACATAGAGTACTTTCCCCATATATGCTCCGAAAATATCAAGCAACGCCCAAGAAGTCAAAAGACCGAGGACTATACCGATCGGTATCGCAACCGTCCCAAGTAAAAGAGCTTCGGAATATACAATCGTGCGAATATCTTTTTGGGTTGCCCCAATCGAGGATAAAAGTCCGAGTTCTTTCGTCCTTTCGGAAACGGATATAGCAAAGGCATTGTATATCAAAGAAATTGCACCCACAGCGATGATAAGAAGCAAAGCGGCGGCAATCCCCATTATTAGGCTCTTAATACTCTCGCTTTGTGAAATCCCGAGATAGGAAAGCAATTCCGTGTGATACGAATATTCTGTTGTTTCACTTAAATATCGGCTTGCAAATTCGTACACCTCGTCTGGATTTTTAAGTGTAATGCGGAATACATCATTTTCGTCAATGGAGATCATTTGGGTGGATAAAACGCCCTCTGCCGCTTCAAGGTCTGCTATTTGTTCTGCGGTGGTGTTATACACGGCAATATGCCAATTTCCGTCCTTTTCGATAATGGAATCTATCGCAGAATCGAGCATAGAATTTAACAGCGTAAAAATCGTACACACCATGAGGACGGACAATACAATTCCCATAAGTGTTATCAGCGTTCGCCCTTTATTTTTCCGCAAGCTCCTTGTTGCAAGTTTAATACAAACACCCATAGTTATCCCTCCGAGAGCTTACCGTCCTTGATGATAAGCATACGGTCTGCCAACTTTGCAAGCTCCAAATTGTGCGTAATCATAATGAGCGTTTGACCGTATTGTTTATTTGCACTCCCCAGAAGCTCCATTACCTCTGCTGCACTTTTGCTGTCAAGATTTCCTGTCGGTTCGTCGGCAAGCATAAGCGCAGGATTTGTAAATAAAACTCTGCCTATGGCACAGCGTTGTTGCTGACCGCCTGAAAGCTGGCTCGGCAGATGACTTCTTCGCTCTTTCATTCCAAGCGTATCCAGCAATCGGTCAAGCGTTTCTTTGTCGGTTTTCTTTTTATCAAGGCGGCAAGGGAGCGTTATGTTTTCCTCAACCGTCAAAGTGGGAACGAGATTATAAAACTGATAGATTAAGCCCGCCTTTCGTCTGCGATAATAGGCAAGCTCCTTTTCGCTCTTGGCATATATATCCTCACCATCTACATACACCTTGCCGGAGGTGGGGCGGTCAATACCGGCAAGGATATGTAACAAGGTCGATTTTCCCGATCCCGACGGACCGATGATAGAAACAAATTCGCCTTTTTCTACGGTAAAAGATACATTGTCAAGTGCTTTAACCTCTGCCTCTCCCGCTTGATATGTTTTGCATAGATTACAAACATTCAGTATCGGCATATAAATCATTCCTTTGTAAGGCTTTCTTGTATTTTAGCTTCTGCTTCATCAAGATTGGCAAAGCTGGTAATTGCACCGTCAAACAGATCAGCATTGAAACGAATAGCTCCGTCGGACAAGATAACAGCAAAATGATCTTCTCCGAACATAGAATATTCGCAAATATCGTCATAGTAAAAAGTTTTTCCGTTGATTTCCGCACAGCTCTGTTCTGTTACTTCTTTCAAAAGGAAAATGCCCTCTGTTCCATTCTCCAAATGCGAGATTACAACAGACGAGTCATTTGCAGAAGCGTTATCCACACATTTCGGCAGCAAAACCGTTACCGTGCTGTCTGCTTTTGCATTTCCCGAAATAACCTTTGTAATTTTTATGGTAGCAAGTGCTTTTTGAGCAATTTCACCTTTGCCGTAGTCGATTTGAATATTGCGTACTGTTTCTATTGTACCTCGTACAATCGTATCGCTGTAACTGTTAAAGATTTCTTCCGAGGTCAATGGGGCGGGCAAGATTGTTGTTTTTTCAAATTCGTCAATGTAGGTAACCTTAATTCCTTTGGATCGCTCCAATTCAAAATCACCTTTGGAAGAACAGCCTGTAAAAATAAGGGTAGCTGCGATCAGCAAGAGCGAAAGTGTAAAAATGGTCTTTTTCATAAGTTTTGCATCCTTTCATAATTTGTTTTAGGCTTTCATGCCTTACTTATATAAACACAAAAGGCGAAATATCGGATGCAAAAAAGCAGGCATTTTTCAAAAGAAAACTGCCTGCTTTGCGGTGCTGATTTTATATTGTTAATCAGTTACTATTTTTTCAAAATAGTAAAATTGCCCATCGCCCTGCAAAATGATAACCTCGTCACTATATGGATATATCTTGGCTCCGATGATACTGTCTTTGTCGATCACGCTATCTGTCTGTATAATGTCCGTTTCGGTTAAAATTCCCGTAAATAAATCCGGGTTCTGTTTTAAGTCCGAAATATTGTTAAGTCCGTATTTGTCAATAACCAAGCGATTTGAAAAATAACCGTATTGCTCATTTTCGTATGAAATAGTGATTGAATAAAACACATCTTGCGCTATATGTTCCGGTTCTTTATTGAGAACAAATACAGCAGTAATGCTTAAACTGATAACCAAAACAAAAGTGGCAGCTAACGCACTTATCTTTCTAAAAGACCATACAGCAGCCGTTTTGTGCTTGTTTTGATTTGTGCCGAGCATTGCATAAACCTTTTCGTCAAGAGAAGTAAGGTCGTGCTTTTCTTCTGATTCAGACGAAATATTATCAGCCTGTGTTTCGATATACTGTTTCATTGCTTCTTTGATTTTTTTATCGTTCATATCCATCCTCCTTTAATCGAGCTTTCAGCAGCTTTTTTCCACGAGTGAGCTGTGATTTTACGGTGCCGTGTTTTCTGTTCAGAAAATCCGAAATCTGCGATGTGGATAATTCGTAATACAAATGGAGGATTAGCACATCCCGATATTCGGCAGGCATACTTTTTATATTCTGATAGATGATTTTGCAGCTTTCGTCTATAATAACACTTTCAGCAATGTTTTCATCACTTGCAAATTCATACTCAATGTCTGACAAGGAGACCGTTTGAATATGTCTGTCCCGTATCATATTAAACGACATATGTTTTACCGCCATTGTCACATAATATATACAATCTTTGCTGTCAACATCTTTTATCGCATCTAAATTTCGCATAATCGTGGGGATTGTATTATGTACTGCGTCCTCTGCATCCTGCGGATTTTTTAATATTTTCAATGCGACTGCATACATTGTGTTTTTATGCTTTTCATAAATGGCGGTCATTTTTTCAATTTCTTTACTCATACGACCTCCTAAATTATAAGACACTCTCTCAATAATCTATAACACGAAAAAAAGAATTTCGGATGCATTTTAGATAGTAGATTGAAAATTTATTTTTTCGCTGTTTTTAATTCCTCAATAGCGTTCCTTTACTGTCGTATCGTATATTTTAACACATAAAAGTTAAGAAATATAGTCTGCGTTTTGTTTCCTGATAATTATGTACCAACCGCCCCCAAAAAAGGCGGTTGATTTTTTAATGCGCAGGCACTCCGTAACCGAGGATTTCATAATGCCCTACGGCATAATGATTTTCCCGGCAGGAATCCCCGGAATTGCCTTCTATGGTATAAATAATTCCGTCCTCAACTCGTTCGACAATTCCTACATGGTCGGATAGCCCGTCCTGCGGACCGGACGAACCCTTGTTGTTCCAATCGAAAAAGATAATCATACCCGGCGACGGCGTGGCGCTGTTGTCAATCCATTGACCTCTATCCTTAAACCATTGCACGCCGTTTGTGCAGCCTGCAAATTTCGGGATAATACCACTATCAATATACCCGCACTCATTCGCCGCCCACGAAACAAAACAGGCGCACCATTCCACACGGCTGTCAAAGCCATACCAACTCCAATACGGCTGACCGCCCACATTGCCAATCTGCGAGAGAGCAACGGAAACAATTTGTCCGTCCTCGGTGTAAATGCCATAAAGAACCGCGCTCCACATACTGCGATTTTCTTCGGCAAGAAGTTCCGCAAGCTGCTTGCGCTGATCTGCATTGAATCCGAATTTATCTGCCATTTCTCCGGCGGTCTTATGAGCCACCGATATATACAGATAAGTCCGTGTGACCGTCGTTTTCGTTTCAACAATATTGCCGTGACCGTCATCCGTTTCGGTGATAATTTCCTCGGTCTTTGTTTCGGTTCGTGAGGATATGGTATTCATCTGCCAGAATATATCTTTTAGAATCGCTTTTTTTGAAGCGTCCATAGTGGCGACATCCTGCGGATTATTCGGATCGGTAGTAGTCTTAACCGCATAAACAGCCAAAACCTCCGGCCAGACGGCACGGGAGCCGGACATTTCCAAAACATCATAGGAGATATTCGTTTTGGTGGTGTCAAGCTGCGTTTGGTAATCGGTGTTGATTTCCTGTACCACGCTTTGCATTGTCATACTGCTTCCCGAATCCTCGCCCGAAAAAAAGATACCGAAACACGAGCCGACAATCAAGGCAATCAGGCATACCACAATGATAATCACAACGGCAACCCAACCGCCGGCGGCGATAGCGGAAATCAAGGCCTTTGTTCCGGCTATAATCGCCTTGACCGCCGCAACCGTGGCTTTGGCTGCCGCCTTTATCGTGGCAACGGTCGCTTTGGCGGTGGCTTTCGCCGCCTGTGCTGCCGTCCTTGCCGCTTTAGCCGAAGCCTGTGCGGTTTTTTGAGCGACTTTCGCTGCCTGTTCACTCGTTTTAATCGCAGTTCGGGCGGTCTGTTCGGCAGTCTTAACCGTTTTCTGTGCGGTCTTAACTGAACCCTTTGCCGTTTTAATTGTAGATTTACCCGTGGATTTTGCCGTCTGCTTGATCGTTTTTTCGCCACGCTCCAGCGTCTTAATGGATTTTTGAGCCTGCCGCTGCCGAAAATGCTCTTTTGCTTTGGAGATATTGTTTTTGGTAGATTGAACCCCACGGCGGCCTTGTTTGTCAAACTGCCGAACAGCCTCACGGGTGACGGTATCAGCACAGCCGGAAATACGGTCTGCGGCATATTCTTCGGCTGAACCCTCTGCAGAATAAACGCCGTGCTCCGCTTTGTCCTTTGTGCGGATATAGGCATCTTTCATCCGCTCTGCGGCAACCGCCGATTTATCAATCGTTTTTACTGTTCCTTTGACAACATTTTTTGTTTTGATGTCCGGCATAGCGTCACCTCCGATCCGAGCCGGGATAATTCTTTCCGTAAAGCAGCGTGAAACGCTTTGCTTCGGATATTGCCGCCTGCGGCCTGCCATTTAGCTTCAAAGACAAACCGGGCGGCAAGCTGACGGACAGAATAATTTTTGATAAAAGTCCTCCAAGTGCTTTCGTCCCATTCTTCAAGTTGCCGCCATAAATCCGGGAAATACCGATATAGCTTCCGCAGTTCTTCTAAACTTTGGAGCGGGCAGCACCAGCAGGAAACACGGCTGAAAATACGATATAAACCGCCCCAATCAAAACCTCTTGCATAGCAATAATCAAGGCAGTCCTTTTCGGACATTCCCCATTCCACAAGAGGATAGCAGGCGGTTTTTATGCGTTTGATTTCGTCTGCGGCGATACCCACATACTCCACAATTTCATATTGTTCTTTCAGATCACGGAGATAAGCGGCAATGACACGGGTTTTGAGAATACCCGTACACCAGCGATTGCGGGGGCCTGCCCAACTCATACCTCGGTACTTTGAAAGAGCAGGATTTTTTCTTTTCGGGATGTAATCGTAAAAATAGTATTCAAAATCGTGTTCCGCTTTCAGACGGATAATCGGTCTGCCGATATACGCCTCCAAACGGTTCAGATGTTCATACATCTGCGGGAATTCAAGCCCGGTATCACAGAAGATAATCAGATCAACCGGGCGCTGTTCTTCCAACAATCTCAAAAGCATAGCCGTCGAATCCTTGCCGCCCGAAAGGGACACTACATATTTTTCAGGCTTCATTGCTGCCCGCCTCCGCAGAGGGTGCGGCGATCCGCTTGGCGACAACGACCATGCGCCCGTTTTTGCGGCTGTATTCGCAGGTGGAGAGCGTGATCAGCTTATCGCCGTATTCCGCCGTTACGCCGGTGTCGTAGAGAGATAGCGCCTTGCATTGAGCAATATAGGCGTCAAAATCCTCCGCCGATTCCGCACGGGTGAAATGATAATACTTAAAGCCTTGTTCGGAATAGGCGGCGGTTTTGAATACCGCAATAATCTCATATTCGCCAAACCCGGACAGCGTATCAAAGCGGATGGTTTTGTGCTCCTGATAAAAGTCCTCGCTTTCATATTTGCAGAGATCGGCAAACATCGTCCCGTTGTTCATGTGATGGCCGTAGATCACGCAGTTGTCGGACAGCGCAAGGTCGCAGTTTTCCTGCACATAGGGCACGCCGTAATCGCTGTACTGCTTGTCAAAGCCCCGTTTCAGATAGAAATTCGGCTCGTCCACGGTCTGCATCACGGGATAGTCGATGTTCGTGCCGAGGATGGAGAGCCAGCCCAAAAAGTCGCTGTTCTGCTCCTGCACCGCCCGTTACTTTTCAAATGCCGTCAGTTCCGGCAGCGGCTCGGTTTCCGGCGGCGTGTCGGCGGGTGCCGGTTCGGTTTCCACCAGTGCGGCAATCTGCTCAAAGGCTTCGGCGCTCTGCTGTTCGTCCGCATACTGCCGACAGAGCATGATGCCGGAGAAAAGGAAAAGGGCGGCACATACGGCCGCCCCGATCATCAGATATTTGCTTTTCATATATGACCTCCTATTAAGATGCGTTTCTGCTGCCGAACACACCCTCACCGGGGCGCGTCGTCATCAAGCGGTAAAGCTCGGTATCTTTGGGAAAGCGGTTGATAAACGGCACCAGCGCCGAACCGTACTTGATCAGCCCGCAGCCAGCGTCGGCGTTGGTAACATAGCTCATCTGCTCATCGGAGATGTTCAGGAGCTTCGAGAGCTTGGCACGGTCGGAAAACGCCTGATTGAGCATGACCACAAACTCGGAGTTGGAGAGCATGGTGCTTGCCTGCACGGAATCCAGCAGGTATTCCACATTCTGCGTGATGGCGGTGGGATAACCGTTGCGCTTGCGGAACTGCCGCCATGCGGAGTTGAAGAAAATGCCGCTCTGTTCGTTTTCAAAAACGACATGAAATTCGTCGATGAAGATGTGGGTGCGCTTGCCCTTCTTCCAGTTGAGGGTAACACGGTTGAGGATGGTGTCTGTGATCACCAGCAGTCCCGTCGGCTTCAGCTGTTCACCAAGGCCGTGAATATCGAATACGACGATGCGCTTATCGAGATCGACGGTGCTTTCATGTCCGAAAATATCCAGTGAGCCAGTGGTGAACAACTCCAGCGACAAGGCGATCTCCTTGGCCTTTTCTTCGGGCTGTTCCAGCAGTTTGTTTCGCAGGTCACAGAGCGTAGCGGGTTTTCCCGTCCGCTCGGCATCCTGATACACCAGCGCCGTGCAGCGGTCGATGATGGATTTCTGCTGCGGGCCGACACCGGCCTTGTCGATCTGCTCCACAAGGGACATGATGAACTGCGATTTCTCCACAATGGGGTTGTTCTCGCCGTAGCCGTCCACCATATACATGGCGTTCAAACGGTCTTTGCCGCCTGCCGCCATATGAATGACGGTCGCCGTTTCCTTGCCCAGAGCCGCTGCCAGCGCACCAAATTCGTTTTCGGGATCGCAGATCAGCACATCATCGGCGGTGTTCAGAATGAGGAAAGCAATCAGCTCCTTAGCGCTGAACGATTTGCCAGAACCGGGCACGCCCAACAGAAACGCCGACTGGTTCAGAAGATTTGCCTTGTTGCACATGATTAGGTTGTGGGAGATGGCGTTCTCTCCGAAGTAAATGCCGCCCTTGTCCTGTACCTCCTGCACCTTAAAGGGCATGAATACTGCAAGGCTTTCGGTGGTGAGGGTGCGGAACGCATTGATCCTCCGTGTGCCGATGGGGAGAACGGTGTTCAGCCCGTCCAACTGCTGGAATTTCAGAACGGCAAGCTGGCACATATGCTTTCTTGCCACGGCGAGCACCGTTTCGGTATCGCTGTCGAGCTGCTTTTTGTCATCGGCAGTAATGACCATCGTAATGACCGCCAGCATCATCCGCTGATCCCTCGTGGTCAGGTCGTCCAGAAATTCCTTGCTCTCCTTGCGCTGGAGCTCCATATCATAGGGGACGACGGCGGAGAAATTGTTGTTGGCGTTCTGCCTGCGCTGCCAGTTGGTGATGTTGGTTTCGATGCCCAGCAGACGATTTTCCACCTCCCGCACGGCTTCATCGGTGGGGATCGGCACAACATCGATCGACAGCATCATATTTCGGTTGAAGTCGGTCAGCTCTGTAACCATGCTGTCTTTGATATACGAAGCGTAGTCTTTCAAAAACAAGACACGGCAGTATTTCTCGCCCAGCTTCAGACAGTCGCTGCTTTTCTCCATCGAGTCAGGGCAGATATAGTCCTTGAAGTCATGCCCCTTGCGCATCATATCCTGCGGGTCGAAGTGAAACGCCGCTTCTTCACCTTGGCGGTAGAAGTCGTGGAGCACACGCAGCTTTTCGGCGGCGTCCAGCTCGGTACACTTAGAACCGAGGGCGGCGAAATGAGCGATCAGGTCGGCACCGATCCGGGCAAAGTAGGTGCGGGCTTCTTCGATGTCCTTTTTGCAGACCGACACCGTGATATATTTCTCCTGAATGATGCCGTTGGCGCCGGTTGCCTTGTCCAGCAGCATTTGATTGTATTCCCGGCGGTACACATCGCAGGTGTCGCCCCGCATGGGCATTAAGATTGATTGCTCGAAATTTGCCCGGTTAAGCCTGCGGTTGTTGATGGTGATCTTCGTCGTCGCCCCGGAATCCAGACTGTTCAGCAGCTCCGAGTAGGCAAGGAACATCTGCTCCTTGTCCTCTCGGCTTGCCACAAGGTAGTTGATGTCGCTAAACTGATAGGTCTTGGAAAAACGGCTGCCCACCTGAAAAATGCCGTCCTTCCAGATGCGGCGGATAGGGATCACATCCTGCACCTTGCGGGGCACGGTGTACCGCTCCTTGTCCTGTTTCAGCAGGTTTTTCAGCGTTTTGATCATGATTTTCCTCCCTCCAATGTGTCTTTCAGCGCTTCATAGTAGAGATTTGATGCCTCAAAGCGAAGCTCTTTCGATTCTAACAGTTCCGAGCGCAGCCACGCCCAGAGGAATTGCTCGGCGGTCATGCCGTGGTAGGTGATAAAGCCCAGCGCAGCAAAGGGTGCGGCGCCGAGAATACACATCCAACTGACGGTTTCCGTCCCGAAGTGGGGTTTCAGCAGAAAGTACAGCCCCACGGCGACGAGGATCGCCAAAATAGAAAAAACAAACTGCCGCATGGACAGCCCGAAAAACATGGATTCCGTATAGTTGCGGATTTCCCGATTGATTTTCACTTCCAAATTTCTTCCTCCTTTACAGTCCCATCATTTCACGCACAACACGGTCTGCCATTTTGACAGCGCCGACGAGCACCAGCATATTAAAAACCAACTCGCCCACATACGACCACACCTGCGTTACCGCCGCAGCGTCGGGATCGACAACGGGCGGGCTGGATGCAAACAGGGAGAAGATGATGCAGGCCAGTACGATAATTGCACCCTCCAAGCAGACAGCGGCATAGCTCTTGATAAAACTCTTACCGATGTTCTGTGACGGCTCGCCCGCAAAGGCCGAGAGCGGAACCGGCGCAATGGCAGTGTAAAGATACAGTTTGAAAAACCTGCCGTACACGGTCATGATCATAATAAACGACAAGACCGTAATAAACAGCCCGCCGATCAAGGTCACTGCCCACAATGGGATGCTCTCAAAAAAGCCGCAGTCCTCCACGGCGGTCACGATCTCGGCAGGCAGTACGGTTTCCTGCGCCGCCCCGAAGCCTGCGGCGTTCATGATGGTAGAGATCAGTCCCTGCACGATGTTGAACAGGGCGATCATCAGCTCCAAGCCGTATGTGACGGCGGCTTTGGCGAGAGCGAAGCGGATAAACACTTTGAGGGCGTGCTCCGGCCGTTTCAGCTCCGCAAAGCTGCCGCAGGTTTTCATTACACCCACCACGAAGAACAAAACAAGCAGCGCAAGCCCGATAGCCTGCACCGCACCGTGGATGCCGACGATCACATTCCAGATCGTGCCGCCCTTGAACTGTTCCGGCGACTGCGTAATGAGCTGCCAGATCTCCGCCAGCTTTTCATTCCATGTTTCAAGCGCATTTTCCAAATTCTGCACGACCCAGTTATCCGACATTTGGCTCACCTCCCGTCAGCGCAATATCACAGGCGACCTCGTTGCCCCAAACATCCCAGCCGTCCGCTTTCTGACGGGCGAACAGTTCAATGCGGGGCAGATCGCCCATCAGCTCGACGATTCGCCGCCTTGCTTCTTCCGGCTTTTTGCTGTGTTCCTCGATGTGGGAGAGGATGACTTGATGCACTCCGGCCGAGCGGCGTTTCGGGTGGCCTTTGGTGGCAAGCATACAGAACTCCGCATTGGCTCTCGTCCAGTGTCCCATGCCCCAAAACAGGCTGTCGGACTTGCGGTTCTGCTTGATCCACACAAACGCCACCGTCTTATACGAAAAGCCCCATGCACGCATGACCGAAAAGCAGTCGTGCAGCAGAGGGATCGTTGTCCATAGAAACAATACGCAGTCATCGGCGGCAAGCGTGCCGACCGGCAGTGCCCGTATATCTTCCAGCTCCATTGTCGGGTAGTGGGATTCGGCGGAGCGCCCAAGCCCTTTTTTAGAATAGACCTTGTACCGCCAAGGCGGATCGGCGTAAATAATGCTGTATTTTTTCACAGCTTTCTCCTTTCCGACAAATAGGGGCAGGCCGAAGTGACCTGCCCCGCGTGCCGTATCATTTATCTGCTGTCCCGGTCGGGCGAACTGCGGATCACGCCGTACACATCGTCTACAAAGTAGCGCCCGGCAAAGGGATTGAATATGGCGTGGCACTTCACGCCGTTGTATTCGGCAAGGTAGTCGTTATCCCCGATGCGCTTAAGGATCGTCGCCTCACCGAGCACATGGGTTTCACCCTGTTTCAGGGAGTGGATATAACACTGACACTTTTCCATCTGCGGCCTCCTTTCAGCCCGTGATCAGGTTGAGGATCTCTTTGGCAAAGGTGATGACAATGCCGCCCGCAAGGGTGAGAAAGCCGTTGCTGCGCTGGCTGGGATCGTGGGACTGGAACGAAAGTCCCACCTGCACGATGCCCCAGCCGAGCAGGATCAGTCCGACCGCACGGATCAATCCGAAAATGAAATCACTCAGGTTGTTTACAACGGCGATCGGGTCATTGGCGGCAAAGGCCGTGACGGAGCAGCCGAGCACAAGGGCAACCGACAGCACAGCGGCGCAGTAGAAACGGAAGCCCTTTCTGACCTTGCCGGGCATAGGCAGCTTGTTTGCGGTCTTTTTGGTGTTCTTCATAGGTTCATCCTCCTTGAATTGAATTAAAAAAGAGCTTCTATATCCTCATCGGAAAGAAGCTCATAATCGGGTATGGGTTCACTTAGTTCAGACAGCGTTTCGGCGGCAGTACCTGCAAACGAGAGCGTTGCAACGGCATTTTCCGTTCCGCCGTGCTCATAGGGTGCTGCGCCGCCGTCCTCGGTCAGGGCAATGTTCGGGTGTTTCAGAATGTCGTATTTCTCGTCCATCACCGGCCGCTCGCCACGGATAAACAAAAGGGCGTAACGGTTGTCCAGCATACGCACCTCGTCCGGCGTCAGAAGCTCTCTGCCGCTGATCTGATAGTTTGTGCTGTAATTGCCGTTGCGCCCGGATGATTTGCCGTAGGTGTTGGTGTCGATGGTGGATTTTCCGAGATAGGATTCCGAGATCAGCTTATGAGTCGAAGTTTCGTTGCCGCCGAGATAAAGAAACTCATCGCAGTTGCCGAGTATCGACTCCCATTCCTTTTCAAACAGTGCTTTGAGTGCCGCTACATTTTGCAGAATGATCGACACATGCACATTGCGGGAACGCATGACCGCAAGGATCTTGGAGAAGTCCTCCGGTAAGCTGACATTGCTGAATTCGTCCATCAAGAAGTGAACGGGAACGGGCAGACTGCCGCCGTATTTGTGGTCTGCCAGATAGAATAGCTGCTGAAAAAGCTGGGTGTACAGAATGCTGACTAAAAAGTTGAAGCTGGTGTCATTGTCGGGGATCAGAGCAAAGAGCGCTACTTTCTTCTCTCCGAGGGACGGCAGATCCAACTCATCCGTAGCGGTCAGCGCCGCCAGCGAGGACAGATTGAATTTCTCTAACCTCGCCGCCAAAGTGATCTGAATAGATTTCAGCGTTTTGGCACTGCCGGAGTGGTAGTCCTTGTAATACTTCACAGCGATGTGGTCGGGCTCCCGCATCTCCAGCCGCTCAAACAGCTCGTCCAGCGGCGAGGTGTATTCATCACAGTCCTCCCGCACATCCGCCGCACGCAGCATCTCCATGACCATCGGGAAATTCTGCTCGTCGGGTGGCGCTTCGTATTTCAGATAGAAGATCAGCGCCAGCAGGAGCATAGATGCAGCCGTGTCCCAAAAGGGATCGTTGGACTGACTGCCTTTCGGCGTAGTGCTTTTGAACAGGTTGGTCACAAGCCGCTGCACATCGTTGTCGTCCCGCAGGTACACAAACGGGTTGTAGCAGTGGCTTTTTTCCATGTTCAGAAGATCCAACACCCGCACCTCATAACCCTTTTGCCGCAGCAGGTGTCCCGTACTGCGCAGCAGCTCGCCCTTCGGGTCCAGCACGGTAAAGCTCGTGTTGGCTTGGCACAGATTCGGCTTTGCGTAAAACCTCGTTTTGCCTGCGCCGCTGCCGCCGACAACGACCGTGTTGAGGTTGCGGCGGTGCTTCCGCCCGTCCAGTCCCATACGAATATTCTGCGTGAAAATCTTGTTGTCCTCCGGCGCAGCCGCCCGGTATTTTCGGTTGACGGTTCGGGCCGAGCCCCACTTGGCCGAACCGTGTTCCTCGCCTCGGCGGTAGTTGCGGCGGGATGATAGAATGACACCCACCGTAAGCCCGTAGGCGCAGAGCAGAACGAGGACAGCTTTCAGACTGTCCCCGCAAATCTCAATGTGAAACGGGTCGTTCATCACTGCGGGAAACCGGGCGACGATCTCCGGCAGGCCGCCGTGGGCGGCGGGGGCGATCAGCAGCCCCAGCCACACCACAGGGAGAATACCGAACAGGCAGAGGATAAGAGGGCTATTCTCTTTCTTCATCGTTTCGGCACCTTACCTTCTTTGCGGGGGCGTCAATTACCTTCAAAAGAACTTCATCTACAATGTCGGTGGGGCGTTCTTCCTCCAGCAGATCGTTCCGCATCTCATTAAGGGCATTGACCACAACGCCGTGTTCATAGCGGTCAAGGGTCAATACCCGCTTTTCCTGTTTTCCCATAGTCATCGCTCCTGTTCACTCTGACGGGGCGCTTTGCTCTGTTCCAACGACCGCATCATCCTTGCGGAAATGTCATAGGCGGTGTCCCGGATGTCGGTCAGCTCGGCACGGATCGTTTGCGGGTCATCGGTGCGCAGAAAGTCGGCAGGTGCTTCAAAGGCATAGCCGCTCACATCCACGCCGAACTCTTTGCCGAGAATATAGGAAACGCAATGCGCCTTGAACCCGGCATTTTCCTCGGTGTGTTCCTCGCCGGTCCGGGCAAGCTCCGCCTGCGCCAGTGCCTTGGACAGACCGCAGAACAGATCGTTTGCCGAAAGCCCGCGGCGGACAAAAACGGCGTTCTGCTCACGGTCGTACACGGCTTCCATGCCGTTCGGCAGCTCGTCCACAGACTGCACCGGCGCAGGGCGCTTGTAGATCAGGGCGTTCAGCAGCGCCCGTGCATCATGGGAAGCCGCCTGCGGCGCTCTCGTTCGGGCGGTGGTCTGCGAAATGTCATAGACCCGTTTGATGTTGTAGGACACGCCGATGCTGCCGTCGTCACGGGTGTATTCACCGTTGGACTCGACGATCTTGATGGGGCGGCCGAACTCCTGCCGCTTGATATACATGCCCTGATCCCGCCAGAAATCTTTGTCGCCCAGCCTGCGGGCATCCGGCTTCGTGGCGAGGATCAGCAGGGCGTTGGTGGCAGAGTAGTTGCGAAAAGCCGCCTGCACATCCAGATAGTTCCGGAACTTACCTCCGTCTGCGCAGACGGCCTCGGCGGTGGCGTTGGCCAGAGCGTAAACCTCGTCACGCTCCGCTTTTTTCTTTGCCACCCACGCCTCCTTGTCAAATTCGTCAGTCTGCGGGGCGGATTCAAAAATATCGTCAAAATTGCTCATGGCTTATCTCTCCTTTGCTTTCTTCGGTTTCTTTCGGGAGGGCTGCTTGTGGGTGGTGGTCGGCTGCTTTTTCGGCGCTTTCGCCGGGGTGGGTTCGGGAATGCCCGGCTCTGCCGCCTCTTTCTGCCTGCTCTCCCGGATTTCCCGCAGTTCTTCACGGACAGAGGGGCGCTCTTCGGGAGATTTAGCAGTACCCTCGGCGGTTCTGCTTTGCTTCTCGGAGGTAGGCGCGGACGGACGGGATTTCTCCGTCTTTGCCGCCGCAGGGTTTGGGGATGCTTGTTCCTCCTTTTGAACGGGTGCGCCCAGCAGGTCATCCAGTAGACGGTCGTCCGCCGCCTTGTCGGGCTTCTCCTGCTCAGGCGCAGTCGGGGCGGTTTTGTCCGCCTTGGACTGCTCGATGTCCCGCTTGATGGAAACGGCATCGACCGTCGCCAGCTTAAAGCGCTCCACGATGCGGTTGATCTTGGACGCATCCTCGGCACGCACCATAATGTCTACCATACCGTCAGCGGAGCGCTCTTTCCCCCGCAGGGCGCAGTAGACAACGCCGTACCGCTTGGCCTCGGTCGCAAACTGTTTCAGGTGCTCCTCGCTGACGGTGAACACTTTCAGCTCCTTGCCGCTTTTGAGCATGGCAGAAAGCCGCTGGTGACCTTTGGTCTTGTTCTTATCTCGGTTTTTCCAGACAGCATAGAGCATAGCGGCGATATTCTTTGCCGCCGAGCCGGTCAGCTTCAGGGCAACTTCCGTACCCTCCAAGCTGATCCGCACGACTTGCTCCGCTGCGTCACCGGAATTGTACATGGTCGGTTTTCTCCTTTCTTTCGGGTTGCTCGTCCTCCCGGACGGCTTTGATTTTCTCTTGGATCACGCCGGAGCGCTCGGCAATGCTGTCACATAAAACCACCTCCTTCCGCAGCGTGGCAAGCTCTTTGGAGAGTGCGGCGATCTGCGTCTTGACCTCCGCCGCTTTTGCGGGATCGGACTTCACCGCTGCCGTCCGCTGTGCTTTATAAAGCTGCGTGCGTTTCTCGGTCAGGGCTTCGATTTTTCCGTTCACCTCGTCACGGTAGCAAAAAAGCTGCTCGGCGGTATCGATCCGATGCCCGATGAGCAGCCGTGTTTCAGCGGTGATGGCGTCCAGCTTCAACAGATCCTCCCGCAAGAGAAAGCGCATCCGTTTTCTGCTTTGCTGCGGACGGTTCTTCGGGAAGAGGCCCAGCAGATAGCAGTAGTGAACATACAGCGCCCGAAAGCCGGTCAGTTTTCGGGCGGTTTTCAGTCTGCCGATCAGCCTGATCCGCAGGATCTCCGGCTTCTGTTCGGGCGTTCTCCGTTCGGGGCGGCTCTGGGATAAAATGCGCCTGCGAATGTTATCCAAAGAGTAGTCCTCACCGAAATTGCGCATCAGGCGCACAAACCGCTCCTTGCCCGGCGGCCTGACTGAAATATCCTTGCCGACCTTCACCGCATAGCCCTTTTTCCGCAGAGCGTCAAAAAACTGCCGTTCAGTCATGGCTTGCCGTATCGCCTCGTCAATGTCGCTGCGAATCAGTCCTCGCCAAGTGGGGCGCTGCTCCTGCTCGGCACGCCATTCGCCGTATTGCTTGCCACGGCCTTGCTGTGGGTGTTCGATCACCGACAGCCCGTATTCCCGGCAAAGCTCATCGGAAACTGTCTGCATTTCGTGGTAGTCCTTGCGGGTGCGGTGGTATTTGATGCCGTCCGCAAAGGATACGGTGTTGACGACAAAGTGGTTGTGCAGATGATTTTCTTTGTCAAGGTGGGTGGCAACGATCACCTGATAGCGGTCGCCCCAAAGCCGGGTCGCCAGCTTTACGCCAATCTCATGCGCCAGCTCCGGCGTGGCCTCGCCGGGGGCAAAGGATTGATAGCCGTGGTAGGCCACCGTGCCATCCTCCTTGCCAAACCGCTTTTTCACTGCAAGCATTTCATCACGGGCGGTAGCGGGAGAGCAGTTAATGCCCGACACAAAACGGTGAAGCGGTGCGCCGTCCTCGCTGCCCGTTTCCTGCGTTTTCTCCGAATTGACGGCGTAGCGGATCACATCGGAAAGCTGCTGCCCGTCCTGTTCGGTCAGTTCCCGATCGGCGTAGAATTTCGGGTTCGCCGTCTTTTCGGGGTTCTCCGCATAGATCACCACCTTGCCGAGCCAGCCTTTTACCCGCCAAATCGAAGTTGTTGCCATAGGCGCATCACTTCATCGAACGGGGCAGAATGACCGCTGCGGTGATCGTTTTGACGGCCTCGTCCAGCTTGCGGCAGTTCTCGTCGTACCGTTGCACATCCAGTGCGTTCAGGGTATGGGCTTTTGCAGCGATTTGATTAAGGTTATTGCCGATCCCGTGGAGCTCCCGCATCATGGCGTAATAGTCGGGCGGTGGGGCATCCTGCGGTTCAAGACCATTTACCAAGTGCCGAAGATACGCTTCACGGGAAAGTCCACTTTTCTTGACCTTCTTCTGAAACGCCTCGGCCTCTTTTTTGTCCAGCCAGAATTGAATGTGAACATTGCGTTTTCTCATAGGCTCTCCTTATCTAATTCGTTTTGTATTTCGACGATCCGCTTGCCGACCGCATACACGACGGGGATCGTCACGCCGTTGCCCGCCTGCTTATATAGCTGGGCATCGGAATTGACGGCGGCCGCCCGGTCAAACATATCGTCCGAAAAGCCTTGTAGCCGCCAGCACTCACGGGGCGTCAGCTTGCGGATGCGTCCGCAGCCGAGCGGAAGTGCGGAGCTGTTTTCGGTTTTGCTCTGATCCGCCTCTTTTGCCCGTTTGACGGGCAAGGCATATTCACAGGTATCGCAGGCGCAGAGATAAACGCCGTGCTTGTCCTGCGTGTTCAGGCAGAAAGCCGGTTCGCCGCACTCCTTGAAGCGCCGCCCATTCTGCCGTTTGTTTTCCCGGTCGGGGGTGAGGACGGCTCGGCAGCCATAAAAAATACCGGAGCTTTCGCCCCGGTTGCTGACCCCAATCTTGTCATAGCCTGCGATCAGGCATTTGGTATGCTCCTGCTCCAAAATTCTCGGCGTACCCCGTTTTAGCTGAATGAGCGCCGTTTCTTCGGTACGGTCCGGGCACTCGCCGCTCATGCAGAGAACGCCGCTTTTGTCGCCGCTATGGTTGGTAATGCCGCTGTCATATCTTGCTTTGATACAGCGGGCGTGTTCGGTCAGCCTCGGTTCACCTTTGCACAGGTCGATGAAGTACATTCCCGTGCGACCGGCAAAGCCGCCGCCTTCGCTCATCAGCGTGCAGCTTACGCCTGCGGGGTCATAGACCCGCTTGCCCTGCGTGCCGCCGATCAACTGTATAAGAGCCTTGCCGTCGCCTGCGGTGACAGGAAATACTTTTCGTCCACCCTCGGCTCTAAAATGTCGATAAGCGACAAGGTAGATGCGTTCCCGGTTTTGCGGAACGCCGTGGAAGCGTGAATTAAGCAGTCCGTATTCGATATGATAGCCGATTTCGGCCAACGAATGGAGAACGGTCGCAAAGTCCCATCCTCGATTAACGGAGAGCAGATTTTTAACATTTTCAAGGACAAGCCATTCGGGTCGATCCTCGGCAGGCGTGCCTTTGAGGAGTCTAACGATTTCAAAAAAGAGAGAGCTTCGCTTGCCTGCAAGCCCTCGTTGCCGGCCAGATACAGAAATGTCCTGACACGGGAATCCGCCTGCCCAGAGGTTGACTCTCGGCAAGTCGGCGGGCTCGGTTTTTGTGATGTCCTCGCCATACCATTCATCCTCCTTAATATCGTGGATCGCGCGGTAGCTGCGGTCTGCAAATTTATCAATTTCACAGTGGCCTTTGCAGACCATACCGCAAAGCTCAAAGCCCTTGCGGAAACCGCCGACACCACTGAAAAAGTCCAAAAAGGTCATGGGTTCATACACCGGCTGTGACCTCCTTTCGGGTATAAAAATATCGCCCTCCGCATGGGCGGGGACGAAAAGGGTTTCAGGGATTTTTCCCTGACAAGTGCCGTTGTGGTATCACAACGGCGATGCTTGCTGGTACAGTGCATAGTGTTCGTCCCATAGGCCGAACATTTTGTCACCGACCGAAATAACATCACCGCTCCTGCTCCGGCTGCGGGCGGTACGGGATGCCAAGCAGCGTGCCGTTCACCCTCGCAAGGTGTTCGGGATAGCGGAACATCTTACCGTAGCGGTCGATCTGCTCGTCGGAAAGACTGTCCAGATTTTCACCCCGGCAGTCGCAGATAAAGGCAGGGCCGAAGATGAAATCCACCATCACGCCGTCGTCGTTTTTCACGCTGCGGTTCGGGCGCATCCCGTTGATCTTGCTTTCCTCGTTGCAGACGATGCAGACCTGTTCCTCAAAGGGATAGAACGGCTCGATCAGGCCGCCCACCGTTTTCTGCATCCCGGCAAGGGACGCGTCGATCTCGGCAGTGCTGGCGAGCCTGCCCGGTTCCAGCAGTACCACCTTGATTTTCTTTTCATTTTCCATTGCAAATGCTCCTTTCGTTGTTTTCCGTAATCGTGATTGTCAGCCCGTATTCATCCTCCAGCGCAAGCAGTAGTTGGGTCAGTGCCTCACGGCTCTTGATACGGGGAATGTCCAGCGCCGAGGGTGAAACGCCCAACGCCTCCGCCAGCGTACAGAGCAGAGCGTGTTTCGGTGTTCGTGCGCCGGACTCATATTGCGCAATGCGGATGTCGGCGGTTCTGGGCGGAAAGCCTGCGGCGATGCCCAGCGCCTTTTGTGTCATACCCCGCAGTATACGATAGTGCCGGATGCGCTGCCCCGGACTTATCAAGTCGCTCACCGTTCTTTGCTCCTTTCTCCGCGCTTGGTAATGGGCAAGCCCAGCCGCATACAAAGGCAGTCGTTGTAATCCTTGCCCTGCGGGGGCGGCTGGATGTCCACCGTGACCGCATATTTTCTCGGCAGCAGGGCCTTGATGGTTTCTGCGGCGATCCGCCCCGTAGTGTCATTGTCAAGCCGCAGCACCACACGGCGGATATGGGGATGTTCGGCAAGATACCGCACCAGTGCGGCGGGCAGGCTGCTTTCCTCGATTTTTGCCTTTGGCTTGTAAACACCGGCAAGGGAGAGCAGGTTTTCGCTGCGCCAGTCCTTGCCGTCCAACTTTTGCAGCGTCCCGTGGGACAGCAGATCCACCGCCGACTCAAAAAGGTGGAGCGTATCGCTTGCAGCCGCCGCAGGAATCCCAAAAGAATAGTGCTTGTCGCTGCCGTTGGCATCCCCGATGAAGTCCGTGCCGATTCCTCGCTGATTGGCATAGCGGGGCTTTCCGTCTGCGTCCATTCCTACAAACACCACATTGTGATAGGGGTAGCTCTCGTAAAGGCGGCCGGTCTGGATGCAGAAACTGATCAGTTCATCGTCAATGCCTCTGCGGTGCAGGTATTCGACGGCGTGGGTGGCGCTGCGATTGACCTGCGGCAAAAGCAGCACCTTTTCTTTCGGTGTTTTCGGAGCAGGGGCAAAGGCGGGCGGTGCCGCTGACAGATTTCCCATAATGGTTTCAACCGCCTGCGTAAAGGGTATCTCTTTGACCTTAATGAGATAGTCCAGCGCCGAATAGCCGCCGATTCCACGGGAAAACCAGCACCATTTGCCGTTGGAGATTTTCAGACTGTCGTGCTCACGGGTGCAGTAGGTGCTGCCGCCGAAATGCACCAGCTCCTGCGGCTCATAAGTCCGCAGATAGGTCAGCAAGTCCATCTCACGAGCCTGCGCCACCACCTCCGGTGGGATATATGGCATATGTTTCACCTCCGTTCTGACATAAAAATAGCCGAGGGGCTTTCAAAATGAAAACCTCTCGGCTATGTATGTGATACTGCCGTATTCATATATCATTTATACTTTCAAGAGCATAGTATAGTGTTCCTTCAAAATCTTTTAATTCATAGCTTTGATACATCTCATTGCCATCAATATCTTCATAGTTGATGTTAAACCATTTGGGAACACCTCTGTCATTGCGCTCATATTCATCAGTCAACACTGCCACTTTGCTTGGCCACTTTTTTGCGTCATCTGAATCATAGTACGCACAGTGAACGAATTGCACCTCGTTGCATTTCAGCAACGGAGTGATGTACTTATCAAATATGATCACATGCTTAATAGGAAATCTATTGACATTCTCAACGCTGATTTTTACATTCTTGTGGACGGGATTCTTGCTTTTATCAGATAAACTAAATGCTTCGGCTGTTCCATCCAGTTGAATATCTATCGCAACTATCTTAATAGAGAAAATTGGCTGTATTTCTTTCTTCCTGCTTGAAGCATCCTTCTTTTCGTTCAATTCACTGTAATAGCGGCTCTGAAATATGGCAATCATGCTTACGATTACAGTTCCAATAAAAGATAGGTATGCGCCTAAGAATGAAAGCCAATCACTTTTTTCTAAATCTGCTCCAACTGGGAAAATGCCATTCCCCCTAAAAACAAGATATATCAAGAAATATACAATAGCAGCGGCAGCAACTATAACAATAATGTGTGTCTTATATCTTGACCAAAAGGTTGGCTTTTTGCTTTTTTGTTTACTCATAAAACACCTCTTATGCCTTGATATACCGCGTCGTCCGTCCTGCGCCGATCCGCTTCACAGAACCGGTCTTGACCATGGCACCGAGGACGGCTTCAACGGTCGTGGGGCTGACATCGGGGAGTATTTTGCAAATCTCGGCTTTGGATAGCGGGGTCAGGCTGTTCAGGACGGTCGCTTCCACACGGGCTTTCTTCGTGATCTTCTTGCCGTGTACCACCGCAAACCGCTTGTCCAATTCCTTATAGCACATATAGAGTGTGGAGAGGAAATTCTCGATAAAGGGGAAATAGGAATTCTCGTTCGTTTCCCACCCTGCCGAGGATTGCCGCAGGGCTTCGTAATAATATGCCTTGTAGTTGTTGATCTGCTCCTCAAAGGACACATATTTTCCTGCGTCAAAGCCGTTTTTGTATAACAGCAGCAGAGAGAGCAGGCGGGACATTCTGCCGTTGCCGTCCCGGAACGGGTGGATGCAGAGGAAGTCCAGAATCACGCAGGGGATCAAAAGAAGCTGATTGATATTCCCGTCGCTTCGTGCATCCAGATAAGCAAGTTCCAACTGCTCCATTGCTTTCGGCGTTTCGCTTGCAGGGGTAGGACGGAAGCGGACACGGCGGTTTCCGTCCGCATCGATCTCCAAAATTACATTGTCGTCCGTCTTGTACTGCCCGCCGTACTCATAGCCCGCAAAGCTCATCATCATTTCGTGCAGACGCAGAATGTCACTTTGCCGGAAGTCGATGTGTTCATAGCCCAGATGGATCTCATTCAACGCATCTCTGTAACCGGCGATCTCCGCCTCGTTGTGATTCAGCGGAGCGCTGTTCTGATTGACAATGGCGGCGATACGCTCGTCGCTGGTCACGATGCCCTCGATGGCATTGGAGCTTTTGATGGACTGCACCTTTGCGACAGCTTCCAGCTCCGTAAAAATCTGCGTGTATTCGTCCTTGCGCACGCCTGCCATAGTTTTGAGCGCCGCAATATTGGAAGTGAGGTTCACAAGGTTTGCAGGCAGCAAACCGTTATTCAAAAAGGAATAATCGAATTTTCTCATACAGCACCAGCCTTTCTGCACATAATTATAGCATATTATGTGCAGAAAAACAAGCCGCTATCCGAATTATCTGCATATACTTCTTTTGAATATATGCAGATAGAGCATCCGAATAGGCAGTAAAATGAGAAAACGGCACGGGGGTTCCGTGCCGTCTGCGTCAGATCGCTTTGATTTTTTTGAGGTAGGCCACGGCATCGGTATGTCCGCAGAAGTAGATGTGCTGCCGCTCCATGTCCTCCATTTGGCGGGCAAGGTTCAGATAGTCCACATACGCCCGATGTTCCTCTGCGGTCATGCGGATCTCGCCGCTGCCCTCGTTCATTTTGTCGATGACGGGGTACTGCGTTTTCAGCTTGTCCATACGGTCGGAAAGTTTGGCGTAGTCCTCGTCGGTATTCAGCAGATCCATTACAATATCACTGTCGATCTCCGCAAAGGCATCCTCGATGCGGGATGGCAGGTCAAAATAGCTGTCGCTCACGGTGCTCACTTCCTTATCGTTTTTATTATACTATACCCAAACCGCAAGGCAATATCAAAGGTGCAAATTTTATCGTTCAGGCTGTTCTGCCTGCCGTGTGGCTGCGGAGCGGACAGGGACGGCGGGCGAACTGATCCGATATTCTTCGGGGATGTTTTCAATATCGCCGTCGTAAATGTCCACAAAACGGCCACCGTTTGACCGCACATAGCCGTTATCCCCGAACACGCCGCCTTCTTCATACCGAATGTCCCGTCCGAATCCCTCATAGTCGATATAGTTTGAAAGTGCGCCAAGGTTGCTTGTGTCATAGCAGCCGCTTTCTTCGATCCAGTAATAGCCGAGGTCGTAGTCATTCCGCACACTGGGCAGGTAATCAAAGCAGTCCATGTTCTCGGTCAGGTTGATCAGCTCATGCACACTGCCCGTGTTCTCGCCTAAGTCCAAAACCGCCTGCCAGAAATCGTCGCTCTCCCGCAGTTCCATGATCTGCCCGGCAAGGTAGTTCAATTCGCTCAGGCTCTCGTATTCTCCGAGCACCTTGCCGATGACCGCATCCGGGCAGTCATAGTCGGTGATAAACCATTCCTCATAGCGCCGCCCGATGCCGATGCGCCGGAAAACCGCCTGCATTTCTTCATTGGTCACGGGAAACTTCACCCATTCGCCTACCAAAAAGCCCTCGTTGTATTTGCCGAGGTTCGTGATAAAGGCTTCAAAGGCGCAGTCCCTTGTATCTGATACATTTATCATAGCTGCCTCCGTTATCGCTCCTGCACCGGGGCCTGCCTGCGGGGGATGGGAAAGCCGTAAACATGGGCGATCTCGTCGCCCAGCCTGCGGGTCACCCTTGTAATGTCCGCACGGGTGGCGGTGCCCCAGTAGAGTTTTTCTTTCAGATTGTCGATCTGCGTGTCGCTCACACCGTCCTTGTAGGCGCGGTAAAGATAATGGTTCGTGCCGTCGTGATGAATGGCATCGCAGCGGAAGTCGCCGTTTTTATCCACATACCAAGTGCTGTGATCCATGTCCCGTTCGCTGTAAAGGCAGTCCCGGATATTGCCGCTCGGAATTTCCTTATATCCCATGCGGCGGCCGTGCCAAAGTCCCAGATCACCGACAACGAGAATGGGACGGGAGAGCTGAATGTCCAGATTGGAGCGCTCGTCGTCCAGATAGTCGCCGTTCAGTTCATACATCAGCTCCATACGCTCGGCTTCGGAGAGGTCGGGGTACTGTTCCTCCAAGTCCTCCCGCCAGTCGTCGTAGTCAATGTCGTTGCTCCAAATGATGTGTCTGCCGTCCTTCATTGCGTCCGTCCCTCGCTTTCCATCATCAGAAATTGTCCGAACTCGGTAAAGGCGTACCAGTTCGTGCGGTCAAAGCGGCTCTCGTTGAACTGCCCTTTTGTGAGCACCCGCCCCTTGACCAGCCGTTTCAGGGCGTAGCGGATCTCATCATAGGACAGGAACGGGAAAAAGCCGGTCATCATCTGCACCGAACAGCGCACCCAGACCTTGCCCTCGTGGAGCTGCGGCGACTCGGTGCTTTTCTGCTCGATACAATCCCAAAGGAAGCAGGCCAGCACCGCCGCATTGACTCCGTATTTTTTCGCTATGTCCGCATCAAAGAAATGAACCATAATTTTTGCCTCCTTTTTGTTTTTCTGGATATGTAAAAGGGGCAGCGGTTTCCGCTGCCCCAAGGCTTACTTCTTCTTGACTCTGATCTTCAGGAAAATCAAAGCGCCGACGATAAATACGACCAGCCCGATCGCCAGAATGGTTTTCAGCTCCATTACTCTGCGCCCTCCTTTCTGCGTTTTCTGAATCCGACTACGCCCAACGCAGCAGCGCCCACAGCGGAAACGCTGAGCAGGGCAAGCCAAAGGGCGGGGTTGCTGTCGTCCCCGGTTTTCGGTGTGTCACGGAGTTCGTTGTGCATCTCCACCTTCGTCACCGCACCTTCAAATACAGATGCCGTCTTGTCGTCGGGCAGCACATAGGCGGAAGATGCTCCGTCCGATACCTCGGACACCACATACTCACCGATGCGGAGGTTTTCAATGATGATCTCGCCGTTTTTATCCGTGATGAATACGCCGACATAGCCGTCAGGGCCGGTGACACGGAACGAGAAGCCCTCAATTTTGCCGTCCGAGGAAGTCTTGATGATTTTCAGAGAGCCGACCTGCGGCGCATTGACAAAGCCCTTTCCGGCCTCGTTCTCCACGGTCACAATCTTGCCGTCCTCGGTGATCTCGAAATAGTAGGCGTTGCCGTCCAGATAGAAGCCCTCCGGCGCTTTTATTTCCTTGACAAAATAGCCGCCGTAGAGCAGGTCGGCCATTTCATAAACGCCGATGCCGGTTTCGGTCAGTGTGCCGAGCAGTGCATCGTCGGCATCCAGCTCCTTGTTGCCGTTGCTATCACGGTAAACGGTGAACTCCGCACCTGTCATCTTGTTGTCGGGATAGTCCCGGTCGATCTTGGTGAGCTGCACTGTGCCACGGATACGGGTGTTTTCAATCTCTACCTCGATCACCGCACCGTCCGCATCGACAGTCACGGGATAGGTTTTCTCCGACAGCACAAAGCCGGTCGGGGCCTCAATTTCCCGCACGATCCAGTTGCCATAAGGCACACGGGCAAAAGAAAAACTGCCGTCCTCGGCAGAGGTGACAGTCAGAATGGCGTTTTCAGTCGTAAACTCGGTGCAGTCCGCACGGAACAGCCCGATCAGCGCACCGGCAAGACCGCCGTCGTCCTCGTCCTTTTTCAGTCCGTGGATCACACCGTAGAGCAGCTTGTTTTCGATGGGTGCGCCGCCGTTTGCCTTGATTTCTACCAGTGCCGTATCCTGCCCGGCGTACTCAAATACGATGGGGTACTTTTCGTCGGAGAGGATATAGTGTCCGTCCGTGGAAAGCTCTTTGAGATAGTAGCTGCCAAACGGCAGGTCGGTTTTGCAGACGGCGTGACCGTTTTCATCCACCGACACGATTTCAAGCAGACCGTCAGTGGGAATGATGCTGCCGTCAGCGGCGGTCAGCTCCTCGGCGGCAAACAGCCCAAAGGTCACGGCGGAAAGTTCGCCGCTCATGCCGATGCCGAAGCGCTCGTCCTGCTCCAAGACCTTATCCAGAGAAACGGCGGCTTTCTGCCGCTCGTTGCAGAAGTCGGCGGCGGTTTCGGTGATCTCGACCTCCTGCCCGGCATAGACAAGCTCTGCCGTGTGGACTTCGGTGTTCAGCACATAGCCGGTAGGTGCGGCGATCTCCCTGACCTCGAATTTGCCGAGATACAGCGGTTTGCTTTCGGCAAGCCCCGTTTCGTCGGCGGTCACGGTATCGACAACCTCTCCGGCCACATAACGAAGCGTACCGTCCGGCGTGATGATGTCCTCGGCAGCGGTGATCTCATAGACCGCCCCCGCGAGCCCTTTGACCGCAAACACCGGCTGATAGATGCCGTCCGTCTCGGTGACGGAAGAAAAGACTTCACCGCTTTTGCTGATCCGGATCACGCCTTTCTGCGCCGTGTTCGGCTTTGTGACCTCGACCACCGTAACGGCGTTTTCCTCCGTGGCGTTGTCGGCGGTCACATCAAAATAGACCGGCTCGCTGTTCAGCGTGTAGCCGTAGGGTGCGGAAATCTCCACCAGCGAATATCCCGTGCCGTATTCCAGCTTTTCGGGCGTAATGAGATAGCCGTCGCTGTTGGTATAAAAGGTGTCGATGGTGGTAACTTCGGGATAGGTGAAGGTCTGCGTGATGAGCGACCCGTCCGGGCGGTAGAGCCGGAAACCTGCGCCTGCCAGCGGAATGACCTTGCCCGTTTCGGCGTCCACCTTGACGATCTTGATATAACTCTCAAAATTGCGGTTGTTTGTAAGGTAACGATAGGTCTGCCCATCCTTGGCAATATACACATCGAAGTCGGCAAGCAGCTCACGGCCGTCCCAGCCCTTGGTCTGATGCACCGTGTAGATGCCGTAAGGCAGGTCTTTTGTGGCCGCATAGCCGTTTTCATCACAGGTCAGATAGTCACGCTCGGATGCCTTGGCACTGTCATAAGAACCTGCGGCTTTCAGAAAGACCGCAAACTCCGCTCCGACCTCCGGCGTTTCAAGCTGGGTGTCGCCGTTGTCGGTGTGCTTGATGATGGCAATTTTGCCCTTGATGATCTGCTCGGTCACATCGTTTGCCGTGGTGTTGTATTCCACGGTGTAGTTCTTCGCTTCTGCGCCGATGGGATAAACGGCGCTGTCCAGCAGATAGCCCTCAGAGGGCGTGATCTCACGGATGGTCCAGTCGTCGCCGCAGACATAGTATTTTGTAGTGAACTGCCCGTTGGCATCGGTGGTGTAGGCGTCCACAAGCTGGTCGCCCTTATAGATACCGTAGACGGCACCGGCAAGAGTGGCATCGCCCTGCGGCATACCCGTTTCGGCGTCGCTCTTTGTGACGGTCACATTCCACTTTTTCAGAATGTTCGTAAAGCTCTTGTTCGTGACGGTGTTCCATTCCACCGCCGCTGTCTGCTTTGCGGGGACGACATAGCGGTTCGCCGTATCGACTTCCTCCAGCGTGTAGCCCGTGCCGATCAGCACATCGGAAAACACGGTTTTGCCCGTGCTGTCGGTCACGGCGTATTCATCCACCGCAAGCCCCGAAAGCGAAGTGCCGTAAAGGTGGAACTTCACGCCCTCGTTCAGTCCGTCCTCGGAGGTCTTGGTTACGATGAGCGTGCCGCGCTTCAAGGTGTTATTGAAATTGACCGTTGTCACCTGACCGCTGACGACAGTGACACGGCGCACCTCCTGCGGCTCGTATTTGTCGTAGTTCTGCTCGGTGACGGTGTAAACGCCGGGAGCAAGGTTGTCGATCTGAATGACACCGCCCGCACCTGTCGTAACGGTCTTGTTCATGCCATTGCCGGTGATTGTAAAGGAAATGCCCTCGACCTTACCGTCCTCGCTGGTTTTGACGATTTTGGCGCTGCCGTAACTGACCTTGATGTTCAGATAGCCCTTTACGGGGTCATTCACTGTCTGTGCATAAGTGACGGTATCTTGCAGCTTTCCGTTCGGGCCGTACACGCCGTCCGTCCAAGTGATGACACCGCGCCGCTGCGAATTTCTCTTTTCGGCTGTAATGGTGACGGTATCACTCGGCGCATCATCCGCCGTAATGGTCAGCGTGTTCCCGCTGACGGAAAAGCGAATGCCCGAAGTGCTTGCGGAGAACACATAGTCGGAGAGCACACCGTTGGTATCGGTCAGCGTGGCAGTGTAGGCTTCGCCGTTCCATTCAAGCTCGATGATCCGGGCTTTTCCCGCAGACTTTGCAAGAAAGCTCGGCACCTTGGAATGGCGCTGAACGCTTGCCGCAATGGAATTGTAATAGCTCATGATCTGACTGTACAGCGGGTGGTTCGTGCTGATCTGCTCCACGATGGCACTTTTGCCGCCCGTGCCGACCTTGTTGAAATCGGCATCACGCTCACCGACGACCGTTTCCCAAATCAAAAGCTGTGTGGCAACGGCGTGAGCCAGCTTGTCGCCGCCCTCATTCTGTGAGCGCCAAGAGGTCGAGATCGTTCCTGTATAGCCGTACTGAAAGATACGGCCGATGAACAGCTTAATATCATCGGGAGAAATGGTGCTGTTGTAGGACGACGGGTATTCGTCCCAGAAATCCTCACCCTTTTTCGTAAAGGTGTTGCCCGTCTGCTGCGGCACGCCGGGTTCGATGCAGTAGCAGATATTGCCCTCATACGAACCCATTGCACGGATCGTCGTGAAACGGGATGTTGCCGTAGACCAGCCGTTCATAAAGCTCAGGCTGTCGTGTCCCCATTCGCCGCCGTAGTTGGCATCGCCGTCACGGGGATAGGAGATGAGATATACTTCGTCGGTTTCTTCTGCGGCAAATGCGGTCGTTCCCATGCCAAACAGTGTGGTGACACACATCAGCATCGCAAGAAGCAGCGACACCGTTCGTTTGAATTTCTGCGTTTTCATTGAGTGACCTCCTTGAAATGAAAAAACGCACCGTGTTTCTCGGTGCGTTCTTCGGTAAATATTTGGTTTTCAGGCATAGCCGATATACAGGTCGTACTTCCCATCGGAGCGTGCCTCCGCCCATATCCACACATCGGTTATATCCTCGTCACGGGCGTATCGGTTCAGCCTGCTTTGAATGTCCCGTTCCAGATAGGAGCAGTGCGCACCTGCCGAAATAGGGTTATCCCAGCAGTCCACCGCCGAGCTTTCCAGCCGCAGTCCTACGCTTTCGGCGTAGGTTTTGGCATAGTCGATCCAAGTTTGAATGTCAAACGCCGGTTCTGTGGGTTCTTCTGCGGCTGGCGGTTCAGGCTCCTGCGGCAGTGTTTCCGTAGGTTCTTCCTGCGGTTCGGGTTCGGATGCTTTCGGTGGTGTCGTTTCCGTGGGGCTGCTGACGGTCGGCGGCGTTTCCTCTTTCGCTGGTGTTGTAACCTCCGGCTGCGCTTTCTCCGTTTTGGGTTCTGCCGTGCTCTCTGTGGGAATCTCTGTACTTTCCGAAACAGAAACTGCTATGCTCTCCTGCGGCACGGTGCTTTGTGCAGGCTCGGCCATAACCGTTTCCTGCAAAGACGGTGCAGACACCTCGGAGCGATCCGTATTTGCACAGCCCGAAAGAGAAAGTACCAGCAGCACTAAAACGGCGATGATCCTCGTATTTTTCATATGCGCAAACCTCCTTTGCTCTTTCATTGTACGGATTGCTGCCGGAAACTGCAAAGCTGCCGCCGCTGAAATATCTCTTTTTTCGGGAAGTACAGGTAGTTTCGAGGGGGTGAGGTGTGGAGAGGGGGAACACGCCGACACAACCGTACACCTATTAAAAATGGGTATGGCTGTCCCTTGGTAGTGACTATCGTTCCATATCCCGCTGGCGCTCCCGCCTGCGGTACAATTCCAGTGCCTTGATGATGGTATCTTCAATTTTCTGTGCGGGCGTCCCCGGAGCAAAATACTTGCTGATACGCTCTTTCGGCATTTTGAACTGCTCTCGCTGGTTCGGCTTTTCCTCCTGCATAATGGAGAGGATGACTTCCTCCGTCAGCTTTCCGTCCCGGCTGAAGTCTTTCATTTTGATGGCCTGCGCCAGCGACGGTGTGCAGTCCTCGCATTCCATCGTGTCGTATAGGCTCTGCTGCTGTTCTTTGGAGAGGTAGGAAAGCTCAACGGCGGGACGGAAAGCGATCTTGCCGTTGTCCACCATGTCCAAAACCGTCGGGATCAGCTCGGTCAGGCGGATATACCGCTGAATTTGTGAGCGACTGTCCGGGCTGCTTGAAGCTAGTTCCTCATTAGAACGAGTGCCTTTCAAATTCGGCTCCAGTGGGGCCGAATTTTTAGGTCTGCCTGCTTGCCGCTTCATGGCTTCCAACTTCATCTTATAGGCAAATGCCTTTTCAGACGGTAAGATGGTTTCTCGCTGCAAGTTGCTGTCCACCATGATGATCGTCGCTTCATCATCGGTGAGATTGCGGACGATGCAGGGCATCTCGGTGATCCCCGCCAGCGTTGCCGCACATTTTCGCCTATGACCGGCGACCATTTCATAGCCGCCGTCCGCCTTAGGGCGGACAAGGGCGGGCACCAGCACGCCGTACTGCTTTACGCTGTCTACCATCTCCGCCATAGCCTCGTCCTGCTTGACCTTGAACGGATGGTTGGGAAAGTCGGAGATGTCGGCAGGGTTCAGGGTAACGACTTTTTCAAGCTGCGCTTCCGCACGGCTCTCGTCGGTGGAGAACAGGTCATCGAGCGGCGTCATCCCTAAATCTCTCGGTTTTGCGCTCAAGCTCCAACACCTCCTTCGTCAGAGAGCGGTATGCGGCGGCGACCTTGCCGTTCTTGTCGTGGGCAAAAATGCTCTTGCCCCGGCCGCTGGTTTCCGCGGCCCGGACGGAAAAAGGGATCTCCGTCCCGAATACCCGGATCTTTTCGCCGTAATGGTTACGCAGAGATGCGATGATCTCCTTGGCCTCGTTGGTGCGGCTGTCCACCATCGTAAACAGGATGCCGTCGATTTTCAACTTCGGGTTGATCTGCCGCTTGACCTTTGCGATGGACTGCATCAGCAGGTCAAGACCCTTTGCCGAGAGATAGGACGGCTGGGACGGAATGATCACGCTGTCCGCTGCAGCCAGTGAGTTGATCGGCATCATACCGAGCGACGGCATACAGTCAATGAGGATATAGTCGTAATGGGGTTTGACCGCATTGATATATGTCCGCAGCACGCTTTCCCGGCTCATGGCGTTGATCAGCCGGATCTCCATACCGGACAGTTCAATGTTCGCCGGAAGCAGGTCAACGCCCTCGCCGTGATGCAGAATACCGCAGCCGTCCGGAATGGGGGTATCGTCGATCACATTCTGCATGATGTCCGCCAGCGTGATAGGCAGCTCATCCGGCTTTGGGTAGCCGAGGGAGAGGGTCAAAGAGCCTTGTGCGTCTGCGTCAATGAGCAGCACACGCTTGTTTTGCTGGGCAAGCCCGATGCCGAGGTTGGCGGTGGTCGTGGTTTTGCCCACACCGCCCTTTTGGTTCGTCACCGCGATCACTTTGCAATTCGCCATATGGGTTTCCTCCTTTACATAGATTTAGCCGCCTGCTGTGAAGCAGACGGCTATGTAGGTTAGAGGTACACATCGACGGTTATATCTTCCCATTGGTTTTTGCGGAGATAACAGCCTATGGCTTTTCGGTATGCTTCGGCCTCATCGAACTTGATGGTAAATGACATAAACGGCGGGAAGTTATCGCTTGGATCATATGCCATGCAGTTTGACGGATATGGTGCAGTCGTCCAAAAAGTCCTACCGGAGTATCGTTCTGCACAGGCTGCCATCAAGGAGCAGCAGAACTGAGCTGCGCCTGAGGGCATAGAGGACAGCATATAAATCAAGCGGTCACACCGTCTCCGTGAGGCGGTGTGACCGTTATTTTTTGCCCATTTTCAACCGAATACGCCGAAAATCAAGCCGTTGGTTTCCCTATGAAATCAGCGGCTTTTTTCGTGTTCAAAAAATTTTTGAAAATTTTTTCGTTTAGGGGGTCTATAAATGAGCCTTCTCGCTGGCTACCTATTGAGGGACAAAACGAATTCCTTCGTGAACCTTGAAAACAGAATACCAGCACGGCAGGTACGTTCCCGCCCATACGAGCGACACCGGGAAAAGAGCCATGACGTACAGACGGCAATGCTGCTGTCCTCTCTGAAGGACAGCGGTGTTGTCTGTCTGCGCCGAGCAATCCATTTTGCCTGAAAAGGAGTTAAAGCATGCTCTTTTGCGTTTGACTATGGAGGGGAGATAATGATACGCCTGTTGCCTGGCACAAAAGACCAGGTGGCCGACCTTGGGTTGTAATCAGTAAGACCCCTGGGGAGCCAGCGAGTGGTTGTAAGCGATTGACCCGCCTGCCGTGTTCCCATGTGTGCGGGGGGCGAGCTGCAAATACGGCACAAAAACCAAATCAGATGATGAAAACGACGCTGTCGTTGACGTCAGATCGGTGCGGCGCAGAGATGAGTGCTCTGCACCGCATTCGTTTGCCGTCAACGGCGGATGAGACTGGAGAAATGCCGTATGGAACAACAAACGTCTTTTGAAAGGGTACATACCATGGTGGAACACATTTTTCGGGCACTGCTGCCCGAACACGGCCTTATGATACGGGAAGAACAGATCATGCTGTGCCATGAA
>ERZ857693.828-NODE-828-length-44391-cov-8.274765_pt1 | contig 44391 bp, 53 predicted proteins | sample MGYA00519765_ERZ857693 | MGnify/ENA primary metagenome ERZ857693 (study PRJEB31778, sample SAMEA3449354) | human gut metagenome | biome: human gut; feature: human-associated habitat; material: faeces | place: United Kingdom | collected 2010/2012 ... | reverse complement strand
ACGAATTGGGAACAAGACGCAAACGCCACGACCGACCAAAACGTATTAATACAAACCTATCATTTTGCACTATGTAATATTTTGAAAGAAATACAAATTACATCGCACGGTTCCCCGGCGGTAATATCCGGGCTTTATACTGGGCGGATGTCGACGGGTGTAAGTTCTGATGAATTTATGGGAGATTTATACCCGGAATTAAATGTAAATTATTATATCCATATTGCACAAAAACGAGTTGCGGGTGGGCTACCTATTGGGCTAGCAGGTGTTGAGATACGCCGCCGTTCTGATGATGTGGCAATGTTCCGGTATACAAAGGCAACGCAAGAACCTTTTGATACGTTGGAATTTGATTTAACCGCCGTTGAGGGTTCCGGAGCAACGGGTACGATGCACGCCGATATGAAAAGTTATAATATATACGCCCGATATTTGGTTGATGTTGATAAAATAGAAGATTTAGATACATACCCGTTGTCGTCCGATGATATTGTAGATAATAATAGAAATTACCGCCGGGCAATTGGTTACGCAATCGACGTGGCATTTATATCTAATAATTTTTCAGATACGCCGACCGAGTGGGGATTAGCCGACAGTGGAAAGTATTTTGAGCCGCCTTATTCCATATATGGACAAACGTTTTATCCAATCGCCCGGTCAACGTGGCGTTATGCGTCGTTATGGTTTGGGTTTTATCTGATGGATTGGATATTAGAGGAAAAAGCCCGAAAAGCATATACTTTGCGTGATGCGTTTACATTGTCGTCATGTATCAATGTGCTATTAAAAGAATTTGCGCCCGGAATAACGCATGAAGCGACGCCGGAATACAGCCAATTTCTTTATAACACAAACAATCCTATTTCCGGGAAGTCATTTAAGTTGCTAATAAGTCAGAAAAGTAATATCATTAATGGCGAATATAAAACCCCGGCGCAAAAAGCCCCGATTACATTACAACAGATTATGACGATGTTACGGGATATTTACAAATGTTATTGGTATATTGAGGACGGAAAATTTAAAATTGAACAGGTAAGTTGGTTTAGAAATGGCGGTTCGTATGGATATAACCCGATTATTGATTATGATTTAACACAATTAGAAAACGTTAGGAACGGCAAAAAATTAGCTTTTGCAACGTCTGAATATTCATTTGACAAAGTAGAAATGCCGGAACGTTATCAATTTGAGTGGATGGATGATGTAACAACACCATTTGAGGGTTTACCAATAGAAATTACGTCCAAATATGTAACAGCCGGAAAGATAGAAGAAATAAATATTTCCAATTTTACGTCCGATATTGATTTGATGTTGTTAAACCCCGGTGCAATTAGTTTGGATGGATTCGCATTGTTTGCGGCGGTTATGCCGTCCGGAGGTGGACAATTGGAATTGCCGTTTACAAGACAAACCGTTGATGGCGTAGAATATTTTTTGCAAAATGGATATTTAGCGTTTATCAATATACAACCGACATATTGGGTTTATGATATGCCCGCACGGAATTTCAAAATAAATAATTCCCAATATTATGCTTTGGGAGGATTGGAACGTAAAAAGAAACAAACATTGAAATTCCCGGCAGGAACCACAGACCCAAACCCGATGCAGTTAGTTAAAACATATATCGGTAACGGTCAAGTTGATAAACTTTCAGTAAATTTGTGTAGTCGAAATATTAAAGCAACGTTGAAATATGATACAGAATAACAACATAAGTGTTTTACCGTGGTACACGTCAATAAATGAACAGAACCACAGAAAAAGTTACGCATACGGCGCAATTTACCCGTTATTTGCCCCGGCTGATAGATTGTTACCGTTTCAGATAATGAGAAACACACGGTCAAACAATGTTACGTCAGTGGTATTGTATGAAAAGACCGGAAAGCAAGTTGCAAACATAACAACGTATATGAAAGAATCCGGATTGCAGATTGTCCGGTTTCAAACGTTGGGTTATGATGTTATATTGTACTCGCCAATATTTTCCATGCCATTAAATCAGTTGGACGGAATATATTATATGACGTTATCGGATGGCGTGCAAACGTGGTATTCTGAAATGTTCACGGTCGTACAAGATGTTTCCGGTTACTTAAAAATACAATGGTGGGATATTGAAAATTTGGTATTTGACGCCGGGCAAATAGTATATAAAAACCCGAATTTCAAAAATACGTTGTACCTTTGTACAGAGTTGGGAAAACCGGATTATGAATTTGAAGAGGACGGAGAAGAACGGGACGGGTATTTTTTTCCGGAAAAACAAATATCAGTCAAAACGTTTAAATGTACGATATTGGCACCGGAGTTCCTTTGCGACGTTATGCGTTTTATCCGTATGGCTGATTATATTCATATAACAGATAAATACGGCAGGGAATACGATTGCGACACGTTTTTAATTACCCCGAAATGGCAAACGCAGGGGGATTTGGCGAGCGTGGAAATTGAGTTTAAAACAAATACCGTCGTGAAGAAAATAGGGCGTGGGTATATTATCAGTAATAAGGGAGATTTTAACGAAGATTTCAATAATGATTTCAACAACAATTAAATTATTAAATTATGGGAAATTACGAACAATTAAAACAAGCGGTTGCCGACGTGGTTAAATCAAACGGCAAGCAAGAAATTACCGGAGATATATTGCAAAATACGCTATTGACGATAATTTCAACGGTAGGAAGTGGCGCAACATTTGCAGGAATTGCAACGCCAACAACAAATCCCAAGACACCCGACCAAAATGTATTTTATATTGCATTCGAGGACGGAATATATTCAAATTTTGGGAATGTTGTACTCGAAAATGAAGTTGCAATATTTACAAACGGAAATGGTATTTGGCAAAAGGGAAAAACCAAAATTGCCACCTATAAACAAGTTTCAGAATTAGAGAATAAATTAATACCATCAATTGTAGAGATTGTTAAACCATATAATAATTGGGCAAGAGATAAATATAATTTGGGGTATTATGATGCAAATACTGGGGAATTTAAAGAAAATAATAACTATTTAACATCGGAGAAATTAACCGTAAAACAAGGGAATGTAATTCAATGCGGTTATTTTTTAGTACAGGGTTCTTATATACAATATAATCCGAATCAGTTTATTAATATATGGAGTTCTGACGGGTTTGAAAGAATAAGCAATTCGAGTTTTCCTTCATTTCCTTTTCAAGTGACGAAGGATTGCGAAATATCATATACGTGGTACAATACTAAAGAACCACAAAAATTTGAGATGAACAAGCAATTAGGTATGCTATGTATTTCGCCAACGCCACCTAGTAGCTACGAGGAATATTTTGAACCTTATAATAAAGCTATCTTTGAAAAAGAAAAAGTTGATATACCTTACAAGCAAGACAATTTAATAGCAGGAAATGGAATTGAAATAAAGAATAATATTATATCAGTAATTCAAGATGAGAATAGTATTGAAGATGAAAAAAATTCATTAATTGGTTATCCGTCAGTGTATAAAGGTATTTATGAACTTGAATCAAGAAAAGCCGCAGAAAATTATCCGACAATACCTAATATAGAAAATCCGAAAGAGATTTTATTTGTGAAAAATGGTAGTATTAATCAAGAGAGTGTGCCTTTATTTTGCGGACACAGAATAGCAATAGACCAAGTGACATACATTTATTCAATAGACAAAACTATAAATAATACGGGTACAAGAGGTGGTATATTGCCAATGCGTTTTGAATTCAATGGGGATGCAATTGAAATAGGGCATAGAGGATTATTGTCTCTTAATATAATTTTTAAGGAAGATAATAAATGGTATTTATTGAGCGAGAAAGCCATAAAAATAGAAACGCAAAATGGTTATAGAAGTTATACTATCGTAAAATTCCAAGAAGCGAAAGAAAGGGAATTTTATGTTCTCAACAACTCATTGCTATATTCTTTGAGATATGAAGATACGTTTATATTGGAATCTGTAAATAACACCAAAGAATTGGCAATATTTGCTGGTAGTAGTATTACAGAAGCATCAGCGGGTGGGGAATTTCCTCCAATGGGATTGGCTTCTGTGTGTGCATGGATGCTTGGGACGGAATGTATTAATCTTGGAGTTGGTCAAAGAGGTATGGTAACAGATACAAGTGATAGACCAAGCATTGCAAATGCAATTACTGATATTACATATTTTACAGATGCTAAATATATATTTATTGGTGGTGCTATTAACGACCAATATAATGAAGAATATAAGGGAAAAGTAAAAACCTTTATTGCTACATTAAAAAGCGAAATGCCCAATGCGATTATTGTAATGTTAGGAGAATATACACCGCAACCGGATAGTAACACGCCGGGAAATACGCATGAATTGAGAAATCAAGCAGTGAAAGACGTTGCTTTGGAAGAGAATGTGCCATTTATTGATATGCAAAATTATGAATCATACAATCAATTGCAGACGTTAATTATTAAAGATACGCAGTGGATAACGGGTACATTTGTATCTTCCTCAAGTGATGAAATGGATAAAATTGGCAATTGTGCTATTTTGTACAATCACGAAAACGGAAGTAAAGACCATACGCACCTGGGAAGAATCGGTCATAAATATGTTGGTACAAGGGTGGCTAATGCTATGCTTGAAATTCTAAAATACATTTAGAAGAATAACAAATTAAGTTTGATATGGAAAAAATTATGAATTGGGAACAATGGCGTATTATTGCCATTTCCACGGTTAGCCCGTTATTTGGGTATTTAACCCCGACAAAGGGTTTTGTTTATGCGTTAGTAGTAATGTTTGCGTTCAATATTTGGGCGGGAATGAGGGCGGACGGCGTGGCGATTGTGCGATGCAAAAACTTTTCGTTCCGTAAGTTCAAAAACGCATTGTGCGAATTTCTGTTGTATCTGTTTATCGTGGAGGCGATTTTTGTAATAATGAAAAATTGCGGCGATGAAAATGCGTCGGTTATCGTGGTAAAATCACTAACATACGTGTTTATGTATGTGTATTTGCAAAATGCGTTCCGCAATCTGATTATTGCGTACCCCCGGAATTTGGCGTTACGTATTATTTACCATGTTATCCGTTTGGAGTTTACAAGGGCTTTGCCGTTGCATTTGCAACCGATAATTGACAGATTGGAAAAAGAATTTGGGGACGACCCCGACAAAAACAATAAAAAGAAAGGAGAAAACGAAAATGAGTAAAGTTGTAATTCTTGATGGAGGTCACGGCGTGGATTGTGCCGGGAAACGTTCCCCCATTTGGGGGGACGGTTCCCAATTGTTTGAATGGGAGTTTAACCGTGACATTGTACGCCGTATTGCGGCGATGTTAAAAGCCGATGGCGTAAAGTTTGAAATTTTGGTACCGGAGGAAACCGACGTATCATTGCCGGAACGTTGCCGCCGTGCAAACGTTATCCATGCAGATTGCGGCAACAACGCCGTTTTGTTTAGCGTTCACGGGAACGCCGGAGGCGGCACCGGGTGGGAATGTTATACAAGCGTAGGACAAACGAAAGCGGATGCAATCGCAACCGTTCTTTGTAAGGAGGCGGAAAAAGAGTTTGCCCCGGATGGTTGGAAAATGCGTTTTGATTATGTGGACGGCGACCCGGACAAAGAAAGCCAATTTTATATACTGAAACATACGGTTTGCCCGGCGGTATTATCTGAAAATTTCTTTTTTGATAATGAAAAGGATTGCCGTTTTATGATGAGCGACGACGGAAAAGAAAGGATTGCAAAGGTACATTTTGAAGCAATAAAGAAAATTGTATGAAAAAGTATTTGATTTGGGCGGCAATTGCGATGGTAGTTGCCGCCGTTGCAACAATATGGGTGCAACGAACGAAAATTGAAAAATTGACGGACGAACGGAACAGATACCGGGGAAATACAGAAACATTGTTGCAGGACGTCGAAACGTACAAAACAAAGGATAGTTTGAACGCCGCCAAAGTTGGAGTTTTGGAACTGAAATTGTCGGAGTTTGAAAGATACCGGGCGAGCGATGCAGAATTAATAAAAAACCTGCAAACAAAGAACCGGGAATTGGAGGCGGTAACAACGGCGCAAATGGAAACAATAACCCAGTTACGGGGAACCGTCCGGGATAGTATTGTTTATTTACCCGGAGATACAACAAAAACGGTTCTGAAATGCGTTGATATTTCCGACCCGTGGTTTTCCTTAAACGGAATCACGACACCGGACGGAACGTTTTCCGGGACGTTTGTAAACCGTGACAGCATTTTAATTGTTGCGACCGTACAATATAAAAGGTTTCTTAATTTCCTTTGGAAAACAAACAAAGTAAAGAACCGGGAAATTGACATTATCAGCAAAAACCCACATACAAAAATTATCGGGGTTGAATATATTGAAATTGAAAAATGATTATCTTTGTATCGCAATAAATACTTTTATCCATAGAAAATAAAAAAAATATTGTTTTGCAGGATTAAGCCGGGTTTTCCCCGGCTTTTTTAGTTTTGCCCATTTTTAGCCCCGTAGCGGGCTTTTCTTTCCCGGATGGATAAATTACACATTTCGCCAGAAAAAGTGGCTTAAATCGAAAATTCGACCAAAATAACTATCTTTTGAACCAAAAACAGAATTTTTTGCCATTTTCCGATAATATAAAAAGAAATTCTTTTGGTAATTAAAATAAAGGTTGTATATTTGCATTGTCAAACAACAACGACGGGGCGTTTTTCCCGAACATTAAAAGAAAAATCAAAATGGCAACAACAATTTACAACGGTTTATTATACACAACAAAAGAAATTAATCGCAATTTCCGCATTAAAATCAACGGTATTGTTGACGGTAAAAAGGTTAACAAGTTGGTAGGCGTTAAAGGATTGATTGAATTGATTAGCGTTGAAATGGCTAATAAGATGTTGCGCCGTGCGTTCAATGGAATGGACGACAAAACCGTTTGCAAATTGCGCAGAGGAATAAAGATAAGTTTATATGTTAAATAAAATATATGACTTTGCACAACACTAAAAGTTACAATTATGATTTGGAAAGATGTAAAAGGGTATGAGGGGCTTTATAAAGTTTCAAATACCGGAGAAGTTAAAACATTGGAAAGAAAAGTTATCCGAGTAAATGGCAGACCATTAAATCACAAAGAAAGAATATTAAGCCAAACTATAAATCGTTATGGCTATAAATGTGTGTCTTTGGAAAAAGGAGGTAAAAGAGTATCTAAAACCGTTCATCGTCTTGTTATGTTTGCGTTTGGTTCAAAAGAAGTAAAAGAAACGGTAAATCATAAAGACGGAAATAAATTAAATAACAATATTAATAATCTTGAATGGGCAACGGTTAAAGAAAATATTGTTCATGCCGAAAAAAATAATTTAAGGAAGAAAAAAACGGTAAAAATACAAAAACTTAAATACGGAATAGTTGTTGCTGAATATTGTTCTATAAAGGAAGCAGCACAAAAAAAATGATGTTTCAACAAGTTCAATAAGTAACCGTATGAAAAGAAAATGTAAACCAAGAAACGGAATAGAATATAAAAGAATAAAATAAAATATACAGTCCGGGGGGGAACCCCGGCACAATCCAAAGTAATATGAAATTAGATGATTTAGACATCGAGATAAAAAACGAATTGTTGGAACAGCGCAAAGAACTTTGTTCAAAATGGAAACAAAACAGCGCATACGACATTTGTTTTACTAATACAGACGGAACACGTTATTTCAAAGCAAAGCGGGTTGTTTTATCATGGAATGACGACAAAGGTCATTATATGCCATTCGGGGGCGGTACATATTGGCAAATAAGATATGGTAAAATAAAATGGACAACCGAAAAAAATCAAATTGGCGGTACGGTTTATGTATGGGTTCAATCACGGGAAACGTTTTCAAAATCTGCAAATGGTACGGTTATACCAAATGAAGTAAAAACAAAGAAAGAAGTTTTGGAAATAGCAAAGCAAATCGGAAAGTTAGTAATGTAAGACAGCCGGGGAAATAACCCCGGCATAACTATAAAATATTATGAGATACGCACTAAGAAAGCAGGATAAAATAAAAGCAGTATTAGGCAATGAATATTTAGAAAACAATATTCTGCAAAGCCTCAATAAATACTTTGGTAATAATGACGACGACCGTATATATTCAGATACTGAACCGGACGGGTTCGTTACGGAGTACGGCAACAAATACCCATTGTTGAGGATAAACGACGTTGCAAACAGCGACGCAATGTTAGAATTTGCCGTTATGGGGCAAATGTACGATGTATTGAATTTGTCTTATGTTGGTAGAATGAAAGGTTAAAATATGGACGTGATAATATTAATTTTCTTTGTATTATTAATTGCAACCCTATTATTGGGTATATGGCAAATAAAGAACCCTAAATTAAAAACAGCTGATGATTTAAGCGACGATTTGTGTTTATATTGTCCTTTGGATGATGGCGAAAAAGGAACCCACGGCGTCCCAAATGGATATATAAGTTGTGAGGGGCGTTGTTGCCAAGAAGCGTATGAAATGTATATTGAGGAATGGACGGAATAACAAATTGTATGGAAAGTATAATAATAAAAGAAATTGAAATGATGTTGGAATTACCTATGCACGAAAGACAAAAAGCGTATTTCCAAGACTTATTAAACGCTGCAAAGCCCGTTAAAATTGTTCCGGCGGCGGATGTATTAGAGGATTACGAATTGGATTACATACGGCACGTAATTAAGCCAAAGCCGAAAGAATGTTATCGAAATTCCCATTTACTTTGCGAGGCGTTCCCGGAACGGATTCTTTATTGTGAGGGAAAAACAAACGTCCCAATACCGATTGACCATGCGTTTAACAAGGTCGGCGACGCATATATTGATATAACATTTGAATTTGCGTTGCATGAAAACCCGTCAATATATGAGTACGTAACATTTGGCGAGTACGACGCAAAGACCATACGAAAAGCAGTATTGGAAACCGGATATTACGGCGAAATTTACAAATGGTGTATTATCAGAGTAAGAAATAAAAAGCCCCCCGGCGTCATAAATCAATATGCACCGGGGGAATTTTACGCAGTAACCGAGAGCGATATTTGGTTGATGCGGTACCACAAAAATATATTGTTTTCCGTAAATTGCAAAACAACCCGCAAAAATAAATTTGAAATAAAAGTATTTATTTTTGGTAATTAAAGAAATATTTGTACCTTTGCATTGAAGTTAAGCCCACGCACGGGGATAGTGCGAAATAATATGAATATCAGAAAAGACAAAGAATTGAACATTTTGGCGAAAGCAGCCGGAAAGAAAGCAACAGAAGTTGAAACAATCATTGTAAACCAATTAATCCAAAAGGAAATGATACAAGACGACCCGGAATTTTGGGGATGCACTTTGTTTGATAGTATCGAACGTGACGTTCCGGTTTCTGATGTTGTCGGCATTATCAAAGCAACCGGAATTTCGGTTGTACGTTTCGAACATTTGGACGCATTTCTGAATTTGGTATTGGTCGGAAAAGGAGATTGCCCGGTATGTGGCGGAGAAATGGAAGTTACCGACGCCGATTATAAATGTTGCGGCGGCGATTGGTATTTAACCCCGTATGAATACGAACCGATATTTGAGGAAAAAACCTGCAAACATTGCGGACACGTAGAATAATAACCATAAAAATAAACAATATGAAATTAAGAGTAAATGAAGCAATCGCCCGTTCCGAGGCGAACGGAAAAAAGGTATTGAAAAAGGATATTGCAGCCCGTTTATTTGAGGGCGCAAGCGAAAGCGCACAGCAGGTAAATATGACAAATCTTTGCAACGGGACAACCAAAAGGATTGTGCCGGAATGGGTAGTAATAATTTGCGAAATGTGCGGTTGTTCCGCCGATTATCTGTTTGGAATGGAGGATTAAAACCATGAAAAAGAAGTTTATCGAAAAAATGGAAAAGATGGTTGATGTTTTCTTTTCCGATGCGTGGCAAGCAAAGGTTTTTGCAATGATATTTAGCATTTTCGGAGTAATATGTTTTATTGCCGGATTTTGGAATTATATCCATTTTTTGTTTTCTGCAATGTGTGGATTAATGGTTTATGTATTGTTTAACGAATTAAAGAGCAAATAACATGAGAGCGAAAAAGAAACAGCCGGAAAACCCGGAAAAAAGTATTGCAAACACAATGGGTAACGCAGTAAATGCGGTTAAGAAGTTGGCGGAAGCAATGGGACAATTGCCCGCCGATAAATTCCCGGAAATAAACGATGAACAACAGATTGTCCCCGGATTGGATGCCGTCGAAATAGAACAGCCCGCCGGGGCTTTTGAAATTGTGCCGGGCATGACGGTTGAGGAAATGACGGCAATGTTCTTTGATGGCGCATTAATCGAACCGCCGTATAAAGTATGGCAGCTAAACAGCAAAGGACACCGATATTATTACAAGTTTGACGACAACGGAACCCCGGAATTTTATCCGTCAGTTACAACCATATTATCGCAGACAATGCCAAAATCGGAATTTCTGATTAAATGGATTGCCGACAAAGGTATTGACGAGGCGGAACGATACAAAGCAGAACGGGCGGCGTATGGTACATTTATGCACGCCCAATTTGAGGAACTTATAATTAACCGGGTTTATGATTTGGACGGACTGAAAGCCAAATTAAAAGATTATATTGATAACAACAAATTGCCAGCCGATTTCATTTATTACGCTGATGATTTCAAAAAGGACATATTGGCATTTGCGCAATTTGTTTTGGATTATGACGTTAAACCGTTAGCCGTGGAAATTGCGTTGGTACACCCCGTTCATAATTACGCCGGAATGATTGATTTGCCGTGTACGATGTTATCAAAGCCCGGTTCAAAAGAATACATAAACGCAATTGTGGATTTCAAAAGCGGGCGCAAAGGATTTTACGAAGAAGCGGAAATTCAGTTGCATTTATATGCGATGATGTGGAACGAAAATTTCCCGGATATTCCGATTGACCGTGTTTTCAATTTCAGCCCGAAAGATTGGCGAAAGAAACCGACGTACAATTTGAAAGACCAAACAGACAGCCCGAACGCAAAGAAAATCCCGTATCTTTTGGAGTTGGCAGCAATTGAGGACGAAAAACGGGATAATACATTTACGGCGGTTTCCGGGGAAATATCATTGGATAACGAACCGGATTTGACAAACAATATTGTTTCGCTGACGTTGGCGGAACTTGTTAAAAGCAAAGCCCCGGCGGAAAAGAAAAAGCCGGAACCGGAAAAAGCCGTTACCGTTGAGGATTTGAAGAAAGACCCGGAACCCGAACCACAGCCGGAACAGAATGTTATCAGTTGCGAAAAGTTTATTGATTTGATAAACAACGACGACGACAATTATTCATTATACCAAACAACAGATATTGGGAACACATACGGCGTAAAATTGGTTGACGATGGCTTTAATTTAGACCAATACAGATGGTACAGCATAGCAACCAATATTTATAAATGTTCTGACGGGTTTGTTAAAGTGACCGGAGTGTTTCAAAGTTTTTCAGAAATGCAGGGTTGGTCGGATATAGACGTACATTCAGAGGCGGAAAAATTGCAGGGAAAAGAATTGCAAGCGTTTGAATTGAGAATGAAAGCGTATGAAATAGAAAATGCCACGGAACAACAGCTGGAACCCGAACCACAACCGGAACCGGAGGAAAAGAAAACCACGACCGTAAAGAGAACCACACGAAAAACGGCAAAAACGGCGGAAAACAAGCCCGTCAAGGAAAAGAAAACCGCAAAACGTACAATTACACCAAAAAAAGAAAAAGTGGCTAAAATCGAAGAAAAACAGCCTAAAAAGCCGGAACCCGTGACGAAGAAAGATTTGTTGAATACTGAAATTGATATATAAAAGAAGGAGGAAAAAATGAAAGGTAGAATAATGCGTAATGAACCAATAAATAGAATATCATTACCTATAATTGGGAAAATAAAAGTTGGCGTAAAAGATGAAAAGGGATTACCTAAAAGTATAGATTATTTTGTAAGCACCGGGAAATATGCAGGATTATTTAAGAAAGCATACGGAGAGAAGCCGCAAACAATACAAATAGTATTTGCCTATGATGAACCGGAAAAGTCATGCCGGGAAGAATATCAATATAGGGACGATGCGGGTAAAGTGGTTGCATACGGCGACGGGGAAACGTTTTTTGTATGGAACGGAAAACAATATTGTCAATATAGTACAAAGGATTATCCCGATTTAATGGCAGGCGTTGCGCAAAAACACCCAAACCGGGCTGTTAAGAATGGCGGCGACGGTTGGATTGTTACGTTGACCGTAACGTTTATTATTCCTTTGGTTCGTGGGGTTGCCGGGGTTTGGCAGTTCGTAACAAAGGGTACGGCGTCAACAATTCCAAATATCCGAGACACGTTCGACGCCATGTTGCAGGAACGGGGATTTGTTAAGGGTATAGTTTGGGATATGAACGTACAATTTGCCGTCTCTCAAAAGCCCGGCGACCGTTCCCGTTATCCGGTCGTTTCCATTGTTCCGAACGAAAGCGAGGAGAATTTGCGTAAAGTAACTGAAGCATTTAAACCAATAAAATTGATAGAAGAATGAAGAAAATTATTTTGTTTTTAGTGATATCAGTAATGTGTGTAAGCGTGTATGCCCAAACTGTAGTAGAGGTTGAAACGTTGAAAGTAACAGACCTTGGGAACCAAAAATTGTGCGCTGCAAAGGTGAATGGGTGTATAGACCATTATTACATTATGCTTAAAACTAGTAATATATATCAAAAGTATATTACTGTTTACCTTGGGGATAAGGAGGAAGCTATAAGGTTACTCCGGTTTTTGTATGACTTAAATCCTAAGGGTGGAACCTATATACATCTGGAAAATAGGACTAACAACGTAGTTTCATGGAATAGATTAGGCTATTATACAGTATTCTCTGAGGGGAGGGCATTAAAAGGACATATAAGAAAGCAAAATATTAAGGGCTTTATCGCAGAATTAACCAATAATGTTTGATAATTCAAAAAAAACATCTATTTTTGCAGCATAAACAAACGACTACCACCGTTTGCAAGATATTTGCTAATATTAGCACAAAGCCCGTTTCCCGGTGTGTGGTAGCCCGGATTACGGGCTTTTTCATTCTATGAACGAAAGAAGTTATTTAATTTTAGATTTAGTACGTTCAAGGGTTTTAGATTTAAACCCAACGGAAAGCATTTTAGCGTCATGTTTCTTTGGTTTGTTGGCGCAAAATCCAATACAATATGCCGGGAAACCTTACTACATGGCAGATTATAAAAACATATCTGTTTATTGCCCGATTTTACCAAATAAAGTTGATACATTAAGGCGGCTTTATAAGAATTTGGAAAATTTGGGATTGATTCAAATAATAAAGATTGACAACCACGTTTGTTTTACCCCGTCGCAAATGTTAAGAGATTGGGGAACCGTTTACAAATCCGTTGAAGCGGGAAAAAATCCCGTTGAAGCGGAAAAAAATCCCGTTGAAGCGGAAAAAAATCCCGTTGAAGCGGAAAAAAATCCCGTGGAAGCGGAAAAAAATCCCGTGGAAGCGGAAAAAAATCCGCCCTATATAAATAATATAAATAATATAAATAATTATAATAATAACTCTATAAAGAAAGATGCTAAAGCATCTAAAGAAAATCCGACCGGATTTTCCCAAGCCTCCTACTCCAGCGAGGGGAAAAAAGTTAAAGCAAGTATTCAATTCGGACTCACGCCCGAATTGTTAGATGTTCGAAAATCAATTATTGATAAAGTTGATAATTATTTTGAAAGGCTTGTATTCCCATTTGATAGCGATGAATTTAAACGGAACTTTTATATTTTGATGTGTCAACCGAAATGGAGAACGTCGCAAAAGAGTTTTTCAGCGATACAAGCAAACTTAAATGGTTTGAGTAAATACCCGGAAGAATTTGCGCTGATTCTGATAATAGAAAGCATTTCAAAAGGTTGGGCGGCGTTAGAATATGATTCAACCCCCGAAAAATACGAAAAATGGGAAAAAATGAAACGTTCCGTAAAGACAGAGCAGCAAAGCAGCAAAGAAATTGCGGATATGATGAAGTATTTAAACAATGATTTTGATTGATATGGGAGCTATTGAAAAAAAAGAAAATACGGCTTTAGAAATATATAATACCAAGCCCGGAACAAAAGCCATTGAAGTACGCCGTAGAATGATGCAATTGCCGGAGGTTGCCAAAGCATTAAACCCAGTTGAAAAATATGTTTTCGCAGCGTCAACAAAAACACCAATTGCGGAAATTGACGATGCAAAATTAGTTGAAAATCTTTCGTTGTTGTTTAAGCGTATAGCAATGGACGTTGGTTATATAATACCACAGAATGAAAATGATTGGAATTATATACAATACCGGTTGTTGGATATTCTGAAACGTTATCACTCTGATATGACGTTGGCGGATATTAAGATAGCTTTTGAGTTGGCGACGACCGGGGAATTAGACGAATTTTTGCCGAAAGATAAACACGGGAACCCGGATAAAAATCATTATCAGCAATTCAATGCGGATTATCTTTCAAAGATTCTGAAAGCATACAAGCAAAAGCAGACAGATATAATTGACAAAGCATACAAAGCTATACCGGAAAAAAACAATGAAATTTCGCCGGAGCAAATCCGGAGATTTGAGATACAAAGACAATGGCGGAACCGTTATATTTTCCTTTGCTACAAATACACCGGGAAATTAATATTGGGGCTAACTGATGATATGTTTTTGTATGAATGGTTGCAAAAATGCGGGTTAGCTGATGATGTACAAGTTAAAGAGGACGACCGCAAAGAAGCGTTTGCCCGGTATATGCAGCGTGTAGCCCGTGGAATGATAAACCAATATACAGCGTTTCAAGTTCGCCGAAAAGGAACCGAAAGCCCGGAAATTGATTTTACGGCGTTTGAGGTTGCCAGGAAAAAAGAGATTATAAAAGCATTTGACCGGATGATTGCCGAGGAAATGCAAGTTGATAACTACATGAAGTTTTGGATATGACATTAAAAGTATTTACAGCATTTAGCGGTTATGATAGTCAATGTATGGCATTAGATAGAATGAAAATTAATTATGAATTGGTAGGATGGTCGGAAATAGATAAATATGCGATAATGGCACATAATGCAATTTATCCACAATATAAGGATAGAAATTTTGGCGATATATCAAAAATAGATTGGGAAAATGTTCCCGATTTTGACTTGTTTACATATTCTTTCCCATGTACTGACATATCAAGCGCAGGGCAACAAAAAGGATTGGAAGAGGGAAGCGGAACAAGAAGCGGGCTTTTATGGGAATGTAAAAAGGCTATTGAATTAAAACGCCCAAAATATCTATTAATGGAAAATGTAAAAGCATTAACACAGAAAAAGTTTTTGCCATATTTGCATAAATGGCACTTTTTTTTAACGGAAATGGGATATACTAATTTTACTCAAATACTAAATTCAAAAAATTTTAGAGTTCCTCAAAATAGAGAACGTGTATTTATGGTTAGTATATTGGGGGATGCGTGGTTTGATTTCCCTAAACCTTTTCAGTCTGATAAAAAATTAAAAGATTTATTGGATGAAAATGTTGATGATAGATATTATTTAAGCCAACGTTGTTTGTCGTCGTTTATAAGAAAAAATGAGATACAAAGAGAAAAAGGGAATGGATTTACATTTAATCCCACAAATGGGGATTGTATAGCAAAAACAATTACAACACACCCAAACGATAGATTAGATGATAATTATATAATTGAACCATTAGAACCAAGAACAGACGGAATAAGTAATACAATAACAACAGTTCAAAAAGATAATTTATTGTATGAACCTATTAATAATAAATATTTTCGTATTAGAAAACTGACAGAAAAAGAATGTTTTCGTTTAATGGATGTTTCTGATGAAAATATAAATAAAATCCAAAATTCCGGAATAAGTAAAACACAGCAATATAAAATGGCAGGAAATTCTATTGTTGTGAATGTGCTATATTTTATATTTAAGAACTTATTTAAACAATAATCATGGAACTATTTATTGTTTGCTTTATAATTGGCGTAATAGGTTATTTTACAAAAGCGGGAGGTTATATATGGAAAAAAATATAAGAATTTCAGCAGTAGTGGGAATTGACCCGGGAAGCAATGGCGGTATTGTAACATGGCGACCAAATCAAAATATCAAGGCAATACAAATGCCAAAGGATTTAACAGATTTGCGTAATTATTTGGAATATCTGAAAACCATTTGTTCGCCAATTGTCTTTTTGGAAAAATTGAGCGTGCGCCCGGATGATGTAACGCCGGGTGCCGATGGCGTAAATATGGGTAAATTGTACCGAATACAAAAGATGATGGCAAACTTTGAGCAATTGAAAGCAATCATTTCAGTTTGCGACATTCCGTTTGTTATGGTACACCCTATGAAATGGCAAAACGAATTGAAGTTGCGAGCAAAGACGACACGAAAAAAAGAAGAAAAGAACGAGCGAAAACGCAGATACAAAGAGATTGCCGGGAATTTGTACCCGGAATTGAAACCGACATTGTGGAACGCCGACGCCACGTTGATAATGCACTTTGGACGATACATTTTGCGCAACAACCCCGGTTGGGTGCGTCAGAATTTACCAAGCAACATGCACGAACGTTTGTTTTAGCCACGTAGAGCGATTTTAATTTCAAAATGGATAAAATATACATGGAAGAAGAAAAAGCCCCGCAAATCGAAAATCCGGAAAAGATAAGTATTCCGGATTTTAAAGAATATGAAATTGATAGAAACGGAAATGTGTTTAGAAATGGAAAGTTGATGAAACAGCAAACAAACACATACGGTTATAAACACATTCATTTATGTATTGGAGGGAAAGTAACCACATGTTTAGTTCATAGACTTGTTGCAATGGCATTTATTCCAAACCCGGACGGTAAACCATGCGTTGACCATATAGACGGAAATAGAAAAAATAATTCTGTTGATAATTTAAGATGGGTTACTATAAAAGAAAATAATAATAACCCAATAACAAAAGAACGTATTGGATTATCTAAAAGTGGAGAAAATTGTCCTTTTTATGGGAAACGTGGCAAATGTTGTTTACATTCAAAACCTTTGTTTCAGTTTAAGAACGAGGAATTGATAGGTTATTTTGAAAGTATTGATGAAGCATGTAAAAAATATGGTTACGACCATTCTTTAATAACAAGATGTTGCCAACATAAAGTTTCAATTGCATACGGTTATGAATGGGAATATGCCTTTGATTATTTTATTGAATTAACAAAACAATTGCGTCATAATCAACGCAGATATTTAGCCCAACGCAGACCGGAAATATTGGAAACGTGTAAACGTTTAGAAAGTGAAGTTGATGCAATTGTTGCTAAAATAACAGATAAACAAATGAGGCTATTTTGATTTATGCCCGGAATGTATAACGTTCCGGGTTTATTGTTTTTTTTGAAAATAAAAAGAAAAAATTTTGGTAGTTAAAATATTATGCGTATATTTGCAGTGTCAAACAACGAAAGACCCCACAGTCTAACCAAAATGCAAAAAGACTGTTGAAAGATTAAGTTCGTAAGAGTAGAAAGTAAGCAACGGTATCTACAAAGGGTTAAATGATGGTTCGGTAACCGATTAAATGAAGCTATAAAGCCAAAATCTTTCAAAGTATGACAAACACCGACCGGGCGGGTTCCCGGAAAGTAAACATTTTATTATGAAAACAACGATTTACGATTTTGATTTTGAGATTGCCGGACACGGATATTACAAAGTAACTTACACGTCCACGGCAACGGGTAAAAGATGGACGACAACAACAACAATATGCCTTTGATTGATGCGACCAAGAACGCAGAAGAACCGAAACGTAAGGATTTGGAAGAACTTAAAAGGATTTGTAAAGATGGGAAAGTTTGTTGATGAAGTAGGAGCAATCCGGCATGCAATGAGCGACAAAGAGTTGAACGAATTATACAAGCGTTTGGAAAATTTCATTGCTGATTGCACGGTTGAGGAAGCGAAAGAAAGCCGGGACGCATTTGTTAAGGTGCAAACAATGATATACCAAAGAATGAGAGAAACAAAAAAATAATATTAACCGCTGGGGGAAACCCCGGCACAAACCGAGAGCATTATGATAGTAAAGAAATTAGAATTGGTAAATTTCCAAGTAATTAAAGAGTTTAACGCAGATTTTGACGGTAACGTTTATTTCATTACCGGGGATAATGAGTTGGGAAAATCAACCGTATTAAAAGCAATTGGGGCTTTGTTGACCGGGAACCGTGACGCCGTATTGAAGAATGGAGAAAGCAAAGGTTTTGCAAAAATGATTGTCGGCGACGACGGAGAGGAATACGAGGTTGAATTGAAATTCACAAAAGCAAACCCACGTGGCACGTTATCAATTAAATCAAAGACAACCGGAATGAAAAGTGATAACGTTTCTATGTTGCAAAAGATTTTCGGTTATACAGATTTTGACGCCGTGGAATTTTCCCGTTGGTCGGAAACCGCCGAGGGACGCAGAAAGCAAATTGAGGTTGTAAAGTCTTTGTTGCCGGAAGAAGTAAGAACAAGGATTGCCGAAATTGATACAACCGTTGCCGGGCTTAAAACAGAACGTACCGGAGTAAACCGAGATTTGAAAACCTACAAATCAATATCAGATGCAGCCGGGCAGGGATTGACAACGCAGGATTTGAAAACGTATGCCAAACCAAAGGACATTACGGAACTGATGAAAGAACAGCAGGAAAACGCAAAGTTGGTTGAGAAAGCAAAGGGCGTGCGTTTACGTATGGAAGAAAGAAAGGGGAGATTGGCAGAGATTCCGGTACGTTTGGCAGCCGCCAAAGATTCATACAATAAAGCAATTGAGGCGGCAAAGAAAGCAATGGAAGAAGCCGAAAAGACGTATAAACAAACCGTTTCGGTCGTTGAAGAAGAAAAGAAAGATTATGAGGGAAAAATAGCAAGTGCCGAAAAATGGTTAACAGATTATGAGGCTTTGAACCCGAATAATTTCGATACAGAAAAACAATTGAAAGAAGCCGAGGAACACAACAAAAAGGCTGCAAAGGTTGCCGATTATCTTTCAAAGAAAAAACAAGCAGACGACAAAAAAGCAGAAGCGGAAAAGATGGATTCAGATATTGCCAAATTATCCGCAGAGCGTGAAAAACTTATTTCGTCGGCAAAATTGCCAATATCCGGACTTTCATTCACTGACGACGGATTGGTATTAAATGACGTACCATTTATTGCCGGAAAAGTTTCAGATTCGCAGATTATGGAAGTTGCCGCAAAACTTATTATTGCCAGCAATCCAACCGTTAAAGTGTTCCGCATAGCGAGGGGCGAAAGTTTGGGCGAAAAGAGATTGCAAGCAATTATTGATATTGCCAAGAAAAACGGGTTCCAAGGATTCATTGAAGAAGTTAAAAGAGGGCAGGACGATTTGATTATTGAGGAATACACAGAAAGCGAGTAATTAACCGGGGCGTCGGTTCCCCGGCGTCCCTTAAACAAAACAATATGGAAGTTAAAGAAATGACAATTGCGGACGTGTTGAAAACACCCGCTTTTTATAATAATCTGAAAGTGGTTATTTCCGATTTGGAAAACACCCGCAGAAAAACCGGAATGATGGCGGACGCACCATTGAAGCGGCACCCGATAGACCGTTTGCAGGAACGAGGAGTTTTTGAACCGGGACAAATGACGGTATTGTATGCAAATGCAATGGATAAGAAGTTGCAGGGATATTCAAGCAGCGAAAGAAAGTTTATATTGGAAGTTGGCGGCGAAGCGTTTAATATTACAATGAAACAATTGGTTGACCAAGAAAAGAAAGACAATGAAAACGTTGAAAGAAAAGATTGATTTTGCTATTAAACTGATTCAATCAGCAGCAGCAAAAGCAAAAGAAGTAGGGCAGCCAATAGAAGTTTGTTATAGCGGTGGGAAGGATTCTGACGTTATTTTAGAACTTGTAAGAATGGCAAAAGTAGAATATAGGGCGATATACAAAAATACAACGATAGACCCGCCGGGTACAATAAAACATTGCAGGGAAAGAGGAGTTGAAATAATGAAACCTAAATATTCATTTGGGCAAATAATACAGAAAACCGGATTCCCGTCAAGATACAGAAGAATATGTTGTGCATATCTTAAAGAGTATAAAATACTTAATTATGCTATTTTAGGCATAAGGAGCGAAGAAAGTAAGAAAAGAACGTTACAAAGAACCGGAGCAATGCAGAGTTTTCAACAAAAAAGAAAAAATAAAGCAATATTTCCCTATATTAAATTGGACAAAAAAGATGTTGAAGATTTTGTGAAAGAAAGGAATATAAAATTACACCCATTGTATTATGATAACAAAGGTAATTTTATTTCTGAAAGGCGTTTAGGTTGTATGTGTTGCCCGTTAGCAAGTAAAAAAAATAGGATATTAGAATTTATGAAATATCCTAATATGATAAAATACTATATTAATAACGGACAAAAATTTTTAGATAAACATCAAAAAAGCAAAATAAATGAATATTTCAATGATGCTTATGAATGGTTGTTTTTTTTTATTGCATTATGATTATATTGCAGAATTTAATGAGTTTATGAAAGAAAATATATTTGGAGAAAAGTTTGATTGTAAAAAATATCTTTCAGAAAGGTTTAACGTAAAGTTTGGAGATAATGAAAAAAAGAGAGATAACAGCAACGGGGATGATTAACAACAACGGCGGTTTACAAATGTACATGGGGGAATTAACTCAATTCTTTGCAATGCACAAAGGTAGCCGCATAATTGCCCGTTTTATTGTAGCGTCGCCCGGTTCGTCAGAGGCTTTGAAAGGGTATTATTTCAATTATGTTGTTCCAACGTTCCGGTCGGGTATATGGGAAGCCGGGGAGCGTCTGACAGAGGAACAGACGGAACACCGTTTGCGTGAGTTGTCCCCGGTTATGTATGAGCAAACGCCGGATATTAACACCGGGAAATATGAAACCCGGTTGCGGACAATTGCAGAGTTGAGCAATGCGGAATTGATAGAACATATTGAGCATTTGAAACAGATTGCCGCAGAGGAATACAACACGTTTATAGACGACCCAAGAAGCATTTAATATGAGGCATTATTCAGAATTAAGCCCGTTAGAAAAGAAAGCAAGAGAGGCAAGCGGACGCACCTATTGCGTTAAGTGTCCGATATATGAATTATGCCGGAGAAATGAAACAATTATTGATGCGTGCGATTATATATTTTTAAAGGCGTTCAAAGCCGGATATAACCAGCACAAAAAAGAAGTAAAGAATAAAAATAAAATTAGAAAGTAATATGAAAAAAGTAACATTGAAAGACAGCAAAGGAAATGAGATAAACGACATTTTGAAAGATGTTTTGACGTTTGATTGCGAAACAACCGGATTGCCAGCCAAGGGCGCAAAATGGGACGTTGATTTTGCGGAATTTCCAAATATTGTGCAATTGGCATGGGCGGTAAACGAAAAGGAACGTTCATTTATCATAAAGCCGGAGGGGTGGAAAATACCGGAGGCCTCAATTGAGGTACACGGAATTACAGCAGAGAGAGCAAACGCCGAGGGCGTCCCATTTGCTGACATTATAGACGAATTTTTGGAGGATTGCAAAAAAGCCCGTTTGTTGGTCGGACATAACATTTACTTTGATACGTCAATTGTAAAAGCAATGATATTGCGCATTATGGGTCGTGAATATTACGACGCAAAAGCGGAGGACGCATTGTTTAAGGGCAAACGAATTGATACGATGATGAAAACAATTAAATTTGTTGGCGCATTGTATGCAGACGGACGTCCGGGCAAATATCCGAAATTGGAGGAACTTTACAACAAGTGTTTCCCCGGCGAAACATTCCCGGCGCATGATGCGTTGGAGGACGTGAAAGCCTGCAAACGTTGTGTTCCGGTTTTGGTGGAAAATGGTATTATAGAACTGAAACCAAAAGAATATCCGGCGGAACAATTGAAGTTTAACCCGGAACCGGAACCCGCAAAGACCAAAAAGGTAAAAATGGAAATTTTAGTTCACGACCCGAAACCGATATTTGCACCGGATGCAGAGCCGGAAAACAAGGTTGCAAAATTGTTAAATGAAACAGACTTTTAAATTATGAACGAAAAAAAAATGTGCATTGATTGCGTGGATTATCCGGTATGTTGTTTGTCCGGTCGTTGTACTGATGATGAACCGTGCGAGTATTTCCAAGAAGAAACCGACCCGGAGGAACCGGGAAACAATAAAGATTAAAAATTATGAGCAAAAAAAAACAAAATGTTATGCCGATTCCTACAAAGGAAAAGTTTTCATTATCGAAAGTAAAGTTATTGAAAGATGGCGGGTTAGACGTACATTATGAAGTAACGGAAGTTGTCGGAAATGAGAGTTACACGAACAAATACCATGTATTGAGTGCAAAAGACATACACCAGGATTTGCGTCATTTGTTTAATGATTTGCGCCCGATTATGGGACGTGTATTCAACATAACGTCATTTAAAACCATGATGGCAACGCCGGAGTTTAAAGCAACAAAGAAACAAACAGATATTGCAGCCGAATTTGCGGAAGAATGTTTGGACAATATAGAGGTTAGGGGCGTTTCTTTATCGGGGCAAGATGATAACATAGGCGTCGTTTTAACCGGATTGTTTACCGTATCAAACAATCAGAAAACAGCAATCAACACCCCACGAATGAAATACAACGTTGAAACGTTCGGTTTTGAGGAAGAGTTGGAAAACATTGTTTGCGATATTGAAAACGAGGTTTACGAATTTCTGTTTGAGGGCAAAAAGGCGCAAATGGATTTGTTCGGGGCTGATGGGGAACCAAACCCGTTAGTTTACGTAAATGATGCAGACAACGAAAATGAAAATGATATGTTCCCGGAAATGGCAGACCCGGCGGACGATACAGACAATATGTAATGGAGCCAATATTGTTGACCGAGCGTTGCGAATATGAATATTGCGTTGCACGTGGTTACGAACCGTTATTGGATATTCGTAATTTTCGGTTAGATATACGGTTGCGTGTTGAGTTACAACGGGAATTGTTCGGGAATTGCGTTTTAGGACGTGGCGACATTCCCGTTGCCAACCAACGGTTTTTCCGGTGGGTTTGGGAACATAAGCCGCACAGATGCGAGGAATGTTTAAAGCCGTTACGGAATTATTCCGCCGTTTATTGTTCGCATATATTGACCCGTGGAGCGTTTCCCGAAATGGCGCATGATGCAAGAAATATAAATATACTATGTTTTGAACATCATTCATGTTGGGAGAATGGCGACCGTGAGAAAATGCGAATATATCCGGGCAACGTCCGGATTATTGAATTGCTTAAAAACGAATACAGAAGTTTGAAAATATGAGGACGAAAAAAAGAACACCCGATTACGGGGCAATTTCCCGCCGTTCAATCCAAAATGATTTTAAAATGGTACGAAGGTACCCGGAAAGGGAGAAACGCCCGCAAATCGAAAATCCACCCGAAATAAATGCAGAAAGACGGGTTTTGTTTGTTAGTGAAAATTCAGCATATTACCGATACCGTTCTTTTTTCGTCGGTAAATTGGTAAGACTAATAAAACAATCAAACGTCGGCGGTTGGATAGTTGGATTTGTTTACGACGACGACCGGAAAGCGATAAATCATGCCGCCGGATGGTCAGATATGAAAAAAGAATATTTGTTGGATGGCGTAAAATTTAAGTAGATGAAAATCAAAAAACAAACCGGATATAAAATTGTATTTTATACGTTCGTGGCGTTAACGGTTGCGTCATACATTTGGACGTTATGGAGTATTGGAAGTTGGATTTTTAAAGCTATATTTCTATGAGTGTAAACAAAGTTATTTTAATGGGTAACGTCGGAAAAGACCCGGAGTATAAAGATTTCGACAGCGGCGGTTCGGTTGCGCAATTCACGTTGGCGACAACTGACAGAGCATTTAAAACGGCAAATGGTACAGAAGTACCGGAGCGCACCGAATGGCACAATATTGTTTTGCAAAATGGATTGGCAAAGGTTGCAAAAGAGTATGTAAAAAAGGGCGATAAACTTTATATTGAGGGGAAAATAAGAACCCGCAGTTATGAGGACAACAACGGCGTCAAAAGATACATTACAGAAGTTTACGGGTTTAATATGGAGATGTTGTCGCCAAAGAAAGACGGACAAACAACGCAGCAGGGAGGCGCACCAACACCGCCGCCGCCAATTCCCGACCAAGACAAAGATGATTTGCCATTTTGAGAATGAGGAACGAAATTAAAATTCAAATCCCGGAGGGTTCCCGGCTGATTGGGACACGGACAAAGGGGCGAACGGTTATTGTTTCTTTTGAATACAATAAGGAGGACGCAGCCGTTCCGGAGCCGGAACCGATACGACCAATTGGTTCTGCCCATTACAAGGAACCCGCCGGGAAAGATAAAAAATAAAGTTATGCAGTTTAATAGCAAAGAATATGACCCCGAAAAACACGACCGTTGGCGTGCGTTGACCGTCAAACAGCCATACGCAAATGATTTGGTAACGGCGGCATACAAAGACGAAAACGGCGTTGTTTACGGGCGAAAATCAATTGAAGTTAGAAGCAAAAAAACGTCATACCGTGGCGACGTTCTTATTTGTTCGTCGGCAAAACCGGTTTATCCCGGAATGGAAAGCGGCGTTACTTTGGGATTGGTTGAGTTGTACGACGTGAAGCCGATAAAAGAGTTTACGCCGGAGGATTGGGAAAACACCCGGATTCCAAAGGAAAAGAGGGCAAAAATAACAAAGGGTTTCGGATGGATGATGCGCAACCCAAGACGTGTTGTTGAAATGCCAATTAAGGGGCAATTTGGTATCTATAATCTTGTATATACCAAGGGCGAAATAATACAATACCCCCGGAAAATGGTAATTGACAAAAAGAGTTGGGAACAGATAAAAAAACAGATAGAGAAATGAAAACAATCGGATTCCATATTGGACGTATCGGGTTTTATTTGTATCTGCAAAGTTTGTGGAAGTATAAGCAATTTTATTTGACGCCCGGAGTTATGGTTGAGGGCGTAAAAGGACATGAGTTTATTTAGATATTGAAATTAAATTGCTTTGTTTTTCCGTTGGTTTCCGGCTGATATGGATAAAAACCAAAAGAAATTATTAACTTTGTAATGTAAAATACTAAAAACGTGAGCGATGAAAGAGATAACAAAAATATTGCCATTAAATGAGGCGGCAAAGTTTCAAAAATCCGCAGGCAAATATGATTGCACAATTACGGAATTGGCGGTAATGGGAGCAGGGAAAGCAAGAATTTCAATTTCCGGAACAGAGGAAAATTTGGATTTGTTGGTTAGTTCGATAGAAAATGAGAATAAAGAAACCACATCCGTTTGAACCCGGGCGTGAATATAACCCCGGCGAACGTGCAGTTTACCGGGGTATGGTAATAATTGCGGAAAGATGGGTTAAACCGTCTGATAAACTGATTGAAAAGGTTGGCAAATTTGTATGTTTGAGTAGATGCGCATGTTGCGTTATCCATAAAGACGATTGCCCAGCGGTTGGGCTTAAATGCCACAGAACAAGCCGTAGCGATAACAAAGTAATATATTTCAGAAAATTATATAACATAACAGAAAAAAGCGATGGAAAAGAAAAGATTTATTCCGTTTGATGCGGAAACGTTTTTGATGATTGAAGATGTAACGGGAACAGAACCGGAAGTTACAGAGAAAGAAAATTACTTTGAACTTAAAATGTACGCCCCGGATAAAGAGGAAAGAATAATTGAAGCCGCAATATGTGCAGTTCAAGGCAGATACGGAAAAAGAATAAAAGACGTAAAGACGATTAAAGAACAAAACCTTTTGCGTGGTGCAATATTCTTTGTTGAATACGAAAAAGGGGCGGGAAATTTGCCAAATGAGTTGCGCACAAATTTAGGTATGCTGGACGAAACCGCCGGGGATATTTATTGCCGCCGATTGTTAGAAGTTCGTGCATTACCCGTAAAGCGTGATAATTGGGAAAAATTGCAGATTTTTACCGGAGGCGGAATAATGCAGATTCCGAGAACGCCCGGAGGTTTGGCGGTTTATTCATTCCCGACCGAAAACGGCGTAATGTTGGACGTACCGGAGGGAAATTTTATTGTATTGACACCGGACGGAAAATTTGGCAAAATGGATATGCAAACGTTTATGGCTAATTTTGAAGAAAAAGACGCCAATACCGCCGGATTGAACTTTGACGAAAAGCGATTGTTTGAAAAGATGAATAAACTTTTCGGCAGGAACATAGAAAAGAGATTGGGAAAATTAGCCGAGGAATACAACGAATTGTTTGAAGCGTTTGAAAGATATTTAAGCAGGGAAAAAACGCAAAGAGAAATAAACGAAATTAATCCCGGAACGCATGATATTATCGACGAATTGGCGGATGTAAACGTTGTTTTATTCCATATTGCGGCATTATTAGGGTATAGCCAAAAGGAATTGCAGGAAATGGCATATACTAAAATTGCAGGACGTGAGAAAAACCCGGAATTTATGCGCAAACACCCACACAACAAACCGGAAAGCCCGGTTTGCGGTAATATGCAGCAGGAAACCGCCGAACAATACGAACCGTTTTAACAAAAGACTATGACAAACGAAGAAAAAGAAGAATTAAGAAAAAAAGCGTTGTTCCTTACAAATACGGCGTATCTTTTGGCGGACATGGCACATACATGCGTTTTTTACGCTGATGATAAATTAAACCATTTAGGCAAATGCTTTGAAAAGGGCGAAAAAATGAGATTCAAAAAAGCCGCAAAGTTGACAAAAGAAGCATTTAAAGCCGTCAAGGAAATAACGGAACCATTGTATAATATTACCGACGTTGATAATGCGTGTATTGATAGCGATTATCTTTTGGAAGTTATTCAGTTGGTAATAAACAGAACCGACGAAACCGAGGAAAGCAAAACGGCGATGTTGGAATACATAAAGAAGTTACCACAAATTGAACATATAGAAATTTAAGCGTATGAAAAAAGATTTTAAACAAGAACTAACCGAACTTATTAATAAGCACGGTTTAGAAAAGGAAATGAGAGATACCCCGGATTTTATTTTGGCACAAGTTTGTATTGATGCAATGGCGGTATTTTCGGAAGCAATCGCCCGCCGTGACGAATGGCACGAATTCAGAAAGGCAGACGAAAAGAGTTCGCAGGATGCAAAACACAATTACCCGGATGATTGCAATATTTGCAAAGACCGTTTTAAATGTGCTGACTTTATGAGAACGCAACCAATTGCAAATCTGATTCAGCGTTTCAAGACGACAACGGACAAAGAGGAAAAAACAGCAATCGCCGGATTGCTAAAACAGATAAACGCCGATGCGTCGGGAAAGCCTCAAAATGATATACCGGAAGAAGTAAAAGAAGTTGCCGGAAAGTTGGCAAAGGCTTTTGGCGCAAGTGTTGAGATACACCGTATTGAGATACCGGAAAAGAAACGTAAGTTTAGAAAGAAACCAAGAAAGGAGCAAGGCAATGAAACCCGTTGAATTTCCCGGCGTGAATGTAGTATTTGCAAAAGACCAACCGGAATACATGCCGTTACCTGCAATGAAAATCCCCAATGACCCGCAGGGGGTTATAATTACCAAATGGCAGTTATCCCCGGAAGAATTGGAGAGAATAAAAGAAACCGGAACAATACATTTGTCAATGCTGACGTTTAACCAACCATTGCAACCCGTATTGTTAACCGTGGATTTACCAACAGAAAAATAATAAAGTCATGGATAAAGAAACATACGTAAAGAGAGTTCAAGAATTGAACCATATAAGACAAAAGGCTTTGGAGTACAACGAAAAGGAAAAAGCCAAAGCGGATGAAAGCTACATAAAAGAAAATTGTCCGTTTAAAATTGGGGATAGAGTGAAACAAGGTGAAAATATTGGCACAATTGAAGAAATAAGAGTTGACAATGACGGAAAGTTTGAATATACCATACAAAAGGAAAAGAAAGACGGCACCCCGTCAAAAATATGCTTTAAAACCTTTTCATGGTATAGAAATAATGTAGAAAAGGCATAATAAACGCCCCGGAATTATAACCGGGGCTTTGCCGTTTAGGTACCGGAATGAAAGAAAGCCAAAATTAGCCCCGTAGGGCGACGAAAATACAAAAGACAATAAAAAATCAAGTAACAAACAAAACCCGCTTAAAACGAAAATTCCCCGAAAATAACAAGCAAAAGGGAAAGCGACGTTTGAGAGGAAAGCAAAGTAAATGGCTTTGTTGTTATAAGAAGGTTTGAAAAATGGAAGCGAGTAAAAGACAAAGGGGCGGACGCCCGAAAATGTGCAAACGAACAAAAGACCAAAGGGAGTTTGATTTGGCTTTTTGTTCAAATCTGTTTTTACGTGGTTACACGTATAGGGAGATTTCGGAAAGACTGAATGAGGAAAACGCCCGGCGTGGCGTCGGTTATACCATAACAACACAAATGGTATATTGGGATATGCAACAATTGCTAATTGAGTGGAAACGTGAACGTATGGAAAATATAGACGATTACGTTACGCAGGAATTGCGAAAGTTGGATAAAATGGAGGTTGAATTGTGGGAGGCGTGGGAACGTTCAAAGACCGGGAAATTGCGAGAGAAAAACAGACAGAACGCAAAGCCCCGTAAAGTGTTGGAGGATGGCGACAACCCGGAATATTACGGGTATGAGGAAACCACAACGGAAACGTCCGCCGGAAACCCCCGGTTTTTGGATTTGCTTTTGAATGTGCAGCAACGCCGGGCAAAGATGTTGGGATTTGATGCACCAATTAAAGTTGAGATTCCGGGAATAGAAAAAAGCATAAACGGCGATGCACCGCAATACGATGTATCAGCAATCCCGGAGGATTTATTGTTTGCGGTTGCTGATAAACTACAAACAGCAGAATATAAAAAACAATTAGCAGAGAAAGGAGTAATTGACGATGGCACGAACAACAAAGAATAATATCAAGAAAAAAGACGAACCGAAACCCGTACACACGTGCGGCGAATGTGGTTGGGGTAAATTCTATTATGACCATTCAAATTTGGATATGGACGGGAACCCAATTTGTTTAAAATGACCGTTTGTCGAAAATCGCAGTATAATACGTTCGGAAAAAGCGTGCGACAAATGGAAAATGAAACAATAAATTGGTAGTTTTTTAAGATTTCCGGTTTTTAAGTCAGAAAAAATACGGGGGTAAGACAAAAATATATGGTATATTTTTAAGAATTAAACAAAATGGATAAAGAACAATTACTTAAAATGTACGCCGCACTAAAAAACAATCCTGGGGAATTAGTAAAAGCGGCGTCACGCAATAGGCTGATAAACTTTGCCCGGTATATGCAACCGGATTTAGCATTGGAACCGTTCCACGTCGTTTATTATACGTTGTTGGATAAATTCGCCCACGGCGAAATAAAGAAAATGATTGTGCAAATGCCCCCTCAACATGGAAAATCGGAGGGTTCAAGCCGAAAATTACCCGCTTTTATGTTAGGATTGAACCCGGACACAAAAATTTGTATTGGTTCGTATGCCGCCACAATTGCAAGGGATTTTAACCGGGACGTACAAAGAATAATTGACACCCCAAAATATCGGGAAATATTTCCGAAAACCTTTTTGAATGGTTCAAATATGGTAACGATGGCAAACACGTATTTACGAAATTCTGACGTTATAGAAATGGTTGGGCATAAGGGTTCGTTGCGTGTTGTAGGTCGTGGCGGTGCGTTGACGTCAAAGACCGTTGACGTTATGATTATGGACGACGTTTACAAAGATTATTCAGAGGGTAACAGCCCGATTGTACGCAATGCGGCGTGGAAATGGTACACGACCGTTGTAAAAAAGCGTTTGCACAATAAATCGCAAGAACTGATTGTATTTACCCGATGGCATGAGGAAGATTTGATTGGTAAGATTGAAAAGGGAGGCGAAAAGATTATTGATATTAAAAGTTGGGACAGCATTAAAAATATTCCGGATGGTGCATGGGTTCGCATAAACTTTGAAGCGTTGAAAACCGGGGAACCAAACGAGATTGACCCAAGGGAACCGGGGGCGGCTTTATGGGAGAGTATGCACAGCCGGGCAAAATTGGAGCGTGAAAGAGCGTTAGACCCAATACAATTTCAATGCTTAGACCAAGGAAACCCCGGAAGCGCAGAGGGTAGATTGTACCGGAACCCGTTCAGAACGTACGTTGACAAATCAGAATGGGGAACGTTCGTGCGTAGTGGTAATTATACAGACGTGGCAGACGAGGGCGACGACTTTACATTTTCGGCGTGTTATGACGTTTACAAATCCGGTAATGAGGCATGGAACGAACAAAAGAAACGGTTTGAACCGATTTTGTATGCGCTAATTACTGACATGGTATTTACGCAGGAAAATACAGAAGTAACAGCCGTTACCGTCCCGGAAATGATAAACCGTTGTGGAACGCAAAAAGCATGGATTGAAAGTAACAACGGCGGTGCCGGGTTTGAAAAGTTGATACGTAAAAAGATAAAAGCGATTTCCGAACCATTTTACCAAGGTGCCAACAAGGAAAGCCGCATTATAACAAATTCGGCAAGCGTCAACGCCCAAATCATAATGCCGTTAGGATGGGAGGAACGTTTTCCAAAGATACATGAACACGTAACCGGTTTTTTGCGTGATTTCCCAGCAAATGAGCATGACGACCCGGAGGACGGTTTGACCGGAATATATGAAAAGGAATTGGCGGACGGCGATACAAGACCATACAGCCAAGCAACAAGGGGCATTAAACGTCGTAATTAGCATTTTATTTTATATATGAAAGGATTTAGCCGAAAATATTATAACTTTGCAATAAGTAATGGGGCAAAGGGTTAGCCCTCGGAGATAATAACAAAAGTTTTAACGTTAAAAAATTAAGATTATGGCTATTTGTAAATGCCCGGCAGCAGCAGCGCTGCCAAACATTCCAAACTTTACGTGTGCCGAGAGTTTCGGACAGATTCAGAAAGTAGCGTTTCAGAGATTGTATAAAAACGCCGGAGAAAAAAATTTATTTACCACGACGGCGGGTATTGGGAAAAAAGCGTCATGGACGCCGTTGTTATCGGCAGAGGACGACACGAAAGTTGTTGTCTCCCCGTATATCCAAGCACCGACAGCAGAAGCAGGCGCACCCCGTACGTTCGGCGGAGGAAACGAAACGTTGGGCGGTATTGAAGAAATTATTGGACGTGAGCCAACCCCATTTACGGCGGTTATGCGTAAAATGCCGCAATCACTGATTAAAGCATTGAAAGATTTGCAATGTGAAAGCGATTCCCAAAATTTGGGGGTTTATTTGTTTGATGAAAACGGCGCAATTGGTGCATTGCAAGACCCGACAACAGCAACAACGCATTATCCTATTCCAATTCGTTCTTTGTTTATCGGGGATAAAACATTGGGAGGATTTGAGGCACCCGATAGCAACGCAATACAATGGGCGTTTTTACCTAATTGGTCGGATGATTTGACTATTATCGTACCGGAAGATTTTAACCCGCTAACAGACTTAAAAAATGCAGCAGGGTAAACAAACAATAGTGACGTTGGAAAATGAAACATTGAAAACGACACGAGATTTTGAAGTTAGCCACGCCGAAAGACTTTTAAAAATGCCAAATAACGGCGGTTGGCAGTTACCGGAAAATAGTAAATTTGAATTTGACAAAGAAAATGGGCTTAGATATAAGAGAAATAAAAAAGCAGATAACGGAGCCACGGAACAAAGCGGCGATAAGTAGGGCGATTTACCACCAAAACCGCATACGATTTCATGCGGAAAAGGCGTTGACGCCATACATTACGCAACCCGTGACCGATTTTTTGGCTTATGTTTCAAACCTTATACCCGCAGACAAATTCAAAGTGTTCAAAACATTGTTCCGTTACCCCGTAAAGACAAACGAGGTAACGGGCGTTTGTTTTGATAAGTTGAGCCGCATTTTTGACGGTCGTAACCCGGCGTTCAATTATCAGTTTATGAACAGCGAACAAAGGGACGATTGGGAGTATTACAGACAACACGTATTGGAAGAACCCGAAATTTGGAGCACAAAGGGATGGGAATATTTCAAAACCGAAATTAACAGCGTATTAATTGTTGATTTGCCAAAAGAGCAATCCCCCGGCGATAATTACCCGCAACCGTACTTTTATTGGTTGCCAATAGAACACGTTATTTCATACAAGGCAGACAAAACAACGGGCGTTATGCGTTGGATAATATTCCGGCAGGACGACAACCGTATTGCCGTAATTGACGATGAACGATACCGGGTATTTACCGAGGAAAAAGGCAATATTGGCGAATTGCTGATTGATAGCCCGCACGATTTGGGATATTGCCCAGCACGTTTTTTTTGGAACGAACCATTGAGTTTGAGAGAACCGGACGTTAAGGCGTCCCCGTTAACAACCGAGTTGGAAAGTTTAGATTGGTTCCTTTTTTATCATTTATCAAAGAAAAATTTGGATATGTACGGGTCGTACCCGATTTATTCCGGATATGAACAAAGTTGCGATTTTACGAACGGCGAAAACGGCGATTATTGCGACGGCGGGTTTTTGAAAGATAAACAAGGCTATTATAAATTAGACCAAGCGGGTTTATTGATGCGTTGCCCGAAATGCGGAGATAAACGAATTGTCGGGGTTGGTTCATTCATTGAAATTCCGGTACCGGACGGCGACAAACAGCCGGATTTGCGCAACCCGGTTCAGATGTTGACCGTTGACCGTAATAGTTTGGATTATAACGTTAGCGAGGAAGAACGGTTGCGTATAAACATAATTACGGCGGTTGTTGGTACCAACGAGGAAATAACAACCCGTGAAGCATTAAATGAACAGCAAATTAAAGCCAATTTTGAAAGCCAAAGCACGGTATTAAACCGAGTAAAAAAAGGCTTTGAGGCGGCGCAAAAGTTCGTTGACGAAACCGTTTGCCGTTTGCGTTATGGAACAATGTTTGTTTCGGCAAAAATCAATTATGGCACCGAGTTTTATTTGTCTGATGCAACCCAATTGCGAGAACGTTATAAGATGGCGAAAGAAAGCGGAGCAAGCGAGGGGGAATTGGATGCGCTACAAAATCAGATTATCGAAACGGAGTACAGACACGACCCAATACAAATGCAACGTATGTTAGTGTTGGCAGAATTGGAGCCGTACCGACATTTGACACGTCCGGAAGTATTAGAATTGTACGAAAAACAGCTAATTACCGAGGATGAATTGCGCATTAAATTGAATTTCGCTAATTTTGTGCGTAGGTTTGAACGTGAGAATACAAACGTTTTGGAATTTGGCAGCCAAATACCATTTTCCAAGAAAATTGAAGTAATAACAAAAAAAATTTATGATTATGCGAGTGAAAGCAGAAACAGAGGGTAAAACAAAGGACGTCGGATTGTTGGACGTTACCCCAGAAAATTTCATTGTTCCAAAAGGGGAAGAAAGTTTTTATCATTGTCGTATTGAGGTTGTAAAATTCAACCAAGAAACGGGCGAAAGAATTTCACGACCACGTATGCAGGTTTTCGGAAAAAAGTTCTTTGAAACATTCGGATTGCACAATTTGCGAAAAATGGGTTATAAAGTTGACATTATGCACGACCCGAACGTTTGGGAGGCAGCGAACAAAGAAAAGATTGAAGCCAGCAAACGAGCAAAGGCAGAAGCAGCAGCAAAGGCGGCAGCAGAAGCAAAGGCGGCAGAACGTGAACAAATGAAAGCCGAAATTATTGCAGAACTGACATCCGCCGGAGTTATCCCAGCAGAACCAAAGAAAGCCGGACGAAAACCAAAAGCCGAAAAAACAGCAGAAGCAGAGGAAGCGGCAGGCGATAGCCCGGAAAACAACGAGAATGTTTAACCGTTAAAAATTACGAATATGGCACAGATTGCACAGCAAGACAATTTGGTTATTGAAGTAACCACAGTCGCCGCAGCATTGGACGGCGACACAAAGAAAAAGTTGATTGAATGTATTGAGGGCGGAACAATTACCGACGTTATTTTGGTAACAAAAGAGGTTGAAAAGGAAATCAGCCATGCACGTGTTGTTAGTTGGTTGGTTGACACAACCGGGGATTCCCCAAAATACACAATTGATATTATTAACGCAAACAGCGGAGCAATAGAAGCAATCGAACTTAATTAATTCAAAGAGTAAGAATATTATGTTAACGAGAGAAATTTTAGTTGCAAATGCGGCTTTGTCGGGATTGTCTGACGAACAGATTACAGCGATAACAACATTATCGCAGAATGACGAAAACAGCGTTATTGCCAAGAAAACGGGCGAAATTTACGGGGCTTTGGATGCCGATATTTTGGCGGTTTCCGGTGTCGCTAAAAATGGAACCGAAAAAACGTATGATTACGCAAAACGTGTAATGGGGGAAATGAAAACAAAAGCCGATGGCGCAACCGGGCTGCAATCGCAGATTGATTCATTGACCAAGGAAAAAGCCCGTTTAGAAAAGGCAATTGCCGATGGTGCGGCAGATGCGGAAACCGTGAAAGCATTGAAGCAGGCAAAAGCAGATTTGCAGAACGTGACAACGCAGTTTACCGATTTGACAACCAAGTATGAGGCAGAAAAGGCAAACCACGAAAAAGAATTGTTCGGAGTAAGAATTGACAACGCATTGCAGACAGCCGCCGCCGGGCTTAAATTCAAAGCAGGATTCCCGGAAAGCGTAACAAAGGTTATTTTGACGCAGGCGACCGAAAAAGTAAAAGGCATGAACCCGGAATATATAGACGACGGAAACGGCGGAAAGGTTTTGGCGTTCAAAGATGCAAGCGGCGCAATTATGCGCAATCCAAACAATCAGTTGAACCCATTCACGCCCGCCGAGTTGCTGACAAAAGAATTGGAAACGATGGGAGTATTGGAGCAGCAAAGACAACAGCTAGGAGGCGGCACAAATAAGCCCGTAGGCGGTGCCGGAGGCGGCGGAATTACATTGGACGTAAGCGGAGCCAAAACGCAATCAGAGGCGTACGAACTTATTACAAAACAATTGATGGCGCAAGGTAAAACGGTAGGTTCCAAAGAGTTTGACGAAGATATGAGAAAGGTTTGGCAGAAAAATAGTATTAACAAATTGCCGGAGAGATAACCGGGTAATGGGTAAACCCGCATTTAATAACAAATTAAAATAAAAAGACTATGAGTTTAATTGCAACAAGATTACAGAATTGGCGAGTAGAAAACCCGGAGTTAGACCGTAATATGACCCGCCCGTGCGAGTATGGCGCATTAGATTTTTTCATTGAACAGACCAACGCCGGAAATTCCATTTTGTCCCCGAAATTGCGTGAACGTGCGTTTGCCTCAATCGGAAATACGGTACAAGTTCCGGTTATCAATTACGATGGCGACGTTACGGTTAGCAACGTTCGTACGTGTGTTATCCCGGACGATGAAAACACGTCCGCACTTTATACCGTGGTTTGGGCGACATATTCCGTCGGCTTTACAATGGTGCCAACGTTGTATATGAACAACGAAATTTCGTATGAGCACGATTTCAACCGCAAAATGGAAAAGGTTTGCAGAGCGTTTGCAAATTCGTTAGACCAAGCAGCCGTTTCAGCGTTGGAGGCAGGAAAAGCCCAAGTATTGAAAGACAAGTTGAATTACAATTTCGCTGCAAACGTTATTGAGGTTCCAACGCAGATGGCAACCGAAATTATGGGCGATATTAACCCGATTATGCGTGCAAATTGTTATCCGGGTTTGGTTCACGTCGTAGGTAACGCCGGAATTGACAGCCTTATTAAAAAATTGGCACAGCACGGTATTTATAACGACGTAAACAAGCGTATGGAATACGAAAATAAAGTGTTCCATTATACAAACAACGTCGTAAATGAAGCTAGCAAAAACGGCACATTCTTTGCCGTAGAGGATGGTAACGTTGGCGTTTTAACACGTGTTGACCGTGAGGCGTTGAACCGCACCCGTGCGAATTTCCACGAATGGGACGTTGTACGTTTGCCGTACATTGATTTGCCCGTTGGTTCGCACTATTACACAGCAGTTGGCGACCAGTCACAGACAGCAGGCGCAGCGAGTGCCGATATGACTTGCAACGTGAAAGAATATTTTGGATTTAGCGCAGATGTTGCGTTTGTAATTGCTTACAACAGCAACCCAACAACCGTTGCAAATCCGATTATCAAAGCGCAGATTGCAGCACGTGCGGAAAATGTACCTTTGGGTATGCCTGTATATGTAACCAACGCCGGGGAATTTCCCGCCGGAGGTGCGAGCGCATAACGCCGGAGCATAACGAATTATTTAACCGAGGGGACGGGGTGGTTATCCCCGCCCCCTTATTTATTGCAATCTTAATTCCTAATATGGGAAATAAATGGGCGTTTTTATGATAAGAATAAATGAAATATGCGAAGCGTTAAAAAATGTGTGCGGGTGGGAGCAATCATACGACCCGGCAAAGGCGATAGACGACAATTTAACGCAGACGGAAAGTGGGTTGTATTTTCAAGGTGCGCACCCGCTTTTGACGTTGGATAGTATGGCGGCGATTATGCCGGATGATTGGGGGCTGCAATACCCGGAATGGAACATGATATTGCCGTACAAAGCCGGGCAGAAAGTGAGCCATAACGGTATTGTTTGGATTGCTAAAATTGACAACACCGGAGAGGAACCAACGGCAAGCGATTTTAATAATGATTACAGCCGGGAGGATTACGGAAACTCATATTGGAAACCGTATAATATGTTGACGGACTTTTTGGAGAGAATAACCCGAAACGGAATTGCGACCGCAATACAGACGTTTACACAGATTAAGCAGTTAGACAAAGAAACACGTAATTTGTTGGAGCGAAAAACGTTCTTTGATGGTGCCGGACGCATACGGGCGACGTTGCAAAACAATCATAAGTTGGTAGGATTTGAAATTGTCCCGGTTCGTGCAATGGGAGTGACGGCGAAAATTGAAAAGATAGGTTTGCAAATGACCGGGGGAACCGGGGTTGTTAGAATGTATTTGTTTCATTCGTCGCAGATAGACCCAATAAAGACTTTTGATTTGAATTTTACCGTTACAAATGGCGGTTTTCAGTGGTTCCCGTTAAATGATTGTTATTTGCCGTATATAAGCGACAAGAACAACGCCGGGGGGGCGTGGTTCCTTTGCTACAATCAAGACGAATTACCCGCCGGAATGGAAGCAATTAACGTATCAAAGGATTGGAGCCGGGAGCCATGCGGAACGTGCAACATGGGTTCCGTTGAGGTTTGGCGAGAATTGACAAAGTATTTGCAAGTAACGCCGTTTATGTATAATGCGCCGGAAACGTTCGCAGAATACCCGGAGTTGTGGGATATTGCATACACGATGTACACACGAACCCAAAATTACGGGCTGAATTGCGAAATTACTATTGGATGCGATTTAACGGATTTCATTATTTCCCAAAGGCAGATTTTCCAAACGGTAATACAAAGACAAGTTGCTGCAATTGCATTGCGGACGTTGGCAATGAACCCCAACGTAAGGGTTAACCGCAATCAATCAAACGCAACCCGGATGGATATTTTGTATGAGTTGGACGGCAACACGTCCGGCGTTCGTCCCGGCGGTTTAGGTTACGACCTTAAAAAGTCTTATGAGGCGTTGCAAATAGATACGCAAGGGTTAGACCGTATCTGTTTAGCCTGCAATAACCGTGGGGTAAGATACAGAACCGTGTAATTATATAATTCAAAGGGAAAGTTGTATATAATTTCATGTAAAAGTTGTATTTATGAAACGGATAACCGATTTGCGAAAAAGGGTTGAGGATTTCAACGAGGCTTTGACGTCCGGGCGGATAATACAAAACATTATATGGGACAATGAGTCATATATAGTTGATTTGAACGCCGAGGAACAATTGTTTGAACAAGGTATTAACCGTTTGGGCGTCGAAATTTCGGATTATGCACCATACAGCCCCGTAACAATCGCAATTAAAGAGGCTAAGGGACAGCCGACAAACCGGGTAACGTTACGGGATGAGGGAGATTTTGAAAGTAGTTTTTATTTAGAGGTTGGCGACAAACAATTTGAAATTAAAGCGTCTGACTTTAAAACAGAGGATTTAATAAAAAAATACGGTCGTCAAATATTGGGTTTAACCGACGAAAATATTTCAATATTGATTTGGAAATATATTTTCCCGGATTTAATGGCAGAAACAAAAAAACAAATTTATGGCAAATAATGTAAAAGCCCCGGTTATTGACAACCCGGAATTGTTAGACCGGATAATTGGAAACATGCAAAACGGATTGGTTGATAATTTGCCGTGGTTGGATTTTGCATTTGGCAGGGCGGAAAGACTTGTTAAATACAACGGGAACCAAAAGCGATATTATACGCCAAATGTTTATTCCGGCAATAACGATTATATGGAAGTAACGCCGGATGCAAATATTGGTAATTTCTGTTTTTTTTGGGTTGACGACCCGCAAAACATAAGTTGGGAACCCGGCGTTGATATTGGGATAAAAACGGCGTTTTCGATTATCTTTTGGTTTGATTACAGAAAGATATACAACGATGCAAGCACACGCAACAAAGAGGATTTGAAGCGGCAAATATTGGACGTTTTGAACGGCGGTTTTTTGGTGCGAAATGGAAGTTACAGAATAAACAAAGTGTACGAATTGGCGGAAAACATTTACAGGGGCTTTTCGTTGGATGAAATAGAAAACCAATTTTTAATGCACCCGTTCGGCGGATTCCGGTTTGAGGGCGAATTGAGTATTGGAGAAACATGTAAATTGTAGTATATGGAACATTTTATTTATAACATTATTGTTGTCGCATTAATAGCGGCTTTTGTGCTGACGTTATTACGCAAATGGGGCGTCATTGAATGGGTACAGATTCACGGGAACGATTTCTTTTCAAAGATGTTTAATTGCGATTTCTGTTTGTCGTGGTGGACTTGCGTTTTGATTTGTTTCTTTGCGTTGATATTTACCGGGAACCTCTCATTTTTGGGCGTTCCCTTTTGTAGTACAATGATAACACGTGTTTTATTATGAAGAATGTACAAATAAAAGGAATGAACGTTGAGTTGTATGATTCAATCGAGGATTTGCCAATTATGCGTTTCCACAAGTATAACAAAATGCTTTTGGTTGACGCCGGGGTTGGTTCCGATTTGTCGGATTTTGACCGACATATTGAAAAGGTAATACGTTATTTGAACAGCCCAACGCCAAACATGGCAACCGTTGAGTTGGAAAATATGCGCCAAAACATATATTTCATTCAATCCGAGGTTTCCCCCCGGCATTTGGCTTTTGCCGTGTTGGTTAAATCAATAAATGGTAAACCCCGAAATGATTTGTCAGATGATGGATTGCAACAAACAATGAGTCTTTTTAAAGACGTTGCAAATTCAGAGATAACCGCCCATTTGGAAGCGGTTAAAAAAAAAATAGACGATGAATTGCGTTTGTATTTTCCCCGGTTGTTCGATGATGCGACATTGAAAGAGTATTACGATAAATTGAAACAAAGAACGATTGTTGTATTACGCACAATAATAGACGGTCGGGCAACCGAGGCGGACGCAAAAGAGATTGACGACATTACGGCGGAGTTGATAACCTATTTCAACCCGCAGACGTTTACCGGTTCGGAAAGCGTGGAAATTAGGCATGACAGACAATTTGAAAATATGTGTTTGATATTGTCCCAAAATTTGCATGTTGACCCAAAGAAATTTACCGTTTTGGAATATTACAACGCATTTGAGTATATCAAGGAACAAGCCAAAAAAGCAAACAAGCAAAAAATGGCAAAATAAGGCGACTTCCGGCGTTTTTATTTTTAGGCGATAAATTACACATTTGAGAAAAGAAAATGCAACAGACGGGGAATTTCCCGTAAATAACTAAATAATCGGCGTATGGCAGATAATAACAACCCAATCAAATATTCGGATTTAATAAGCCCGGATAATTCGATTACAGATTTGATAAAACAATTGGATGAACTTTCGGACACATATACAAATGCGCTGAAAAATATCAAAGCCGAGGCAATACAATTGGCGGAGATTCTGAAAAAGGTTTCCGGCGCAACGGAGGACGGGCGAAAGACAACCAAAAAAGCCGCAGACGATGCGGAACGTTTGGCACGTGCGCAACGTGATTTGGCGTTTGCAGAAAGCGAGAACGCCAAAAAGTTAGCCGAGTTAAAATTGGCACAGCAGGAAGCGAACCAAATTAATAAACTGATTGTGAAAATAAATCAATCCGCCGAGGGTAGTTATAACCGTTTATCGGCGCAATATTCATTGAATAAGATTTATTTAAACAACATGACTAAAGCCGAACGGGAAAACACCGAGGAGGGGCGAAAATTGGTTGCACAAACCAAAGAAATATACGAAGAAATGAAACGTTTGCAGGAAGCAACCGGGAAATTTCAATTGAACGTCGGAAATTATACGGAGGCGTCCGACGCAATTATTGCGTATGGCGACAAATTAAAAGAAACGTTAGGTTTAAATAGCGCATTTGGCGAAAGTCTTTTGGCGTTAGGACGTGGCGGGGCTGAAAGTAAAGCCGTTTTTACAGCTATTGGCGACGGGGCAAAAGCATTGGGAAAAACTTTGTTGGGATTACTTTCAAACCCGGTTTTTTTGGCGATTGCCGGAATTACGGCGGCGGGTGCGGCGTTTAAATGGTGGTACGATTATAACGCCGGGTTAGTTGAGGCAACGAGATTGACGCAACAATTTACCGGGAAAAGTGGCGATGATTTGAAAGCGTTTAGAAATGAGGTGCAAGCCGTCGCCGATTCATTCAACGCAGATTTCCGGGAAACATTGATTGCAACAAACGCATTATCAAAACAATTTGGTATTTCTGCAAATGAGGCATTGCAATTGGTTAAGGATGGGTTTTTAGCCGGAGGCGATGCGAACGGGGAATTTTTAGACACGTTGAAAGAATACCCGGCATATTTCAAAGAGGCGGGAATATCAGCAGACCAATTTGTTGCAATTGTTACCCAAACAAACAAAATGGGTATCTTTTCAGACAAAGGCGTTGACGCAATTAAGGAGGCAAATTTGCGTTTGCGTGAAATGACGACGGCGACGGCGGCGGCTTTGGACGGTATCGGTATTTCGTCGGAACAAGTTCAAAAAGATTTGCAGACCGGAACCAAAACAACGTTCGATGTTATACAAGACGTTTCCGCAAAATTGGCAGAATTGCCGGATAATGCGGCAACGGTCGGGGCTGCAATTGCAGATATATTCGGGGGGCCCGGAGAGGACGCCGGATTGCAGTATTTGCGCACGTTGAAAGATATTTCAACAAACATGGATGAAGTAAAAGGGAAAGCCGGAGTTTTGGCGCAATTGCAGGAGGAACAATTGCAAAGCCAAATTGAGTTGCAAAACGCATTATCCGGGTTGTTTGACGCAACCAGAGGAAATTTTGAAACGTTGACAACGCAGGCAAAAGTTTTTGTTAATCAAGGTTTAACAGCAATAATAAAAGGGGTCATTGATATAATCAATTACTTTATTGAGTTGTACAATGAAAGTGTTTTGATACGTGCCATTTGGAACGGTATAGTTGCCGGATTTAAAACCACATTTGACACGTTAGGAAATTTGTTTGGATTCTTTATTGATATTGTCAAAGCAACCGGAACCGCATTAAAGGGATCGTTTACGTTAGATTTTGACGATGTTAAAAAAGGGTTGTCAGATTATGCAGCCGCATACGGAAATTTGGTAAAAGCACAAGTAAAGGACATTACCCAAAATTTCAAAGAGGGGTTGGATGATATGCAAAAGAAAATAAAGCCGATAACAATCCCCGTTTCCGTAGGAGATACGCCAAAAGAACCGGCCGGGAACAAACCCGTAACAACACAGAACCCAACCGTAACGCCGAAGGGTAAAAGCGATGCGGAAAAGACAGCAGAACAGCAAGCAAAACAAATTGAGGCAGCATATAAAAAGAATTTGGAAGCAACCCGAAAATTGCAGGATGCACAATTGCAGTTGGAAACCGACGAATGGGCAAAGCGTCGCCAACAAACGCAATATCAGTATTCCCGCCAAATTGAGGATTTACAACACCAATTGCAGACCGAAAAGGATTTGAATGAAACCGGACGCCAAGCGATAAACGCCACAATTACGGCGTTGGAACAGCAACAAACCGAGGCATTATTGAAAATCGAACAAGACCGACAATTGCAGGAATTGGCGTTGCAGAAAGAAAGCATTGAATTACGTTTGCAAGCAGTCAAAAAGGGAAGCGAGCAGGAAAGACAATTGCGGATGCAGTTGTTGGAAAACGAAAGACAAACCGCATTATTACAGAACCAACAGAAACCGACCGGGCAACAGCAAGACGCCGGGGCGATTAATGCAAGTTTTGACGCAAAGGGAGCCGGAATTGCGGACGAATATTTGCAAGCGCAATTACAGATATTCGACCAACAACAAGCGTTGGCACAATCGGAGTTTGATTTGTTGAGAAATTCAGAAGCCCGGAAAACTCAATTTCGTTTGCAAGCAGAAAAGGAACGTTTGCAAAAGGTTTTAGAATTAAATCAGCAAGCCGCCAATAAATTGTCTGATGTTGAGGTACAAACAATTCAAAACACTATTAAAAAAATAGACCAAGAAATTGAGCAATCCAAAGGGGAGGAACGAGGAACAGACATTTACGGTTTGTTTGGGCTTAATTTGGACGACGACCAAAAAGAGGCAATTAATACGTCTATGCAATACGCATTGGATGCGTTAAATACATTCACGGCGGCACGTGTTGCCGCAGCAGATGCAGCCGTTGAGCAAGCGGATAAAGAGGTTTCCGCCGCACAATCGGCGTTGGATGCAGAATTGGAAGCAAGGGCAAACGGGTACGCCAATAATGTTGTACAAGCGCAAAAGGAGTTGGATTTGGCAAAGAAAAACCAAGAAAAAGCGTTGAAAGAACAACAGAAAGCGCAAAAACAGCAGGCAGCAATACAAACATTGCAGCAAATCGGAAACATGGTAACTGCAACGGCGTTGATATGGTCGCAATTAGGTTTCCCGTTTGCAATACCTGCAACTGCCGTAATGTGGGCGAGTTTTGCAGCGTCTAAAATCAAGGCGGCGCAATTGGCAAAACAGACCGGAGGAACCGAAGGAACGGAAACATACGGCGACGGTACCGTTGAACTTTTGGAGGGCGGTTCGCACCAAAGCGGAAATGATATTGATTTAGGAACGAAACCGGACGGAACCCGCCGGCGTGCCGAGGGAGGCGAATTTTTCGCCGTGATAAATAAACGAAGTTCACGCCGTTTCAGAAAGATAATACCGGACGTTATCAATTCGCTAAACAATGGTACGTTTGCACATAAGTATTTAAAATCCTATTCAGACGGCGACGGTTTGACGTTAAACGTTACCGGACAAAGCCCGGATTTACGCAATTTGTCGGATGATGTAAGGGAAATTAAGGAACAGAACCGACGACGGGTTTACGTGGATGGCGACGGAAATACGATTGAAAGTTACAAGAATTTGAAACGTAAAATAAAAAGACTATGACACCAAAATATAGATTCTTTTTGCAGATAGGGGAGGACGGAACCAAACAAACCGTCTGCCCCAATTATAAGGATGATTTAACGTTGGATTATGAGTTGGAAACAAATCAAAGGTTTTACCGGGCTAAATTGTCCGGTAAAATAAACTTTGTCCGTGCTGATTACGATATTATCAATAATGCCCCGTTTGATTCTGAATTTTTCCTATATATCGAAAAAAGCGATGATTGGGGACAAACATACAATCAATACTATAAAGCAAAGTTTATGAAAACGGATTGTACGTTTAATGATGATGATAAATTGGTTACGGTACAGCCGGAAACAATAGACCAATACAACGACGTTTTGGCAGGATTGGAAAAGGAATACAATTTAATTGAGTTGGCCCCACAAATCGAATTTCTTACAATAAGAAAACGCCCATTGATACAAATATACGTTCCAGGAGATAGTATTGTTTCGTGCTTTTTGGGCGGCACGAATTGGGAACAAGACGCAAACGCCACGACCGACCAAAACGTATTAATACAAA
>ERZ857693.827-NODE-827-length-44401-cov-13.112727_pt1 | contig 44401 bp, 36 predicted proteins | sample MGYA00519765_ERZ857693 | MGnify/ENA primary metagenome ERZ857693 (study PRJEB31778, sample SAMEA3449354) | human gut metagenome | biome: human gut; feature: human-associated habitat; material: faeces | place: United Kingdom | collected 2010/2012 ... | reverse complement strand
GCAGCAATAAGTAGATACTTTTGTGTGGAATTATTCTCCATAGAGTGACTAGTGCCCTAAATTTTCATATCATTTATTTATTAGAAATAGTATTATAATATAATATTTTTTTTCGTTAATCCCCAGCTTCGCAAGAAGCTTTAACAACAATTTTTTGCAAACATTGATAATGATTTGAAAAAATTTAGCAACATCTTCTAGCTTGCTGGTCCCCACAGCATTCACTTCAAAAAATATTATATTACTAATAATAAAGGTAAAGAAAAAGGTGATAAAAGTATGGCATATATGGCTTTGTATAGAAAATTTAGACCACTAAAATTTTCGGATATGGTTGGTCAAGAGGCTATAACTAAGACATTAAGAAATCAAATTATGTCTGGTAGAGTGGGTCATGCATATTTATTAAATGGTACAAGAGGTACTGGTAAAACTACTACCGCTAAAATTTTAGCAAGAGCTGTAAACTGCTTAAATCCTCAAGATGGAGAACCATGTAATGAGTGTGAGATTTGCAAAGCTGCATTATCAGGTTCTTTAACAGATATTGTTGAAATGGATGCTGCATCAAACAACAGTGTAGATGACATTAGAGCAATTCGTGATGAGGTTAATTTTTTGCCAACACTTGCAAAATATAGAGTATATATTATAGACGAGGTTCACATGCTTTCAACAGGAGCTTTTAATGCACTTTTAAAAACATTAGAAGAACCACCAGCACATGTTAAATTCATATTAGCAACAACAGAACCTCAAAAGTTACCAGCAACTATACTTTCAAGATGTCAACGTTTTGATTTTAAAAAAATATCAAATGATGACATTAGTAAAAGACTTGAATTTGTATGTAAAGAAAGTAATATAGAAATTACAAAAGAAGCATTAAAAATAATATCTGTTTTGGCAGATGGAGCAATGAGAGATGCTTTAAGTATTCTTGAAAGATGTATTCAAGAAGGAAATGATAAAATTGATGAAAATTTAGTTAAAGATTTAGTTGGAATTCCAAAATTAACATTTATAGCACAAATTATGAAAGCAATAGCTGAATATAAAGTAGAAGACATATTAAAAACAATTGAGGAGATTACTAACCAAGGAAAAGAATTAACAAATTTATTATGGGAAATTATTAAATATGCCAAAGATATGTTAGTATATAAAACTGGTGGAAAGCTTGAAATATATAGCCAAGATGAATTAAAACAAATGGATGAAATTTCAAAACAAATTTCAAAAGAAAGATTACTTCAAATAATTTATGCATTATCAGAACTTGAAAATAATATGAAATGGTCTTCACAAAAAACGGTATTGTTTGAAGTAGAAATGATAAAGCTATGTAGTCCACAAGAAAATACAAACACATCAGGACTTGAAGATATAACAGCCAGATTGAACAATTTAGAAAATAAAATAAATTCAGGTAATATTAAAGTGACAGTTCAACAAAGTACAGAACCAAAAGAAGATAAAAAGTTTGATAAGTCAGTAGGAAAAGTACATATAGAGCAAGTTTCAAATTTAAATATAGAAAAACTACCATTTTGGAATAAAATAATAGAACAATTAAAACAAGACAGAAAAATGCTTTTAGCAAGTAATTTATTAAATACAGTTGCAACGATGTTAAATGATATGACAGTTGGTATAGTATTTCAAAATGGATTAACTCCATTTGTAAAAAGTATTATGGAAAAGCCAGAAAACATACAAGAATTAACGAGGCTTGTTTCAATAGAATGTGGAAAAGAAATGAGAGTTAAGTTATTAGATTGTCAGGATGCTATTTTAGCGCAAAAAGCTAAAGAAAAAAGCTCTGAGGATACAATTAAAGAGGAATTAGATATTCCAGTAAATATTATAGAAGAATAGGAGTGTATATTAAATGTCAAAAAGAGGTTTCCCAGGAGGAATGGGTGGATTTGGTGGAATGAACATCAATCAATTAATGAAAGAAGCAAAAAAAATGCAAGCAGATATGGAAAAATCACAAACAGAACTTGCAAATAAAGAATTTGATGCAAGTGTAGGTGGCGGAGCAGTATATGTAAAAGTATCTGGTAGCAAGGAAATAAAAGAAATTAAAATTCAAAAAGAAGCTGTTGATCCAGAAGATGTAGAAATGTTACAAGATTTAATATTAAGTTGTGTAAATGAAGCATTAAGAAAGGTTGATAGCGCACAAGCTCAAGAGCTTGGAAAATACAATATTCCGGGGTTAATGTAGTATGTCATATTATTCACCATCAATAGAAAAATTAATTGAAGCATTTGAAAAATTGCCTAGCATTGGAAATAAAACAGCAGCAAGGCTTGCATTTCATATATTAGATGCAAGTGAAGAAGAAACAAATGAATTTATAACAGCAATACAAGATGCAAAAAAGAACTTAAAATATTGTTCTCAATGCTTTAATATTACAGATACAGATCCTTGTCCAATATGTGGAAATCAAAACAGAGATCATTCTGTTATATGTGTTGTTGAAGATGTAAGAGATGTTGTTGCAATGGAAAGAACACATGAATTTAAGGGAGTATATCATGTATTACATGGAAGTATTTCTCCAATGAACGGAGTAGGCCCAGATGATATAAAATTAAAAGAATTGCTTTCACGTTTAATGGAAGGAAAAGTTAAAGAAATAATTTTAGCGACAAACCCAAGAGTTGAAGGGGAAGCAACAGCAATGTATATCTCTAAACTTGTGAAACCACTTGGCGTAAAAGTTACAAGAATAGCACACGGAATTCCAGTAGGTGGAGATTTAGAATACACAGATGAAGTTACTTTAAGTAAAGCTTTAGAAGGAAGAAGAGAGTTATAAGAAAAGTGGCTTTGCAACTCGTACAGTCAAAGGAGACTTAATTTTGTTATAAATAAAAAAGATTGAGAATTTATTTTCTCAATCTTTTTTACTTATTTTAATAATGTATCACAAATTTCTTGAGTAGATTTCTTTTTAGCAAGCTTAATCGCATTTTCTTTCATTTTTATTAAAGTATTTTCATCTTTAAATATTGAATCGATTACTTCATCAGGATTATCAGTTGCTTTAAGCCATACACCTGCACCTTTAGATTCTAAAAATTCTGCATTTTCTTCTTCTTGACCAGGTATTGGATTTATTATAATCATTGGCAAATTTGAGGCTAAAGTTTCAGTAGTAGTAAGACCACCAGGTTTACTAACTACTAAACAAGATATATTCATAAGTTCAGGAACTTTATCAGTAAATCCAAGAACTCTCACTCTATTTTCAACATTATTATTTTTAGATAACTCTTCAAAAGATTCTTTCATTTTTTCATTTTTACCTGCAACAGCAACAATTTGAAAATTAGGAAGCTTTTTTATAAAAGATTCTAACACTTGGACAGTACGATCTTTTCCTAATCCGAATTCTCCGCCACCAAAAAACAATATTACCTTTTTATTAGGATCTAATTTAAACATTTCATATATTTTTGATTTATCAAAGTTCTCAAAAAATCTATCAGACATTGGAATTCCAGTAACATGAATTTTATTTTCATTTATTCCAAGATTAATCATATCTTGTTTCATATTATCATTTGAAACAAAAAAATTATTTGTATATTCGCTTCCGACAAGCCATTGTTTATGAATAGCAAAATCAGTAAGGATTGTAGCAATTTCACAATCTATTTTATATTTACCTTTTAAATAACTTGTCATTTGGCTACTAAAAGGATGTGTTGAAATAATTAAATCAGGATTTATTTCGTTAATTAACTTACATAATTTTTTAGCCATTAACTTGTTGCTATCTTTGCTTATCTCAGAAAGCAGTCCTTTTTCTGAGTCAAAATAAACTTTACCCCATAACTTAGGAGCTTTTTTAGCCATTTCTCTATAAGCACCAGTTGTTACCTTTTCTAAAGGCTTATTTATGTATTTCATACAGTCAACCATTTGAGACTCAACATCTTCATAATTTTCTGTTATATATTTTTGAATAGACTTTGCTGCTGATAAATGCCCACCACCATAAGAAGCATAAAAAATTAATACTTTTTTCATATAAAAAAATTTTCTCCTTTTATTTATTTGAACCAATTGTATCATATATTATATAAAAATACAAAACTTTTTTGTTTGAATTAATTAACATAATGTAATGAAATATGGTCAAAACATTCAGAAAGAGGGTTAGAAGCTATGTTTGGAATATGGTACGACTGGGTTTAAAGAAGAAGTCTTGTTAAACCAAATTTGAAAATGTTAGGAACCTATGAAATTACGCTGAACAATCAAATAGTGAGTATGCGGTTATATAATGAAATGCAAAACAAAAAGCAATTCTATAATAGGAATTGCTTTTTTATTGTATAAAAAAATATATAACTAATTTTTAAAAATAAAAATTGAATAAATTTACAAAAAAATGTGCAAAATACCAATAATAAAAATACAGGAGTTTATTATGAAGAAAAAAATATTTTTTTACGTAGTTTTTGTATTTGTGGTATTTATAACAATAATTTATATTGTAAATTCGTTGCCAAAAGAAGAGGTACAAGCTGCAAGTAGTGGTAGCAATTCAGATATACAACTTCTTGCAAGAGCGATAAATGGTGAAGCAAGAGGAGAACCTTATGAAGGTCAGGTAGCAATTGGTGCAGTTATATTAAATAGAGTTAAAGATTCAAGATTTCCAAATACAATTGCAGGAGTTATTTATCAGTCAGGTGCTTTTACTGCGGTATCTGATGGCCAGATTAATCAAGCTATGGAAGATGAAGCTACAGTAATGAAAGCAGCAAGAGATGCAATGAATGGATGGGATCCAACTGATGGAGCTGTATATTATTTTAATCCTGCTACTGCAACAAATAAGTGGATTTGGTCAAGACCACTTATAAAGACTATTGGAAAACATCGCTTTTGCAAATAAATAAGAAAGGAAGATAAAAAATGAATAAATTAGTGGATTGGAAAAATAGATTAAAAGACAGACACATGCTTAGTGTTGTAGTGGCTTTATTTGCTATAATAATAGCAATGGGAATATGGATTTATAAAAAACAAGTAGATTATAGACAAGCTTCAGAAAATCAATACAATATGGCCTTTTATGAGTTAGTAAATTATGTGCAAGATGTTGAAACATATTTAGCAAAATCATTAATATCAAGTACCTCAGAGCATGGAGCAGAAACATTAACAAATGTGTGGAAAGAAGCGAACTTAGCGCAAGTATATTTGTCAAGATTACCAATTGAATCTGTAGAACTTGAAAAAACAGCAAAATTTTTAAATCAAGTAAGTGATTATAGTTATTCTTTATCAAGAAAAAACATAAAAAATGAAAAATTAACACAAGAAGATTTAGACAATTTAAAAGAATTACATGATTATAGCGTAGAATTAAAAAATACACTAGATCAATTATCAACAGATATAGGTAGCGGAAGAATTAGTTGGGGTGAATTAACTAAAAAAGGTACAGTTGCATTTGCTCAAGAAGTTAGTAATATATCAAAAAGCAGTTTTAGTAATATGGAGCAGAATTTTCATGAATATTCTGGTTTAATATATGATGGTGCATTTTCAGAGCATATAACAAGTAAAGAAAAAAGGGGATTAACAGGTGAAAATATAGATGAACAAAAAGCACAAGAAATTGCGAAAAAGTTTATAGGGGAAGATAAAGTTCAAGAAATTAATTTTACTGGAAAATCTGAAAACACAAATATGCCTACATTTGATTTTAATGCAAAAGTAAATGGAGAATCAGACACGAATATGGTGATTTCAATATCTGAAAAAGGTGGACATGTAGTATTTATGAATTATAACAGAGATGTCCAAGCAGAAAGTGTTACACAAGAAAGAGCAGATGAAATAGGAAAAGAGTTTTTAAAATCACGTGGATTTGATGACATGAAAGAAACATACTATTTAAAACAAGATGGAATTGTTACAATTAATTATGCTTATGAACAAGATGGAGTAACTGTATATCCGGATTTAATTAAGTTAAAAGTTGCATTAGATAATGGAGAAATAATGGGAATTGAGACAACAGGATATTTAAATAGCCATGAAAAAAGAAATATTTCAGATATAAAAATCACGATAGAACAAGCCAAGAAAAATTTGAATTCAAAATTAAATATTTTAAGTGAAAATTTAGCAATAATTCCAACAGAGTGGAAAACCGAAGTATTATGTTGGGAATTTAAAGGAAAAGTTGATGATACAGACTTTTTAGTATATATAAATGCTAAAACAGGAGAAGAGCAAGACATTTTAGTAATAACAAATACACCAAATGGAACATTAACACACTAGAATATTGGAAAAAATATTAAAAATAATTTTAAATAAAATGTAAATAATAATAATGTGAAAATAAAAAAGTAATATTGAAAAAATTCATATTAATCAAGTAAGAACAATAAATTTTCACAAAATTAAATCTGTCAGGAGGTAAATTCAGAGTGGCAAACAAAGGACTTATTTCTGATAAATTAAGAGAAGAAATTGCAAAAGAACTTGGTGTTTATGAGCAAGTAAAACAATATGGAGGATGGGGAAATGTACCATCAAAAACTTGTGGTAATATTGTAGCAAAAGCAATAGAAATTGCTAATAGAACAGCTGAGTAATTGAAATTTGCAAAAATCGCTTTAGTTTAAAACTAAGGCGATTTTTTCGTATAAATTTATTGCAAAGGCATATATATTGGAATATAATAATTAAAAATTGTATTAAAGAAAGGTTAATATATGGCTAATCAAATAACAATTAAAGATATAATAGAAAAATGTAATGGAAAATTAATGCAAGGTAATGAAAACTTACCTTTTGATAAATTATGCAAAGATACAAGAATTTTAAACAAAGGTGAGATATATTTAGGAATACAAGGTGAAAATTTTAATGGAAGTACATTATATGAGCAGGCTCTAGAAAAAGGAGCTATAGCTTGTATTTTACAAGATGTAGAAATCTCAGATGAAATATTAAAAAAATATCCAGAATCAACCATTGTTCTAGTAGAAGATACTGTTAAAACATTGCAAAAATTAGCTGAATATAAAAGAAGCATGTGTAATATTCCTGTTGTTGCAATTACAGGAAGCGTAGGAAAAACTAGCACAAAAGATATGATAGCAAGTGTACTTTCACAAAAATACAAAGTTTTAAAAACACAAGGAAATTATAATAATGAAATAGGAATGCCACTTACATTACTTAGTTTAAAAGATGAAGAAGTGATGGTCCTTGAAATGGGAATGAATTCATTTGGAGAGATTAGTTTGCTTTCAAGAATTGCAAAACCAGATGTAGCAGTTATTACTAATATTGGAACAGCACACATAGGGCTTTTAGGCTCAAGAGAAAATATATTAAAAGCAAAATTAGAAATTCTAGAAGGATTAAATAAAAACGGAACAGTAGTTGTAAATTATGATAATAATTTATTAAATGAATGGTATGAAAAAGAAAAAAATAACTACAATATTATAACTTATGGAACACAACAAGGAAGTAAAGTACTTGGACAAAATGCTGTATTCCATAAAAATGGAAGTACTTGTGAAGCAGTTATAGACTCAAAAACATATAATGTTCATATTCCAGTTGGAGGAGAACACTTTGTATCAAATAGTTTATGTGCTTTAAGTGTTGCAAAAATATTTGAAATTCCAGTTGAAGAAGCAATAAAAGGAATTGAAAATTTTGAGCTTACTAAAAAAAGAATGGAAATCAAACAAGCAAAATGTGGTGCAATGATTATAAATGATTGCTATAACGCAAATTATGATTCAATGAAAGCCGCACTAGACTACCTAGGAAAATTACCAAATTTGAGAAAAATTGCAGTGCTAGGTGATATGTTGGAATTAGGAGAATATAGCAAAGAACTACATGAAGAAGTTGGAAAAATAGTTGCAGAAAACAAAGTTGATATGCTTATTTGCGTAGGAAAAGAGTCAATAAACATAGCTAAAGAAGCAGAAAAAGGTGGAGTAAAAAACATAGTGCATTGCAATACAAATAAAGAAGCAATTAGTATATTAAAAGAAAAATTAAATAAACAAGATGCTGTATTACTAAAGGCATCAAATAGTTTAAATTTTACAGAAATTTGTGAAGCAATTTGTTAAGGAGAAAATAGCATGAATAAACTAAAGGCTGGAGTGATATTTGGAGGCATGTCAACAGAACATGATGTGTCAATATCATCAGGAACATCTATTATAAAAAATTTATCAAAAGAAAAATATGAAATTTTACCAATATACATTTCGGAAGATGGAAGCTGGTATAAATATACTAAAAATATAGAAGAAATTGAAGCATTACATGTTGGAGATAAAATAACAGAATTAGAAAAAATAGAAAATGAATTTGAATATTTAAAAAGCTTAGATGTAGCATTTCCTGTATTACATGGCTTATATGGAGAAGATGGAACAATTCAAGGACTACTAGAATTATTAAAAGTTAAATATGTTGGTTGCAAAGTACTTGGTTCAAGTATTTGTATGGATAAAGTATATGCTAAAATTATATTTGAAAAAGCTCAAATTCCCCAAGCAAATTATGTATATGTAAAAGCTGATAAAGATCAATATATATATGTTAATGAAAATTTTGAAGAAAAAGAATTAGACTTAAAAAATATTGCAGAAATTACAGAACAAAAATTAGGTTTTCCTGTTTTTGTTAAACCATCAAATTCAGGATCATCTGTTGGAATAAAAAAAGCAAATAACATAGAGGAACTTGAAGATGCAATTAAATATGCAAGTAACTATGATACTAAAATATTAATTGAGGAAGAAATAATAGGTAGAGAGATTGAATGTGCTGTACTTGGAAATACAGATGTAAAAGCAACTTGTGTAGGAGAAATTCTACCAGCAGAAGATTTTTATACATTTGATGCAAAATATAATAATGCACAATCTAGAGTTGTAATTCCAGCAGAAGTTGAACAACAAAAACAAGATGAAATAAAGGAATTAGCAATAAAGGCATTTAAAGCAGTAGATGGAAAAGGATTATCAAGAGTAGACTTTTTTATTAGAAAAAGTGATAATAAAGTATACATAAATGAAATAAATACTTTGCCAGGATTTACTCAAATTAGTATGTATCCAAAATTATGGGAACAATGTGGAATTGAATATTCAAAATTATTAGATGAATTAATAAAATTAGCACAAAATTAAGATAGGAAAAGGACATGCAAAATATAGAAAATATAAAAAATGATTTAAAAAATGCATTATCTGAAAAACGATATTTGCATTCAATTGGAACAATGAAAGCAGCTAAGAAGCTTGCTGAATTTTATGGGCTAGATGAAGAAAAGGCAGAAATGGCAGGGCTTATACACGATATAGCAAAGGAAATGCCAGATGAGGAAAAAATAGAATATACAAAGCAACACAATATAGAGGTAGACGAAATTGAAAGAAAAAATATAGGACTTTTACATGCAAAAATAGCAGCTAATATTGCTAAAGAAAAGTATAATTTTGATAAAGAAATACAGCAAGCAATAGAATACCATACAACAGGAAATCCAAATATGAATTTATTTGACAAAATAATTTTTGTTGCAGATAAAATAGAAGAAACAAGATCTTACCCAGATTTAAATGTTGTAAGAGAATTAGCTTATGAAAATATAGATAAATGTGTTGTATATATTATTGAATTTGCTGTGAAAAAAACAAGAGAAAGAGGAGAAGAGCCACATTTTAATAGCATCTTAACTCTAGAAAAATTAAAGCGGAAAATAAAAAGTAAAATCTTCATATAATAATTATAAATAAGGTATTTAAAACATAAAAAAGATATGATATAATAACACACATAACAAAAGACGGAAAATTTAAAAGCATTCTAGGGGGAAATCTGAATGATTTTCAAAGATTACTATAAAATACTAGGTTTAAAAAACAATAATGTAACTGCAGAAGAAATAAAGCAAGCATACAGAGAACAAGCAAAAAAATATCACCCTGATATTAATACTACAAGTGATTTTGCAGAAGAAAGATTTAAAGATATAAATGAAGCATATAAAACATTATCTAATTCAAGTACAAGAAGAAAATATGACAGAATGTGGAATTCACGTATTGGAAAAAAACAAAAAAATAAACAACAAAATAAAAAAGAAAAAAAATCAATTTTTGCGGAAATGTTTCAAATGTTCTTTGGAGAAATTAAGCAGAAAGAAAAAAAGAAGGAAGAAAAACAAGAATCACCGAAAAAAGGTGAAAATATTGAAACAGAAATCACAGTATCTATTTTTGAAGCTTTTTATGGTATGGAGAAAAAAATTGCCTTAAGAACTATAGATGGAAAAATGCGTGAATTTAATGTGAAAATACCAGCTGGAATAAGAAATGAAGAAAAAATTAGATTAATGGGACAGGGCAAGCCAGGGGAAAATGGCGGAAAATCGGGAGACTTACTAATAAAAATACATATAGAAAATGATAAAAAATTCAAATTAAATGGTATTGATATATATACAGATTTATATATAACACCATGGGAAGCTGCTTTAGGAACAAAATTAAATATCAATTCTATAGATGAAGAAATATTATTATATATACCTCAAGGAACAGAAAGTGGAGAAAATATATGCCTTAAGGGAAAAGGTTATCTTAATGGAAGAGGTGGAAGAGGAGATTTATTTGTTAATGTGCAAATAATGATTCCAAAGAGCATAACAGAAAAAGAAAAAACAATTTTTGAACAACTAAGAGAAATATCAAAATATAATCCAAGAGAAATACAAAGGTAACATAAATTAAAACACTCAAAAAGGTTGACATATTGCTAAAAAAGTACTATAATTTAATATAGTAATATGGTTCAACAAAAGAGAAACTATGTATTATCAAACAATTCATAGAAAAAAGGAGTATAAAAGATGGACAAGATACAAGGTAAGCACTTTAGTATTACAGATCCTCAAGGAGTAAATACAGTAATTTATAGGGTGAACAAAACACCAAGAGAATTATTACAAGAGTATCCAAAATTTACAGTACAACGTTTAGAGTATGCTGAAGAATTAAATGGAAATTTAAAAAAGAAAACATTTTTTGTTGATGAACCAGAAAATGAGGAAGAATTAGTAATTTTATCTTTTGGACAAGATAAAGTAGTTATTAACATGGGACTTTTGGAAAACAATAAAGTAAAAATAGCAAAACGTCCTATACCAATTAAGTTTGATACTTTATATTCAGAGCAAGAACAAGAATATAAAGAGTTTAGATATACACCTGATTTAAAGAGGCCTATATCAATAATAGATCCAGAAACAACAGAAGAAATCAAACCAATTTTATATTTTGATGAAGAAACAAATGAAGTAAAAGGTAAATGCAAATTAAAACCATACAAATCATATTTTGCATTTGAAATTAGAGAGAGTAAAGAATAGAAGGGAGTATTTATATGAGTAGTACAACTGTACGTTCAAAAAGAACAGCAAGCATTGCTGGTAGTGTATTTAATCCAACAAAAAAAACTTTAAAATTTCCTCCAGAAGCTCAAGTATTCAAGGTAATACCAAGTTATGTTAAAGGACAAGAAAATGTAGAAATTCAAGGAGGAGAAGGCTTTGTAACAGATAAAAACGAATTAGTAAAAGCAGATGGGACAGTATTGGAAATGAAAAAACCAAGTGCTTTTAAAGAAATTGAAAAACATAAAGCTGAAACAGACAAAAAGAGAAGAGCTTCTAAAGAAGAAGAATATAGATAAAACTAATGAAAAGGTGAAAAGTCTATGAAAATGAGAATAAGAAAAACATTAAAAGATAATAAAAAAAGCTTAATAATAATTGGAGTTCTATGGGTTGTTTTAGCAATAATCCTTGTTTCGCCAGTTGCATATTCCATTGTTGAATCTGTAAACAATGGAATTTTTGATTTTAGCAAATTTATAGGGATAATATTTGATAATATTAGTCATTTCAATACATTTGGTAAAATATTTGATGAAAAATATATAGGAGTATTTTTTAAAGCACTAGGATATTACACAATTATATATATAGTATTTTCAACAATAGGATTATTTAAATCAAAATCAAAAAGTGAATATAAAGATATTGAACATGGATCAAGTGATTGGTGTGAAGGCGGAGAAGAATATCAAGTTTTAAGTAGAAATAAAGGTATTATACTAGCACAAAATCATTATTTGCCAACAGATAAAAGAGGAAACGTAAATGTATTGGTAGTCGGTGGTTCAGGTTCTGGTAAATCTGCATCATATTCTATTCCAAATGCATTTCAAATGTTAGGTTCTTATGTATTTACAGACCCTAAAGGAGAGCTATATGATAAAACAGCAGGATTCTTAGAAAAAAATGGTTATTCAATAAAAGTATTAAACTTAGTTAATCCAGCAAATAGTGATGGGTATAACCCATTAATGCATATTTCTAGTGAAATTGATGTTGACGTTATTGCAAATACTATTGTAAAAGGACAAAAATCAGAGGCTAGTAGTAGTTCAGATCCATATTGGGATGATATGGCTGAAATGTTACTAAAGTCATTAATATATTATTTAATATCAACTAGACCAGAGGAAGAACAAAACTTGGCAAGTTGTGCAGAACTTGTAAGGGCAGCTAATACAAATGGTGGAAGTAACTTATTAACAGAACTTATAAATCAATTACCTTATGATCATCCAGCAAGAATGTATTATAAATCAATAGAAATAGCACCAGAAAAAACTTATGGATCAATTTTGAGCTCATTACAATCTAAGCTTGGTAAATTTGATTCAAAGGAAATTGCGGAGGTTACATCAACAGACACAATTAATTTTGAAGAATTAGGATGCAAAAAAACAGCTGTATATGTTATATCTTCAGATACACATACTGCTTATGACTTCTTATTAACAATATTCTTCTCTCAAATGATACAACAATTGTATAACTTTGCTGATGCGAATGGAGGAAGATTAAAAGTACCAACATTCTTTATATGTGACGAGTTTGCCAACATTGGTAAAATACCAGATTTCGATAAGAAAATATCAACAAGTAGAAGTAGAGGAATATCATTTAGTGTTATTTTACAAAACTTAGATCAATTAGAGGCAGTATATGAAAAATCTTATGAAACAATAATGGGTAACTGTGATACTCACGTATTTTTAGGAAGTAACTCATTTAAGACTGTAGAATATTTTTCAAAAGCATTAGGAGAAAAAACTATTACAAGAGATAGTGTATCAATAAATAGAGATAAACAATATCATAGACAAGGACTTAGTGAATCAGACCAAGTTATGGGAAGAGCTCTTATGACACCTGATGAATTAAGAAGAATGGACAACGATGATTGTATTATTTATGAAAAAGGAATTAAGCCTATTAAAGCAAAAAAATATTATTATTTTGAAAGCTCAATGGCTAGAAAATTATCAGAGTTTACATTAAATCACTTAGATTTTAATGTAGGAGATAGAGGAAAATGGAGAAAATATAATCCATACAATCCTTATGTAGAAGAAAAAGACAAAGAACCAGTAAAAGACTTAAAAGTAGAATCACTAGATGATTTGTTTGATGACCCAGACCCAATCGAAGAACCCAAAAAAGAAAGCAAACCAAAACAAGAAGATAAAAAAATAGAAAAATTATCATTAGAAGATATAGATAATGACGATGCGCCAATGCTTCCAATGAATGAGGATCCGGAAGATGAATATGACTTACAAAAAGAATTAGAAGCAAAATTTGATGAATTATTTGGACCAATAGATGATGATAATTAAACAAAGAAGAAACACTTAATTGCAAAAAATTAAGTGTTTCTATTGTTTAAAAGCCAAAAACGTAGTATAATAGAAAAGATTTAAGAAAGGAAAGATAAATTATGTTTGAAAAATTAGAATTAGTAGAAAAGAGATATGATGAATTAAATTCACAAATAAGCGACCCAGAAGTAATTGCAAATACTAATGAATGGAGAAAATTAGTAAAAGAACATAGTTCAATGGAAGATGTAGTACAAAAATATAGAGAATACAAAGAAATTTTAAATAATATGAATGAAGCAAAAGAAATGCTAGATGACCCAGAAATGAAAGAACTAGCAGAAGAAGAATATTATTCATCAAAAGACAAACTTGCAAAAGTTGAAGAAGAGTTAAAGGTGCTATTAATTCCAAAAGATCCAAATGATGATAAAAGTGTTATATGTGAAATAAGAGGTGGAGCAGGAGGAGAAGAAGCAGCTCTATTTGCAGGGACGCTATTTAGAATGTACCGGAATGTATGCAGAGAGAAAACATTGGAAAATAGAAATATTAAATGAAAATGCTACGGAATTAGGTGGTTACAAAGAAATATCATTTATGGTAACAGGAAAAGGTGCATATAGCAGACTAAAATTTGAAAGTGGAGTACACAGAGTTCAACGTGTACCAGATACAGAAAGTAGTGGAAGAATACATACATCAACTGCAACGGTTGCAGTACTTCCAGTAGTAGAGGATGTTGAAATAGAAATAAACCCAGCAGACATAAAAATGGAAGTATTTAGAGCATCAGGTGCTGGAGGACAACATATCAACAAAACATCGTCAGCCGTAAGATTAATACACGTTCCAACAGGAATAGTTGCAGAATGTCAAACTCAAAGATCACAATTACAAAATAGAGAATATGCAATGAATTTATTAAAATCAAGATTATATGATATTGAAAAATCAAAACAAGATTCAGAGATTGCAAATGCTAGAAAAACTCAAGTAGGTTCAGGAGATAGAAGCGAAAAAATTCGTACTTACAATTATCCTCAAGGAAGAATAACAGACCACAGAATTGGATTTAGTGTTTATCAAATGGAGAATTTTCTAAATGGAGATTTAGATGAAATGATTGATAATTTAATTGCTGCAGATAGGGCAGAAAAATTAAAAGGTGATGAAGAATAAAAAATGGTTGACAAAAATAAAAAAACGTATTATTATATTAACATAATACAAAAAATAGTAAGAGAAAAGTAAAATAGAAAATATCTTTAAAAGAGAAGTTAGCCAAAGGCTGAAAGCTAGCCAAAGTAAAACTATTCGAAAACTACCTCTTCATATTTCTGGTGAACAAGCCAGACGATTAGAATCCGTTATAATTCTATTAATTAAGAACAAACAAGGATGGAACCGCGTAAAATATATACGCTCCTATGGATGCAAAAAAGTATCTATAGGAGCTTTTTTGCATAGAAAAAAGTACAAAAAGGACCGGGTCTTTTTTGTGCGAAATATAGAAAAGGAGGAATAAAAATGATTAAAATAACATTAAAAGATGGAAGCATCAAAGAAGTAGAAGAAGGAAAAAGCGTATTTGATGTAGCAAAGGAAATAAGTGAAGGGCTAGCAAGAGTAGCAACATGTGCAGTAGTAGATGGAAAAGTTGTTGATTTAAGATATATTTTAAATAACGATTGCAACCTAGAAATACACACATTTGAAAGTTCATTAGAAGGAAAAAAGGCATATTGGCATACAACATCACATATAATGGCACAAGCAATAAAAAGAATAAAACCAGAAACAAAATTAGCAATTGGACCATCAATAGATGAAGGATTTTATTATGATTTCGATGTAGAGAAAAACTTTACAGATGAAGACAAAGAAAAAATAGAAGCAGAAATGAAAAAAATAATAAAAGAAAACTTACCAATAGAAAGATTTACACTTCCAAGAGAAGATGCTATAAAATTTATGGAAGAAAAAAATGAACCATACAAAGTAGAGTTGATAAGAGATTTACCAGAAGGAGAGGAAATATCATTCTATAAACAAGGAGAATTTACGGATTTATGTGCTGGACCACATTTAATGAGCACAGGAAAAATAAAAGCTGTAAAAATCCTATCTACATCAGGTGCTTACTGGAGAGGTGATGAGCATAACAAAATGTTACAAAGAATTTATGCTATATCATTCCCAAAAGCAAGTCAAGTAGAAGAATATTTAGCAAAACTTGAGGAAGCTAAAGAAAGAGACCATAGAAAAATAGGAAAAGACCAAGAACTATTTATGACACATAAATTAGTAGGTTCAGGACTGCCTTTATATTTACCCAAAGGAGCAACAATAAGAAGAGTCTTAGAAAGATATATTCAAGACAAAGAATTAGCATTAGGATATCAACATGTATATACACCAAGCTTAGCAAATGTAGCATTATACAAAACATCAGGACACTGGGATCACTATAAAGATGATATGTTCCCAATGATGAAAATGGGAGATGAAGAAATAGTTTTAAGACCAATGAACTGTCCTCATCACATGTTAATATATAAGAGTAAAATGCGTTCATATAGAGATTTACCAATAAAAATAGGCGAGCTTGCAAATGACTTTAGATATGAAGATAGCGGAAGTGTCTGCGGATTAGAGAGAGTTCGTCAAATGTGTCAAAATGATGCACATTTATTTGTAAGACCTGACCAAATAAAAGAAGAAGTTGGAAAAGTACTAAGTTTAATAAAAGAAGTATATCAAGATGATTTTGGATTCCCAGCATCTGCATTTAGTTATAGATTATCTTTAAGAGATAAAAATAATAAAGAAAAATATATAGACAATGATGAAATGTGGGAAACAGCAGAAAGCCAATTAAGAGAAATCTTAAAAGAACTAAATATAGACTTTTACGAAGCAGAAGGTGAAGCTGCATTTTATGGTCCAAAAATAGACATACAAATAAAAACGGCTCTAAATCATGATGTAACAATACCAACATGTCAATTAGATTTTGCTTTACCTGAAAGATTTGAACTTGAATATGTAGGAGAAGATGGAGAAAAACATAGACCTGTTGTTATTCACAGAGCTATACTTGGAAGTTCAGACAGATTTATTTCATTCTTACTTGAGGAAACAAAAGGAATTTTACCTTTATGGCTTGCACCAGTTCAAGTTGAAGTTATGCCTCTTACAGATAAACAAAGAGATTATGCTGTAAAAGTAACAGAAAACCTACGTAGAGAAGGAATTCGTGTGGAGTTAGACGATAGACAAGAAAAGATTGGATATAAGATTCGTGAAGCTCAATTAAATAAAATTCCTTATATGTTAATTTTAGGAGATAAAGAAGTTCAAAGTAACCAAGTCGGTGTTCGTGCTAGAGGCGAAGGTGATATTGGTGCGATGGATGAAAAAGATTTTATTCAAAAAGTACAAGAAGAAATAAAAAATTTTGGAAAATAAATAAAGAAAAATCAATGACTGTAAAATAGGTCATTGATTTTTATTTCATAGGAGAAAAAAATATATAAAAAAAGAAAAATAAATAAAATATTAAACAAATGTGCATTTTTTGTCGATTTTTGACGAACGATTTTTGTTGACATTTGTTAAGTTTGTGATATAATTTTTGTATTAAATCGATTTGATAAACAAAGATTTTTATATTCCTATAAATTTTTTATTTTTACATCCAAACATTAAAATACGAGGAAAGAAGGTAGATTATGGAGAAAATAATGTTAGAACAATTTATGAACTTGTCAAAGCAAATAGGAGAACTTGGAGCTAGAATGGAAGAAGGTTTTAAAAGACAAGACGAAAAAATGGAACGAAGATTCAAAGAACAAGATAATAAAATGATTGAAATGGAAAAAAGACTAAATGCTCGAATGGACCAAATGGAAGAAAGATTAGATACCAAAATCGATAATGTCGAGAAAAAATTAAATGATAAAATCGATAATGTTGAGAAAAAATTAAACGATAAAATCGATAATGTTGAGAAAAAATTAAACGATAAAATTGATAGTGTAAAAGAGAAATTAAATGTAAAAATCGATAACGTCGAGAAAAAATTAAATGATAAAATTGATAGTGTAAAAGAGGAATTAAATGCAAAAATTGATAATGTCGAGAAAAAACTAAATGATAAAATTGATAGTGTAAAAGAGGAATTAAACATAAAAATCGATAATGCAGAAGAAAATTTGAATAACAGTATGTCACAAAATATAAAAGATACTGCGGAAATGTTTACAGATGTATTTAAGGAAATCGAAAAAGTAGGAAATAATTATTAATAAAAGTAGTAAAAAATAAACTTAAGTGATATAATAAGAAAAAACTAAAGGAGGAAATAAATTTGAACGAAAATCAAAGAAAAGAATTACTAAACGAAAAAAAATCTGGATGGCTAGAAACAGATGACGAAAAATTTGGAAAAATATTTGAATTTTGTAATGGTTATATGGAATTTTTAAACCGTTCGAAAATAGAAAGAGAATTCGCAGCAAATGCAAAAAAATTAGCTGAAGAAAATGGATTTAAAGATGTAAACACAGTAGAAAAATTAAATCCAGGAGATAAAGTATATTTTGTAAATAGAGAAAAAAGCGTATATTTAGCAGTAATAGGAGAACAAAAATTAGAAAAAGGATTACACATTGTAGGTGCACATATAGACTCACCTAGATTGGACTTAAAACCAAATCCATTATATGAAGATGGAGAACTAGCATATTTTAATACACACTATTATGGTGGAATAAAAAAATATCAATGGACAACAATACCACTAAGTATACATGGTGTAATGATAAAATCAAATGGTGAAAAAATTATAATAAATATAGGAGAAGACGAGAATGACCCAATATTTACTATAACAGACTTATTACCACATTTGGCAAAAGACCAAGAAGCTAAAAGACTTAGGGAAGCAATAGAAGGAGAGAATTTAGATTTATTAGTTGGAAGTATACCAATATTAGATGATGAATCAAAACAAAAAGTAAAACTAAATATTCTAAAAATATTAAATGAAAAATATGGAATAACAGAAAAAGATTTTGTAAGTTCGGAACTAGAATTAGTACCAGCATTTAAAGCACGTTCATTAGGATTTGATTATGGAATGGTAGCAGCTTATGGACAAGATGATAAAGTATGTAGTTATACAGCTTTAAAAGCTTTAATGGAAATAGAAAGACCTCAAAAAACATCTATATGCATACTTTCAGACAAAGAAGAAATTGGAAGTATGGGAAATACTGGTATGGAATCACATGTCTTTGATTATTTTGTTTCAGAGTTATTAAATAAAACTGGTGAAAATAGAGTAAACTTATTAGACAAAGTATTTTGTTACTCAAAAATGTTATCATCAGATGTAGATGCAGGCTTTGACCCATTATATGCTTCTGTTTCAGATAGAGATAACAGCGGATATTTATCAAAAGGAATAACTTTAAATAAATATACTGGTGCAAGAGGAAAATCAGGCGCGTCAGATGCAAATGCTGAATATGTAGCTTGGGTAAGAAATCTTCTAGAAACAAACAATATAAAATATCAAGTTTCAGAACTTGGAAAAGTTGATGTAGGAGGCGGAGGAACAATCGCTTACATTCTAGCTAATAAAGGTGTAGATGTAATAGATTGTGGAGTTCCAGTTTTATCAATGCATGCTCCTTATGAGGTTACAAGTAAATTTGATATTTATGAAGCTTATAGAGCATACAAAGCTTTTTGGAATAAAGACTAAAATAAAAAATATAATTTATGTTTAAATAAAAGTAAAACTCAAAAATCTAAAGCCACTGAAAAAACAGTGACTTTAGATTTTTAGCTATTTACTTCCTTACTAACTTGGTCAATTAACTCAAAAAAATCACTTAATTTAATATCTAATTTAAATTGACATTTTTCAAATACAGAAACCAATGTATCTAAATTATTAGTAGTCTGAGCTTGATATAAGAGCTACTTCTATATTCAGTATTGTATTCATCATCAATAGCAATTAAATCAACATTGTTTTCTATACATTGCTTTAAAATAATAAATCTACCTATATGACCATTACCGTCCTGGAATGGATGAATTTGTTCAAATTTTTGGTGGAAATTAGCAATAGCAAATATATCTTTTTTACTTTCTTTCCAATCTTCAAGAAGATTAAAAATACTATTTTCAACTAAGTGTGGTTCGCACAATTTTAAATCTGTTTTTGAAAGTCTATTTGAATATTTTTTCCATTTACCAATATTACCTATTTCGGCATCGACAGTACCTTGCTTTAATATTTGGTGCCATTCCCATAATAAATATTTGTCCAATGGTTCACCTAAAGTATTTATCACAGTATCAAATAATGATAATGAATTTGTTGTTTCAATAACATCATCTATGAAATGTTCACCAATAACTTTTTTTTGTTCTAACAAATCAGCTAAATTATCCTTGCTAAAAGTACTACCTTCAAGTTTATTGGAATGATATAAATACTCTATTTTTAGGGCATCATAAAAAGAGTTTTTTATTTTTGATAATTTTTGTATTGTTTTTACATTTATTTTCATGGTGTCACCTCATTTTTATTTTAAAATAACCCACAACAAAATTAAAATATTTTGTTGTGGGTTATTTATATTATGGTGAGCCAGGAGGGAATCGAACCCCCGACACCAGGCTTAGAAGGCCTGTGCTCTATCCAACTGAGCTACTGACCCATATCAAATCAACAGAACTATAATAACATAAAAATAAAGTGTTGTCAATAAAAAGTAACAAAAAAATACAAATTTTATGATTTACATAAATTTATTCTGCGTAAACATCATCAAATACAGGATCTGAAAAGAAATCTACTAAGGTTATATTAAAACCTTCACAAATATGTAACATAGTATCCATTCTTAGATGTTTAGTATCATTTTTCATAAAATCAGATATTGTAGGTAGTGATACTCCAGCAGCAGTAGCTAGATTCCATAATTTCATATTATTATCTTTTAATAGTTGTCTAATTCGTATTCTAGTTGCATCTGAAAGTTGCATAATTACACCTCTTTTCCTAGCAAATTATACCAAATAGTGAACATAAAAACATAAGGAAAAACTTAAAAATTAAGTTTTTCCTTACTATAGTATTGCAAAAAATATATATAGAACATCAAATTTCAACCCTACCTTCCGTAGCCTTCCCAAACTTAATTGTGAACTTTCTGTGAAAACCATTTACAACAAAAAACATAAATGATAATATAACCGTGTTAAATCAAAGAAAAAAGAATAAGGAGGAAACACCCGTGATTGAGGTAAAAAATGTCACAAAAAAATACGGAAGCTTTGTAGCCGTAGACGATATCAGCTTCACTATAAACGACGGAGAAGTTGTAGGATTCCTAGGACCAAATGGAGCAGGAAAAAGTACAACAATGAATATGATAACAGGTTATATTGAACAAACCGAAGGTAACATTATAGTAGATGGCTTTGATACACTAAAAAAATCAAAGAAAGCAAAAAAAGAAATTGGATATATGCCAGAAGGAGTACCATTATATACAGATTTAACAGTAAAAGAATTTGTAACATATATGGCAGAACTAAGAAAAGTAGACAGAAAAACCAAAAAAGAAAATGTACAAAAGGTACTTAAAGAAACTGGGCTAGACCAAATGCAAAACAAACTAATCAAAAATTTATCAAGAGGACAAAAACAAAGAGTAAGTCTAGCAGGAACATTAGTTGCAGATCCAAAGATATTAATATTAGATGAACCAACAGTTGGACTAGATCCAAAACAAATTACGGAAATAAGAAGTCTAATAAAAAATCTAGGAAAAAAACATACTGTAATATTAAGTTCACATATCCTATCAGAAGTAAGTCAAATATGTGACAGAGTAATAATAATAAATAAAGGAAAAATAGTTGCGATAGACACTCCTGAAAACCTAGAAAAGAAAGTATCAGATAACAACATTGTATATGTAACAGTAGAAGATAAGGAAAACAAAATCGATGGTATAAAAGAAAAAATAACAGGAATAAAAGAAATAAAATTAGTCAAAGAAAATGAGGACAAAACAAAACAATATGAAATAACAGGAGAAAATGACGTAAACTTAAATAAAACAATATTTAACGAATTTGCAAAAGAAAATATAACAATAGTAGAAATGAAAAAAGCAGAAGCAACACTTGAAGATGCATTTATGAAAATAATAAAAGAAGGAGGAGATAAATAATGGGAGCAGTAATAAAAAAAGAACTTAAAAATTACTTCTTATCTCCAATAGGATATGTTGTAATAGGAATATTTTTACTAGCATTTAGTAGTTTCTTTTATTTAACTACAATAGGACAATCAAGTATAGATTTAACATATCTATTTTACTATACAGCATTATATGGACTAATGTTTATAGTACCACTTCTTACAATGTGGACATTTTCGGGTGAAAGAAAATCAGGAACAGACCAATTACTATTAACATCACCTGTTAGTATGTTAGGAGTTGTAATAGCAAAATTTTTATCAGCCTTACTATTAATAGTAATACCAGTAGTATTTACATTAATGTATTTTGGAATTTTATGTTTCTTCGAAATGCCTAATATTCCAATATACCTAACATCAATTTTAGGATTTTTACTACTTTCTATGACATATATATCATTTGGTATACTTGCGTCAAGTCTTACAGAATCACCAATAATTGCAGGAATAATAACATTTGCACTTGTATTTGCAGCAACTTGGGTACCATATTTAGTAGATAGTTTATCAAATTTATCATTAATGGATCAATTCATAAACTTCTTATATGGACAAATAAATATAGGTTCTTGTGTATTATTTGTAACATTAACAGTTGCAAGCATTTTAATTACAATGATAGTTATGCAAAGAAGAAAAAGTGTGAAATAGGAAAGGAGTAAGAAAATTGAAAGAGAAAAAAGAAAAAAAGCCAGCTAAAAATACAAACAAAGAAAAGTTTGGAACAAAATTTTTAAATACAATAAAAAAGAAATGGCTTATTAGTGGAACAAATACATTACTTTTAATTGCAATACTAGTTGCAATAGTAATATTAATAAATTCAGCAGTACAATCATTAGATTTAACACCAATAGATTGTACATCAAACAAAGAATATACATTAACAAATGAAAGTAAAGACAGAGTAAAAAATATAAACAGTGATGTAAATATTTACTTTGTTGGATATGAAGATTCTGCAACACAAGTAAATTTAGCAAAACAATACAACAAAGCAAATAGCAAACTAAATGTAGAAGTAATAGATACAAACGAAAGAACAGATATAGCTTCAAAATATAATGTTACAAATGATAGCAAAGCAATAATAATAGAAAATGGAGAAAAATCAAAAACATTATATTCAGATGATTTATATACATATGATAGCAGTTATCAAACAATAGATTTAACTGAAGAAAAAATAACATCAGCTATTTTAAATGTAACATCAGAAAAAATAGCAAATGTATATTTCCTATCAGGATATTCTGATTATTCTCTTGAATATTCAGGAGGAATGTATTATTTAGCATCATATCTAAAAGATGAAGTTTTAAATTATCAAACTTTAGACATATTAGTAAAAGGATCAATTCCAGAAGATTGTGATACATTAGTTATAACAACACCAAAAAAAGATTTTGATGAATTAACAACAAATGAAATTACAAAATACATAAACAATGGTGGAAAAATATTATGGTTAAATGCTAGCTACTCAGAACAAAAAGATTTACCAAATGTAAATAAAATATTAGCATTATATGGAATAAATCCATTTGAAGTTGGATATGTATATGAAACAGATAACTCAAGAACAGCTTTAGGATATGCAAGTTGTATAGTTGAAGATTTAGGTTCAACAGATATAGCAAAAAAATTAACAGATGCAGTTTTATTAAATGCAACAAAAATAAATGTAAATACAGATGAACTTACAAATTTAGGAGTTACTGAACAAGCAATAATATCTACTTCAAGCACATCATATTTTAGAAAAAATGTTTCAAATACAGCAAGTGGAACAGACGGAGATGAACAAGGTGGATTTACAGTAGGTGGAATATTTACTAAAAAAATATCAAATGGAACAGAAGAAAATGAAGATGAAACAAGTGAAAACAATAGTGAAGAAAATGCTATAACATCAACACTTGTAATCTTTGGAGATAACAATTTTGTATCAGATATACAAATAACAAGTCAAGTAAATCCAATGGTATTTTTAGCAAATAACAAAGACTTAATGCTTAACTCAATAGCATATTTAACAAATAATGACGAAGATATAACAATTAGAAAAGATTATACAAAATCAAGTGATTTCACACCAACAGATGGTCAAAAATTAACAATAGTTAGAATAATCTTTATAGTGCCAATAGCTATAATATTATTAGGATTTATAGTATGGCAAGTAAGAAGAAGAAAAAAATAAAATCATAAATAAAAAGCTCCTGTATATAATAATACAGGGGTTTTTATGATTTTATTTACAATTATAGGAGCAATAATAGGGGCAGGTTTTGCCTCACGGACAAGAAATATATTTATTTTTTTATAGATTTGGAACAAAAGGCCTATTAGGAATAATTATATGTAATATTATTATGGCAATTATAATATATAAAACTTTAAAAATTTTATATGAAAATAATATAAACACATATAAAAATTTTTTAGATAAAATATTTTTGGAAAATGAAAAACTAAGCAATATAACAAATATAATAATAAATGTATTTTTATGTGCAACATTTTTTATAATGATATCAGGATTTGGGACATATTTATCACAAGCTTTTGGTATGAACCAAATAATAGGAAGTAGTATATTAGCATTAATATCATATATAGTCTTTTTAAGAAAAATAGAAAGTTTTGCAAAAATAAATAATATAGTAATACCTATACTAATTACTATAATTTTAATAATAGGAATAATTAATATCGTAAATTTAAAAAAAATAGATAATAATATTTATTTAGATAAAAGCTATTTTTGGATTTTACAAGCGATTTTGTATGCAAGTTACAATCTAGTTTTAGTAGAACCTGTTTTAATAAATTTAAAACAATTTTTAAAAAACAAAAAACAAATATTAAAAATATCTATAGGAGTAGGAATTATAATGACAATACTTGCAACATTAGAGTTTTTATTGTTAACAAATGTAGATGTAAACTTTAAAAATTTAGAAATGCCACTAGTTTATGTAGTTGAAAAAACTTTCCCGAGATTTACTTATTTATATGGAATAATAATACTAATTGCAATATTTACAACAGCTGTGTCGGTTGGAATAAGTTTTTTAAATAATATAAGCAAAAATAAAAAAAGTTTTCCACAAAAAGCGGAAATATTGTGCATAAGTAGTGTAATAATATCACAAATAAGTTTTTCAAAATTAGTTGAATATTTATTTCCACTATTTGGATTTTTAGGATTATTACAAATGATTTTTATTTTAAAAAAGAAATAATTTCTATTTACAAAAATCTTTTTTTAGAATATAATCAAGAAAAACGACGAAAAGGGGAAAAATATGAATAAACAAAAGAAATCAGTAATAACATTAATTTCCATATTATTAATATTTTTATCAACTAGCAAAGTTTGGGCATTTAACTCGCAAAATATTGTTACAGATATGGAATATTCACAAGAATATTTAGATTGGCTAGCACAAGATGAGGAAACAAAAGAAAATTCAATTATGCCAAGAATGTATAATATATATTCGAGTGATAGAGAATATGGAAACCCAGTCAAATTGGCAAGATTATTAGGGAGTACAGTTCAAACAAAATTTAATTTAAAAGACTATATATCAAATAATATGGTTATAAAAAATCAAGGAAAACTAGGAGCTTGTTGGGCATTCTCAAACCTTGCAGGATTAGAAACGAATTTAGCATTAAAAGATTATTACAATAACAAAACAGCCAAAAATTATGACTTCTCTGAAAGACATTTGGAATATTCAACAACAAAAACCTTCCTAAATAATCAAATAAACGAAAATGGATTTAATAGAGCACCAGGAGATGGTGGAAGTTCAGCATTAGCAAGAGCATATTTAACAAATGGAATGGGTGCAATTGATGAAAAAGATATGCCATATGTTGATTCAAATGAGCTAATAAACATAAGTGAAATTAAAAATAAAAAAGTAACTAGTCAAGTATATGATATTACTGAATTTTCTAAACCAACAACTACAGATGAAAAAGAAGCATTAAAGACAAAAATGAAAGAACAAATAAAAAATTATGGGGGAATTGATGCTGGAATACACGAAGGTAGCAAATGCTTAAATAGTCAAACAGGAGCATTATATTGTAGTGATTCTACTTTACATATTGCAAATCACGATGTTTTAATAGTAGGATGGGATGATGATTATAATATAAGTAACTTTAATGAAAACAGTAGACCAACTGCAAATGGTGCATGGATTATAAAAGACTCTCACGGAACAAATGAAGATTGTAAATATACATTTGCAGAATTTAAAGAAATGTTATTTAAAGCAGCACAAAGTACATTTGAGGAAAAAGGAATCACATCTGCAAGTCAAATTACTGATGATTTTGTTAGACAATATGTAGAAACAGCTGGATATACAATTGAAAATGATAAAGTATATATGAAACATAATGATGATGGATATTTATATGTATCTTATGAGGATGCAAATATATATTCAACACTTATGGGAATAACAAAAGCAGAAAATAATGTTAGTTATGATAATATATACCAATATGATTATTTAGGAGTAGCAAATACTGTAACTTTTACATCAAATAATATGTATATAGCTAGTGTTTTCCAGAAAAATACAACAAAAACAGAAGAATTAACACAAGTTTCAATTTCAACACCAGAAACAGTAACTTGTAAGGTATATGTAAATCCTAATGGTACATCTAAAAACAAAGATGACTTAAAATTAGTACAATTAAAACAAGGCGATAGTACAACTATAGATGCAGGATATCACACATTAGAATTTTTAAATCCTGTAGATATTAGTGGAGAAAACTTTGTTGTAGCAATAGAAATTCAAGGAAAAAGATCAAATGCACTTGGAATATCAGTAGAATTTGATTATCCTGATTTCTATAAAAAAACCACAGGAAATGATATACCAAGTAATACAGTTGCAAAAGTATATGGTGGAGTAAAAATAGAAAATAACAAATGTTTTTATGCAGTCGCAGATGAATTTAATAAAAATGAGTGGTCAGACTTCTCAGACCTTTATAATAGTACAAATAAAAAAGCTCCAAATAGTGATATAACAATAAAAGCATTTACAAACACAAAAGAAGTGCCAAATGTATTAACATCTATAAATATAAAAACACCACCTACAAAAACAGAATATATAGAGGGAGAAAACTTTGACTCAAAAGGAATGGTAGTTGAGGGAATATATCAAGATGGAACCAAAAAAGATATAACAGACTATAAAATAGAAAATGGAACAGATTTAAAATTAAACCAAAAATCAGTAACAATCACGTATGATGAAAAATCTGTAGAGCAACAAATAACAGTAAAAGCAAAAACAGAAACGCCAGATGAAAACAAAAATGAAGAACCAAAAAGTTCTGATTTTAAAAATTCAAAATTAGATATAAATAGTGTAAAGGATTATACTTTCTCAGATCCAAATAAAGAAGAATATGTTACAATAGATGTAAAATTATCAAATATTGTAACAAATACAACAAATGATAGTTATGAATATTATTACTATTTATCTCAAGATTCAAAAGAAACCAATATAGATAATTGGGTAGAAATAAAAGATGCTAAAGTTCAAGATGGTAAGCTTCAATTTGAGATTAATACAAAGGATATAAAAAATTATAATGATATTAAAAATGCAGATTCTTTATACCTATATGTAAAAGAAATTGCAAAAAAAGGAACAAAGCAAGTAACATTAGTAACAGAATCAATGAATATGAAATCAAATATTAAAGCAGAACTTTATTTAGATGGTGTAAAATATGATAAAAAAAATGATACAACTGGAAACAATGGAAATACAACGAACAACAATAATACAAATGATAAAAATAATCAAAATCAACAAATATCAACAAATAAAATAGATAATACAAAAGCCTACAATATATTGCCTCATACAGGAATTAAAACAATATTGATATTGATATTTATAGTAGCTGTAATAAGTATATTTGTCTATATAAGATATAAAAACTTAAGTAAATATATAAAATAATAATTTAAAATTGAGATAGAAAATTAATCAAATTTTCTATCTCGTTTTTTAAAATAAGAATAAATAAAAAAATATTGATATTTTTATAGCTATTTGGTAAAATTAAGTCGAATCTAAATTAAAAAGGAGCTTATTAATGGAAAACGAAGAAAAAAAAGAATATCAAATTCAAAGGGAAATAAATATTAGAAAAATAATTATAACAGGAATAGTTGTCGTTTTGATTCTTGCAGTAGTAATTATATTTTCATTATATATAGCAGAAGAAGGCTTTAGAAAATGGGTAGATATAAATGTTTTAAGAAAGGATATTTCATCAGAAAGTGTTGCAACAGTAGACTTAAATGTAGATAAAAACAATCAAATAGTATGTTACAATAAATATATTGGAATATTAAATGAAAAAAATCTAAAAATATATAATTCAGCAGGAGAAAACATTACAGATATATCTGTTAATATAAATACAGCAATATTTTCTACAAATGACAGATATTTGGCAATTGCAGAAAAAAATGGGCAAGAATTATGTGTCATATCTGATAAAACATATTTATGGACCCAAAAAGTTGATGGTGAAATACAGCAGATATGTGTAAACAAAAATGGATATGTAATACTTGTTACAACAGACACAACATATAAATCAATTATAACAGTTTATGATAATAGTGGTAAACAGTTAATGAGAAACTTTTTATCATCATCTAGAGTAACAGATGTATCAATATCAGATGATAATAAATATTTAGCATATTCAGAAATAGATACATCAGGAACATTAATAAAATCAAGTGTAAAAATAATTTCTATAGAAAAAGCACAAAGTAATTCTGCAGAATCTACAATTTATACAAAAGAGGCAGAAACATCTAAAATGATACTGAAAATTCAATACCAAGAAAATGGTGAGTTAGTATGTGTATATGATGATTCAATAAATATTGTAAAAGATGGATATGAACAGGAATTAATAAAAAAAGAAGATGAAGCAACATTTGTATCTGGAAATCTTGGAAATAGTATTGCATATATAAAAGAAGAACAAAGAAGTGCATTTAATTCAAGTTCAACACTAAATATAGTAAATACTTCAAGTAAGCAAACATATAAGTATAATTTTGGCGAAATTGCAAAAGAAATGTACACAACAGGAAATGTTATAGGAATAAATATTGGAACAGAAATTTATTTTGTAAAAACAAATGGAATGCTAATAAAAAAATACACATCAAATCAAGAAATAACAAATGTTATGATAACAAACAATATAGCAATAATTATTTATAAAGACAGAATAGAAGTAATAAATTTATAGAAGGTGATTATTATGGGATTATTAATGGATATAATTTTAATTGCAATTTTAGTGTTAAACGTAATTATAGGATATAAAAAGGGATTAATAAATGTAATATTTAATATTTGTGCATTCTTACTTGCAATAGTAATAACAATTATATTATATAAACCAGTTTCAAATATAATAATTGAAAATACAAATATAAAAGAAAATATAAAAACAACAATTATGAACAATAATAAAAATGAAGCTACAAAAGAAGATAGTAAAGACACAAATGATATACAAAAATATATAGAAAATACAGTTCAAGGTGTTGCAGATGATGCAAAAGAAAAAGCAACAGAAACAGTAGCAGAAACTATTGCAATTAAGGTAGTAGAAATTATAACCTGTATAATATTATTTATTTTAACAAGAATAATACTAATATTATTAAAATTTGTAACAGAAACAATAGCAAACCTACCTTTAATAAAACAATTTAATGAAATAGGTGGATTAGTTTATGGCGTAGTAAAAGGTTTAATAATAATATACATACTATTAACAATATTGTTTTTAGTTGTTTCAATAAATGGAAATGGAGCAATAGCAAATTCTATAGAAGAATCAAATATAACAAAATTCTTATATAATAACAATATTATTGTAAACTATTGCCTTTTAGGTAAAAATTTGTTATAATTTGGCATATAGTTTTTAATTTAAATGGAAAAGAGTGAAAAATAAAATCAAATGAATAAAAAAGAAAGTATAGAAAAAAAAGATAAAAAGAAAAAAACAAAGAAAAAAAATAAAGTATTAAGAGTTTTACTAATCATATTATTAATGGTAATTTTATTTATAGCAGGATTTGTTGGATATAGTGCCTATAAAAATGGATGGGGAGTTAAAGGAATGATACAAACAGCAATGGGACAAGACGAAAAAAAATTAGCAGATTTAGATCCATTAACAGTACTAATAATGGGAGTAAGTGAGGATATATCCTCAAAACTTACAGATACAATAATAGTTGCATCATATAACCCAAAAACACAAAAAGCAACATTATTATCAATTCCAAGAGACACATTTATAGGAAAAAATAAAAATACAGCAACATCTTATGATAAAATAAATGCATTATATCAATCAAGTCCAGAAAAAACACTAGCAGCCGTAAATAAAATAACAGGATTAGATATAAAATACTATGTTGTAATAAGTAACAATGCATTAGTCCAATTGGTTGACGAAATTGGTGGAGTTGAATTTGATGTACCAATAGATATGAATTATGACGATAGCACTCAAGATTTAGCAATTCACTTAAAAAAAGGAGTACAAAAACTAAATGGAGAACAAGCAGAAGGGCTAGTAAGATTCAGAAAAAACAACAACGGAACATCATATCCATCTAGTTATGGAGATAATGATTTAGGAAGAATGAGAACACAAAGAGAATTCATAACAGAAGTTGCAAAACAAACTCTACAATTAAAAAATATAACTAAAATAGGAAGTTTTGTAGATATAATAAAACAAAATGTAACTACAAATATAAAAAATTGGTCAACAATAACAGATTATGTTGGATATGCAGTAGATTTTAATACTGAAAATATAAATACTGCAAGCTTACCTGGAGAAGCAGGATATTATAACAAATTATCATTCTTTATATGTGACCAAAAAGAAACCAACAAATTAATAACAGAATTATTTGATGAACAAAATGGTGTAGAAGAAGAAATAAGCGAGAATACAACAAATTCATCAAACACAACAAATGGTACTACAACAAACAAAACGGCAGATAGTACAGAAACTACAGATAATTCAAAAATAAAAATAGAATTACTAAATGGAAGTGGAGATAAAACACTTTTAAATAAAGCAACAAAAGCCTTAAAAGCAGAAGGATATAATGTCTATAAAACAGGAACAACAACTACAACATCAAAAACAACAATAGTAAATAAAACAGCTGTAAAAAATAGCATAGTAGATGATATAAAAGATGTATTAAGGGTTGGAAATATATCAAGTAGTGTATCAAGTTCAAGTACGGTAGATATAAGAATTGTAATTGGAAAAGATTATAAATAAAAGAATAGGAGGGATAAATTAAATCCCTCCATAATAATATTTTTTCTTCTTTTTTCTTTTTTTCTTAGATTTAGAAAATAAAACAGTAATTAAAATCAAAAATAATGCAATTCCCAAAATAATTTCAAAAATAAATAATAAAACTGCATCTTGTTCAACATCATGTGAAGCAAGTAAATTTTTGGTATAAGTAGTATTATCTATAGTATAAGATACAGTACCTAATACAGTACCCTTAGCAATTGGAGCAGAAATATTATCATTTAAAGTAACAGTGCTATCCGGAATGTTTAAATTGCTTTTAATTAATCCAAAAATAGAATCTTCTAAAGTTAAATCTAAATTTCTGGTACCTTTAGTACCATTTTTTACTTCTATATTTGTAATTACATCATCTTTATTAGCAAAAGTTTTCACTGAATAATTAGAATATCCATATTTAAACAAATTAATAGAATCTTCATATCTAGAACTTTCACCTGAGTTTAGTTGATTAGCTCCAAGTACTACACAAATTAAAGCTAGATTATCTTTAGAACACGCAGAAATTAAGCAATTTTTAGCTTGAGTAGTGTACCCTGTTTTTATACCAATACATTCTTCTAAATAATATTTTGAGGATGTGTTAATTAAATCATTTGTATTTGTGTATTTTCTTATACCAAATTTATTTGTACTATTTATGGTACAAGTTTTCATTGAAACAATATTTCTAAATTTAGAATTTTGCATACAATATTTTGCAATTAAAGCTAAATCATAAGCTGTTGTATAGTGATTTTCATCATGGATTCCACTAGGGTTAGTAAAATGTGTATTTTTGCAACCAATTTCTAAAGCTTTCTCATTCATTAAATTAGCAAATTCATCAATAGAACCTGAAATATGTTCTGCTAAAACATAGCCTGCATCATTTGCCGAATGTACTAAAAAAACAGTAATTAAATCATTAACACTTATTTCTTCACCCTCAGAAAGATAAGCAGAGGAATATCCAGATGGAATAGAAGAAATTGCAGATTTAGATACAGTTACAACATCATCTAAATTACACTTTTCTAAGGCTAAAATTGCAGTTAATATTTTAGTTGTACTTGCAGGATACATCTTTTCCTCAGAGGCCTTGGAATAAAGCACTGTTCCTGTTTTGTAATCCATAAGTATAGCTGCATCTGAATGTATATTCAAATTATCGGAATCAGAATTTGTATTTGCTCCATATACAATAGTTGTTTGTATTATAAAAATAAATAGCAATAAAAATGCTAATATGTAAATAAATTTCTTTTTCATAAGTTCACCAATTTTCTTAAAAATAATAATAGTTAAACTATACAATATAAAGTAAAAATTTGCAAGAATTTTAATAAAAAAGGAGGAAAAATGTTAGATAATTTAACAAAAAAACAAAAAATAATAGTGATTGCAATTGCTGGAATAGTAGTGATTGGAATAATGTATTTTATTTATAATAAAAATCAAGTAAAAGAAGATATAAATATAGAAAATGAAATATTAGTAAATAATGTAATTACAAATGAAAATAATACTAATGATGACATAGTTATAATTCATATAACTGGAAGTGTAAAAAATCCAGGAATAGTAAAATTAAAAGAGGGAAGTAGAATAGAAGATGCAATAGAGTCTGCAGGAGGGCTAACTGAAAATGCAGATATAACTAAAGTAAATCTTGCTTATGTTGTAGAAGATGGTACAAAAATAAAAATACCATCTGCATCAGAAGAAGATATTGGAGATGAGGACATTATAGATAGCAAAAGTGGCGATAATATAATAATAGAGGAAAATGCAGTTCCATCAAATAATAGTACCCAAACTATAAACATTAATAAAGCAACAGAAAAAGAATTTGAAACTTTGCCAGGAATAGGCCCATCTCTTGCTAGCAAAATAATTGAATATAGAAATCAAAATGGAAAATTTGAGAGCATTGAGGATATAAAAAATGTTAATGGAATAGGTGACAATAAATACGAAAAAATCAAGGATTTAATAACAGTAAAATAGCTTGTTAATTTTATTAATTTGCTATATAATAACTCTATCAAAGGAGGAGACAAGATGCCAAGTATATTATTTCACGAATTAGTAGGCTATAAAATAGCTTCAAAATATAAAAAATATGATACAAACAATTTTTATTTAGGATTAATGGTTCCAGACAGTGTAAATGCTTATGGGTTTGCAAGTAAGGAAAATAGGTGGAGAACTCATAGGAGAGATAAGAATCTAGACATTTGGCAAGAAAATGTAATAAAATTTTATAAAGAAAATAAAGGAAAATTTGAGGAGACATATTTAGCTGGATATGTTATACATATTCTTACAGATATTATATGTGATAGAATATATCAAAATAAATTGTATCCTAAATTACTAGAAGAAGGCTATGATTATAATACAGCATATTCTCATTACGAAAAAGGAATAGAAAAATTTGAGAATAGCAATGTAAATGAGGATTGGTGGAAATATGTTAAAGAGAAATTTTTAAATGGTAATATTGAACCGATTTGTGGGATGGACAAGCAAATGATTTTAGATGAGGTTAGATATACTGTTAATAAATATGAGAATAGAGTTTATGAGGAATGTGGTTTTATTGGAGATGATTTTGCTAAGGAAGTTGTAGAGGAGATTGTTGGGTTAAGTGTTTAAAAATTTAATTGACAAATAATTATAGTAAAAAAGAAAACATTGTTTTATCAATGTTTTCTCTTTTACATTTTGGAGGCGACTATCGGAGTCGAACCGATCATCAGAGTTTTGCAGACTCGTGCCTTACCGCTTGGCTAAGTCGCCACATATTAAATTATATGCACATAACTCAAAAATAGTACATAAAAAATGGAGCAGGTAACGAGAATCGGACTCGTGACTAAACCTTGGCAAGGTCTCATTTTACCACTAAACTATACCTGCAAAAGTATTTTAGCTAAAAAATACTTTAATATAATAACAAAAAAACGTATAAAAGTCAATAGCAATAGAGCAAAAAAATCATAAATCGAAATACGAAAAATATAATTGGAAAAATCCATTAATATAATAAAAAACGCTTTTTCTTTCAACCAAGTTTTTATTTAAAATATCAACAGAAAAGCAATTTGACTCATTAATATTTACAATCAAATTTCCTATTACATAATTCTCAGGCAAAGGAGCTGTAAAATTATCTGCAAAATTAATTGATATATCAATATTTTCTAAACAATCATTATTTATAGCAACATTATTAAATTTTATTTGAGATGTATCTAAATCTAAAATTAAATCAGAAGAGGTACTTTTTTCTACATTAATTTTTGAGGCATCATTTTTAAGCCAAGTATTAAAATAATTATTAATAATACTACCTAAATCAACTACTGAAAAATTACTAAAAATATACTTAATAAGATTAACACTATCTTGAGTTCTATCTTTTTTTGTATCACAACCTAAAACAACACAAATAATATCTAAATTTCCTTTTTTGCAAGAAGTAACTAAACATCTATTAGCACCATTTGTAAAGCCAGTTTTAACACCATAAACTCCCTCTAAAGTTCCAAGAAGTTCATTAGTATTATGCAAATTTTTAGAATTATTGTTAATAGTTATAGTGTAATTAGAAGTTCTAACAATTTCAGCAAAAGTTTGATTATGAAGAGCATAATCTGCAATTTTTGCAAGTTCAAAAGCAGTTGTATAATGTTCCTCTTGGTCTAGACCATGAGGAGTAATAAAATGACTAGAAGTAAGACCAAGTTCATTAGCCTTTTGGTTCATAAGAATAGAAAAACTATTAATATCATTACTTGTAAATTCAGCAAGAGCAACTGCGGCATCATTCCCAGAAACCATAAGTAATCCATAAAGTAAATCATAAACAGATATTTTATCATCTGTAGACAAGCCAAGTCTTGAGCCACCAGTATGAGCAGCTTTTGATGAAACAGTAACAATTGCAGATAAATCAGGAGAATTTTCAATAACAACAATAGCTGTTAAAATTTTGGTAGTTGATGCCATTTTGCATTGTTCATTTTCGTTCTTACCATATAAAACGGTACCAGAATTTCTATCAAGTACCACAGCGTGTCTTGCATTAATAGAAGGAATATTTTTATCAGCATCCTGAGAAAAAACTTCTAATATGCTTGAATCTGAAATGTTGTATTCAAAAAAATCATCTGCAAATGAGATGGTAGGAATCGTACAAAAAATAATAGAAAAAAATGCACAAAAAAATTTATATCTTAAATTCATTAAAAAGCCTCCAATAAAATCTATATAAATATATATAAAATAAATGAAAAATATAACCTCAAACCAAAAATATTAAAAATGAGGAAAAAGTCGAAATTCTTTACATAAAGCATTGATTTTGTGAACAAAATGTAATATAATTGTAAAGGAACTGTAAAAAACCTCAAAAACGACAGTCCGTAAGCTATATTAAACAACATAAAATAAATTTGTATTAATATATTGAAAAATAAATACAAAAATAGTAAAATGAATATAGCAAAATTATGTAATAAGGAAGGTATTTTATGAAAATGAAAAGGAATATCAAAAAATTATTGATTACGATGATAGTAATGATATTGGGAATAGGAACAACTTCAAGTTTCGCAGTCCAAGATTATCAAGGAAATAATGCATTAACATTGTCATTATCATATTTCAGATATGCAAATGGTGAATACAAAGATGGTTATGCATTAAATACAGTCGGAAATGAAGGAGAATCACACCACCCAGTATACCAAATAATGAATGGAACAAAAACAAATTATTATTGTTTAAATGCAACAGCAGGAGAAAGTTGGTTAAGTGGAACAGTAGGAACAAGTGCAACATATAACAGAGCATATAACCTAAATTCTCAAAGTGATATAGATGCATTAAAAAATGATAGTTCATTATCTGAAACATACAAAAATGTTGTTACAAGTAAATATTTAAAACAAATATTATGGATATTAGATAATATATATATTCCAGATACAACAGATGCAGCCTCTGCTGCAAATTTAGCATCAAAAAGAGCATTACTTGCAAAGGCAGGAATTGTATATGGAGATGTAGACAACGAAGAAACAGATGGAACAATAACAAAAGGATATAGATATATTGCACAAACAGGTTATGATTATTCAGCTAAAGTATCAGAGCAAGGGAAAAAAGGATATTTCTATTATGATACAAGTAAAAACTATCACGAAGTAGAATTACCAGATGAGATTGTAGAAGTAGCTCAACAAGCAGCTATATGGTATTTTACAAACTACCTAGAAAACAATACAGCTAATAGTCAAACATATAATGTTAAAGACCAATTTTTAGCATTAGTATGTTCAAATGGAAAAACCAATACAAACTCACAACAATGGTTATCACTTGAAAACGAAATATTTAATGTAGAAACAGATGTAAAAAATTATGTTGCAACTGTAGGAAAATGGAAACAAGAACAAGCAGGAATATTATGCGAATATTTAATAGATGCAGCAAACAACTATGCTAAAAATGCAGATACAGAAACAACAGGAAGCCCATTAACAATTACACCAGCTACAGCAAATATAGCAGAGAAAAAAGTAGATAGCAAAAATTACTATGTAGTAGGACCAATAAAAATAGATTCAACAAGAACAGCAGTATATAATTTATTAAATACAATAACAGTAAATGGAAGTACAGAAACAGGAGCCTATATATCAAATGCAGAAGGAACAAGAAATTCAGACCAAACAGTTGCAAACTACATAGGAAAAGAATTTTACATATCAGTTCCAAAATCAGCAGTAACAGGAAATAATATAAAAATAGATTTTGAAGGAACATATAAAGCAAACAAAAAAACATTATGGATATCAACAACAAAAACAGAACAACCAGTTGTAGAAGTTATACCTGGAACAGAACCAATTAATCTAACAGTAAATGCACCAGTTACAAAAGAATTTGACTTAGCATTAAGAAAAGCAATAACAGCATTAAAAAAAGCTGGAACACAAGAAACAAAGTTAATATCAAATGAAGAAGGTAAATTAGCAACAAGAAAAATAAATTACAACACAAACAGTATTGATACAACAGGAACAGCTACATATAATCACAGAAAAGATCCTGTAGTAGTAGAAAAAGGAGACATCGTTACATATCAAATAACAATCTACAATGAAGGAGATATAAATGGATATGCAAAAGAAATAACAGATAAACTACCAAAAGGTTTAAAATTACATGGTGAGGCAACAACAGGAACATATACATCAGGAAATGTTAAATATTCATATGTATATAATGAAGATTCAAACACAATAACATTTACAAATGTAAGCAAAAATGTATTAACAGCTTATGATGGAGGAAATACACTTTCATCAGAAACAATAGAAATTGAATGTGAAGTAACACAAGAACCAGCAACATCAAAAAATACATATTTAACAAATATAGCTTACATAACAAAAGAATATAATTCTGAAGCAAATACAGAAGTAACAAAAGACAGAGATTCAGATACAACAAAAAATCCATCTGCTGAGCAAAATACAACAGGAGATAAATACAACGGATATCACGGTGGAGATAACAAAAATGGCGATAATAGTAAAGACGTATATAATGATGGAACAAACAATGACGATTACTTCCCAGGAAAAGAAGATGATGACGACTTCGAGGTAGTAGTTGTAAAACCAGCAACATTTGACTTAGCATTACAAAAATATATATCAAATATATATTCAAATGGAACAAATAAAGCTGGAAGAAAAGAACCAACAATAGATACAACAAAATTAGCAAATAAAACTGCTACAACAGCTACATATACACAAGATAAAACACCAATTAGAGTAAAAAGTGGAGATTATGTAACATATACATTCACAGTATATAATGAAGGTGACATAGATGGATATGTAGACAAAATAACAGATAATATACCAACTGGATTACAATTTGTATATCCAAAACAACCAACAGATGGAAAAACTTTAATAGCTTGTGATTCACAAGGAAAAACAGAAGAGCTAGTTGTTGATACAGCAATCTACAATTCTGTATCAAAAGACAATGCTTCTTGGTCAATAGATCAAAAAGATGGAAAATTAGCTACAGACACATATAATGGAGAAACAACAACAAGTATAACTTGTGATGTAAAGAGTTACTTAAATGGAACAAATAAACTATTAAAAGCTTATGATAGCAGTAAAGATACAAACAAAAATGGTGATGTATTAGACAAAACAAGTGTAACAGTAATCTTAAGAGTTTCTGCACAAGATGGAGCAGGAGTAACAATAAGAAACGAAGCAGCAATAACAGAAGCAGAAGATTCAAATGGAAACAAACAAGATGCTACAGATTTAAAAGATAGAGATTCTCAAACAAACAAATGGCCAGGAAAAGATGGAGATAAAAATTACCAAGATGATGAAGATTATGACAATATAATACTTGGAAATGTAGACTTAGCGTTAACAAAATTCATTACAGCAGTAAGTAATGATACAAAAATAGAAGATGGAGAATATTTAACAACAAATGGAAAAATAGGAAGCAAAGAAAATCCATATACAAGAGCAACAAAAGTTGAAACTAAAGAATTAAGAGATAACAAAGATTGTCATGATGCAACATACATAATGGTTAAAGACCCATTAACAGTACCTGCAAAATCTTATGTATTATATAATATTAGAGTATACAACGAAGGTGAAACAGATGTATATGCAGGAGAAATAACAGACCACTTACCAGATTATTTAGACTATGTTGACTGTGATTTTAATACAGCATTTGGATGGAAAGTAGGATCAGATGGAAAGACAATAAAAACAAGTTATTTAGGATATGATGAAAAAGATAAAGAAGCTAAAAACTTACTAAAAGCATTTGACAAGAAAACAGATGACGGAGAAGGCTTAGGATTAGACTACAGAGATGTACAAGTGCTATGTAGAGTAAATGACAATGCTCCAACAAATACAAATATAGTAAATGTTGCAGAAATAACAAAATATCAAGATCCAGATGGTGAAGATATACCAAAAGATATAGATTCAACACCAGACAATGTTGATAAGAAAAATGAAGATGATGATGACTATGAAGTAATAAACATAAAAACATTTGACTTAAGTTTATTAAAATATGTATCAACAGTATATGTAACTGAAGATGGAAAAACAACAACTTCACAAACAGGAAATACTGGTGATGACAATACAGATAAAATACCAAAGGTAGAGGTTAACAAGAAAAAACTAGATTCAACAGTAGTAAAATTTGGTTACACAATAAAAATAACAAACGAAGGTGATATAGCAGGATATGCAAAAGAAATAACTGACTATGTACCAGAAGGATTGAAATTCTATGCAGAAGACAACAATGGATGGACAGATGAAGGAAATAATGTAATATCTACAAAATTATTAGAAAATACATTATTACAACCAGGAGAAAGTGCAGAAGTGACAGTAATATTAAGATGGATAAATGGAAGCACAAATCTTGGATTAAAAACAAATACTGCAGAGATATCAGAAGATTATAATGACGAAGGAATACCAGACAGAGATTCAACTCCAGACAACAAAAAGCCAGGAGAAGATGATATAGATGATGCGTCAGTATTGCTATCAATAAAAACAGGTATATTAGGACATATGGCATTATATATAACTTATGGAGCTGTAATATTTATAGTATTTATAGGTGGAATAATATTAATTAAAAAATATGTATTATAATATATTGTAAACGAGGGAAAGGTTAAATTTTCCTCGTCTTTTTTAATTGGTTTTTAGAAAAAAACGTTTACAATAAAAATGGGTTATGTTATAATCTAAAAAGATTTAAAAGAGAAGGAAGGTAAATAAATGAATCAAATATTATCAGTAGAAAACACAAAAAACAAAAAGCCAAAATCAGCTATACATTCTATTCTCATAGTATTTTCAGTAATTTTAATTATATTTGGAATAGGATTAACATCAACAGGTGCATACTCATATTATAGAGGATTAACTAGTGGATTAGATAAAAGCATAGTCTCAGAGGGAAGTACAAAACCAGTAATAACAACAGAAAGAGTAAATGCATCAACAATAAATATAGTAGTAACACATGATAAAGGAATTGTAAGTTTAACATATAGCATAAATGATGGACAAGCAACAGAAGTTAATTGTGACAACAAAATGGAATTTAAGCAAGAAGTAGAATTACCTATAGGAAGCTCAAAATTAACAATAATTGCAAAAGATATAAATGGAATTTCTTCATCATATGAAAATACATTTGAGGTAGAAGATAAGCCAAATATTACTTTAGAGCAGGTTGATGGAAAAATAAAAGCAACAATAGAAAGCAAAAATAATATAGACTATGTAATGTACTATTGGGATGAAGATGAAGCAAATGCAATGAAAGGAACAATAAATAATACAAAAACTGAACCAATGATTGATGTTTTAGAAGGAACACATACATTAAATATTATAGCTGTAGATGTTAACGGAAATCAAACAAAAAAATCTCAAAAAATAATAGGAGATAACAAACCAAAAATAGATGTAAAAACAAATGGAAAAGTATTCAGAATAATAGCATCAGATGATGAAGGACTTTCAAAAATAGAATACACATTTAACTCACAAGAAATGCAAACAGAAGAAGTAAGTGATAAAGAATATACAAAAGACCTAGAGCTTCAAGCTGGAAAAAACAATTTAACAGTAACAGTATATAATAAAAATGGGTTATCAGAAACAACAACAGTAGAATACGTTAAGGAGTAAAAAAATGATAAATGAAGTATATATAATAGATGATGATGAATCTTCTATAGCAGTATTTAGAGAATTATTTAGAGAAGATAAAGAATATAAATTTATAAGTGTAAAATCAGAGAAAATCGATATAGCATTAAAAAATATACCATCATTAATAGTTATAAATGAAGATGCAATAAAAATGAATGTAATAGATGTTTGTAAAAAAATAAGAAAAGACGAAGACAACACAATTACACCAGTTATAGTTGTATCATCTAATGGTGAAAGAGAACATAGAATGAAAATTCTAAATGAATCAATAGAATATTTTATAAGAAAACCAGTAGATGCAGGATATTTATACTATACTGTAAAAAATCTAATGAGATTACTTACAATAAATAGAAGAATGAGTCCATTAACTGGACTTCCAGGAAATGTACAAATAAACTCAGAATTAAAAAAACATCTTCTAAAAAATGACGAATTTTCAATATTATATTTAGATTTAGATAATTTTAAAGAAATTAATGAAAAATATGGTGCAAAAACAGGTGATGAAGTATTGAATATTCTTACTGATTCAATAAAGAAATATATTGACACACCACTTAGAATATTCAGAATGCCTGGTGATGAATGTGCCATATTTATGCCGTATTCCATGGAAAATGATATTAATCAGGCTAAGATTCTCTATAAGAGAATAAGAAATCGTATTGACAGAGCAATTGAAATAAGAAAGTATGATATATTTTTTACAATATCAGCAGGGGTTGCTGAATTTGATACAGAGAAAGACAGTTTTAATGAGTTGTTAAAAAATGCCAAATTTGCTCTTCATGCTGCCAAACTCAATGGTAAGAACCGATGTGAAATATTTGTTGAAACTGAGTATACAGAGTATATAGAAAAACTTAGTGTTCAGGATGAATTACGCAGATGTATAAGTGAAGGCTTTGAAGGATTTGAGTTATATTTTCAGCCAATATATAATACCGACGATGACAGTTTGTCAGGAGCAGAGGCTCTTATAAGATGGAATAGCAGAAAATATGGATTTACAGGTCCTAACACATTCATACCGCTTCTAGAGGACAGTGCACTTATTATTCCACTTGGAAGATGGATAATTAATACTGCTGCTAAGGCATGCAACAGATGGATTACCAGTATTCCGGATTTTGTTATGCATATTAATCTGTCTTTTGTACAGATTGTCAAAAGTAATATAGTTAAAGATGTATTAGAGAATATCGAAAGATACAGTGCAGCTAATAATCATTATGTATTTGAAATAACAGAAACTATAGAGATGGACCAGATACCAGCTGTTCAGAACGTATTTAAAGAATTTGTAAAGAATGAATTCAGATTCGCAATTGATGATTTTGGAACAGGATATTCAAATTATGGATATATGCGTGACAGAACATTTGATATAGTTAAAGTTGACAGGTCTTTTGTAACTGATATAGATAAACTTAAAGATAATTATCTTATGGTAAGTTTTATAATTAAGATGGCACATGAGATGGGATTGCATGTGTGTATTGAGGGTGTTGAAACAAAGGAAGAACTTTCATGTGTTAAGAAACTTGGTGCAGATTATATTCAGGGATACTATTATGGTAAACCGGTATGCTTACAAGATTTTGAAGAACAGCACTTGAAAAGATTTGTATTAGGATAAGTATAGAATGGAGAATTGTAGATAATGCAGGAAGTTAATAACACCAGTGCACTTGAAGAACAGCTTTATTATATTGGAGAATGTAAGAAGTTCCTGGAAAAGAAAACAAAAGAAATAGGCAGACCGTTATATGCATGTGTACACACATTTGGCTGCCAGATGAATGCCAGAGATTCTGAGAAGCTTCTCGGGGTACTTAAAGAGATTGGATATCTTGAGACAGAGGATGAGGATAAGTCAGATTTTGTTATATATAATACATGTACTGTAAGAGAGAATGCTAATCTTAAGGTTTATGGACGTCTTGGACATCTTAAGAATGTCAAAAGAAAGAATCCGCATATGCTTATTGCAATGTGTGGCTGTATGATGCAGGAGCCTGATGTGGTCGAGAAGATAAGAGATTCTTATAAGTTTGTTGATATTGTTTTTGGTACATTTAATATATATGCAATGGCAAAGCTTATATATAACAGAATTACATCAGGAAGCCAGGTTATTGATATCTGGGAAAAGACAAAGGATATTGTTGAGGAGCTTCCTACAGAAAGAAAGTTCCCATTCAAATCAGGTGTTAATATTATGTACGGCTGTAATAATTTCTGTACTTACTGTATTGTGCCTTATGTACGAGGAAGAGAGATAAGCCGTGAGCCTAAGGATATCATTATGGAGATTGAAAGGCTTGTAAAGGATGGCGTCAAGGAAGTTATGCTTCTTGGTCAAAATGTTGATTCTTATGGAAAGACACTTGACAATCCTGTATCATTTGCGCAGCTTCTAAGAGAGATTGATAAGATAGAGGGACTTGAAAGAATCAGATTCATGACACCTCATCCTAAGGATATTGAGGAAGAAACTCTTGAAGTTATAAGAGATTCCAAGAAAATATGTAATCATATACATTTTCCACTCCAGTCAGGAAGTTCAAGGCTTCTTAAGCTGATGAACAGAAAGTATACTAAAGAGCATTACTTAGAGCAGGTTGAGATGATAAGAAGAATACTGCCCGATGTTTCTATTACAACTGATATTATTGTTGGGTTTCCAGGAGAGACAGAGGAAGATTTCGAGGATACTATCGATGTTGTAAAGAAAGCAAAGTTTGATAGTGCATATACATTTATATATTCAAAAAGAACAGGTACGCCTGCTGCCAGAATGGAGAATCAGGTGCCTGAGGATGTTGTTAAGGACAGATTTAACAGACTGCTTGCAACTGTCAATGAAGTGTCACATGAGCATATCAGAAGATATGAGGGCATGGATATGAAAGTCTTGGTTGAGGGTAAAGATGACCATGAAGAAGGTTTTGTTACAGGCAGAATGACTAATAATATTCTTGTACATTTCGCAGGGGATGAATCACTTATCGG
>ERZ857693.814-NODE-814-length-44950-cov-8.940572_pt1 | contig 44950 bp, 34 predicted proteins | sample MGYA00519765_ERZ857693 | MGnify/ENA primary metagenome ERZ857693 (study PRJEB31778, sample SAMEA3449354) | human gut metagenome | biome: human gut; feature: human-associated habitat; material: faeces | place: United Kingdom | collected 2010/2012 ... | reverse complement strand
CCTGAATCACTTTCTTACGCAGCGAAACAGCAAGTGTTTCACTGCTGAGTGAACAGTAACGAAAAGTTACCTGTTGTTTGCCGGGTACCGGTGAAGTGTAATGCAGCAGGAAAGAATCCGGTAAAGGAAAAAAGCTCCGCCGGAAAAAAGGTGGTATTTCCGGTGGAGCTCTGTGAAAAAAGTGATCAGAATTTTACTGATGATAATAAGAGAGGAAGTCGGTGAGCTTTCCAACCGCATCCTTTAAAACTTCAATTCGCGGCAGGTAAACAACGCGGAAGTGATCCGGCTGTCCCCAGTTGAAGCCGCCGCCGTGGACGATCAGAAGTTTTTTGTCGCGCAGCAGATCGAGAGCAAATTTTTCGTCGTTTGTGATATTGAACTTTTTCGTGTCAATTTTCGGGAACATGTAGAACGCAGCTTTTGGTTTGACTGCGGTGATACCCGGAATATCGCAGAATGCCTTGTAAACGTATTCGCGCTGCTCGTAAATCCGTCCGCCCGGAACAATGTAGTCGTTGACGCTCTGGTGGCCGCCAAGAGCGGTCTGGACAACGGACTGGGCCGGAACATTGGAGCAGAGACGCATGTTAGAAAGCATTTTGAGTCCTTCAATATAGTCCTTTGCGATAGCTTTATTTCCGCTTAAGATCATCCAGCCGATACGGAAGCCTGCGATCATGTGCGATTTGGAAAGACCACTGAAGGTGACACAGAACAGATCCGGTGCGAGGGATGCAATGGAAACATGCTCAAGACCGTCCATGACGAGCCGGTCATAAATTTCATCGGAAAAGATGATCAGCTGATGCTCTCTGGCGAGATCGACAATCTGCTGCAGTACCTCTTTCGGATAGAGTGCACCGGTCGGGTTATTCGGATTGATGATAACGATCGCTTTTGTGCGGTCGGTGATTTTTTTTCGCATATCATCGATGTCCGGATACCATTCGGACTGTTCATCGCAGATGTAGTGGACGGCTTTTCCACCGGCCAGCGTTGCGCAGGCAGTCCAGAGAGGGTAATCCGGGGATGGGATGAGGATTTCATCCCCATCATCCAGAAGAGCGGACATGCAGAGGTTGATCAGCTCACTGACGCCGTTTCCGGTGTAGATATCATCGATAGAAACATTTGGCAGTTTCTTTAACTGCGCATACTGCATGATCGCTTTTCGTGCAGAGAAGAGACCCTGGGAAGGAGAGTAACCCTCGCAGTCGGTAAGCTGATGGCTCATGTCGTAGATGACCTCATCAGGAGTACGGAAGCCAAATGGAGCCGGATTTCCAATGTTCAGTTTCAGAACCTGTGTGCCGCACGCTTCCATGCGGTTTGCTTCTTCTACGACAGGTCCGCGGACATCATATAAGACATTGTCGAGTTTCGATGATTTTTTAAATTCTCGCATAGGGGAACCTCCTGTTTTTGTCTGGGAAAGGGAAGCGGCAGATGGATCAGAAAAGGATTCTGCCGGATCGGAAACCGTATCTGCCGTATAGTTTACTGTGGAATCTTTTGCAAGCAGCCAGTCGGGATCGACCTGGAGCACATCGGCCAGAAAGTGAAGAATGTCGGAGCGCGGAACCGTTTTTCCGCTGACATACTGGCTGACATGGCTTTTTCCAAGTTTCACACCGCGCCGCTGGGCCGCTCGGATCAAATCGACCTGCTTGAACTGTTTCGCCTGCATGGCCAGTTTCAGACGGTCGGAAAAGGTTTCATTTGTCATAGAAAATCTCCTTAAAATAGAATGCAAAATAAAGAAAGTTCAAAACTGTGCTTATTGTAGCATGAGCGGGAAGAAAGTTCAATAGAAAAGCTGAAATTTATAAAAAATATTGAAAAGTTCAAAATAGAAGAAAAATAAGTTCAATTATAATATTTGTCTATTCTGTACAGGTAAAGCGTTAAACCTTGCGCATTTTGCAAATTGACAAACGATGAGATTTCGGTAGAATAAAAAAATAGGATTTTATGCATTTCTGTTGGGATCCGCCAACAGAAACGAGAGTACATTGGGAGAAAAAAGGAGGAAAATGTATGGGGGAAGGTCATAAAAAACTGAATTTTTCCGACTGTATGGGACTTGCGATCGGACAGATCATCGGTTCGGGCATCATGGTACTGACGGGAATCGTCATCGGTCTGACAGGACACGGCATTGCCGCAGCGTTTATTTTAGGTGCCGTGCTTGCCGTTATCACCTGTGTACCGTTCATCATCCTGACGTCCGCAATCCCGTCATCAGGCGCCGGCTTTACTTACATCCGACGATTGATGGGTGAAAAAGCCGGATTTATGTACATTGCGATGTTTGTCTTAAGCCAGGTTCTGATCGCAACGTACGCGAAAGGCTTTGCAAGCTATTTCTGCTCGATTTTTCCGCAGTTTGGCGAGTCGGCTGTCGCAATGGCAGCACTTGTTATCTGCACCGCCATCAATCTTATCGGACTGAAATCGAGCGCACTGGTGCAAAAGGGCATGGTTGTGCTGCTGCTTTTGAGCCTGTTCTTATTTATTGTATTCGGGTTGCCCAAAGTAAGCTGGGATGCCCTGACACCGACGGTATCCAACCTGATGCCGAACGGTCCGAAGAACTTTTTCACAGGCGTGGCACTTTTGAGTTTTGCGTGCGGAGGCGCAAAATTCGTTGCGGAGAACGGAGACGATATTGTGGAGCCGTCCCGCACAATTCCAAGGGTTATCGTGCTTTCCACGAGTATCGTTGCTGTATTCTATGTGCTGATCGGTATCGTGGCAGGCGGCGTGCTTCCGGTCGAAACGGTTGCATTTCAGAATCTGACGCTTGTCGCACAGGAGATTTTTCCAACCTGGCTGTACCTGTTTTTCGTGTTCGGTGGTGCCGTATTTGCGCTGCTTACCACCCTGAACGGAACCTTGAGCTGGGTGACAAGAGGACTGCAGGCTGCCGCAAAACAGGGCTGGCTGCCGGAAAAAACCGCGGAGGAGAATAGAAACGGTGTTCCGGCGATCCTTCTGATGGTCTTTTTCCTGATGGGCGCCATTCCGATCCTTACGGGAATGGATCTGACATTGATTTCCAACATGGGTGTCGGAACCGATATGGTGACGGAATTTATGGTACTCCTGGCCTGCTGGCGTCTGCCGGATATCTTCCCGGAAGAGTATCAGAAGTCTGCGTTTTGTATGAAAAAGCGGACACTTCACATTCTGCTGTTTTTCATCGGCATTCTGATGATCGGAACCTCGTATGTCAATCTGTCGGATCTTACGGTTCCCGCGGCGATCGCATGCGGCATCTATATTCTGGTGATGTTTGTTTACACGCAGGTCCGATATCCGTATGTGAAGGCAAAACAGGAAAAGAAAGAAGACAAATAAAGAAGAGAAATGGAGAAGAAACATGAGGGCAACAACAAAAGAGCAGGGCTTTTACAGCCAGATTTTTAAGCTGGTTCTGCCGATTGTGATTCAGAATCTTTTAAGCGCGGCAGTCAACTCTGCCGATGTCGTGATGTTGAACTACGTGGGACAGTCCGCTATTTCCGCGGTATCCCTGGCATCCAACTATGCAAATGTATTATTTATGGTTTATTACGGACTGGGAACAGGAGCAACACTTCTGTGTGCCCAGTACTTTGGAAAGGGCAATATGCGCGCAATTCAGACTGTCGAGGGAATCGCACTTCGATTCTCCGTCATCATCTCCGTTGTTGTGGCAGGAATTGCTTTTACCATGCCACAGATGATGATGCGTCTGTTTACAGATAATGCGGAACTGATCCGGATCGGTGCTTCGTATCTGCGCGTCATGGGTGTGACCTACCTGTGTTGGGGCATCACGGAGATCTATCTTGCGGTACTTCGAAGCCTCGGCCGTGTGACGATCAGCATGGCGATGAATATGATGGCATTCGCACTGAACGTATTTTTCAACGCATGCTTCATTTTTGGCCTCTTCGGATTTCCGAAGCTTGGAGCAACCGGTGTTGCAATCGCAACGGCGATGTCGCGTGTCATTGAACTGATCGGCTGTGTGATTGTGTCGATCATGAGTAAGGATATTAAGCTCGATCTGCGGTACATGTTCATCCGCAACAAGCTGTTGTTTTCCGATTTTGTGAAGCTGTCACTTCCGGCGCTTGGAAATGATCTTTCCTGGGGCGTTGCATTTTCGATGTATTCTGTGATCCTGGGCCATCTGGGAAGCGATGCGGTAGCGGCAAACTCGCTCGTTGTCGTTGTAAGAAATATCGGAACTGTGCTGTGCTTTGGTGTGGCAAGTGCGGGCGGTATTCTGCTTGGAAATGTTATGGGAGAAGGAAATCTGGAAAAGGCGAAGGAATATGCATCGAAACTGCTGAAGCTGACGGTTGTTACCGGAGCTGTGGGCGGACTGGTTGTACTGGGTATCACGCCGTTTGTACTGAAGTTTGCTTCTTTAAATGAGACCGCGATGCATTATCTGAAATATATGCTGCTGATTAACACCTATTATATTATGGGGACGGCCGTCAATACAACGCTGATTGCCGGAGTATTCCGTGCCGGAGGTGACACAAAGTTCGGATTGATCTGTGATACGATTGATATGTGGTGCTACGCGGTGCCGCTTGGATTTATTGCAGCGTTTGTCTTCAAGCTTCCGGTTCTCTGGGTTTATTTCCTGCTGTGCACAGATGAGTTTGTAAAATGGCCGTGGGTTCTGAAACGGTATAAGAGCGGACTGTGGGCAAAAAACATTACGCGGGATCATCTGTTTGAGGATGAAGAAAAAGAATAGATGATATAGAAAAAGACATCTGCAGAGGTGAAAAATCACTTCGCCAGATGTCTTTTTTCGTGTTTTTCAAACATGCTCTAGAGAACGGTATATCCTTTGCTCTTTAAGCTTGCTTCTGTCTCGTACACATCCGGTACATGGAACACCATGATCGGGCAGCCGGACTCGCGGTTGAAAGAGAGATAGATATAGTCGATGTCGATATTTGTCTCAAGCAGTGTTTTCAGAAGGGAATTTAAGTTACCCGGCTGATCAACTACCTCGACACCGAGTACATCCGTCTGGCGTGTCATGTAACCGGCAGCCTGAAGCGCCTGCTCTGCTTTATCCGGATCGGAAACGACCATGCGGACAATGCCGTACTCTGCGCTGTCATTGTTGACGGAACCTAAAATGTTGACGTCATTTTCAAACAGAATCTGTGTGATCTGCTGCATCGTGCCTTTTTTATTTTCTGCGAAAATAGAAAGTTGTTTTAACATAATTGGGGCCTCCTAAAATTGATCTGTGATTCCATTATACTGCCAAAATCAAACGCGTCAACGAATTTTGTGAAAGAAGACGAAAAAAGGTGGAAAAAGCGTATCGTTTACAGAAAAATCAATAGAATAAAAGCATCAATATAAAAAATAAAAAAAGAAATCAATGAGCGAAAAAAAGACAGAAAAGTCGGATAATAAGAGAAAATGCACAAAATACAAATAAAATATGAGAAAACGGGTGAAAAAACTTTTGCATAATGACGAAAAATGCGTTACAATAAAAGCGCTATATGTGAATTTATTATTGGGAGGTATTAGAATTATGGCAACATTTTATGCATCAAAAACAGGAGAAGTATCTGCTAGAGAAAAAGAACATTCCGCGCTGGTACGTGAACTGGCCGGTGAGTGCATGACACTTCTTGAAAACGACGGAACCCTGCCGCTTGCCGGTGCAGGAAAAGTCGCAGTTTATGGTAACGGCGTCCGCCACACGGTAAAAGGGGGTACCGGTTCCGGAGACGTTAACACAAGAACGGTTGTTACGATTGAACAGGGCTTAAAAGAGGCCGGCTTTGAAATTCTGACCGGTAAATGGCTTGACGAATATGACAAAGTGCTTGCAGATGCGCAGGCTGCATATCAGGCAGAGCTGGCAAAAAAAGCAGAGGAGCTTCACATTCCGATTTTTGCTGTCATGTTCTCGGAAGCATTTGCGCAGCCTGATGTACCTGCGATTACCGAAAAAGAGGACACCGATACCGCTATCTACGTTCTGTCAAGAAACTCCGGTGAAGGTGCAGACCGCTATAACAGAGCATGCGATTATCTGCTCGGCGAAAACGAGCTCGCTGACATTGCCTATCTGGCAGAGCATTATGAGAAAACAGTTTTAATTTTGAATATTGCGAACCTTGTAGACACCACAGAGTTAAAGAAAATCAAAGGACTGAATGCAATTCTTCTTGCAGGACAGGCCGGAAATGCAACCGGAAACATCGTTGCAGACGTTGTTCTCGGAAAGAGCATCCCATCCGGAAAGCTGACCGATACATGGGCTGCTTCCTATGAAGACTATCCGTCCTCAAAAAATTTCAGCCACAACAACGGTGACACCAACGATGAGTATTACAGCGATGGCATTTATGTCGGCTACCGTTATTTTGACACCTTCAACGTAACCCCGAACTACTGCTTCGGCTACGGCAAAGGCTATACTGATTTCGAGACGGAAGTAAGGGACGTGAAGGCAGATGATAAGAACGTTACCGTTACCGCATCCGTAAAGAATATTGGTGATACATTCGCCGGAAAAGAAGTCGTACAGGTTTACTATTCCGCACCGGATGGAACGATTGAGAAACCGTATCAGGAGCTTGGCGGCTTCGGAAAATCCGATCTGCTCTCGCCGGGTGAGTCCCAGACGATTACCATTTCCTTCCCGACGAGATCTATGGCTTCCTACGATGAGAAAAAAGCAGCATGGGTACTCGAAGCAGGAACGTATTACATCCGTGTCGGTAACAGCTCCAGAACAACGAAAGTGGCAGCAGCCCTGAATCTCAAAGAGACCGTTGTTACGGTTCAGGGAAAGAATCTCTTCCCTGCAGATGACGCTCCACAGGAACTCTCCAAAGCAGGCGTAACACCGTACAGCTATGAAGGTGAGGCAGAAGAAAAAGCAGCTGCAAAACAGATCGATATCTGCAGCAAATGCATCAAGACGGAGACTGTTGTCTACAGTGAGACACCGGAAGCATTCCCGGCTTATGAGGGAGAGAAGCTGACCGCGGCAGATGTAAAGAGCGGAAAAGCGACGTTAAAAGATCTCGTATCGCAGCTGACCGTAGAAGAGATGGCTGCCGTTTGCAATGGTACTGCAGACGGACTTGGCCAGGAAGGATTTATCGGATCTTCTTCCGATATGGCGCCTGGAGCAGCGGGAGATACGACTTCCATTCTTCTTGAGGACAGAGGTATTTACAATACGATTCTTGCAGACGGTCCGGCCGGTCTTCGTCTGATTCCGCACTTTGTCGTTGATGCAGACGGAAAGATGGTATCCTCCGGAAATCCTCTGGAAGATGCGTTTAACAAAAATGAAATCGAAGTTCCGGAAGGCGGCACGGAGTATTTCCAGTACTGCACCGCAATCCCGGTAGCAGCGCTTCTTGCGCAATCGTGGAACATGGATCTGATCCGGAAATGTGGTGATATCGTCGGAAAAGAGATGGAAGAATTCCACATTTCTGTATGGCTGGCACCTGGCATGAACATTCACAGAAATCCGCTTTGCGGAAGAAATTTCGAGTACTACTCGGAAGATCCGCTGGTGGCAGGTATGTGCGCCGCAGCCGATACCAGAGGAATCCAGTCCCATGCCGGAATCGGAACCAGTATCAAGCACTTTGCAGCCAACAACCAGGAAGACAACCGTATGTACGTCAATGAGCACATCAGCGAGCGCGCAATGCGTGAAATCTATCTGAAGGGCTTTGAAATCGCAGTCAAGACAGCACAGCCGATGACGATCATGTCTTCCTACAACCTGGTAAACGGTGTACATACTGCCAACAGCCACGACCTTCTGACCGCAGCAGCAAGAGATGAGTGGGGCTTCGCAGGTTATGTCATGACCGACTGGGGAACCTCAGAGGACATGAGCGGATTGTTCGCTTACAAATATAACCTGAAATACGGACATTCCACTTCAAGAGAGTGTGTTCTTGCAGGAAACGATCTGCAGATGCCTGGCCAGCAAGGAAACCGTCAGGAAATTGTAGCATCTGTTGCAGACGGAACTCTGCCGCTTGGACAGCTTCAGACCTGTGCGTACCGTATTCTGAATGTTGTTCTGCAGTCCCTCGCCTATGATGACTGCAAACCATATGGTGATCAGTTCGATCTCGAAGAGGCAGTTACCGTTACAAAAGCATAAAAAATCAAAAAAACATAGAAGCAGCCCCGCAGACCTTTACCATAAGGCTTTGCGGGGCTGCTTTTTGTACGGTCAAAGGAGCAAGGCTGTGACTGCAAGAGATAAGCGATTTCCGCAATCTGCAAGCCCAGCTTGGTGGCATAAAATGTAAAAAGCTCACGAAAGAACTGTAAAACTGGAGAAAAATACAGAATAAAATCGGTAAAAAAATAAAAAATAGTGAAAAATGCACAAAAAGATTGTCCATAGAGCAAATAGTGTGTTATAATGAATGCATCTATTAAAACAGGGGGATAGATTATGGCAAAAGAAATGATAGCAATGCTTCTTGCCGGAGGTCAGGGATCTCGCCTTTATGCGCTGACCGAGAAGCTTGCAAAACCGGCAGTTCCATTTGGCGGAAAATATAGAATCATCGATTTCCCACTTTCTAACTGCGTAAATTCCGGAATTGATACCGTAGGTATTCTGACACAGTATCAGCCAATGGTGTTAAATGAGTACATAGGAAACGGCCAGCCGTGGGATCTGGACCGCCTCCATGGAGGTGTTCACGTGCTGCCTCCTTATCAGAAAGCCTCAGGTTCTGACTGGTATAAAGGAACTGCAAATGCCATCTACCAGAACATTCCATTCATCGAGAGCTACGATCCGGAGTACGTCATCATCCTTTCCGGAGACCAGATCTGCAAACAGGACTACAGCGATTTCCTCCGCTTCCATAAGGAAAAGGGCGCAGAATTCAGCGTTGCGGTTATGGAAGTGCCGTGGGAGGAGGCATCCCGTTTCGGACTTATGGTAGCAGATGAAAATGACAAAATCACCGAGTTCCAGGAAAAACCAAAACAGCCGAAATCCAATCTGGCATCCATGGGTATCTACATTTTCAACTGGGATATCCTGAAAAAATATCTGATTGAGGACGAGGCAGACCCGAATTCTTCGAACGATTTCGGAAACAACATCATCCCGAATCTTTTAAAAGACGGACGCAATATGTACGCTTATCATTTCAGCGGATACTGGAAAGATGTAGGAACCATCTCCTCTTTGTGGGAGGCAAATATGGAAATCCTCGATCCGGAACACAGCGGAATCAACCTGTTTGACAATGACTGGAAGATTTACAGCCGAAACAGCGGAAAAACAGGCCATAAGATCACCGAAACCGCTGTTGTGGAAAACTGTATGATCACCGATGGCTGCCGTATTGCAGGTCATGTCAAACATTCGATTCTGTTCTCCGGTGTAAAGGTTGCAGAGGGCGCAGAAGTAGAAGATGCCGTTATCATGGGAGGAACCGTGATCGAATCCGGAGCAGTCGTGAAACACTGTATCGTTGCGGAAAACGTTGTGATTGGCCAGAATGCCGTGGTAGGAGAAATGCCGCATGACGGTGAAAAAGGTGTTGCCACCATCGGATCCGGAATCCATATCGGTGAGCGTGCCAAAGTAGGACCAAATGCAATGGTAAATGCAAATGTAAAGGATGGTGAAGAAGAATGGTAAACGCAAATGCAGATGCACTGGGCATCATTTTCCCAAACAGTTATGATGAGCAGGTACCGGATCTGGTAAACGAGCGTCTGATGGCCTCCATTCCTTTTGCCAGCCGTTACCGCATGGTGGACTTTATTTTATCCAGCATGGTAAACTGCGGAATCGGAAATGTATCCATTATCGTCCGCAAAAATTACCATTCGCTGATGGATCATCTCGGCTCCGGACGTGAGTGGGATCTCGCCAGAAAAAAAGGCGGCTTAAACATTGTTCCGCCTTATTCCGAGAAGAAAATTCAGGTGTATTCCGGAAGAGTGGAAGCACTGGCAAATGTTCTCGATTTTCTGAAATGGCAGAAAGAAAAATATGTTGTTATGGCGGACACCAACATTGCCTGCAATTTTGATTTCAAAGAGATGCTGAATCAGCATATCGAAAGCGGCGCAGATGTTACTGCAGCTTATACCAAGCAGCCGATTCCGGAAGGCGTCAGAAGCTCTTACGAGAAAACCAATTATCTGCACTACACCTTCTCCATGGCAGGACAGAAGATCAGCAAGATCTTTGTAAACTCGGAGGAAAACGGAGTACAGAATGTATCGATGAATATCTACGTGATGGAGCGTCAGCTTCTGATCGACGAAATCAAAAAAGGCTTTGTCCTTGGAAATAAATTCTTTGAGCGTGATGTCCTGGCACCGCAAACGGAGAAACTGAACATTCAGGGATATGAGTTTACCGGTTATCAGGCAAGAATTGATGATATGAAGAGCTATTTCGATGAGAACATGAAGCTCTTAAAAGATGAGAATCTCGATAGTCTCTTCTCCGGCAACCCGATCTATACCAAAGTCCGCGACGACAATCCGACCCGTTATATCAACGGATCAAAAGCGAAAAACGTGATGGTAGCAGACGGCTGTGTGATCGAAGGCGAAATCGAAAACAGCATTTTGTTCCGTGGTGTCAAGGTAGCCAAGGGAGCAAAAGTAAAGAACTGCATTCTGATGCAGGATACTGTGATTGAAGCAGGCGCTGAGATTGAGTACGTTGTTTCTGATAAATACGTTATGGTATCTGAAGGAAAACAGCTCAAAGGAACCGATTCCTTCCCGGTATTTATTGCGAAGGATCAGGTGGTATAAAGAAAAGAATAGAATGAAATAGAAATACCGACTGCCAATGTAGAATATATCAATATTGATGGGCAGTCGGTATTTTTTGGAAAAATTCAGAGAAAAATAGTAGATTGAGTAATGCATCTGTGATATGGTAATAAAACAAAACAGTGACAGCCTAAGGAAGAGAAGATTCTTACCATAAAAATTCCCGGTTGTACAGCTTATGGTTACAGTACAGTCTGTTTTTAGGCTTTCAGCGTTGGCAGCTGATACTGTTTTTTCAGTTCTTTGTACTCTGACTCAAACTCTTCTTCTTTCTTCAGCGCATGCAGATATTCGTGTGTATCAAACGATCCGCTGTGGATCTGGCTGACGCAGACGGCAATGTTGGAGCAGTGGTCGGAAATCCGTTCGAAGTCGGTCATCACATCGGAAAGGATAAAACCAAGCTCGATCGTGCATTTTCCACTCTGGAGCCGTTCGATGTGGTGGTTCTTCAGGCTGGAATTCAGGCTGTCAATCACCTGCTCGAGTGGTTCCACTTCATTTGCTTTTTTTACATCCTCATTGTTGAAAACGGAGAAGGTCAGGCTGACAATATCTTTGACTGCTTTTCCATAAACAGCAAGCTCTGCGGCTCCGTCAGAAGAGAACTGCAGGTTCTTGTCATGCATCTCTCTTGCAGCTTTCATGATGTTGACGGTGTGATCGGAAATTCGTTCGAAATCGCCGATGCAGTGCAGGATCATGGAAAGTGTCTGGCTGTCCTTCGGAGAAAGCTTTTCGCTGGAAAGCTTCACCAGATATGTGCCGAGGGCATCTTCAAAATGATCCACTTTTGTCTCGAGAATATCTACATTTTCCGCATCCGCCTCGTTGTAGGAGGCCATCAGGTCAACAGAAGTAACAAGACCGGTTTCGGTCAGCTCTGCCATTTTTGCGGCTGCAACTTTACACTGCTGCAGAGCAAAAGCCGGGCTGTCGAGGAAACGGGTATCGAGCATCTGAACAGCTTCGTCTGCTTTTTCTTCCGGTCCGTCCGGAATGGTCAGTTTCGCAAGTTTGACCAGTCCGTCTGCAAACGGGAACAGGATCAGTGTTGCGAAAATATTGAAGCCGGAGTGAACGATTGCGATGCCGGCTGCATTTGCCGAGGTTTCCAGGAATGGAAAATGTACAAAGGCATTGATTCCATAGAAGAGAACCAGGAAAAGAACAGTACCGATAATGTTAAAATAAAGGTGAACCATTGCGGTACGGCGTGCATTGCGGCTTGTACCGATGGAGGAGAGCAGTGCGGTAATACATGTACCGATATTCTGTCCCATAATGATCGGAATGGCTACGGCGTAGCTGACGGAACCAGTTGCGCAGAGTGCCTGGAGAATACCGACAGAAGCAGAGGAACTCTGGATCACGGCGGTCAGAATGGTTCCGGCAAGAACACCTAGAACCGGCATGGAGAATTTTACGAGAAGTCCCGTGAATTCCGGTACATCTGCGAGCGGTGATACAGCGCTGCTCATGGTGTGCATACCAAACATCAGAATGGAAAAACCGGTTAACAGGGTACCGACATTTTTCTTTTTATCGCCCTTTGCCAGCATCAGCATAAAAACGCCGATGATTGCAAGAATGGGGGAAAAGGACGACGGGTTCAGCATTTTAATGAATACATTGTCGCCCTGAATGCCGGTAAGACTTAAGATCCAGGAAGTGATGGTGGTACCGATATTGGCGCCCATGATGATGCCGACTGCCTGGTTCAGCTTCATGATGCCGGAGTTTACGAATCCGACAACCATAACAGTAGTTGCAGAAGAGGACTGGATAACTGCGGTAACACCGGCACCTAAAAGAACTGCCATAATCCGCTTTGATGTCAGCTTTTCCAGCAGGTATTCCAGTTTACCGCCGGAAAGTTTGGTCAGGCCATCGCCCATGGCGCTCATGCCGTATAAGAACATGGCAAGGCCACCGACAAAGGATAACACTCCAAAAATGTCCATAATTTCTCCCTTTACGTAATTTTCTTTTTCTTTTCGTGGTTTTAACAATAGATACACGTTTTGCAGGTCTTACTCGAGAAAAAACCTACATTTAGAAGATAACACATCTAAAAACAGTTTTGTGTTAAATGTATGTAAAGTTTGTAAAACGGTCAAAACAACTCAAAATCCGGTGCGGCACTGTTTTGTGCCGGTACCGGATCGTTTCTCGATTCCTTTGCATCTAAAAGAAGCTGCTACTAGAGCGTGTCTGCAGATGCGGGTAGTTTGGCTGAATATGATTTTCATAAGAAATCTTTTAACTTTTCCATGTTGTATTCTTCAAATTTTCGCAGCTTATCCATCAGATCCCGGATTTTGGGATCCGCGTCCTCATACTGGCGGTACTTCTGGATTGCCTCGACGATGCCCATGCTGCTTCCGGTAATCAGCATGCTGGCAATGTGTGAGACGGACGGATCCGTCATAGTCTGCAGGTTTATCATAAAATACGTGCGTGCTTTTTCCACTATACCAAGGCCTTTTTCATCGTAGCCGTGCTCATTCAGCAGCTCTTTTGCTGCTTGATGAAATTCCTCATAGCCCTGAAACTGGGTTTTCAGATGTTCTTTTAAGTCTTTGTCCTCAACGACTCCAATGAGCTGCCGGATCGTGTCGACACCCATCTGGGAGTTCTGGTAAATAAAGTTTAAAAGCTCTGCATCTCCACTCATCGTGCATCTTCCTTTCTTACTTTCTTTGGTGGTTTCATGAAAAAGTATTGCCGGAAATCGGGGCAAATATACCTGATTTTAATTGTAATTTTACAGGGAAAAAAGTATAATAAAAGCATCGGAAAAAGAGTACGAAAAAGCGGGAAAAACCGCAGAAAAACAGAAAGGAGAAGAAAAAATATGCAGTTATTTTATACCCCGCAGCATGCCCGTGTCGGCGATGTGATTCCTTATTATGAAGATGGGAAATTCCACCTTTTTTATCTGAAAAACTGGAATCCATATTTCGGCAGCGACAGGAAAGACGGCTGGCATCTGCTAAACACAAAAGATATGGTGCATTACGGGCCGGAGACGGCGATTGGGATTCTGGGAGGAACGGGATCTGTCATCAAGGCAGATGGGATTTACCATTTATATTACTGCGTCTTTGAACAGAATCCGCAGCGGCAGTACGTCTGCCACGCGACGAGCCGTGATCTGGACAGTTGGACGAAACACGAAGAAGAAACATTCGGACCGGACGAAACGATCTATCTGCCGACCGACTGGCGCGATCCATACGTGTTCTGGAATGAGGAAGAAAACTGCTGGTGGATGCTGCTGTGCGCGCAGAGCCAGGGAAAAACAGGCCGCCGCGGCTGTGTAGGCTTATGTAAATCTGCCGATCTTCACCACTGGGAGTGTTGTGAGCCGCTGTATGCACCGCATGCGAGCATGTCTGCGTACGAGTGCCCGGACATGTTTTACGAAAACGGCTGGTGGTATCTGATCTTTTCACAGTTCACAGACCGTTTCCAGACCATTTACCGCATGAGCCGTTCCTGCCATGGACCGTGGAAACGCCCGAAAACAGATTCCTTTGACGGTCGTGCGTTCTACGCGGCAAAAAGCTGCGGGGATGGAAACCACCGGTATCTGTTCGGCTGGAATCCGACAAGGACACAGAATACCTGGAATTTCGACCCGGATCCGAACCACGAGGGATACGATTACAAAACATATGACTGGGGCGGTACGCTGATTCCGCATGAAATTTATGCACGGGAGGACGGCACACTGGCGGTAAGATCAAATCCGGCGCTGAAAGAGGTTCTGACCATTCAAAATGACGTAAAGTGGGCACCGATGAACGGCGCGTGGGAGATTGGTGAAACATCTGCCGTTGTTGATACGCCGTATGCTTATGCGTCTGCACTCAGTGAAAACGACGTTCCGCATCAGGGCTGTCTGGCACTTGATTTCACGTTTTCTGAAGGAACGGAGCGCTTTGCCGTGGCACTGCAGGTGGATGAGGAGTTTGCGAGAGGCTACTATTTCTACTTAGATCCGAAGCGGCAGCGTCTGGAGTACAAGAGCGCAATCCGTATGCATGAGCAGGGCGGATGGACGTTCCAGTACGATGTCGAGCTGGAGCGGCCGCTGGAACTGATTCCGGGGAAAACGTATTCCATGGAAATTTATATCGATGAGTCTGTGATGGAAGTCTATGTGGGCGGAACAACGGCTCTCAGTGTGCGCGCGTATGACTTGCACGATCGGAAGTTTGGTCTTGCTGTATCTGACGGAAAGGTGCGCTTTGAAAATATTCAATTGACAACGATGGGAGGGTGAGCGGATGAGTCTTTATTTTCGACCGGAAAAGGCAGTGCTGGGTGATATGATCCCCTATTACGACAATGGTGTTTTTAAACCGTTTTATCTTCGCAATTACCGTGCGAACCGGGATGAACAGCATCAGGACAGCTGGGTGATGCTGAGCACAACGGATCATATTCATTATACGGAGCATGATACAAAAATTGTGGGCGGCACGGGTTCTGTGATCAAAGTGGATGGCCTGTATCACATGTTTTACTGTACCTTTCAGAAGCTGCCAGAGAAGAACTACATGAATCACGCCGTCAGCACCGATCTGGATGTGTGGACGGAAATCCCGGAGGACCGCTTCGCATCGGATGATGTGATCTATGAGCCGATCCACTGGAGGGATCCGTTTGTTTTCTGGAGTGAGGAGGAAAACTGCTGGTGGATGATTTTTGCGGCGCAGAAAAAAGGAAAAACGACGAGGAGAGGCTGTGTGGGTCTGTGCAAATCGAAGGATCTGCATCACTGGGACTATTGCGAGCCGTTCTATGCTCCGATGAATGCACAGTGTGCGTTTGAGTGCCCTGACTTTTTCCGGATGGGAGACTGGTATTATCTCGTCTTTTCTTCGTATGCGGACCGCTATCAGACGATGTATCGGAAGAGCAGAAGTCCGTATGGACCGTGGCAGACGCCGGAAATTGATACGTTCGACACGCGTGCTTTTTATGCGGCAAAGACGGGAAGTGATGGCGTTCACCGATACGTTTACGGCTGGAATCCGACAAGAGAAGTCAACGAGCACAATTTTGATCCGCCGGGATATCCCGGAAAAGACTGCAATACCTGGGACTGGGGAGGAAGTCTGGTGGTGCATGAGCTGTGGCAGGATGAGAATGGCGATCTTTTTGTGAAGCCGATTCCACAGGTGCTGGAAGCCGTGGGATGGGAAGAACCGCTTCAGATGCAGGCACTGACAGGAGAGTGGAAGCTGGAAAAGAACCAGGCAGAGGTTGATGCACCGTACGATTTTGGTGCGCTGCTGCTGAATCCGGTGGGGGAAACGAGCCGTCTTTCCTTTGACGTCGAAGTGGACGGGGATTGTCCGAGCGTTGGAATTGCCGTGCATGTCGAAGAAACATTTACGGTCGGTTATTATCTTCTGATTGATTTTGGCCGCCGCCGGATCGAGTTTAAATCCGGAGTCCGCATGACAGAACGGGGCGGACAGATGTTCCCATATGAGGTGGAACTGGAACGGCCGCTGCCGATGTCGACAGGAAAAAGTTTTCATGTCGATGTGATTGCAGACGGTACGATTCTGGAAGCTTATGTGGATGGCAAAATTGCGCTTGGAACACGGATGTATGATCAGACGGGCGGATGTTTCGGGCTGTATGCATCGGATGGGAAAGCGGTATTTCGGGATATAAAAGTTTTTCACGCATGATAACCTTACTGCACGCGCCGTCCGCATGCGGAATCCGGCGGAGGGTCTCTTTTGAGAGAGTTATTCATTTGGTAACTTTTGCTTGCAGTTTTGCCGGAGTGTGGTAAAGTAGTAGAGGAGTTATATGAATTTCAGCGGGAGACAGAAAATCGGATCTGTCGTTCCGCGTTCAGAAAGAGGATAGAACATTATGCTGAAAAAAATTGGAAGAAATGATCCCTGCTGGTGCGGCAGCGGGAAGAAGTACAAAGACTGCCATCTGGCGCTGGATGAGAAAATCAATTCTTATAAATTAAAGGGATGGAAAATTCCGCCGAAGAAAATTATCAAAAGACCTGATCAGATCGATGGAATTCGTGAAAGCGGTCTTGTCAATATTGCAGTTCTGGATTATGTGGCCGAAAACATTCATGCAGGCATGAGTACGGAAGATATCGACCGTCTGGTCGCAGAAAAGACAAAAGAACTCGGCGGAATTGCAGCACCGCTGAATTATGAAGGATTTCCGAAGAGCGTGTGTACCTCCATCAACGATGCGGTATGCCATGGAATTCCGAACGAAGAGGAAATTCTGCAGGACGGAGATATCATCAATGTTGATGTTTCTACCATTTATAAAGGATATTTTTCCGACTCTTCCCGTATGTTCTGTATCGGTGAGGTAGACGATGTTTCAAAGAAGCTGGTGGAAGATACGTTAAAAGCCGTACAGCTTGGACTCTCCGAAGTACGTCCGTTTAACCGGCTTGGCAATGTCGGCGCGGTGATCAATGAATTTGCCCAGAGTCAGGGCTATAAAGTAGTCCGTGACATCGGCGGCCATGGTGTCGGTCTGGAGTTCCACGAGGATCCGTTCGTCAGCTATGTCACAAGACGAGATACCGGAATGCTGCTCGTACCGGGCATGGTATTCACCATTGAGCCTATGATCAATCTCGGAACCGATGAAATCTTCATCGACTCCGACAACGACTGGACTGTCTACACTGAGGACGGCGCACCGTCAGCCCAGTGGGAGGTTACGGTTGCGGTTACAGAAGATGGATATGAAATTCTGGCATATTAATTGACGCATAGAAATACAAAAGCTGTGTCTGTGGAAGAAACTATTCTCCGGAGACACGGCTTTTTTCTAAAGAGAAAAGGGAGAAATATTATGCTGGATTTGGAACAGGAGATGAGCCGGTGCCGGGTCTGTCCGCGGAAGTGCGGAGCGGACCGGGAGCATGGAAAGACGGGATATTGTAAGGCGCCCTCCGGGGTTGCGGCGGCGCGGGCTGCACTGCATTTCTGGGAGGAGCCGTGTATTTCCGGGACGACGGGGTCGGGGACGGTTTTCTTTTCCGGATGTAATCTGCGGTGTGTTTACTGTCAGAACCATCATATTGCGGAGATGGAGAGCGGAAAAGTGATTTCGATCGGGCGGCTTTCGGATATTTTTCTGGAGCTGCAGGCGCAGAATGCGAATAACATCAATCTCGTGACGCCGAGCCACTACGTGCTGCAGATCCGGGAAGCACTTCTTCTGGCGAAAGAGAAGGGACTTACCGTACCGATTGTCTATAACTGCGGTGGATATGAGAGCGTGGAAGCCCTGCAGGCTCTGGATGGGCTGATCGATATTTACCTGACGGATTTTAAATATATGGTTCCCTCCCTTGCAAAAGCGTACTCGCGGGCAGAAGATTACCCGGAAACAGCAAAACGGGCGCTGGCGGAAATGGTGCGTCAGACGGGCAGGGCTGTATTCGATGAGAATGGTCTGATGAAAAAAGGTGTGATTGTGCGCCATTTATTGCTGCCCGGTGCTGTAAAAAATGCAAAAGCTGTGGTAAAATACGTCTATGAGACGTACGGCGATACCGTCTGGCTGAGCCTCATGAGCCAGTACACGCCGCTTCCGCAGGTGGAAAACATAAGTCCGCTGAACCGGAAAACGACAAAGCGGGAGTATGAGCGTCTGCTGGACTATACGTTTTCCCTCGGCGTCACCAACGCCTTTTTACAGGAAGGCCCGGTGGCCGAGGAGAGCTTCATTCCGGAGTTTGACGGAAGAGGAATCTGACGTTATAGTTCACTCGTGCAAAAAGGAGCTGCGCAGCAGCAAAAAGCGCTGGAAGCGCGGTTTTGAGAATGCAAGCAAAACACAGTTGTCTATGATTAGATATGGCTAACTATATTGTTTTAAGGAGGAAAAACTTTTGAGCAACGCAGTTGTAACATTGAAAAAAGGAGAGGGCCGCGCCTTAAAGCAGGGCGGAGCCTGGATTTTTGATAATGAGATCGCTTCGATTTTAGGAGCATATGAAAACGGAGATATCGTGCTGGTGCGCGACTTCGACGGATACCCAATGGGGCGCGGTTTCATCAACGAGCATTCCAAAATCCGTATCCGTATGATGACAAGAAACATCGACCAGGAAATCGATGAAACATTCTTGAAAAAAAGAGTGCAGGATGCCTGGGAGTACCGCAAAAAAGTGACGGACACATCAAGCTGCCGCCTGATCTTTGGCGAGGCAGACTTCCTGCCGGGACTCGTAGTGGATAAATTCTCCGATGTGCTGGTCGTTCAGTCGCTGGCACTTGGTATCGACAAAATGAAAATGACGATCATCCGCCTGTTGGAGGAGGTTCTGGCAGCTGACGGGGTTAAGATCCGCGGCGTGTTTGAGCGAAGCGATGCAAAAGTGCGTGAGCAGGAGGGCATGGAGCGTGTGAAAGGATTTCTCTCCGAGCCGTTTGACACCAGCGTGGAAATCATCGAGAATGGTGTCCACTATCTCGTCGATGTCAAGGACGGCCAGAAAACTGGTTTCTTCCTGGATCAGAAATACAACCGTCTGGCTATGCAGAAGCTCTGCAAGGACGCGAGAGTGCTCGACTGCTTTACCCATACCGGGTCGTTTGCACTGAATGCGGCATATGCAGGAGCAAAGGAAGTTATCGGCGTTGATGCATCAGAGCTCGGTGTAGAGCAGGCACGGAAAAACGCAACCTTAAATGGTCTGGAAAACGTAGCATCTTTCGTGTGCGAGGATGTCTTTGAACTGTTGCCGCGTCTTGAAAAAGAGGGAGAAAAATTCGACGTCGTTATCCTTGACCCGCCGGCCTTCACAAAATCAAGAAACTCCATCAAAAACGCAATCAAGGGATATCGTGAAATCAATCTACGCGGCATGAAACTGGTCAAAGACGGCGGCTATCTGTGCACCTGTTCGTGTTCCCACTTTATGGACTACGAACTCTTCACGAAAACCATCAACTAGGCGGCTCACAACGTCCACAAACGTCTCCGTCAGGTAGAATACCGCACCCAGGCTCCGGATCACCCAATTCTGTGGGCGGCGGATGAGTCCTATTACCTGAAGTTCTACACTTTCCAGGTTGTGGATGAAAAATAGAAATTCTTCCTCTGCCGGAAGCGCCGAAACGGAAAATCGAAGTGTAAGAAATGGGAGGAATTGCCATATGACAGAACCAACACCCCATGCACAAAAGAAAAAGCACTCCCGCCAGATGGCCACAAGCTGTGAGTCGTGCGGCAATTTTGTGTATGATGAGGATTATGAGTGCTACACCTGCGAGGTAGATCTCGATGAGGATGAGATGGCACGTTTTCTGCAGGATAAATTTTACAACTGTCCGTACTACCAGCTCGGCGACGAGTATCGGATTGTGCGGAAACAGATGTAGGCAGGCAATGCGTCCGGTATACAAAGCTGCGGCGTTTGCGATAAAAACAAAAAAAGAACAGGAGGATTTTTACCATGAACAACGAAGTATTAAATGCAATCAAAACAAGAAGAAGCATCCGCAAATACAAAGCGGAGCAGATTACGGATGAGCAGCTCGATGCGATTCTGGAGGCCGGAACGTATGCGGCAACCGGCATGGGAAAACAGTCGCCGGTGATTGTTGTGGTACAGAAACCGGAGCTGATTGCAAAGCTTTCGAAAATGAATGCGGCTGTTATGGGTACAACATCCGATCCGTTCTACGGCGCACCGACTGTTCTGATCGTGCTTGCTGATCCGGAGCGCGGAACTTATGTGGAGGACGGCTCTCTTGTCATGGGAAATCTGATGCTGGCAGCACATGCCGTTGGTGTGGATTCCTGCTGGATCCATCGTGCAAAAGAAGAGTTCGCGAGCCCGGAGGGAAAAGCCCTCTTAAAAGAGTGGGGACTTTCCGAAAATTATGTTGGCATCGGCCACTGCATCCTCGGCTATCGCGACTGTGAGTACCCGGAGGCAAAAGAAAGAAAATCAGATTATATTGTAAGAGTATAATCATCTGCGAAAACGGCTCCGGGAGCGGCTGTGCGTTGAAAACACCCGCCCGGAGTCCATATTTTTAACCGAATCAAGCAAGTAGCGAAGCGGATTGCGAATATCCGCTTTGCTAGAGACAACAGAGGAACAGCCATGTATCGAATTATGATTGTAGAAGATGATGAAGTCATCGCCCGCGCCGTGCAGCAGAGCCTGGTTTCCTGGGGCATGGATGCGTTCTGCGTACAGGATTTTTCCGGCGTTCTCGCCGAATTTGCCGTGAAAAATCCGCAATTAGTGCTGATGGACATCCATCTTCCCTTTTTTAACGGATTTCACTGGTGCCAGGAGATTCGAAAAGTCTCTAAAGTGCCGGTAATTTTTCTTTCTTCTGCATCGGACAACATGAACATCATTATGGCCGTTAATATGGGCGGCGATGACTTTATCGCGAAGCCGTTTGATTTAAGTGTCCTGACCGCCAAAGTCCAGGCGATGCTCCGCCGCACCTACGAATTTGCCGGAGAAACGAATTTCCTCGAGCACCGCGGTGCCATGCTCGATACGGGAAGTGGTGTGCTGAATTACCGGGGAAAGCGGATTGAGCTGACAAAAAATGAGTGGCGCATTCTGCAGTCCCTTCTCGAAAATAAAGGAAAAGCCGTCAGCCGAGATATGCTGATGATGCATCTGTGGGAGTCGGACAGCTTTATAGATGACAACACGCTGACCGTCAACGTCACGCGCCTGCGGAAAAAACTGGAGGAGGCAGGACTTACAGACTTTATCCAGACGAAAAAGGGTGTCGGCTACCTGATCGCATGACGGAAGCAGAACAGGAGAAAAAGGATGGAACAACAGAAAGAGGGAATCCGGCAGGAGTTTATGCTTCTTAACTGGTATTTGAAAGAGCATCTTGCATCGGCCGTGCGGATTGCCGCTTTTATAGGAGTATTTTCACTCCTCTGTTTTCTGCGCAATGTGCCGCAGGATGTCACCGTTTATATGATCGTGCTGATGGCTGCTGCCGGAGCCGCAGGTTTTTGCTTTCATTATGGGAAGTACCGGAAACATCATCTGGTCTTAGCACTCCTTGCCGCCGAACCGCAGGGCAAAACAGAAGCGCTTCCGGAGGCGGACGGGCTTCTGGCGCGGGATTACCAGCAGATCATCGCATCCTACGAGCGGCAGTTTCAGGAAGAACAGATTAAGATGGAGCAGAAATACCGCGATATGATGGAGTATTACACGATGTGGACCCATCAGATCAAAACGCCGATTGCGGCGATGCGGCTGCTTCTGCAGGAGGAGGATACGCCGCTTTCGCGTGAAATGCAGAGCGAACTTTTCCAGACGGAGCAGTATGTGCAGATGGCGCTGCAGTACCTGCGCATGGAAAAAATGACATCGGATCTTGTCTTTGCAAGGTACGATTTGGATGCGCTGATCCGCCAGGCTGTGCGGAAATATGCCCCGCTTTTTATCCGCCGGAAGATTATCCTTTCCTACGAGCCGGTGCACTGCGAGGTGCTGACAGATGAAAAATGGCTCGTCTTTGTGCTGGAGCAGATTCTGTCAAATGCGCTGAAATACACGAAAAGTGGCAGCATTCACATCTATCTGTCACCGGATGCACCAAAAACGCTGGTGATTGAGGACACCGGCATCGGCATTGCGCCGGAGGATCTGCCGCGGATTTTCGAAAAAGGCTACACGGGCTGCAACGGCCGCGCAGACAAGCGGTCAACGGGCATCGGACTGTATCTGTGCCGCCAGATCATGGAGAAACTTTCGCATACCATCCGCATCGAGTCGGAGATGGGAGTGGGAACGAAGGTGTATCTTGGGCTGGATACCGTATCCCTGTAGTACATAGAGAGCTTCGCCGGGAATCTTACAGAAATGTAAGGTTGCCGGTCTTTTTGTAAGATGATCCTAAGGCAGAAGAGGGCGCGGACGGGTATAATAAGCCTTGTCAATTAAGAAAACAGTTCAGACAGAAAGGAAAATGTGACATGGCAATTCTGGAAGTAGAACATCTGAAAAAAACATATACCACGCGCCTTGGCAGCAACCGGGTGGAAGCGTTGAAAGACGTTAATTTTACAGTGGAACGGGGCGAATTTGTTGCAATCATGGGCGAATCGGGAAGCGGAAAAACGACGCTTCTGAACCTGCTCGCAGCACTAGACAAGCCAACCGGCGGACAGGTGCGGTTAAATGGAAAAAATCTCGGCGAATTAAAAGAGAAGGAGATTGCCGGATTCCGCCGCGAAAATTTAGGTTTCGTGTTCCAGGACTTCAACCTGCTCGATACCTTTTCCCTGCGTGACAACATTTATCTGCCGCTCGTGCTGGAAGGAAAAAAATACGAGGAGATGAGTCTTCGGGCAGAGCCGATTGCGAAAAAACTCGGCATCACCCAGATCCTCAATAAATACCCATATGAGGTGTCCGGCGGACAGAAGCAGCGTGCAGCCGTTGCGCGTGCGCTGATTACCAATCCGGAGCTGGTTCTTGCGGATGAGCCTTCCGGCGCGCTCGATTCCCATGCAGCGGATGGCCTCATGAAACTGTTCGGGGAGATCAACGAGGAGGGCCAGACGATTGTTATGGTAACGCACAGTGTGAAGGCGGCCTGCTCGGCGAAACGTGTGCTGTTCATCAAGGACGGCGAGGTCTTCCACCAGCTGTATCGCGGTTCTTTAGGGCGCGATGAGATGTATCAGAAGATCTCCGATACGCTGACAATTCTTGCGACGGGTGGTGAACGGGATGAATAATCTGCTGTATGCCAGACTGGCAAAAACAAATTTGAGCAAAAATCGTCAGAATATTCTTCCGTATCTGCTGTCATGCATCGGCACGGTGGTGATGTTTTTTATCATGGATACACTGGCGCAGGGAAGTGGCTTTGATTCCATGATCGGAAAAGATACGATCCTGACAGTGATGGGGATGGGAACCTATATCATTGGCCTGTTCGCGGTGATTTTTCTGATCTACAGCAACAGTTTTCTGGCAAAAAGAAGAAAAAAAGAGTTCGGTCTGTTCCAGATTCTCGGCATGGAGAAAAAGCATCTGGCGAAGATCCTCTTTTTTGAGAGTCTGTATCTGTGGGCGGCATCGCTTGGAATCGGTATTCTGCTCGGTGTGTTGCTGTACCGCCTGCTGTTTCTGGTGCTGATGAAGCTGACCGGACTGAACGGAACAATTGGTTTTGCGTTCAGTGCAAAAGCCGTGGGAAGTACGATGCTGCTGTTCGGCCTGACTTTTGTGATCAATTTTCTCTTAAGCCTTCGCCAGATCCACGTCTCACAGCCGGTCGAGCTGCTGCACGGCGGCGCGCAGGGTGAGCGGGAACCGAAAACGAAGCTTTTGACGGCGGTTCTTGGATTCATGCTTCTTGGTGTTGGCTATTATCTGGCTCTGACCAGCCAATCCTCGATGGACGCACTTGATAAGTTTTTTAATGCAATCGCCTTGGTTATGGTGGGAACGTACTGCCTGTTTTCTGCTGGAAGTATTGCATTTTTGAAAATTCTGAAGAAAAACAAGAATTACTATTACCAGACACGCCATTTTACAAGCATTTCGGGCATGCTGTACCGCATGAAGCAAAATGCGGTCGGTCTTGCGAATATCTGTATTCTGTCAACGGGTGTGCTTCTGGTTATCTCCATCAGCACATGTTTGTGGACGGGGATTGAGGAGGTTACCTATACGCGGTTTCCACATCAGATTTCGATCGAAGCAAATAGCGGCATTATGAAGACGGTGGAACCGGTCAGTCAGAAGATGATAGAGGAAGTGAAAACTGGGATTGATCAGCATCTGGAAGAAAAGCAGCTCAGAAAAAAGTATGAAAGTGATCAGAGATACTATGTGATGCTTGCTGTTGTAGATAGAAACAAAGTAGAAAAAACACAGTCAGATGATGCTGCGGCGAGCACACTGATAAAAATCATGGAAGAGTCGGAGTACAATCAGGTAACCGGCGAACAGGTAGAGCTGGAACCAGGGCAGGCTCTGGTTTTTCAGGCAAAACAGAAAAATTATGGATATGACACGATTGAACTGGGAAATCAGACGTATGAAGTAAAAAAATGGAATACCGATAAGAAATCGTACATTCTGGATGAGAAGACGCAGGTGTATGAGACAATGACGGTGGTGACGCGGAACAAGGAAGCAAAGGAAGCGTATGCAGCTGTGCAGGGAAAGGAGCCAGAAGGATACAGTTGGGAATATGCTCTGGATCTTATCGGGGATGCCGGCGAACAGATCACAGTTGGAGATGAGATTGAGACGATACTGACGGAGTCATCTTTTAACGGATGGGTGGAAGTGCGCGAAAAAGAGCGCAATACGGTTTACAGTCTGTATGGTTCACTTCTGTTTTTAGGTGTTTTCGTCGGTGTGCTGTTTTTGATGGGTGCCGTTATGATTATCTATTACAAGCAGGTTTCAGAAGGCTTCGATGACCGAAAACGGTTCCAGATTATGCAGAAGGTCGGCATGAGCCGCAAAGAAATCCGTCAGACGATTCAGTCACAGGTGGTAACGGTCTTTTTCCTGCCGCTCGCGGTGGCCGTGGTGCATACAATGGTAGCGTTTCCATTGACCAGGCGTATCATGGCAATGCTGAATTTCCCGGACAGCAATCTGTTCCTAGTTGCAACAGCGATTACGATTGCGGCGTTTGCCGTGGTTTACCTGATCGTCTATGTGCTGACGGCGCGGGCGTATTACAAAATTGTGGAATAAGAAGATGTACTTTTTTTAATACATCGAAGCGTCTTTGAAAAAAACTTAACAAAAAAATAATAAGAAAAAGACATCCGGCGCAGACGGAAAATCTGTGGAGGATGTCTTTTTTGCTGTTCTATTTATAAATGCCGTTGACGGTAACTTTGAAAAGAGCTTCCTTTCCGTTGAGTTCGTCTTTTCCATAGTCTTCCGGGAAAGTGACGGTTACATCTACGCTGTCGCCCGGGTGATGTCCGATGAGCTGTTCTTCAAAGTCATCGATGTAAGTGTGGGAGCCAATCACAAGATCAGCGCCGCTGCCGTTTGTGTTTCCTCCCTGGAATTCCACGCCGTCAATGGAGCCGACATAGTCGATATTGACGGTATCACCGTCCTCGATGGTAAGGGAAGTGTCGGTCTGCAAAGAGGCAGAAGCCGAAGTGGAGGCTGATGAGGCGGATGCGGCCGATGAGGCTGTGGAGGTATCCTCCGAGGCACTTTTGGCAGAGAGTCGTTTGGAATCGAGTACGCTGGCGATGATAAGGCCGACGATCACAACGACAATCAGAGCCGGTCCGGCCCAGCTCCAGATCTTTTTGTAATGCGCTACTTTCGCTTCGTGCTCCCGCTCTTTGGCACGCCGTTCCTTGGCAGTTTTTCTGTTTTCTTTGTTCATAAAAAGGATCTCCTTTGCGCTTTTACGACTGCAATCGTATTTTATAATATCAAGTATATCATAAAAATATGGTAAAAGTGTGAAAAAAATAACACGATCCAACATTGTCAATGCTCAAAAATGACGATATAATGAGTGCAAGTGAGCCAAATGAAAATTTATTTTCAGTTGGCGAACGACGAATGTCGCTTACGCGATAGCGTAAGATTGAGTGCAAGTGAGTCAAACGAAAATTTATTTTCAGTTGGCGAACGACGAATGTCGCTTACGCGGCAGCGTAAGATTGAGTGCAAGTGAGAAAACGCGGCGAGTAAGGGAGTGAATAAAATGGATGACTGGAGTAGTTTCAGAACGACGACATCCGAACAGCAGCGCCTCCGGGCTGCACTTTCCGGCTTTTGTGAATCGCAGGATCTTCCGGAAGAACAGCGAGCCGCATATACCGCATACCTGCGGAAACGTATCCGTCCCGCTGTCGAAATGCTGATTCGTGAGGATGATTTTTCAAAGCTGGAAAATATTCTGCAGACCGGATGGCTGTCCGATGCAGACCGAAAACGTTTTCTCAATCTTGCCGCCGACCAGCAGAAATGGCAGGCCTTCCGCATTCTCCTGAACCGGAGCTCACAGGATCCGATGCAGGAGAATACGGAAAGCAGAAAAACAGAAGCTGCGGTTCAAAAAGAAAAGTCCACAAAAGAAAAAGAAGTGCTGGCGCTCCGGCTTTTCGAAGAAGCCCGCAAAAACCTCTGCTGGCTGTACCCGGAACTTGGTGAAGCGATTCTTTTCTTTCGTCATCAGCCGTCCGACAGGACAAAAGCCATCACATCCGACGGTCATACGATATATTTTAACTCCGATTTTGTACTCCGCATGTGTGCCGAAAATTCATCGTTCCTCAAGGAAGGCTATCAGCACCTGCTGCTGGAATGCATCCGTCGGTTTGGAAAAGAAACACCGGAGCCGGAAAAAGAAGAACAGTCCCCGGTTTCATGGCTGATGCCGGAAAAAGAAAAAAAGTCTCCGGTTTCATGGATGGTGCCGGGAAAAGAGCCGGAACTTATCGAGTCTTTTCAACCAGTCTGGAAACGTGCTGCCCGCAAGTTGGCGGAAAACTACGGCACCGGCGGCCTGCGGCGAGGCCGGAACCGTGGTGGAAAAAAAGAAACCCTGTCCGGGATCGAAAAAAGAGCGTACGATTACCGCCGCTTCCTGAAACGCTTTACCATTACCCGCGAGGAAATGGAGCTGGATCTCGACAGCTTCGATCCAGTCGCTTACCATTATGGGCTTATGTATTACGGAAATTTCCCTTTCATCGAGCCGCCGGAGACGCGCGAGGGAAACCGTCTCGAAGAGCTGGTTATCGCGATCGACACATCCGGTTCGTGCAAAAAAGAAATCGTAGCAAAATTTCTCGGTGAGACGCGCAGCATTCTTGAAGAAAAAGAAAACTTCTTTTCCCGATGGAACGTCTGCCTGATCCAGTGCGACAGCTTCGTACAGGATGTCACGATGATCCATTCACCGAAAGAATGGGAAGCTTACCGTGAAACAATTACCATCAAGGGCCGGGGCGGAACCGATTTCCGTCCTGTCTTTCAGAAAGTGGAAGAGTTGCGGAAACAGCATGTATTCCGAAACTTAAAAGCGTTGATCTATTTTACCGACGGAGACGGAATTTATCCCGAACAAAAGCCCGATTACGAGACGGCATTTGTCTTTGTCAGACAGACCGAAAAAATGAATCTTGTCCCAAAATGGGCAAAAAAACTGCTGACAGAAGAATGTACTCTTTGAACATAACTGACAAAAAAGCATATCGCAAAATCAAACACAGAAAGATTTCGAGAGTACATAAAGAGTGCACAAGATAAGAGAGAACATATGAACATACAAGAAGCAAAAGAGACAATTGAAAAAGCCCTGCGCGCATACTTTGCAAGAGACGAAGCCGGTAATCTGCTGGTTCCCCTCCGGCAGCAGCGTCCCATTCTCCTGATCGGCCCGCCGGGCATCGGAAAAACGGCAATTATGGAGCAGATCGCAGAAGAGTGCGGTGTGGGGCTTGTTGCCTACACGATGACACACCATACGCGTCAGAGTGCCATGGGCCTTCCGGAGATCTGCAAACGTGCAATCGAAGGGAAAACGGTACATACAACGGAATACACGATGAGCGAGATCATCGCCTCGATCTATGACTGCATGGAGCAGACCGGAAAGAAGCGGGGTATCCTCTTTCTCGATGAAATTAACTGTGTCTCCGAGACCCTCGCTCCGGTAATGCTGCAGCTTTTGCAGGACAAAAAATTCGGCAATCAGCACATCCCGGATGACTGGCTGATCGTGGCCGCCGGAAATCCGCCGGAATATAATAAATCTGTGCGGGAATTTGATGTGGCAACGCTTGACCGTGTGCGGAAGATCGAGGTGGTTCCCGAGCTTTCCGTGTGGCTTTCCTATGCAGAGAAAAATCAGATCCACGGTGCTGTGACAACGTACCTTATGGCACACAGTGACCATTTTTATTCTGTTTCGCAGGAAGCGGATGAAAAGCGTTTTGTAACGGCACGCGGCTGGGAGGATTTGTCGGCAGTGCTGAAAAGTTATGAAATCCTGAATTTTCCGGTCGACGAAGCACTGATTGGACAATATTTGCAGGAAGAAAAGACGGCGGAGGAATTCAGCTCGTACTACCGGATTTACGAAAAATATGGACAGGATTACGGCGTGGAGGAGATTCTGGCCGGTGCACTTTCCGGAAAAATCATGGCAGAAAAACAGCAGATGGCGGTAAATGGTTCCGCAGAAGAGCGATCTGTACTGTTGTCTCTGCTTCATGCGGCACTTCGGAAAGAGGCATCTGCCTGCCAGAAGCAGGAGCGCACGGCAAAGGAGCTTTCCGAGTGCTTGCGCCAGTTTACCGGACTTTGCAGGCAGAAAAAAGAAGAAACGTATCGTTCCTGGCTGCGGCAGAAAGAGCAGGGATTTGCAGTGTGCAAACAGCAGGGACTGCTGAAAAAGGACGAGGAAGAAACGAATGCGCGGGTCTTGAAAAAGTTAAAAAAACTCGAGGAGACCGCTAAAAAATGTCGCAAAAACGATCCGGATCAGATGAAAGAGCTTTTTGAAACGGTATGTGAACTGGAACAGGAAAAAGCGGAGAAGGAAGTAAAGGATGTGAAACTGCAGATCCGCCGTGCCGCTGAATTTTTACAGAACAGCTTTCCGGGCGGAGCAGAAGTGGTGCTGTTTGAAGCAAATCTGGCGCGAAGTCCTGCGCTGCGGGTTTTTTTGATTGAGAAAAGCATGGATGCCGAATGATAAGCGGCCACTTTGGAAAGGAGAAAAAGATGAATTATAAAATGATCCTGCAGTACGATGGCACGCGCTATAACGGCTGGCAGAAGCAGGGAAATACGGACAACACGATTCAGGGCAAGCTCGAAACGCTGTTGTCCAGGATTGCAGGAGAGCCGGTGGAGATTCACGGCGCGGGCAGAACCGATGCCGGCGTCCATGCGGCGGGACAGGTCGCAAATGCAAAGTTCCATACTGATCTATCCGATGAAGAACTTCTGCAGACAATCAACCATTATCTGCCGGAAGACATCGAAGTCACCAGCCTCGCGCGGATGCCGGAGCGCTTCCACAGCCGTCTGAATGCGGTGGACAAAACATACGAATACCGTATCGTGATCGATGGCAGAAAGCATGTTTTCGAGCGGAAATACGTGTATTTTCCGGAAGCACCGCTCGATGTGGAAAAAATGAAAGAAGCATCGAAAGCGTTTATCGGAACGTATGATTTCAGGAGCTTCTGTGCCAACAAACGTATGAAAAAATCGACAGTACGGACGATTACCGGAATTGATTTCTGCGAGAAAGACGGGATTCTTATCATTTCCTATACCGGAACCGGTTTTCTGTACCACATGGTGCGGATCCTGACCGGAACACTTGTGGAGGCCGGGATGGGAAAACGGGATATCGCATCAATGACGGAGCTTCTCAAAGCAAAAAATCGCGAAAGTGCGGGTTTTCTTGCACCGGCATGCGGACTCCTGTTAAAAGAAGTCCGATATGAATAACCGGAATAATCAGGGCAATGCACCAGCCTTTTTTGCATAAAAAACCGAAAAAAGGCTGTGAATTGATAAATGCAGCATAGAAAAGAGAAAGGATGAGGTGAAAAGCATGTTTCAGAAGAAAAGAAATACTTTTCATGGCGGCGTTCACCCGTACGAGGGAAAAGAGCTCTCCAAGGACAAACCGATTGTCAAAGCGCAGCCGGGCAACTTATTGTATTACGCAGTGTCACAGCACATCGGAGCGCCTGCTGTGCCGATCGTACAAAAAGGCGACCATGTAAAAGCGGGACAGAAAATCGCAGAAGCGGGAGGATTTGTTTCGGCTCCTGTTTACGCATCGGTTTCCGGCACGGTAAAAGGAATTGAGAAAAAAGTTTCCGCGGCCGGTTCTCCGGTGGACTGCATCGTTGTGGAGAACGATGGGATGTATGAAAAAGAAGCATTTGAGGAGTGCCCTCATTGGGAAAAACTCGACGCAGATACGATCCGGAAGAAGATCAAAGAAGCCGGAATCGTCGGAATGGGAGGTGCGGGTTTCCCGACACACGTCAAGGTATCACCGAAAGATCCGTCAGCGATTGACCACATTCTCGTCAATGGAGCAGAGTGTGAGCCGTATCTGACAAGCGACTATCGCAGAATGATCGAGGAGCCGGAAAAGGTGATCGGAGGTTTAAAAATTATGCTGCATATGTTCCCGAGGGCAAAGGGAGTCATCTGCATTGAAGACAACAAACCGGACTGTATCGTGAAGTTCCGTGAGCTGCTGCTTCCGGAGGACAACATTGAGGTTCTGGAACTTAAAACGAAATACCCGCAGGGTGCCGAGCGTATGCTGATCTATGCAGCAACAGGGCGAAAGGTAAATTCCTCCATGCTGCCGGCGGACGCGGGCTGTATCGTGGATAACATCGATACCGTGACCGCTATTTACCAGGCAGTCCGCTTCGGCGAACCGCTGATGAGCCGTATCGTTACCGTGACAGGAGATGCCGTACAGAATCCGTGCAACTTTGAAGTGCCGGTCGGCATGCTCTTATCCGAACTTTTAGAGCAGGCAGGTGGTCTGAAAAACGAGGCATCCAAGATCATCTGCGGCGGTCCGATGATGGGAAAAGCCCTGTTTACAATGGAGGTTCCTGTTACTAAGACAACATCTGCACTGACCTGCCTTACGGAGGATGAAGTATCTGCGCTGGCACCATCTGCCTGCATCAACTGCGGACGCTGCGTTTCCGTCTGTCCGGGTCAGATTCTTCCGGCCCGCCTTTCCGTTTTTGCGGAGCACGGAGAGGAAGAGAAGTTCCTGAAATACGGCGGAATGGAGTGCTGTGAATGTGGCTGTTGTTCCTTTATCTGCCCGGCAAGACGTCCGTTGACGCAGGAAATCAGCTCGATGCGTAAAGTGCTTCTGGCAAAGAGAAAGAAGAAATAGGGGGATCTTACATATGAATGGATTATTACACGTATCATCTTCCCCACACACGCGGTCCAAGGTGACGACAGACAAAATCATGTTTGCCGTCCTGCTTGCCCTTGCCCCGGCAGCCTGCGTGGGAGTCTGGAATTTCGGCCTTCGGGCACTGCTTTTGATTGCGATTTCGATGGCAGTCTGTCCCCTGACGGAATATCTGTATGAAAAAGGAATGAAGAAACCGGTGACGATTGCCGACGGCAGTGCACTGGTAACCGGCCTTCTGCTGGCCATGAACATGCCGGTGCAGGCGCCTCTTTGGATGCCGGCGATCGGCGGTGTGTTTGCAATTCTCGTCGTAAAACAGCTTTTCGGCGGTCTTGGACAGAACATTATGAACCCGGCGCTTGCAGGAAGATGCTTCCTTTTGATTTCCTTCCCGGGTCATATGACCAACTTCGCTGCCCCGGCAGCCGCACACCTCGTGGATACCGTATCCGGTGCGACACCGCTCGCCGCAGCAAAAGCAGGAGAGCAGGTGAATCTGCTGTCCATGTTCCTTGGAAATACGGCCGGAACGATCGGTGAGACTTCCGCACTGGCCCTTCTGATTGGCGGAATTTTCCTTGTCTGCATCCATGTGATTGACCTCAACATTCCGCTCATTTACATCGGAACCGAGCTTTTATTTGCCCTGATTTTCGGCGGCCACGGTTTTGATATCAACTTCCTTGGCGCGCATCTTTTTGGCGGCGGTCTGATGCTCGGCGCATGGTTCATGGCAACCGATTACGTTACCCGCCCGATCACAAAGAAGGGACAGTATATCTATGCGGTCATTTTAGGTCTTCTGACCGGCGTATTCCGTATCTTTGGAAATTCGGCAGAGGGCGTTTCCTATGCCATCATCTTTACCAACCTTCTGGTTCCGCTCATTGAGCGTGTGACCGTGCCGGTTGGATTCGGAAGAGGAGGCAAGAAAAAAGCATGAACAAAATTATAAAAAACGCACTGATTCTTGCGGCGATCACGCTGATTGCCGGACTGCTTCTCGGGGCGGCACATCAGGTAACCTTAGAGCCGATCCAGAAACAGCAGGAAAAAGAAAAACAGGAATCCTGCCAGAACGTATTCCCTGAGGCAGCTTCCTTTGAAGAAGTAACGATGAGCGATGCAGAACAGGCAGAGCTTACGGCAGCACTGATCGGCCACGGTTTTGAAGCACAGACGATTGACGAACTGCTGCTTGCAAAAGACGCATCCGGCGCAACGATCGGCCTGGTTGAGATCATCTCCACAACCGAAGGCTATGGCGGCGGCATGCAGTTCTCGATGGGAATTGCATCGGACGGAACGACAAAAGGAATCTCTTTCCTGTCACTTTCCGAGACGGCCGGCCTTGGTATGCGTGCCGACACAGACGATTTCAAGAATCAGTTCAAGGATAAAAACGTAGAAGCATTCTCCTACACAAAATCCGGCGCATCCGCGGATGATGAAATCGATGCGCTGAGCGGAGCAACTCTGACAACGAACGCTGTAACAAACGGTGTCAATGCAGGAATCTGCTGTTTTAACTACTGCAACGAATCCGGTCTGCTTTCCGGAGAGGGAGGGAACTCATGAGAAAAGATACGCCGCTGGAACGGCTTTATAATGGTATCATAAAAGAAAACCCGACCTTCGTCATGATGCTGGGTATGTGTCCGACGCTTGCGGTTACCACTTCTGCAAAGAACGGTATCGGCATGGGCCTTGCGACGATGGTTATCCTGACCGCCTCCAACCTGATGATTTCCCTGCTTCGGAAAATCATCCCGGACGGCGTGCGTATGCCAGCATACATCGTTGTTGTGGCATCGTTTGTAACCATCGTGGAATTTTTGATGGAAGGTTTTATTCCGGCACTCTATTCCGCCCTTGGCATCTACATCCCGCTGATCGTTGTAAACTGTATCATCCTGGGACGCGCCGAGGCATATGCTGGAAAACATGGTCCGATCCCGTCTTTATTTGATGGTATCGGCATGGGCCTTGGATTTACCGTCGGCCTGACCCTGATCGGTATGTTCCGTGAGCTGATCGGAGCCGGAACCCTGTTCGGTATCCAGGTAATGCCGAGTGCTTACGAGCCGGTCAACATCTTCATCATGGCGCCGGGTGCATTCCTTGTGCTGGCAATGCTCGTTGCGGTGCAGAACCGCATCAAACGCCAGAAGTCAGAGAAAACCGGAAAACCGGCAGTCCCGGCAGAAGAGACCGGCTGTATGGCGTGCGCCAATAAGGCATACTGCCAGGCTGTGAAAGGAAAGGAGGAAGCGAAATGAAAGAACTGATTTTAATTGCGATCGGTGCGGCGCTGGTGAACAACGTTGTCTTAAGCCAGTTCCTCGGCATCTGTGCTTTCCTCGGTGTTTCCAAAAAGATGGATACGGCGGCCGGCATGGGCGGAGCGGTTATTTTTGTCCTCACGATTTCTTCATTTGTGACAAGTCTGATTTACAAATTTATCCTAGCACCGGCAGAACTTGATTATCTGAAAACGATCGTTTTTATTCTTGTCATCGCGGCGCTGGTACAGCTCGTTGAGATGTTCCTGAAAAAGACGATTCCATCTCTGTACCGAGCGCTCGGCGTTTACCTTCCGCTGATTACAACAAACTGCGCGGTACTCGGTGTGGCACTCATCAACGTACAGAAGGATTACACGATTCTGCAGGGTACGGTTTACGGTCTGGCAACCGCAATTGGCTTTACGATTGCCATGGTGCTGATGGCCGGCCTGCGGGAAAAGATGGAGTACAACGATATCCCGGAGTCATTCAAAGGAATGCCGATCGTTCTTCTTACGGCTATGCTGATGTCAATGGCATTTATGGGATTTTCCGGAATGATCTAGGAGGGATGAAGAGATGAATGGTATTTTAGCAGCCACCCTGATGGTGGGTGGAACCGGCCTTTTGATTGGTATTCTCCTTGGAATTGCCGGAAAGAAGTTTTATGTGGAAGTGGACGAGCGCGAGACGAAGGTCCGTGAAGCGCTACCGGGCAACAACTGCGGCGGCTGCGGTTACCCGGGCTGTGACGGAGCGGCGGCTGCAGTGGTAAAGGGTGAAGCCCCGATTTCGGTCTGTCCGGTCGGCGGAGCGCCGGTTGCAGCGGCCGTCGGAGCTATCATGGGACAAAAAGCCGATGTACAGGAGCGCAAAAAAGCAGTGGTACGGTGCGCCGGTACGTGTGACGTGGCAAAGAACAAGTATGAATACACGGGTGCAAGGGACTGCTCCTACGCTGGTTTTGTACCGGGCGGTGGTCCGAAGAGCTGCGGAAACGGATGTCTTGGTTTTGGAAACTGCGTGAAGGCATGTAAGTTTGATGCGATCCATATTGAAAACGGCATTGCCGTTGTGGACGGCGAAGCGTGCAAGGCATGCGGTGCCTGCGTGAAGGCCTGTCCGAGAAATCTGATCGACCTGATTCCGTATGAGCAGAAGATCACGGTGAAATGCCGCTCAACCGAGAAGGGCAAGGCGGTGATGGCAGTGTGTGAGATCGGCTGTATCGGATGTAAGAAGTGCGAGAAGAACTGCCCGTCGGATGCAATTCACGTTGTGGACCAGCGCGCGGAGATCGACCCGGCAAAATGTACGGGCTGCGGCCTCTGCGCGGAGAACTGCCCGCGGAAGTGTATTATGGTAGAAAAATAAAAATGAGAAATTCCATGCTGTGGGAGGGAACTTCTGCGGCGTGGAATTTTTGCTTTTCGGTGATATCGTGTTAGCCAATGCCGGGGGTGGCTGGCTTGACTTGAATTTGGGAAAATGATAAACTGAAAGTCAGAAAACGAGGGGCGAAAAGCTAAAAAAATATAAATGGCAGAAAGGACGGGGCAAAAGTATGACAATGACAATGGATGAACTGATGAAAGTGCTCGATATGCAGGAGGATATTCTGCAGTTTACGCATTTTACAAATGCAGACGCATGGGAACTGGGAACGATGATCCTGATGGAGGCAAGACGGCGCGGAGCACAGATTGGCATCATGATCCGCAGAAGCAACGGGGAAGTTGTATTCCAGTATTGTGATAACGGCATTACGCCGCACAATGTGGAGCTGATGAGACGGAAGAGCAATTCGGTGCTTCTGACGGAGCGGAGTTCGCTGCAGCTCTACATGGCAGCGACGAATGCGCCGGAGAGCGTAAAACAGATGGTACTGAACCCGAAGGAATACGCAATGCTGGGCGGAGGTTTTCCGATCTGCGTGGAAGAAGTCGGCGTCGTGGCAACCGTAGCAGTGTCCGGCATGGGACAGGTTTCGGATCATGATGTGATTGTGAAATGCATCAGCAAATATTTGCATATCGATGAAGTACCGAGAATCAGAACTGTATGAAAATGATGATTGAAACTAAATTTTGTGTATGATACAATGTCACCGGCAAAAAGACATGACAGTTCCATCAGGGACAACAAAACCCCCGTGAGCGGCAACTCACGGGGGTTGGTTTATGTCAGCAGGTTTTGCATATCTTCCGGCAGTGGTGCGTGGAAGTTTAAGGGTTCTCCGGTGATCGGATGGACGAAGGAGAGCGATGCAGAGTGAAGTGCCTGGCGGGGGAAAGTGCCGGGAGTTTTGTTGTAGAGGGTATCGCCGAGCAGCGGATGGCCGATGTAAGCCATGTGGACGCGGATCTGGTGGGTGCGGCCGGTTTCGAGGTTGAGTTCGAGGTGGGAGAAAACGGAGCAGTGCGCGAGGGTGCGGTAATGGGTTACGGAGCGCTCGCCGGAGGCAAAGTCGACGGTGCGCTGGATGAGGGAGCCGTCGAGGCGGGCGATCGGGGCGTCGATGGTGCCGGATGCAGCGGTTTCGCCGAGGGCGAAGGCCTGATACGTGCGGTGGATTTCGCGGGAGCGCATGGCCTGGGAGAGGACGGCGGCGCTTAAGGCGTGCTTGGCAAGCACGATAAGGCCGGTGGTGTCGCGGTCGAGGCGGTTAATACAGCGGTAGACGAAGGGTTCACCTTTCTGTTCAAAATACCATGCAATGCCGTTTGCCAGCGTATTTTCATAATTTCCAATCGACGGATGAATCGGCGTATCAGCGGGTTTATCCACAACGAGGATGTCGTCATCCTCATACACAACCGAAAACGGAACCGGCCGCGGCAGAATTCCGTCGGAGGGTTCTGTTTCGACAAGGTGCGTTTCGATCACATCCCCGGCGTGCACGGCCTGGCTCGTCCAGGCGCGGACGCCGTTTCGGAAAATGCCGTCCTCTGTGCGTTTTAAGCCCGTAATAATATGGCGCGAATATCCATGCCGGCGGAGAAACCATTCCACAGTCAGATTTTCCCGTTCCTCCTCCGGCGAAACCACATATGTAAACCTGTGTCCCATACACAAAATCTCCGTTTCTATAGCTTTTTTATCGAATGAACCCCGTCATTTCGGGGCAAAATTTCAAAAAGAGACTTTCCCAGTCTTTCGCAAGTATAGCCGAAAACAGATGGAAAAGCAAGAAACTTACCTTTTTATAGCGAAAATATAAAAAAGTATAAAAGTTTCATGAAATGTCAGAATTTGATTGATTTTAGCGAAAGAAAAGTTTATGCTACTAAAAAAGAAAGAAAATCAAGAAACAGGAGGGGATACAGATGAAGCAGGTGCAGAAACCGAAAAAACCCATAATTTTTTATTATGTGGTTGCGCTGATCGTCATTCTGCTGTTAAATCTTCTGCTTTTCCCGAGACTTCTCGAGCCAAAAGTAACAGAAGTTGATTACGGAAAATTTTTGCAGATGGTAGATAACAACGAAATCAGCGAAGTCCAGATCCAGTCAAATGAGATTATTTTCAGCGACAAATCAAGCCCGGCGAATTATTATAAGACGGGTGTGATGAATGATTACAAGCTGGTAGACCGTTTATATGAGGCAGGTATTACCGAATTTGGAACGCCGATCATAGAGCAGATGTCGCCACTCATGGAATTTCTTTTAACATGGGTAATACCGATCGTTGTGATGGTTGCGCTCGGACAGTGGCTGATGAAACGCATGACGAGTAAGATGATGGGCGGCATGGGAAATGCGATGAGCTTTGGAAAGAGCAACGCCAAGGTTTATGTACAGTCCGAAACCGGCATTAAATTTGCAGATGTTGCCGGAGAGGATGAGGCAAAAGAAATTTTACAGGAGATTGTTGATTTCCTGCATAATCCAAAAAAATATGAAGAAATTGGTGCAAAAATGCCGAAAGGAGCACTGCTTGTCGGCCCTCCAGGAACCGGTAAAACACTGCTGGCAAAGGCAGTAGCCGGAGAGGCAAATGTTCCGTTCTTCTCCATTTCCGGTTCTGAGTTTGTCGAGATGTTCGTCGGCATGGGAGCTGCGAAGGTGCGTGACCTGTTCCAGCAGGCAAATGAGAAAGCACCGTGTATCGTCTTTATCGATGAGATCGATACCGTCGGCAAAAAACGTGACGGCGGCGGATTCTCCGGAAACGACGAGCGTGAGCAGACCCTGAACCAGCTGCTTGCCGAGATGGATGGATTCGATGGAAAGAAAGGTGTTGTCATTCTGGCAGCGACGAACCGTCCGGATTCCCTGGACCCGGCACTTCTTCGTCCGGGCCGTTTCGACCGCCGTGTGCCGGTTGAACTGCCTGACTTAAAAGGCCGTGAGGAAATCCTGAAAGTCCATGCGAAAAACATCCGCGTGGGCGACAATGTCGATTATAATGCGATCGCACGTATGGCATCCGGTGCTTCTGGTGCAGAACTTGCCAATATGATCAACGAGGCAGCACTCCGTGCCGTCCGTGATGGAAGAAAATTCGTCACCCAGGCGGATCTGGAGGAGAGCGTTGAGGTTGTCATCGCCGGATACCAGAAGAAGAATAAGATCATGACCGACAAAGAGAAACTGATCGTTTCCTACCACGAGGTCGGCCATGCACTCGTCGCAGCACTGCAGAGCCATTCCGCTCCGGTTACGAAGATCACCATTATTCCGCGTACTTCCGGCGCCCTCGGTTATACGATGCAGGTAGAAGAGGATGAGCATAATCTGATGAGCCGTGAAGAGCTGGAAAACAAGATTGCAACGCTGACCGGCGGCCGTGTGGCAGAGGATCTGGTGTTCCATTCCATCACGACAGGTGCTTCGAACGATATCGAGCAGGCAACGAAGGTGGCAAGATCCATGATCACCCGCTTCGGTATGAACGAGGAATTTGGTATGGTTGCATTTGAGACGGTAACGAACCAGTACCTCGGCGGCGACACTTCCCTGGCATGCTCCGAATCGACAGCAGCACAGATTGATGAGAAGGTTGTTGCAGCAGTCAGAAAACAGTACGACAAAGCAGAGCAGCTCTTAAAAGATAATATGCCGAAACTCCACGAGCTGGCAAAATATCTGTATGAGAAAGAGACGATCACAGGTGATGAGTTTATGGAAATCCTGAATTTATCCCCGGATCAGCTTACGACAACGAGAATGGAAACAAATTAAAAAGCGATAAAAGCAGATGAGAATCCCGCGTTACTGTTCACCCAGCAGTGAAACACTTGCTGTTTCACTGCGTAAGAAAGTGATTCACGAATCCCGCGTTTCAAGGCGACTTCAGCCTTGCGCGGGATTCTTTCTTGTGCTATAATGCTGTAATGCGAAATTATGACACAAAAAGACAGATTTTTTTAGGATAGACCAAGAGAACATAAGGAGAAACGCAATGAAGAAAAAACAGGCATGGAAAGTGATGGGTGCTGTCCTTGCGGGCACACTGGTATTTTCCGATGCAGTTCCGCTCCGTGCCAGCGCATCGGCAGGAACGGAAAAAAGCGCAGTACAGAACGAAACTGTCTCCGGAACGGAGAACGGTACAGAGACAAAGACAAAACGGGCAGCCGTTTATGTGAATCTGAAAACCGGCGATGATACGGCAGACGGTACAACGGCAGAGACAGCAGTAAAAACCGTGGAAAAAGCACAGGAGCTTCTTGCAGTTGCAGCGGCAGAACTGCAGGCGGACGGGAAAACAACCGAAAAAAACACTGCTGCAGATACCAGCAAAACGGCAGCGGAGGAAGCAGCAGAAAAATATCTGGTATTCGTCGGCATGGATGAAAAAGAGCTGGAAACGTATCGAAAGAAACAGCAGAAAACAGACTTCTGGGGAAGAGTAACAGATACCGTTTTTGCGGCAGATGAAATCGTGGTGACAGAAGCCGGATATGAGGCTGTTCTGGCAGCAGAAAAAGCAAAAGAAACGGTTTCGGAAACACCAACGCTTGCGCCAGGCGAGTCTCCGGCACCGGATGCGGCAGAAGATACCGTAACACCGACTCCGGGTCCGACGGAAACGCCGGATGCAGAGCCGACCGCAGAACCAACGGTGACCCCGGACGCAGAGCCAACGGTAGAACCGACGGAAACGCCGGACGCAGAGCCGACCGTAACGCCGGCGGAGGAACCAACGGCAACACCGACACCGGATGCGGACAACGGAGAAAATACAGGGGATACACCAACGGCAGCGCCGACACCGGATGCGGAACCGACAGTAACGCCGGAAGTAACTCCGACGACAGCACCGGGCGAGAATACCGATGACAGTGAAAATCCGGAGAATCCGGAAACTCCGGCAGAAGATCCAACCGTGACACCTGCCCCGGATGATACAGCAAAAGACGATCCTGCAGCAGATGATACAAACCAGGACGATACAAACCAGGATAACCAGAACGGAACGGGAAATGATGCATCATCGGACCAGTGGAAACAGGATGAAAATCTGGATGACCTTGTAAAAGATGAAATTCAGAAAGAAAACGAAACCGTAAAAAATTTCGATGAAATTTCCAATCCATCCGGTACGGACAGCACAGAAGACGGCTATCTGATCTCCGATGTCTCTCTTTTGATCCAGCCGATGGCAGTAAGTCTGTCCGGGAGCGTTGTATCAGAGGAGCAGACGGAAACAGCAGAAGCTGAGACGGCGGACGAAGGCGAGCATGAACTGCTTGCAGCTGCAGAGCAGAAATCCAACCTGAGTGCCGGTGAAATGACAGCAAGTGCAGCCGATGACGTAAGTACGCTGCGTGCCGCAGGAACGATCCTTGTAGGACCGGACAACTACGGAACGAATAAGACATCCACTCCGACTCCGACAGCCACACCGTCGAAGAGCAGCAGTAACAACAGCTCTTCCAATTCCAATACCGGAAGCACAAAGATTCCGCAGAAGAAGACACAGACCACTGCAAGCATCCGCAGCATCCCGGTCAACACCGGCGATGAGACGATGGTGCTTCCGCTGGCGATCAGCTCCGCACTTTCTGCAGCCGTTATGTTCTGCATGGCATTCCTTCAGATGCAGGCGAAACGCGCAAAGAGCATGGCCGCATGGCTGGAATTCAAAAAGAATCATCCGTTTGACGAAGAATAAAGAAACAGGCATATCCGAAAAAGCCATTCCATACATTTACAGTATGGGAGGGCTTTTTCTTATGGAAGAAAAGAAAACATGGGCGGTGAGTGCGGGCAGCGGGATCGGCTGGCTGAAGGCTCTTCTCGTTTCCTATCTGATCTCGGTGCTTCTTCTTTTGCTGCTGTCTTTCCTGCTCTGGAAATTTTCCTGGAAGGAAAGCTGGGTGCAGGCGGGCATTGTGGTGATCTATCTGGCATCAAGCTTTTCCGGCGGAAGAATGGCAGGAAACATGGCGGGAAAACGGCGGTTTCTCTGGGGCATCTGCTTTGGAATCGTGTATTTTGCCATTCTGATCATCGTCTCCGCAGTCTTCCTGCCGGGCGGATTTGCCGGAGCCGGAAGACTTCTGTGGGCGGCAGCAGTCTGTGCCGTCGGCGGAATGGCAGGCGGAATGACGGCACACGGCAGATAAAAGCGGACAAAACAGAACATTTTTTCAAAAAACAGACTTTTAAATTTGAAAAACCTATGCTATAATGGGAAGAGCTAATGGCCGAAGACTATAAAAAAGTCGCGCGTCAACTACAATGAAGGAGGAATGTGCCATGAAACACATCAAAACTTTAAATACAAAAAGCTTACAGAACACTGTAAAAAAAGGTGGATGCGGTGAGTGCCAGACATCCTGCCAGTCCGCATGTAAGACTTCTTGCACCGTAGGCAACCAGAGCTGCGAGCATAAGTAAAAGTAATCCATAAGGACGAGTAAAAGGTGTTCCCAGAACCGGTTTCGCCGGATTTGGGAACATTCTTTTTGCCAGGCATATTAAAAAAAGAGAGAGTTATAGAAAGGAATACCACAGTGATACATTTATATAAAAGCAATGGCTTCAACATGGTGCTGGACGTCAACAGCGGCTCCGTCCATGTTGTGGATGACTGCGTATATGATGTGCTTTCCTGCATGAACGAAGGAAAAAATGCAGAAGAGACAGCAGAGGCGCTTAGCAGTAAATACGCCGAGCAGGACATCACCGAAGCCAGAGAAGAAATTCAGGAACTTGCAGACAACGGCATGCTCTTTACCAAAGATATCTACGAAAACGCAATCGATCAGTTTTCCAACCGTCCGACCGTCGTAAAAGCACTCTGCCTCCATATCGCACACGACTGCAATCTTGCCTGTCGTTACTGCTTCGCAGAAGAGGGCGAGTACCACGGAAGACGTGCACTGATGTCCCTGGAAGTCGGCAAAAAAGCGCTTGATTTCCTGATCGCAAACTCCGGCAGCAGAAGAAACCTCCGGCAAATATTTTGCCGCAAATTCCAAGTCACGCATCGCAAATTCATAGACATCACTTACCGGGCTAGTATTGACAATTGGATTAGCCACCAGTTCATCCGTATCCTCATTTATAATAACATTTCCCCATAACATCGCCAGATAGGAATAAGCAACTCCACGCATGAACCGTGCTTCAGCAATATATGGGTTCTTCACTTCTTCGCTATTGGATGAGTTACCTTTGATCCCGTTAATAATCTTATTAGTTTGCTGTACTATATTGTATAATGAGCCCCAAGCCGAAACTAACGGCCCCGTCAATCCGGTTTCGGTCAAATCGGCAAAAGGATAGATATAATTAGAGGTTGTCGCACAAAGGTTGAATCCGCGTCCATCACCCAGTCCATAATAGAACTTATCGTTAAAGTCGAACCACACCTTATTATACAAAGGAGCTGTTGCTGCCCGGAAATCATCTTCCGTTTGATAAAAGTTATCTCCTGCGATATTGGAGTTATCTTCAGAATCGAGGAAGTCACTGCATCCTGCAAACGCCAAAGCTACAGCCAACATGAAAGAGTATATATATTTACTTGTTTTCATATTTAGTCACTTTAAATGATTAAAAGGTTAAATTCAGACCGAATGTATAAATTCGCGGAGAAGGATAACGATAGTTATCAAAGCCTGTAAGCAAAGCGTCCTGATTGGCAGAACCTATTTCCGGGTCCATCCCTTTGTATTTTGTGAATGTATATACATTCTGCAGGTTACAATAAAGTTTCAGATTCTGAATACCAATCGGTGCCAACCATTTACGCGGGAACGTATAGCCGAAAGAGATAGACTGAATACGCAGGAAAGAACCATCTTCCACAAAGCGGTCACTGAAACGATAATTGGAATCATCTGTCCCTTTGGCAATAGCCATACGGCAAGCATAAGGGTCACCGCCTACAATCTGTATATTCCGATAATCATCCGGACCATTCGGATCAATCAAAGCCAGTTGTGCATAATCCAACGCCGATTTCAGGATATTATTATTGCCCCGTGGATTTTCAAGTTCACGACGCCCCCAGTTTACAACTTCATTTCCCACCGATCCGGTCAGGTTAATGCTCAAGTCGAAGCCTTTATAAGAGAAAGAGTTACCGAAGCCGAAAGTAAAGTCCGGTTCAGGATTACCGATATAAGTACGGTCCTGTTCATTGATAACACCGTCTTTGTTTACATCTTCAAAAATATAATCACCAATCCAGATACTATTCTTAGAAATCGACATACCTTCAGGCAATGCTACCGGCTTAATTGCTCCGGAAGCATCTTTATAGTAAAAGTCAGTAGCCTTTTCAAAGCGGCCAATCACTTTATAACCATAAAACTGTCCGATAGGGTTTCCTACTGATGTACGTGTCAGTACGGTTATTGTTTCGCCTGTCTGATTACTCTTATCTATCAGGCTGGTTGCCGTATCCAGCGATTTTACTTTATTACGGTTCATAGAGAATACCACGTTACTTCTCCATTGAAATCCGCCTTTATCAATATTCACTGTATTTAAAGTCAACTCAAGTCCTTTATTCTCCAAAGAACCCACATTCTTCCAGGGTGCGGAAGTAGAGCCCTGACCTGAAGTTCCCACGTAAGCAGGAAGAGGCACTTGCAACAACAAATCATTTGTTTTCTTATAATAAATATCGGCTATCAATTCAATCCTGTTCTGGAAAAGATTAATATCAAGTCCCAGATTACTTGAATAAGTAGACTCCCATTTCAATTCGGGATTCGGAGTATTGCCAGCCAGCAATCCTGTTCCCCAAACGGTAGCAACAGATGAATAAATGGCTTTATATGCATTATTAGGCACATTCTGATTACCTACAACACCCCATCCTAAACGCAATTTCAGATTATTAATAATATTGTTGTCTTTCAAAAAAGATTCATTGGAAACCTTCCAAGCCAAAGCAGCCGACGGGAACCATCCCCAACGATTATCTTTGTAGAATTTGGAAGAACCGTCGCGACGAAGAGTAAATGTCAACAGATATTTGTCATCGTATGAATAGAACAGACGGCCGAAATAAGATAAAATCGAACTTTCTCCACTATTACCATTATTCTTGGCTGTTGCGGCATCTCCCAATGTCAGGTCGGTTGCGGCATTGGACAAATATCCCATACGGCTTCCCATCAGATATTCCCATTTGCTCTCCTGCATTTCCTGGCCAATCATTGCATTCACATTGTGCACTCCAAAAGTTTTCATGTAATTCACGATATTTCTCCAACTCCAGAACTTATTATATGATTTGGAGAAAGTCCCCTGACGGTCCGTATTTTCAATCGCACCAAAAGTATATGAGGGATCAAATTTATAAGTATTAGTTACCCCATAATCGAAAGACAATTCCGTTTTAAACGTCAGTCCGTCAATGATAGTAGCTTCAGCA
>ERZ857693.787-NODE-787-length-46078-cov-10.575386_pt1 | contig 46078 bp, 37 predicted proteins | sample MGYA00519765_ERZ857693 | MGnify/ENA primary metagenome ERZ857693 (study PRJEB31778, sample SAMEA3449354) | human gut metagenome | biome: human gut; feature: human-associated habitat; material: faeces | place: United Kingdom | collected 2010/2012 ... | reverse complement strand
CTTTCAGCACATAATCTTTGATTTCCTGATAGGTTGCTTTCAACTCGGCACTGGTGGCATCCAGCTCGTCCAGGTCTAAGTCGATCTCTATCGTGTCATCTGGTTTTTGTTGGGACAAAAGAACAACCGTCTCCACATGTGTTGACACTAACATCGGAACACACACCCTTTATCTCGTCACTTATATCGGAACACATTTTTTTCACTTTGTCTCCGATACCCGTTGACTTTCCAAACCTCTCCTTTGCGTTTCCAATTTCGTTTTTAAATCCTGTTTTATATATGAAAGTAACTTTATAGGGATCTTTATTTCCATCTTCATCATAGCCACCGACTATAACTTTTTCAACTATACTCTCAAATATTCCTCTGTCAAATTCTTCTAGCACTTCATTATGTGAGAGTGCTTTTTTGAAATCCGAAAGCCTCCTTTGCAATGAACTCTTTTCATCTGACTGCTGACGTAAATATTGCAACTTTGCTTTTGCATTAGTCAGCTCTGTTTTCAGACCTACGTCTGTTTCCTCATAAATATCCTGTTCAACGACTCCACCTAAATAGTTATCCAGTAGTTTTTTTCTCTTTGAAGAAACCTTCTCAATGCTTTTTTCCAACTTATGAATCTGATCTTCAACCGAACTTTCTCCAAGCGCCTTTTCAGTTCGCTTTAAAAATTCTTCTAGGACATCTTTATTATCGTTGCAAAGCATCCTATAAGACTCAACAAACGCTTCCTCTATTACCTGTTCCGGAATACCCTTACTATCAGGACAAAATCTTTTTCCTTCCTTCGTTGACTTAACACACTGCCATATTGTCTTTTTATATTTAGAACTGCTATGCCAGCGTCTACGTGAAAGATTAGAACCGCAAAATCCACATTCCACCATACAACTAAATGCAAACTGTCTGCTGAACTTCTCACGTTTCCCCGGAATGACATTATGCTTTCGGTTCCCATTTCTTCGGTTTCTTATTTCCTGCGCCCGTTCAAATTGTTCTTCTGTAATAATTGGCTCGTGATGATTATGTATATAATACCGATCTTCCTCGCCAAGATTCTCTAAACGTCTTTTAGAAATTGGATCAACCGTAAAGGTTTTTCCTAACAAAATATCACCTTTATATTTTTCGTTATTGATAATTCCCATGATACTGGATGAAGTCCAGGGATTTCCCCGGATTGTTAAATTTCCCTGTTCATTCAGTTCTCTGGCTATCATAGTGCTACCGGCTCCTGCTACATATCTATCAAATATATATCGAACAACTTCAGCACCTTCCTCATTGATTGAAATAGATTTTGTTTCAATATCATAATCGTATCCCAAACATCCCTGGAAGCCTACCAACTCCCCTCGTTTCATTTTCATCTTTAAGCCCTTTTTTACATAAGCAGATGTATTTTCAACCTCCTGCTGTGCAACAGAACTTAAAATAGTCATTAGAAATTCACCATCTTTTAATGTGTTGATTTTCTCAACTTCAAAATAAACAGCAATATTTCTCTCTTTTAACATACGGACATATTTCAGCGTATCCAATGTGTTTCTGGCAAATCTCGGAAGGCTTTTAGCAATGACCATATCAATCTTACCATCCATACAATCCTGAATCAGCCTTTGAAATTCATCCCGCTTATCTACCTTTGTTCCTGTAATTGCTTTATCAGCGTATATACCCGAAAAAATCCAGTCTTTATTATTCTGAATTAACTCCGTATAATGCGTAACCATTGAATTATAACTTTTTATCTGATCTTCATCATCCGTACTTACCCGGCAATATGCCGCAACTCTTAACCGCTCAATCTTTCGTCTGGCAGAACCGTCAAATGGATCATTTGCCTTAATCAATTCAACTTCCATTTTCGTCCTCCTCTTTTTGTGTTCCTATCGTAGTGTTGATTATATTATAATGCAGCACACTTATCTCGTCAAGCGGTAATGTTAGATATAATGCCATAATCTTTCATTAATTTTTTTTGTATGATTTGATATTCGTTTTCACTAATCAATTTTTTAGAAAGCAACTGCTTTAACATAGATAGCTGCATACTATACCGCAACAATTTCTTATCATCCATGTAAATCGGATTACCCCTTTCTGCTAAATAATAATGTCCTGCAGGCGGTTGCCAGGTAACAACCTCATTGGAATTTCACCATCCTCTCGGACCGAAGCAGCTTATCTTCGGAAGTATCATTATTAAAAACAGTATCCTCGCACAAAATTCCCGTAACTTTGCCTGTAATCGAATATTTCTCGCTCGTACCTTTACTTCAACACCGGTATCGGTATTTCATCGTTTTCAATGTCCAGTAACTTTGCGACACGATGTCGCAAAGTATCAGACACAGACAGTCATGGCGTATCCGTCACACAGCTCCACTGTTTTCGTGTCCTGCAGGATAAAATATGCACTTGTCAAGGTACAGTGCTTCATAATCTTTTGCATGGGCGAAAAGGGGATAATTCCCATGCACAAGTATTAAAGCTGAATCTCAAAACTCAAAATCTTTGTTATTAGCTTCGTTTCCATCCGCCGTTTCATATATTCATCAATCCCATACTTTATCTGCCCGGATTCATCTATAAACTTCCTCCTGCATCTGCTGTTAATGTATGGTTGAAAATAGTCAACAATCTGGTTAATAGCCACAACATCCCCTGCAATGGCCGCTTCAATAACCTCAAACGCAACCGGCTCTTTCTTTTTTCTGTTTCGCATATGTATCACTCCAATATTTTCTTTAATAAACGCAGAGAATCCGCTTTATGATAATGTACGGTACTCTGCACAAGATTCATGCACTCGGCTATTTCTTTCTCCGTCATATCCAGAAAATATGCCATAAGAATTATCTTGCGTTTCTTTTCTGGCAAACGGTACAGCGCATTGCTGATAGCTTCGTCTCTGACAGGCACTTCCATACCCATAATCTGAAAATAATCACTTTCTGGAATTTCATCATAAGAACAAAACTGATTTAAAATACTTTCTCCGAGATCAGAAAAATTGATTTCCTGTTCCCAGAGTCTGTCCAGTTCTTCCAGATAGTTCAGTGCTTCGCCATTCAAAACCTCAATACAATATTTACTGAATTTCCTTCGCACAATATCCTGTTCCTGCTTTGTCAGCTTCAAGGGAGATCACCTCCCTTCCGCCTGAAAGCCGTTCTCGAAAACATTCGACTGCCCCCTTTGTTGCGTGGACAGTCATTTTTCCCGGAAAAATCGAAAAATCAAAAAATTTTTCAAAAAAATTTCCGTATATATAAAATGCGCCCTGACGAGCTATTGCCCATCGGACGCACTTTATAACTAATTCACTTATTACCCCCGTTTCAACATAGGTTTTTACCATAGGTACAAGGGTGTATAACAGAGCAACATTGATTAAGATTTTTTGGGTTGTGTACCTGATAAACGGCATGATCGCCGCCTGAATCTCTCTCTATAAACCACTCTGCTCTCCGGCAAAATCCCGGAAACAGAAAAAGAGTATTCAAATAGTCCTTTCCGGAATCTTGTTTTTTTTATCCGAAAAAGGATTGAATACTCTTTCTAGGGTTAAACCCCTCTGAAATACCAAGCTCATACCCTTTTCACTTTTCAAATACAGGGTAATACACTATATTTATGGAGGTGAATTAACATGGATATTCCCAAGACACTCTTTGCAACGATGGTAAAAAATGCCCGGATGGATCGACACTGGACACAGGAAGAACTTGCAGAAAAACTCGGCGTGTCATCTACTTATTTGGGAGATTTGGAACGCCATAAGGGTACTCCAAGCCTACCGCTGTTTTGTAAAGCCATGCGATTACTGAATCTTTCCGCAGATGATTATGTTTATCCAAACGGAAATAGGAATAATTCTACATATAAACAGCTACTCCGTTTGCTGACGCACTGCAACGAACATCAGCTTCAAGTTCTTCTGGCAACTGCCACAGCACTATTGCAGCCTGATCCAAATGCCAGTAATGATGTTAAGGAATAATTCTTGACAAATTTTGATGAAGTTCTGACAACTCCTGATATTCACTTATGAAAAAGGCTCAATCCTTAACTATTTGGAAAGAGCCTTTTTACCTGATTATTCTTTCATTTTTGCAATTATCTGCTTTATATCTGGATTACTATTCAACATTCCCAATCCGGCTAATAGCTGAATACAATCCACATATCCCTGACAATACGCCCGTTCTTCTTCCATAAACGCCTGATGTTGCACAGTTTCTAAATAAGTCTCTATCTGTTTTCGCTGTCCTACATCTAGCCTTTTCAGTTCATCCTCAAATATCACTTTTTCTGTCTTTCTAAGCCGTTCCGCTTCCTCTAACTCTGGAAAATGAAGATACGTTTTTCTGTTCACATTCTCACAACGGAGACTATTCAAAAACGCTCCTATTTCACTCCAAACTTCATTTCGCATATCAATACGCTCCTTTCACTTCCTGGCATTTCCTGTCATGCCGTCCTATCATTATTGTGACCGTTCTATAATAATTCAGTATATTTTTTCCGAAACTTCATCTTTAGAAGTATATTAGCATCTCAACTCGGTAAAATCAATTATAATACTTCAACTTTAGAAGTGAGGGATAGCATGAAAATATACTGGAATGGACAGTCAAAAAATATTATCGGAACTAGGGTAAAAGAATTGCGAAAAGCACAAGGCATTTCTCAAAAGACGCTGGCCGCACGATTACAAACAGAAGGATTTGAATTTACAGATTTAACAATCCTTAGAATAGAACAAGGAAAACGGTTTGTGCCCGATTATGAGATTGTTGCGTTTGCGAACTACTTTCATATATCAACAGATTATCTTTTAGGTCTTACCGATACAAAATAAGCGGCTCTGTCTCTCAGAATTGACAGAATGCCGCTCATTTTCGTTATATCGCATTATTAAATTTATATCCTATTCCCCATACAGTCAAAATATAGATAGGTTTTGACGGATCAGGCTCTATTTTCTTTCGTATTCTCCGAATCAGACTCATCACATTGTCCTCTGCCCTATAATAAGGTTCTTTCCATACCTGATTGTATATTTGCTCTTTAGAAAATACTTGTCCAGGGCACTGTGCCAGCAAATATAGGATTTCAAACTCATAATTAGTCAGTTCAATACTTTTCCCATCCCTCTCTACTATTCGGTATTTTGCATTTATTTCCAAATTACCATATCTCAAACAGCTATTATTAGGGAAAGTATTCAGCACTTTTATATGGCTTTTTGATTTCAAAAACGAAAGCAACTCATTAAATGTTGTTTCCTCTTTATCGTCAAATGCAGCTATTAACACTTTTCCCACACAAGCTCGCCTTCCTTTTACACATTAAAAAAATCATATTTATTGCTCCAGTACGCTCGCTGTATCAATACCACCACCTCCATTAAAGCGTGCTTCGTCCTCTATATTCAGGTTAAGGGGAACATTTCACATTTTTTAACAAGAATGTACTTTTTTAAAGAAACTATACCCTTTGGGAAAATAAAGCATACAATGATACCAGCACGTTGGATTGCTCTACACCACAAATTTATATCCTCCAATCATTGTCTGAATCATATCATCAAGGTTCTTCAGTTTTCTTCTAAGTCGGCAAATCACGTTATACCACATGCCCACATCCAGCTATGTCCCATTCCACACGACACCATAGCCTTGTTTTGTTCCCACACAGAGGACATAAATCCATTGTCCTATCTGCAAAATACCACCCTCAATTTTTACAGGAAAGACTGTAAATCCTTCAATTCAAGATCTAATTTCTCTCGAAGGCTACTTAAATATATTCTCCCTTCACTGCTTAGCGTATAGTAAACTCTAATTCTTCCAGCAGACAGTTCGCTTTCTCTACTGACCAATTCTCTCTCACATAAAGATTTCAACGCCAAATAGATTGTTCCCGATGACTTCTGATAAACCGGAGCGAATCGGTTTGTCAATTCATACCCATATGCTTTATGTTCGTTTAATACATTAAGAAGCAACAGCTCCAGCAGTTTTCCATTTACTTTAATTAAATCCATCAGTGAATTACTACAGTACCACTGTCACTGTTCACTGTCAGGCTATATGTTCCATCACCAATCTTCCCCTGTTTACAAGCGGAAGTTTCCATCGTATAGGAAGCATCATCCAACCTCACTGACACATCATCGGAGCCTGATGAGATTTTAAATGAAAGGTTCTGTGGCTGTGTTCCATAAGAAATACCAATATCGCCAGAACCTGTGGAAACCTCCGCATTGGTCTGTTCTCCCAAACCAGATACATTGACTTCACCAGATTTCGCAGTAATGGAAATATGCTCCGACTCTGTATTTTTCCATGTTACATATCCAGACGATGTGCCGATCTGAAAATTGTCAATCTTGCCGTCAGACAGTTTCACATCTCCGGAAGAAGATGCAATTTCAACTACATCTGCCGTTACATTATTCATTTCAATATAGCCGGAAGAATTATCAAGCGTGAGTTTGGAAGCAACAAGGCTGTCGATTTCCATATCGCCGGAGCCATTTTTAATGGTAACTGTTCCTTCCAGCGTATCAGGAACATACACGGTTACCTCTCCTTCTTTGCCCAGAGAGAACTGGCTTAAAACGGCATCTTCGCTCTCTGCCTGCACAATGTTCAGTACAGAATCTTGTATCTCTGCTGACGGAGCTTTCGCTCCCTTTGCTGCTCCTCCATCTAAAGTAACATGAACATCATCATCTGCAGAAGCCATAATCTTAAGCTGCCAGGAGTCAATTTGCATATTGATGGCAGATATGTTTTCCGAATCGTATGTTTCTGAAAGACTGACTTTTTCATTTTGACTGCATCCGCATAAACAAGATACCGCCAACAGACTCATGCACAAAATCATTTTCATTCTCATAGACACCTCCTGCTACATCAAATCCTTCGTTTCCACGTTGTATACCGACAGAACCGCAAAGATCAATGATACGAAAGTCAAAATCATTGGAAAAATCAAATTGTTCTTCATCGTAAAATCACCTATATTGGCCTGTGTCAGAAAAATCAGCAGGAAAGACGAAATAATGGTTGCTTTTGATGATTTCATGGCAAGGCCGATGAATAATGCGATAAAACTCATGCTTACGATCACCACTGACTTCAAAATAAGCTGTACATAAAATGACAGGCTTGCCATATTAAAATCAAGTGGAAACGCAGACGTCATAAAGTGGGAGCCTGCAAGGACACACCCGTAAATTAACACTTTCGTCACAACTAATGCGATAAAGTTAAAAATCCATACCGCCAGCATCTGCGAAACCAGTATCTTTTGCCGTCTGATCGGATAAGAAAACATCAGGTTCATGGTTCTGTTCTTATATGCCGTAACGATGAAGGATGCTAACATGACACTGGTAAAAATCAGAAATGACATACTGGTAAACAACTCAATCGAGGAAGAAATCATTTCATTCCCCGGCGCAGCATCCGGCACTCCGGTATCCGGATCATTGGCTATTCCCAGGTAAGCCAGCGCAAAGATGAAAAGGCAAAGAAGTCCCGCAAGAATTACCGCATTACGGACATACTTCCCAATATTGTTCTTTTTCCATTCAAGTTTGATTAATTTTAACATTGCTGCTACACCTCCGCCGTCATTTTCAGGAAATAATCTTCCAGAGACTCTGCTTTTTTCCCAATAGCAACAATCTCTACATCATTCAGTGCCAGAACCTTTGATAATTCCTGTGTGGACACATGATGGTCATAAATCCGGATTTTTCCGTCCTCTACGATTTTAAAATTATCAAGCCCCATCTTATCAGCCAGAACATAGGATGCTTTCTTTGTATTGATTACGTTTAACTCAATATAAGCAAGGCTCATTTCTGATATTTCTTTCATAGTAACTTCTTTCATAAGCACACCATGATTGATAACGCCAACCGTATCGGCAATGCTTTCAATCTCAGAAAGAATATGGCTGGACACAACAATGGTAATACCGTATTCCGTACAGAGCATTTTCAGCAAATCCCGGATCTGCTTCATACCTGCCGGATCAAGACCATTCGTCGGCTCATCCAGTATAAGTAATTCCGGCTTGCTAAGAATGGCACGGGCAATCCCAAGCCGCTGTTTCATTCCTAATGAATAGCTGCGTACCGGCTTTTTCCCTGCGTCTGCCAGATTCAGCATCTCCAGGGCATTTTCTATGCTGCCGGGATTGTAATAACCCATGTATTCACAATGGAGTTTCAGATTCTCCCTCCCGTCCAGATGGTCGTAGAAGGTGGGGAATTCAATAATGCTTCCCATCCGTTTCAGCACTTCATAAGAAGTCGGTGTGAGTTTCTTCCCGAACAGTTCAATGCTCCCCTCTGTTGGTTTCCAGAGGTTGGTCAGCATTTTCATAACTGTGGTCTTACCGGCACCGTTCGGTCCCAGGAAACCATAGATTTCGCCTTTCTTAACATGCATGGACACATTGGTTACAAGATTTTTGCCGCCAATGGATTTTGTAAGCTGATTCGTTTGTAAAATATATGGCATATTGTCTGCCTCCTTTCTAATAACCATTCTAGCGGCTAAGATTTTCAAAACTCTTGACTAATTCTTACGAATTTCTTTCTTAGAAATTCAATAGGAAAATTTCCGTAGTTTTACCGTAAAAGTGGTTTTTACATTCGGTTCACTCTCAAGGGTAATCTTCCCGCCAAGCTGATGCGCCAGATTCTGCGCAATCGTCAGCCCCAGACCATTTCCCTGTATTTCACGGTTTCTGGAATCTTCCATCGTAAACAGCCTCTCAAATACATTCTGTGCAAACCCCCGTTCTATCCCCTTCCCCTTATCCACCACATCGATATAAATATACTTCTCATCTGACCTGAGAAACATTCCTATATACTTTCCATCGGAACCGTACCGCACAACATTGGAAATGAGATTGAACAAAATACGCTGCAGGGCATCTTTGTTTCCCCGGACAAAGACTGCTTCTTCCGGAATATCAACTTGTACCTGAAATTCCTTCTGTGTCAACAATTCATAAAAATCCAGCACATTCTCCCGGCACGCCTCACAGACATCGATCTTTGAAATCTCAATCTCCGTATCCCCGGCCTCCAGTTTTGCCAGTGTAAAGAATTGGTTGATCAATTCCATCACTCTCTGGGCCTTCTGCTCCACTTTCAAAAGCATTTCATTCTCCCCTGAGCTGTTCAGACGCATGATTTCCAGATAACCTAAGATTACTGTCATGGGCGTCTTAATATCATGGGATATATTGGACAGCATTTTTTTTGAAGAAATTTCTGAGCGCCGGTAATCCACCTTGACCTTTCTCTGGTTCTCCAACAGGCGGTTAATCTGGGCTACCAAATCCATAAGAACCTTATTGTCCGTAAAGACCATAACATTTTCATCACTGTCCGTATCCTGGATTTCTTCTAACTTCTGGCTGATTTTCTTTAATTTAATCTGTGTTCCTGTCCGGAAAGCAAACTGCTGATAAAGAACAATACAGATCAGCACTACAATGCAGGCAGACAGGAAAAAGATAATTGTTGCATCGCTCATGATAAATCTCCTAACTTATATCCGATACCCCAAACTGTAATGACATATTTGGGAGACCTCGGATTATCCTCGATTTTATTTCTTAATCTGCTGATATGGACATTGACCGCATTTTCATCTCCCAGGTATGCGTCATTCCAGATCAGGGAATACATCTGCTCTTTGGTATATACTTTCTTTGGATTCTGAAGAAGAAGCTTTAAGATTTCATACTCTTTCGCCGTCAAATCCACCTTTACATTCTTTTTTGTTACCGTATAATCTGTCAGGTTCATAACCAGATCCCCAATTACCAGCGTCTCATTTTCCGGTTCCGCTGGTTTTGAATATTGGGTACTCCTCCGGATATTTGCCTTAATACGGGCCAATACCTCTGTCACCGAGAATGGTTTTGTAATATAGTCATCTGCCCCAAGTCCCAAACCCAGTGTCTTATCCGCATCCGTGTCTTTTGCAGACACAATAATGATCGGAACCGTACTGCTCTGCCGGATATGCTGCATAACTTCCATGCCGCTGATTTTTGGAATCATCAAGTCCAACAATACAAGAGCGTAAGAGTCACTGTCAAATTTCTCACTTGCTTCTTCTCCATCTGCAGCACAAACCACTTCATAGTTCTCCGCCCTCAGATAGTCTTTCAGCATCTGGCTTATCTCCATATCATCTTCCACTAATAATAATTTCATGACTGCACCTCCATAGATGTATTATTTTTTCTCCGCTTATCCGCAGGTTTCTCTGCATCCTGTGGTATCAGCCATAAAGTTGATACCTTTACCGCACCTTTGATTCTCCCCGATGAGCAATAATAATTTATCATCCGGGCCGTGATACCCCATTTTTCACTTGCTTCCCTAAGTGTCATATATCCATCCATGATTGACCTCCTGATATTGTACTGTCCTCTATTATATTTCTTATGCTCGAAATATACAAGTCGCATAGTACCATAGATCCGCAAGATTAGTAACTCAAATAAGAATCAGCAGTGTCTGATAGGAATATGATTTATATAACGTTCGCCTCTACGCTTTCTCCAAAAGAAAGCCCTGTATCTCCTCATTACTTTTCTCTTTTTTCAGTTATCATTCCTTTTCTTAAATTGGCTTTTATTATAGAAGGGCTTTTATCCTCTTTCAGAGCAAGATTCGCTAGAGTAACTCAAAACTCACTTTGTGAGTTTCACTTACCTAGCAATCTTGATGGGGATTCCGTTTCCCCATACCCTCGGTTGCTGCACATCTCTTAAATGTGCGATTTGGCTCCTATTAAAAATAGTCGCAGCGTGACGGCAAGCCATCACGGGAAAGGAAAAAACATGGCAAGACCAAAAAAAGAAAAAGAACTACGACACAATCATCAGATTATGCTCCGTCTTACAGACACTGAATATGAGATTGTTGCCGCAAATGCAAAGGCCGCAAACCTCTCACTCGCAGAATATGCCCGTAAGCAGATAATGAATAAAAGGGTAATTGTAAAATATGAGCTTGTGGCAGATTTGCCAGAACTGAAAAAGCTGATTGGTGAGTTCGGAAAAATAGGCAGTAATCTGAATCAGATTGCCCGCCACTTTAACAGCGGCGGCATCCATTCACAGGAAATGAGAAAAGCAATCAATCAGAGCATTGCACGAATTTACGAAATGAAGTATGAAGTGTTAAAACTGGCGGGGGAATTTCATGGCGATACTGAAACATATAACGAGTAAAAATGCTGATTATGGAGAAGCACAGCGGTATCTCATGTTCCGGTATGATGAGTATACCAATAAACCCATTCTTGATGAGAATGGTGAGCTGATTCCCCGTGAGGAATATTATCTTGATGGGATAAACTGTGATCCATTCACTTTTGATTTAGAGTGTAGGGAGTTAAACGAAAAATATCATAAAAACCAGAAATACAACGAAATCAAGTCCCACCACTACATCCTTAGCTTTGATCCGAAAGATGTGACAGAAAATGGATTGACCGGAGAACAAGCACAACAACTAGGACTGGAATATGCAAAAAAGAATTTTCCCGGACATCAGGCCCTTGTCTGTACTCATACAGACGGTCACAATGAAAGCGGCAACATTCATGTGCATATTGTAATTAACAGCCTTCGGAAATACGATATAGAAAAACAACCTTTTATGACGCAAAGAAGCGAATACCGTGCCGGATGCAAACATCATTTGACTAAAAATTATCTAATTCACTTAAAACAATCTGTCATGGATATGTGCCATCGGGAACATCTCCACCAGGTAGATTTGCTTACTCCTGCTGAAAAGAAAATTTCAGATCGTGAATATCATGCAACCCGCAGAGGGCAGAAAAAACTAAATGAACGTAACAAACAGATGCAATCCGAGGGCATTACTCCCCGCCAGACCAAATATCAGACTCAGAAAGAATTTCTCCGGACAGCGATTGAAAATGCTGCTGCTTCTGCCGGCAATCTGGACGAGTTTCAGCAACTGCTTATGGAAAATTACCATGTTACCCTCAAAATCAGCCGTGGCCGATTTAGTTATCTCCACCCAGAACGCAGCAAACCGATCACAGGCAGGAACCTCGGTACACATTATGAAAAGGATTATCTGCTTACATTATTTGAACGAAATGCAGAACAGCAAAGAAAAAAGAACTTATCAGAATCGCCATTGGTAGATAATACTCTTACGAAAAATAGTCTCCCACATGATGAAACCATAGAGACAGACATTCCAGCTTTTATTTTCATTAAATCTGATCTCCGCCTCGTTGTAGATCTGCAGCATTGTGTCAAAGCACAGCAAAGTGACGCATATGCCAGACGTGTAAAATTGTCCAACTTACAACAAATGGCAAAAACGGTTGCCTATGTGCAGGAACATGGATATGATACGCAAGAAGATTTGCTGACAGCGTTTTCCGAAGCACAGGAGCAAACCACCGAAATTCGTAAAGCCCTGCGTTCCACAGAGCAACAGTTAAAAGAAGTCAATGAGCAGCTTCATTATACCGGACAATATCTGGCAAATAAATCTGTATATGGGCAATTTCTAAAATCCAAAAACAAGAAACAATTCCGTCAGGAACACCTGTCTGAAATTACACTTTATGAAACTGCCCGCCGTATTTTAAAAGAAAAATCTGATAGCGGCAAACTGCCATCAATGAACACACTAAAGGCAGAAAAAGAAAAACTAACCGCTCTGAAAACTACTCAATATGAAGCCTACCAAAATCTGCGAGGTTATCAAAACGAACTAAAAACTGTCTGTACAAACGTGGATATGATTTTAGGAAAAAATCATGCTAAACATCCCGAACAGGAAAAGAACCAGGATATATCTTAGCATGAATCCTCACCCGATTGCCGGGGAATGTGAAAACATTCTCCGGCCTCTTTTCACTCCAAAATAATTTCCTCGTCATCCAAATACAGATGATACTGATCCGCATTATTCTTAATATCGTAGTCCTCATTATATTCTAAAGGCTCATATCTTATCCTGCAGACAGGTTCGTGTTTTCCTATGTCACTCTGTTTCAGATAAACAGAAATGTCCAGTCTGGACGGGTACCCGTTTATATCCGTTGAAAACTTAATTGTATGGAAAGCATTATCTCTGCACATCTCAATTAATTCACAGGCAAACGCTTCTTCATCATCAATCTTTCCGGAATTAGCCACCACTGTCAAATGATGCTCATCGTTGATTATCATACTACTCACAACGTCCGGTATTCCACAATTATCTTTCTTCCACTCTGTATATTTTTCTCTTGCATGTGAAATCATAGGGATAATGATACATACCAACACGGCACAAATAAAACCTATCTTTCTTTTCATTTCTTCCACCCCGAATCCTATTCCCGTAATCCAATGGTTATTATGGGTTCCGAAAACGGAACCTTTGTTACTTCTTATCCTAAATCTATAATGAAAGAAACGCAAGAGAGAAAGGGGGATGCTCAAATGATAAAGTATGACAAATTATGGGAAACCATGAAATCCAAAGGCATAACTAAATATACGTTGCACAAAGAATATCATTTCAGCAAATCTCTGCTTCATCGCTTGCAAAATAATGAAGGCGTAAGCATGAACACTATAAATACCCTATGCAATATTCTGGATTGTAATATTGAGGATATTGCGACACATTATAAAGATTAAGTCTGATCGCTACGCTCACACAGGATCAGGCTTATTTTTATTCTCTGACGCACTCTCTGGTATCTTTTCCGGTAATACGGCATATACTAACACAGAGTTGAACCAGCGTATTGACTTTTTCCGTCAATCCTGCTATATTAGACTCAGTGATCGTGTTGCGGAAACTTGCGAAGCCCGTGACCGGGGGAGAACCTGCGGGTCTCTCCCTCTTTTGTTTAAGGAGAAAAAAATGTTGCCACAAAAGAAATTTTCCACTTTTTCGGAACAGGTTGAATGGCTCCATGACGAAAAGCATATTATCATTTCAGATAAGCAGTATGCGGAAGATATTTTGAAACGCATTGGTTATTTTCCCTTAATGGGCGGCTATAAGCATTTATTCCGTATTCCATTAACAAAGAAATATAAAGATGGTACTTCCTTTGAAGAAATTGTTTCTCTCTATGAGTTCGATAAAGAACTTAGAGAATTGTTTTTCAAATATCTGCTGCAAATAGAACGGCATCTCCGTTCTTTGATGTCATACTATTTTTCAGAACAATATGGGGAAGCACAATCCTCTTATCTGGACGAAAATAATTTCAACAACAGCCGGAAAAATCATAAAACTGTTGTCCGTTTAATCGCAACCTTGCAAAGGGCAGCTTCAACTACTGATTACGAATACATCAATTATTATAGAGCCACTTATGGAAATATCCCCTTATGGGTATTAATTAACGTTCTGACCTTTGGAAATCTTTCAAAAATGTATAAAGTATTTCCGCAATCCCTACAGTCCAAAGTATGCAAAAATTTCGGTATCATTAACAGACGCCAGATGGAACAATTTTTATCTGTGCTGACAAAGTTCAGAAACGTATGCGCTCACGGAGAACGCTTATTTACCTATCGGACAATAGATAATATTTCTGATTTGCCATTACATAAAAAACTTTCAATACCGATGAATGGAATCCAATATCAATATGGAAAAAATGATTTGTTTGCCGTTGTGATCGCCTTTCGCTATCTGATTCCAGGTAAAGATTTTCAGGTTTTCAAACGGAAATTATCTACTTTGATTGACCATGCCTCAAAAAATCTTATCCATATTGACAATGCTGAACTTCTTAATCGGATGGGCTTCCCACCAAACTGGAAAGATATTACCCGCTACCGATTAACTCCATAAAAAAAGGGAAGATGCCGCCACGCAAGGGCAAACATCTTCCTTTTTTATTATTTTCGTCTACGCTCCATATCCTCTGCCATTGCCATCTGCTGTACAGGCTTTCCACTGCGCTTTGCAATCTCCGCCTGTTTTAAATGCAGTCTGTCCAGCACAGAAATCCGTTTCCCCATTATTCTCGGCTTTAATGGAAGATTATTCATGCGTCCGTCGATCATATTATAGTTTTGTTCTTCCGTCATTTCCGCACTCCGCAGATACTCCCCATTCTCATAGTATTTCTGCCAGTTCTCCATCGGCGGCTTCCGCTTTTCCGTTTCCGGCACAGATGGCGTGGGATTCAGATACTCTTTAATCTGTTTCTTTACCGTCTCGTCAAATCCATGATAAACCTGATCCACCACTACTTTCCCATCTTCGTCCAACACCACATTGGCAGCTTCTTTCCCATAAGTGGTATGCTCCATCAGGAAGAACTCTTTCCCATCTATGATAATGCTGTCATAGGCAAGCCAGCTCCCCTCTTTGCCCTCGATGTGGAAATCCGTAGTATCATAAGAAATCAAGGCTCCGGACGAACCATTGCGGATGAATCCAGCAATCACCGTGAAGCCTTCCTTTTCCACATAATAGGCAGTCACTTCTCCATCCTGATTCAGTACCAATACATCGCTGACGCTGATAGAATGCCCCTGAAACCTCCGGGGCGTCTGCCTGTGGAACCGTTCCCGGATGCTTCCCGGCGTGTCTCCCGGCAGCATCCGTCCGAGATATTTCTGCTCGTAGTTTTCATAGCGCACCTGGATTTGATTCTTCTGCAGCGTTTCATAGGAACGGAACCGGATACCCCGGTTTTCCGGCATATTCTTTAACTGATATATGGCAAATTGGTTGATCTCCATCACTCGTCCTCCATCGGCTCCTGCTTATATGACTCCAGGTCTATCCCGGAAAATTCCTGATCCGAAATATGCTCCATCTTTTCCAGTGTGCTGTTAATGAGCGAAAGCATCTCCGCATCATCCTTTACAAAAGGAATGACGCTGCGGATTTCTCTCATAGTCTGCTGACGGTTTTCCTTCTGGAACATTGCCATCATCATATATTCATTTTCCTCAAATCTTACCATCATAATTCCTGATCTCCCTTCTTACGGTTCTGAGCCTTCTGCTCCGGATTCTTCTGCTCCTGTTCTTTTAATTTTGCCTGCCGCTCACGCAATGCTTTTAAAACTGATTGTTTCCTGCCAGTACCTCCTACTGCCATACCGTCTGTTTTCGGGGCCATTTCATGCGTTTTTTGCGGCTCAGAGAACAGTTCTTCAGATGATTGATTCATTCCCTTTTCATCCCCCATTTCTGGCTTCTGTGGCTGTTCCTGTGTTTTCTGTAATGGTATGTCAGCTATCTTCTGCTGCTCCTTTGCAAGAAGTTCTTCCAGATCAGATACCGCTTTTTGTACCAATGGACTTTCTTTGTAATAAGGAACAAGATCAATCAAATCTTTTGATATGGTTCCTGCCGACATCAGCTCATAATCTCCGTCATACATACTCCCATCTTCCAGACGGAATCCAATGCCCTTCACTCCATTCATTCTGTCTGCCGGAATTTCATTATATTTCCGTACCGCTTCTTCCAGTGTCAGATTATCATGGTACTCCCCAAGTATCGGAAACTCCATGCACTCCGCCACATAGAAAGAAATCTTTGCTACTTGCTCTGAATCCGGTTCTGTTTTAGCCAGTTCCACTCCCGCTTGCAGCTTTTCAATATATTCCAATCTGGAAAGCAGACGTTTTGCTTCTGCCACATTCTCCGGAATTTCGTTTTCTTCTGCAATCAGTGCCAACTGCTCTTTAATGCCCTCTGTTTCCCCATTTGCAATAAATCCCATCATGTAAAGGTAGCCATCCTCGCTATTCTCAACATAATCCTGATATTCATACGGATCAATATCACGGGCAAACTTGTCAAGTTCTTCTGCCAGCTTTTGCATCTCTTTATCTTCTCCAGAAGTAATCTCAACTTTAGCATCAGGTAAAACCACAACGATTTTTCCTGTAATTTTTCCTAACAAATCCGCCGCTGCTTTTACAATCGGTTCCTCTGCCCCATGTTCATGTATAACCTGTTCCAGATGTTTTACAAATTTGTCAGTCTCCTTTTTTTTAAGTGCCTTTCCGATAATCTCATGCACCTGGTAAATTGGCTCCGTTTCTATTTCCGCATCTCCATCCCAAAATTTCAGCATATCCAAGTCCTGTTCATAATCCAACTCATACCTTACAATATCTGATGTAAGATGCTGTATTTCTTTCATATCCAAATATTGCCCGGCATTTTCCATAAACTCCTCCAGTGTCCCCGTCTTTTCAGCCGAGATCGGGTTGATGTCAAGTGGAAGTCCTGCAATCTTCATGCCATCCTCATGCAGCACGTTAAAGAAACTGTCCTCATGGATATTCCCGGTATAAGACAGCACCACATCTATATCCGAATTATCATGGTACAGACCTGCTCTTGTGCGGCTGCCATAAACACGGGCGCCAAGCAGCTTCACTTCATCCGTCAATCCCATTTCATCAATCTGTGCCTGTGCATAGCAAAGCACCATTTCCTCAATCTCCGCCCGACTCTGACCTCCTAAAGATTTTTCCGGTTTTGTCATATCTGAAATAAGAGAAATATCTTTCGATGCCGCCAATTCGGATTCCTTTTTTTGGACAGCCGTTATCAGGTTCTCATACTGTTCTTCTCCTAAAATGCTCTCTGCCGCCGTAAGCAAATCACGGACTCCCCGCATTTCTTCTCTGGTTACAGCATTAGCTAATGCCTCCTCTAAAATAATGGTTCCTCTACCGCATATCCCGTCCCAAAGTCGTTTCTTTTGTACATCCGTCATAGAAGTCGTTTCCATATCCATCATATAGTAATCAACTTCCTTCAGATCATGGAGGGAACTCGCTTCAGCAATTTTTTCCTCAATCAGAAATGCCTCTGCTTCTCCCGCCAGTATCCTTTCCAACTTTTCCAATTCAGGCTCTGGCATCCTCTCCCAAATATCCTCACCGTCTGTATGGATTGAAAATACATCCTCAATTTCTCCACGATCATAGAGAGGGCTGTAAAAATGCTCCCTCTGTCCCACTGTGTATGTCAGCACGGCAGTTTTCCCATTTACCAAACAATCAAATTCATAAACAGCTTCCCTGGCTCCTGAATTAAACTCATATCTCCTTCCTTTTAGGTCAGTCACAGATTCCACTGTCAGCGGTTTCTCGTCACGTTCCCACTCTGCTTCATTGACTTTCTCCTGCAGTTCCTCAAAATCCATTACCTTACAGTCTGACAAGGACATCCCTTCATCCTCTAAAATATCCTTCATTGCCTCTTGTAAAGAAATATCCGGATTATCATATATGCCGCCGTCTAACTCCCGGAAATGATTGTCATAGAACGTATAGTCATACCCCTCCGATACTGTCTGAATAGAAAAATACCGTCCTGCTGCTTCCAAATGGTAGGCAATCTCCGTATCATGGTTATCCAGATACAGTTCCGCCATCCGCATTGCTTCCCTGCTTTCCGTATTTACCCATTTCCCACTCAAAGAGACGGCTTCTATATCCTCCAATACCTCCAGACCATTCCGGCATTTAATCAAGCTCATACGGGAAGGTGGCTGCTCTGTGCTTTCCATGCCAATTTCCTTTTCAAGATGATTAGGAAGCCCCATATAAGCCGTAAGCGCAGAATCCAAATCAGGAAAATACTGATATTCCCTTTCTGCTTTTATCCCATAGGCATCATTCACGACATAATACTGCGCGATAAATGGCTCTGTCTTTTTCTGTTGCTCCATTTTCTCCAGTTCCGCAAATTTATCTCTGGCAAGTCCGATAAAACCATCCAACACAGCCGGATGGCTGTCTATCACATAATCATTGTTCAAGTCCATGCCTCTGCTGACATTTTCAGTAACCGGAATACTTGCGGCCCATTCTTTTGTTCCTCTGGAAAACCGCCCATCTGATTCTTTATGCTGTACCGTACAGGCAAGGACATACGCAAGACGTTCCCGCCCATATTCTTCCAGCACTGAATCTACTGCGTCATGGGCAAGGTGTAGTCCGTCAAAATGTGTACGGATAGCATTTTCTACCGCATTTTTACAGTCAATATTTAATTTTCTGGAATCCAGATACTCATCTGCGGCAGCGTGTTCCACCGCAAAGTCAAGGGTATAGGGATAGATCGGAGGATACACTTTTTGCTCTGATACCGTTTCCGGCAATGTTTTCTCCTCTATTCCCAATTCTCTTAGCTCTGCTTCTCCCGGTTCCCATTCTATCCCCTTTTCCGAAAGGTACTCTTTGATGGCTTCCATCGCTCCACGATCAAACCCGTTTTCCAGTTCCTGCGCCGCAAGATTTCCTTCGGAATCAACAATCACAGCGGCAGCCGAATCCCCATACTCATTGTGTTTCATCAGATAAAAAATCTCATCCTGTATCTCCCGCTTATCAACAGCGTGCCACAATCCCTCATGCTGCTCGATTTCCACCGCATCCGTATCCAACGTCACAGGAGCAAACCAACGTTTCCTGTCCATTTTAGCTTCATGCAGGCGTTCCTGCACAAAATCCGGCAGTTCCTGGAACCCGAAACTGTCTACATAGTAGGCCTTTGCCTCTCCTTCCCTCTGCAGCACAACCACATCGCTGACAGAAAGGGAATGCCCCTCATAACCTTCCGGATGGCTGACATTGAATTTTTCATACAAGCTATCCAGCGTTTCTTCCCTGGATAAACGCCCGCCGTAAACATATCCATAATCCGCTGCATCCACTTTCATATCATGGGAAACCACAAAGTCCAGTCCCATAAATCGGTAATCTTTCCCTTTTGTCCCACTGATAATCTGATAAACCGCATAGCGGTCCTCTTTCCCGGACAGATACAATTCTTCATTTGCCCGCCCTATGGCGTTCTCCGCTTTTTCCTGCTCCACAGCAATACTTCTGTCTGTCACCGTCTGCTGATACTCATGGATTGTCATATCCCCTCCGGTAAAATTCAGTTCATCGCCAATTAACAGCCATCCTTCCTCCGGCAGATTCAATGGAAATGCGGTCAGGATGGTTGCGGCATGGTTGACTGTCACATGTTCCTCCACACTGTACGGATAGCCTGGATCACTATCCGTTCCCCGAAGCTCATAGCGGTATATCCCTTCCGGAAGTGTTTCCAGTTCCACACGCCCGTTTGCAAATAGCGCCGGGACATCAAAAAGCTCCACTTCCTGATACCGTTCCGTATTTTCCGCAGCTTTCTCTCTTTCCTCTGCCTGCTCTTTTTCCTGCCTCTCCCGCATGAGACGATGCATAACTTCTGTCATGCCATCAATCATTTCCCCCGCCGTTTTCCGTATTGTATCCATCGAGGAGCGCAGTTCTTTCATATCCATGCTGCTGCTCCACCCGGCGATATACGGGAAGGAATAATCGGAAGTGTCCAGACCGAAATACTGGCAGACCGTATAGGCAACACTCTCCGCTTCCACTTCCCTTGTCATCTGGTTTTTTTTCTCTCCCAATTCTTCCATAATGTCCCGGTCATGGAGCTTCGCATGGGTAGTTTCATGGACGCCTGTTTTCATGGTCTGGCTCTCGCTCATGCCCTGCTGGATCACGATTTCTTTATTCACATTACTGTAATATCCCTTTGCGCCGCTGTCAATCTCATCAAACCGGATAGGCACAGGCGATACTTCCCGGATTGCCTGCATAAAAATTTCAAAATTCTCCACGCTCCCTATAAGCTCTGGTGTTTCCAGTTCCGGCAGCGGCTCCCCATAAGTCTGCGATATATCAAAAACTGTAGTCAAACGAAATCGTGGAATAATATGCTCTATTTCCTCTGTCTCCGGCTTTCCATCCGGACGCAGGATCGGCTCATTTGTAACGGGATCAAATTTTTCTACTTCTTCTTTTTCACGGATAGGAGTCGGAGCAATAATCTGAATCCCTTTTTCCCCACGCTTAACCTGCCGCTTAAATTTCTTCTGCCACGCCTGATAACCTGCTACTAGCGTTGCATCTGGTTTCTGCATAGCAATCAGCATCGTATTATTAAAACTGTAATTGTGGAACTGCGACATCGTTTTCAGATATTCCATATACCTTTCCGAAGTAAACAGTTCCTTCACGCCCTGCTCCAGACGTTCCGTGATCTCCTTCATCTGCTGTTCTCTTTTTCCTGCCATAATACCTCCAAAAAATTCATCCCGCCAGTAATCTGACGGGATGCTAAAATTTATAATTGCTGTTCCTGTTTTCTTGCCGGTTTCTGTCTCCCCTCCGTTTTCCCGGCAATCCTTTCCTGGGCCGCTTTCAGTTTTCCAAGCACGGATGGTTTACACACACTGTCCGCAGTTTTGGATACTTCAGATACCCTGCCCGCATAGGTTACGGCTTTTCTCGGAAGGTCTGCCACTTCTGGTACATCATCCATACCGAGCGTTTCCGCCGGCCCTTTCTCATCCATATTTAAAAGGGAATTTAACTCTGCCAGACGCTCCGTTTTCTCCGCCAGCTCCTGCTCCTTTGGAAATGGTTTTGCCACTTCTTCCTTCGCAGTAGCTAACTGCTGCTGCAGCGTTTCTAACTTCTGCTCGGTATCTGTTACCTTCTTTGCAATCCCCAAAAGCGCATTGCTGATACGCTGCAGGTTTCCCAGAGCATCCTTGCCAACTTCAATCTTGTAGCTGCATTGGCGTTTTAACGTCAGAATATACTTCTGATTGAAGCTGTCAAATTCCGCTGTCATCGTAAACCCATGAAACTCTCCCACTTGCCCGGATGTCCGGACAGCCTTTAACCCGGCGCAAGCGGCAATCAGGGCCGTACCAGCTTCTTTCCGGTCTGTATAAACCTTTCCCCCAATAGTCATAGCAAAATCGTCTTTTTCCTTTTCCCTGTTAAAGATCGGTTCTACCGCTTCTACATCTGCTTTAAGGCCCTGCAGCCTCTCTTTTGCCGCCGTAATCTGCATCGGGTAATTTCTTGCAATATCCGTTTCCAGACGATATTTCTGGCTGGTATGGTTTGCTTTCATCAGTTTCAACTTGCTGACCTGAATATCCAAATCCATTTTCTCCTTTATATAGGGATTTCCCGTTGCCAGCGCCTTAATCTCCGCATAGGACAACGCCGTATCATCCACATCCTCACAGGCACGGACAGGGGATTTACTCGTCATAATCTGCGAAATAAATTTCTGCTTATTCTCCAAAATCTGCCACATGTACGCATCAAACGTATTTTCGGTTACATACCGGTATATCTTCACTTTTGGATTTTGATTACCCTGACGAAGAATCCTGCCTTCCTGCTGTTCAAGATCAGATGGTTTCCAGGGCACATCGAGGTGATGGAGAGCAATAAGCCTATCCTGGATATTGGTTCCTGCCCCTAATTTTGGTGTGGAACCAAGCAGGATACGCACCTGCCCGGAGCGTACCTTTGCGAACAGCTCTGCCTTTTTTGCTTCAGTTCCGGCTTCATGGATAAAAGCAATTTCTTCCCTCGGTATGCCTTTTGCCGCCAGTTTCTCCCTGACATCATCGTAAACATTAAAGGAACCGTCATTTTTTGGTGTAGACAGATCACAGAAAATAAGCTGTGTGGAGCGTTCCTGCGCTGTTTCCTGCCAGATGTCAAAGGCATTTTTTACGCACAAGTTTACCTTGCTGTCCGGACAATCCGGCAGCATATCGTTAATCAACCGCTGGTCTAAGGCACATTTACGTCCATCGTTGGTAATCTTGAGCATATTGTCCTCCGTCGGTTCCACTAACCCGGCACGTACAATTTCCGCCCTCTCAGCAAAAGAACTAACCAAATCCACCTGCTCGTCACTCGGCTGCAGCACTTCATTAATGTATTCTGCTTCCGGGACAGGCAGGTTGAGCATATCCGCTGTCTGAATATCCGCACTCTCCTTGAACAGTGCGATCAGCTCCGGAAGGTTAAAAAAACGGGCGAACCGTGTTTTTGCACGGTAGCCCGTTCCTTCCGGCGATAGCTCAATCGCCGTCACTGTCTCTCCAAAAGCGGCTGCCCAGGAATCAAAATGCCCCAGGCCCATCTTCTGAAGCGTATCATATTGTAAATAGCGCATGATAGTGTAAAGCTCCACCATACTATTCGACACGGGAGTACCTGTCGCAAAGGTTACACCCTTTCCCCCGGTCAGTTCATCCAGATACTGGCATTTCATAAACATATCGGAACTTTTCTGTGCGTCCGTCTGTGCGATTCCGGCAATGTTCCGCATTTTTGTATAAAGGAACAAATTTTTATAGTTATGGCTTTCATCCACAAAAAGCCTGTCCACCCCAAGCTGCTCAAATGTGACTACATCATCCTTCCTTGTCTGGTCATTGAGTTTTTCCAGTCTTGCCTCCAGAGATTTTCTGGTTTTTTCCATCTGCTTTACGGTGTAACGGGAGCCTTCTTCTTCTGCCGCCTCCTCAATCGCCATCGTGATCTCATCAATCTGCCGTTCAATGGCTGCCGCCTGCCGTTCTCTTGAAAGGGGAATCCGTTCAAACTGGCTGTGTCCGATAATAATGGCGTCATAATCCCCGGTAGCAATCCTGGAACAAAACTTTTTCCGGTTCGCCGGCTCAAAATCCTTTTTTGTTGCCACAAGGACATTGGCTCCGGGATACAGACGGAGAAAATCACTTCCCCACTGTTCAGTTAAATGATTCGGCACTACATACAGATTTTTCTGTGACAGCCCCAACCGCTTGCTTTCCATTCCGGCTGCAATCATCTGAAACGTCTTTCCTGCCCCGACACAATGCGCAAGCAGCGTATTATGCCCATAGAGAATGTGCGCTACGGCATTTTTCTGGTGCTGCATCAGCGTGATCTCCGGCGTCATACCTACACACTGGATATGGCTGCCATCATACTCACGGGGACGGATACTGTTAAACAGTTCATTATATTTCCGGCATAAATCTTCCCTGCGGTCAATATCCCGGAATATCCACTCCTTAAAGGCTTCCCGGATCAATTCCTGCTTCTGCTGTGCAAGCATGGTTTCTTTTTTATTTAGGACACGCTTTTCCGTCCCATCCTCCGTAACTTTATCAAAGATTTTGGTATCCCGCAGATTTAGTGCATCCTCCAGAAGCCGATAGGCATTTGCCCGTTCTGTACCATAAGTAGCAGTAACAAGAGCGTTCCCCCGATCCGCATTTTTCCCACTGATATTCCACTGTCCATTGATCGGCGCATATTTTACATTAATGCTGCTCCCAAGAAAATATTTTGGTGTTTTAAACAATTCCCCCATAAAATCCGTGATATATTCCGGATCAATCCATGTTGCCCCAAGCCGTACTTCAATCTCCGATGCTTCCAAATCCTTCGGCTGGACACGTTCAAGTGCCTGCACATTAATTTCATATTCCGGATGATTTTCAGCGAACTGCCTTGCCACAGCCAGTTTTTCCCGGACATTCCCGGATAAATATTCATCGGATGTTTCCCATATATCCGTCAATGGATTCTTGAAAATTACCCCGGTAAGTTCCTCCGTGATCTCATCCTCACGCTTTCCCGCTAACTGTGTCATAAAAGGAACATCTACCTTTGCCCGCTCTCCAATAGAAACAGCAAGTGCTTCACTGGCCGTATCCACAGAGGTAACAGGCTCCGGCTTTCGGATTGTCCGCTTTGTAAAAATATCTGCCTTCCGCTTCAAATTTCCGTTCTCGTCCAAAAGTTCAAGGGAAGATAGCAGGCAATAACTACTGTCCTGCGAAAATGCCCTTTTATTGGCATTACTGCTAATCAGTCCGTATCTTGCCGTAAAGCGGTCATAAGACTGATTCAGCTTCTGTTGAAGCAGCATGATTTCCGCATCCGTCCCGTCCTCCATCTGGCACTGGATCAGTTCCTGTGTCAGATCACGCAGCGCAATCATCCCAAGCACACGCTCCGTTGTCATGGCCGGCAGCTCCATTAAGTTCATTCTGGAATTTTCACGATAATACACTTTTCCGTCCACATTGGCAAAACTGAAATTCTTAATGGACGGATCTGCCGGAATGGACGTATCTATTTCATCCAGTTCAGAATCTTCTATCTCAACCTCCGTAATCGTTCCGTGAATATGCCCCACAGCTTCTTTTAACTGTTCAGAAAGGACAGCATCCCTGATAGGTTTTACAGTCACTTCCTGTTTTCCATACTGTGTACTTTCCGTAGAAAACTCGCCAAGCACCATTTCCGGATGTTCCACAAAATAAGAATTGACAGAATATCCCTCCGGCGTCGTTCCAAGCTCCACCCACTTCGGTTGTTCCAGGGATGCCCTGTCACGTTTCTGTAAAAATAATATATCTGCCACCACATTTGTATTGGCGTTTCTCTGAAAAGCATTGTTCGGGAGTCGGATGGCACCAAGCAGATCAGCACGGTTCGCAATATACTTCCGGACATTGGAGTTCTGCTTATCCATTGTCCCGCTGGATGTAATTACTGCCACCACGCCGCCCGGACGCACCAAATCCAGTGATTTTGCGATAAAATAATCATGGATCATAAAATTATGACGGTCATACTTGCGGTCTGCCACCTTATATGCACCAAACGGTACGTTTCCAATCACACAATCAAAAAAACTTTCCGGATAATCTGTAGTTTCAAATCCCTGTATGGCAATGGCATTTTTTTGATAAAGCTGTTTTGCAATCCTGCCGGATACGCTATCCAATTCCACACCATACATCTTCAAACCGTCCATTTCTTCCGGCACCAGCCCCATAAAATTTCCGATAGCGCAGGAAGGCTCCAGAACATTTCCGGATTTTAACCCCATATTTCCTAATGCTTCGTACATTGCCTTAATCACTGTCGGAGAAGTGTAGAAAGCATTCAGCGTGGATGCTCTTGCTGCCCGATATTCTTCCGGTGACAGTTCCGTATACAATTCGGTAAATTCTTCCGACCAATCCTTACTGTTTTCCTCAAACGCCTGGGTAAGTCCGCCCCATCCAACATAGTGGGATAAAACTTCCTGTTCCTCCGGTGTTGCCATACGTTCCTCAAACTCCAACTGATGCAAAAGACGCACCGCTTCCATGTTGGCTCGGAATTTCTGTTTCGGGCCGCCTGCGCCAAGATCATCATCCGTAATGCGGAAGTTTATCAGCTCTGTTTTTTGGATTGCTTCTTCATGTGGACGTTTCTTTACAGATTGCTGTCCTTTATCTTTCTGCCCTTCAATCTTCTGCTCCAGTGTTTCTTCACTGCCGGAATCTGTCGGCTCTAAAGGCAGATTGCGCTCCCGCCGTACCGCATTGATTTCCTCCGGATTCATCGCATGGCTGGTAAGCTGTCCTATTTCATTTCCAAACAGCACCCTTTCATCCGCTGCCATCCGCTCCATAACATCTGCGATAAGCTGCATCTGCGCCGGAGAAAATTCTGTATTCAGCATTGGTGTTACATCCAATCCTTTTTCTGCAGACGCATAGATTACATCGGTCTGTTCCGGGGAAAATTCATCAAAATATGTATCCGCCTTTTCCATTGCTTCGGAAATTTTGCTTTCGATTTCCTCATAGTGATTGGAATCCAGTTCTTTTTCTGACTGTTCTGGTTCCCGATCAGGCAAATTCTCCTCTGCTTCGGTTGTCTCCAGAACCATCTTCTGGCCTTCTTCTACATATGTTTCTTCACTTTCCGCCTCATTTTCCGGCGTTAGCTTTTCTCCTTTTGCATCATCCTCTGACTCTGCTGTTTTTTCTATAGGCTTTTCTACTTTTACAGGTGTCTCCGTCCCCGTATCCCAAAAATCAAACAAGGACAACTGTCTCGCACTGCCCTCAATTTGAACCTCTTTCTTCTGCTCAGGGAAAATCGTATAAGTCCCCTCTATATACTGATGGATGTTTGAAAGTATCTCTACCCGATTTTCATAATTCTCAAAATCCAAAGGCAAGGAAGCAAGCGCAGCGTCCATCTGCGCCACTAATTTCTCCGCAGTCTCCGGATTTTCTAAAAGAACAGGCAATGTTTTTCTTGCGTTTTCATTAAAAAAATCTTCCTCAAAGGGACGCTCGATCTCATCCGGAAGATGATTATAAAACCGGATGATACGAAGTGCCATCTGTTCCCGCTCATACACAGGCATCCGAGAAAAATCACCGGCTTTTAAATATTTATCGTTCTCAATCAAAAACTGGACACGCTTTGCCACCTTTGGCCATTTCAACAAAACTGTGGCATCCGGATTGCCGTAGCTCCCCCTTTCCAGTTTCAGACCTTTTCCACTATAATCGGCATGGGAATTATCCGCACCGGAAAGAGCATGGCTGCTTCCTCCAATACCATACCTCTGTTTCAAAAAATCTGCCTTTTCTTTTTCACTTTTATCCTGAATAAAAAAAGCATAGGTGGAAAGCCGCCCGTCAGAATAGGGGCCACCGCCGGCAAGAAACGCATCAATCTCATCCTGCGTAATAAACACCTGATGTTCTTCCCATAAAAACCCATCCCTTGCCTGATACGGCACCGCCTCCTTTGCAAATTTCCGGAACTGCGCCAGTATCTTGTCCGGACGGTAATGGTTGAACCGCATAATACTTTTATCCTCCGCATAGGCTTCCGCCAGACCTTCCAGACGTTCGTTCAGATCCGCCAGATATTCCGGCTGTACAATCAGCTTTTCTATCTGGTCTGTTTTCTTAGGATAAACATATCCGAAATCATTTTCTTCCCCAAAAACAATCTCTGCCACGCCTTCCGCCATATCCCCGTGCATATACGCAAGAGCCTGTGCGTGTTCCTTTACAGCGTTCTCCCTTGCCGCATCCAGAACCACCTGCGGGGCATATTCTCCCTGCTTTAAAAGCTGATGAATCCGTCCGGTCACTTCCTCCCATGATAAAAATGCCTTATCCAGAAGCCTGTCATTTACAGTATGTCCCACCGCAATCTGCATCCCAAGTTCATCATACCAGACAGAGTATTCATTTCCTCCAATCGTAAGCCCGATTCCGCCTGTACCATATTCCCGGCGTACAAACTCGGTATATTCCTCCGGTGATTGCTCAATCATAAAGTTGTAAATAATACGAAGATGGCTGTGTCTCTTATTCCCACCTTTTCTCAGTACCTCATCCACCACTTCCGGTGGGATAGCGATCTCTCCGGCATAAAAGGCCGCCTGCCGTTCCTCTATGGAACGTATTTGCTGTTTTACCGTAGGCAAATCGGGCAAAGATAAAGCAGAGGCGGTTTCTTCCTCTGCTCTACTCAAATCCTGTTCTGTTATATCCTCACTTAACTGTACACCAATTCCGTCAAGATGGTTTCCTCCGCCATCTCCCTCAGCATATTCATGTGCGCTGTCCACTTTATCTGATCCACTTCTTTGTCCGGTGCCGGATATGTCGTAAGCAGCCCATCCATCAGGATTTCCATCCTCTCCTGCGCTGCCTTCTCTATCTCCATCAGATGTCTGTTCAGTTTCCCGCTCAGCAACATGCTCTGATACCAATTCTTCCTGTTCTCCTTCAGAAATGTCCTCCGCAGCATCCCGTACTTCCCTATGGTCACTTCCTCGTTCTCTATGGTCAGGTTCGGAAACAGGTAATCTCCCTTGCGATGATATGTCAATTCCATCTTCTTTTCCTCCTTCTATATTTTTACTTTCACGAATTAACGTGTTAAATTGATTATAACCGATGGATGAAGAATTTTCAACCATATTCTGCGCTTCATTTTGTATTTCTTCCAGTTCTATCCTCCGGACTGTCCGGCCAATGTCACGCAGTACCGGCTCCACCAACTGGCTTGTGGCATTTCCTAAAAAAGTCAGAACAGAAAGGGAATTGAAATCCGTGATTCCAAAGAAATCTGCTTCCTCCAGATATTCCATCGGATCAAGTCCACAACGGCTGGAAAGGGAATAGAACGCACTGTTCATTAACAGGTTCCGGAACTCTACCCGAATTGTATCCGCATCCAACCCCTCTAAAAATGTGCCGTCCAGTTCATACTCTAATCCTTCCATTGCTTCATTCAGATTTTCTTCCGCCATCTCTGCCGCAACTGCCATTAAAGCGGACTGCAGGTCTATGGCGTTTTCTCCCGCAAGCCCATAGGTGTCCGCCAGATGGTCAAGAAGCCTGTCCTTTTGCTGTTCCTGCAGCTTCCAAAGATAAGGTGTCCTCCCGCCACGAACCATATGGGTATCGGAAATGTCAAATACATAACGCAGCCTCGTTCTCGGCCCTGTATCATCAATCAGGGCGATTCCCTTTGCGCCACGATTTACCCACCGCAGCATCTTCTCATTCCAAACCTCCAGTTCCGCACAGGCAATAGCATCCGGACGCTGTGCGTGAATCAAGAGTGTATCGGAAAAAGGATAACGGTACAGCCTTGACGCTGTATCCAGATAACGCATCCAGTCCTGCGGTGATCCGGCAACTTCTTTCGCTTCATACCCGGCAAGCATCCGAATATCATTTAATTTTGCCATGATAAAACCTCCACTCTTTTCAAATCTATTAATCCATAACTCAGTTTTCACTGATATAAGGCAGCACTCCCCGCTACATGCGGGGAGATTTTTTATTTGTATTTCTTTTTACTTCCTTTCTTTTTGGGAAATTCCAGCTTAAAGTTAGCACGGCCATCCTGCATCTCAAGAAGCAAATCCGCCGCAAACGTCTTTCCTTTTTTCTGCGAATACAGATCATCCACATGGGTACGTCCTTGCTGCAGCAATTCCCTTGCCATGTGCTTATCTACCTGTTTCCTCATACCGGAAAGATAGCGGTTCTCTTTCCACAGGGAAAAAGAGCAATCCCGGTTGGAACAGTAAAAATTTTTCTTCCCCTCATAAACCGGACTGCCACACAACGGACACTTCCCGATTTCTTCCCTCGGATGAAAACGGTTCTGTTCCTCTCCAGATATGGCACTGCACTCCAAAAGCATCCGGTCAATCAAATCCGTGATTCCCTGCATGAACCCACTGCCTTCGAGCTGTCCCTTTTCCATCAAAAGCAATTTGTTCTCCCATTCTGCTGTCATAGCTGCGGATTTCAGATATTCTGGCAGCACAGCGATCAGATCGGTTCCATCGCTGGTAGGAACTATCTGCTTACCTTTACGCATCGCATAACCGGAAGAAACCAGCTTTTCTATAATGCTTGCCCTCGTTGCCGGAGTGCCAAGTCCTTTCTTTTCCGTATCTTCGTCAAATTCTTTATTCCCGGCAGTCTCCATTGCAGACAAAAGTGTATCTTCGCTGTATGGTTTAGGTGGTGTCGTAAAATGCTCTGTCACCCCTGCCGTTACGCTGTCAATAACAGTTCCTTCCGCCACAAAAGGAATCGCCACTAATTCTTTATCCACAGCCTTACGATTTCTTCCTCCCTGCGCCTGACAAAATGCTGCTTCAATAGCTTTCCAGCCGATTTCTTTGATTACTTTTCCTTTTGCTGTAAATATCTCATCGGCACATGATACGGTAACTACAGATTCTACATAAAGGTGTTTTGGTCCCGTTGCGCAGAGCAAACGTGTGGAAATCAAAAGTAATATATCCCGTTCACCTTTGGAAAGTTCCCCTATCTCACAGCTTTCCAACTCTGCCGTAGGGATAATGGCATGATGATCGGATACTCTTTTATTATCCATGACACGTTTTACATTTGGTTCTGACGGATATACGGACGAACCATAACCGAATTTCCCGCACACCATACGGATGACCTGTTCCGCCGTCTGTTCCATATCCTCTGTAAGATACTGGCTGTCCGTTCTCGGATATGTAACCAGCTTTTTTTCATATAAACTCTGTGTAAAATCTAATGTCTCCTTCGCCGTATAACCATAATAACGGTTACTTTCCCTTTGCAATGTTGTCAGATCATATAGTTTTGGTGGATTGACTGTTTTTTCTGTTGACATAGTTTTTTCCACCACAGCGGATGCCCCGTTACAGGCAGCCTTTAGTCTGTCTGCTTCTGCTTTATCAAAAATCTTTTCTTTTACTACTTCCAGACCGTTGCAATCCAAATGTACGTTATAATATGCTTCCTTTTGGAAATGATTGATCTGGCTGTCTCTTTCCACCAGCATCGCAAGCGTGGGTGTCTGCACACGTCCTACTACCAGACGCTTATAATATTTTGTAGTAAATGCCCTGGTAGCGTTCATGCCGATTAACCAATCCGCCTTTGCCCTGCAAATGGACGCTTCACAAAGATTTTCATACTCTGCACCGTCTCTCAAATGGGCAAACCCTTCCCGAATGGCAGCATCCTCCATTGAACTGATCCACAGCCGTTTGACCGGAAGATGGCTCCCGGACAAGTCATAGACTCTCTTAAAGATCAGCTCGCCTTCACGCCCTGCGTCACATCCATTGACTACATACTCCACATCATCACGGTTCAGCAGTTTTTTCAATACATGAAACTGTTCTTTTTTATCCTTCGCTATGGCAAGCTGCCATACCTCCGGAAAAATCGGAAGGTCAGAAAACTCCCATTTCTGATACCGTTCATCATATGCCTCCGGCGATACATATTCCGCCAAATGCCCCAAACACCAGCTCACAAGCCATCCATTCCCTTCAAAATAGCCATCCTCTCGTTTCTTAGCACCTAACACCTTTGCCAGTGCCTGCGCCACACTCGGCTTCTCACCTAACACTAAATACAAAACAATCTCCTTTCTGACAGATCTCCTGCCTCAACACAGGAAAAGCAGCCAAGTCATACTGGCTGCCTTTCCTATACATTGTCACATGGTTTTCAAATTGAATCGCAGGACTTATTCCCCATCCTCACTTTCCGAATCCTCATCTGTATCTTCATTGATGTACGCCCCGCCATCATAAAACTCTAAATCTTCTTCATCCGCAGCTTCTTCCGCCTTTTTCGGTTTTACAACCTTCAGATAATAGAAGCCGCCAATACCGCCTGCCAGCAGAAGCAATGCCGCCAGAAGGACGCCTGTGCTTACGCCGGCTTTCTCCTTTTCCTGCTCTTTCTCTGTTTCCACCTCTGTTTCTTCAGGTATGGTTTCTGATTCCGGAATAACAACCTGCGCCGCTTCTGTCTCCGTTTCCACATTCATTTCCGAACTATTTTCGATAAACTCCGCAAGGTCATTCTCATCAATCATGGAAAGCATGTAGACATTTTCTGTGTTACTGGAACGGTCTAACACAAGGAAAAATGTATTTCCATTCTTTGTCTGAATGGTTAAAAACTCCTTTGTATCATCATTGGTTTTATCATCCACAACCTGTCCATTTCCCGGAACCGAGAAAGGTGTTGCTTCTGTTTCCTGCACATTTTCCTCCAGAACTGTCGGTTCCGTCTCCGAAGCCGCCTCCACAGGTTCAGTCTGCGCAGGTTCCTCCGCATAGGCAAATGCTGTCACATTGGCGGAAGACACAATCCCCGCCGCCATTACAAACAATGCCAGCCACTTTTTAAGTTTCTTCATTACTCCTGTCCTCACTTTCTGATGCCCTTTCTTCCTGCATCTGTATTTGTCCTGACGTATCTTTCATATCGTTCCCCGCCCCTGCCCGATCTACAGTATTGTGATTTTCTTCCTCTGCACACCGGATAGAAACGGTTCCGCTTTGGATGCCCTCTAAAAGTTCCAACATCCTGCGGCTGTCCAGTTTCATAGAGCGGATGGATTTAATAATCTCCTGATTTTCAAGCTGTTCCCGAAGTGTATTCAGCTCCCGCAGATGTTCCTGCCATACCGCAATCTTTTCCTCGGTTTTCTGAATCTCATCCAAAACCCGATTTAATTTTTTACTCAATGCTTCTGCCTCCATTTCTAATGAATCCTGCCAAACGCCATAAAATGTTCCTGCCAGTAAGACGATGCAATGCTCGTATACTGGATGGGATTTCCGCAATGAATCATCATGTTATTGCCAACATAAATTCCCACATGGCTTGCTCCTGACGTATTGTAAGTACCCTGGAAAAAGACTAAATCTCCCGGTTTTGCCTCTGATGGAGATACATAAGCACAGCATGACCGCAGCCCATCCGCTGTCTGCCTTCCCACATTCCATCCATTTCCACAGTTATTGATTACCCAACTCACAAAACCGGAACAGTCAAAGCTGGTAGAAGGTGAAGCTCCTCCCCATACATAGGGATAACCAAGATATTTCTCCGCTTCCCGGATCATATTTGCAAACTTCTGATCTGACAACGCTTCTGCCGGAATGTCGTATCCAAAACCTCCAGCTCCTCCACCCGGCAGCGTATTTACGTCAAACAGGTAATTGCGGTTTCCATAGGTGGTGTTGTAAAGGTCATACCTTTTTTCCTCATTTTCATTCATCCTGCTGCGAAGCACGGCATCAAGGTTATGATTTGTCATGGTTACATCCAGACGATTTACTTCCCTCGTGCTGGTTACTTCCACTTCCTGACTTCCGTTGTCATCAGCTATATATGCTTCCCAGGTCTGGTGTCCATGTGCTAATGCAGACGCATGAGCATCGTAATAAACATCAAACTGTACGCCATATTGTGCAAAGGCTCCCGTATCCTCTACCACATACTCCACACCATTCATCACAACCTTAGTTCCCATCGGTACGAATGGATTGTTTGCATCTACCGCAATGGTATGGTTTGCTGTCGGATATACGCCGCTCGCAGTCGGGCCTCCTGCCCATACGCCACAGCAGATTGCACAGCTACAATATCCGCTGGTTACAACCTGCCCCAAAGATTCTCCGACACGCACTGTTTTTGTTTCTGTAACGGTCTCCCTTGTACTTTCCGTAGAAATGCTGTATTGCTGCCGGAAGATTTCTTCCACCTCGTCTTTTACCTGCTCATAGGTAAACTCCCCGTATTTTGCTGTAAAATAAGAAATAAGCTGGTACGGATTATGGGAAATTTCATCCACCTGATAACGGTATTCGTCGTAACCGGAATGGCGGGACTCTATACTGTTAATCTGACTGTTTAAGGCATCTTCTAACGCCGCATACGCATTTTCTACCGCATAAATATCCTCATCCGTACTGGCATAAGTTGTCCCCGCAATACTGGAAGTGGCACCCTGAAGGGATGCACCGCAGCTTGACAGACTTGTGGCAATCAATACAAAGAGCAGCACCATTGCCGCCAATGCGCCAAATATTCCTTTATTCCGCCCGATGACCGCTGCCGCCGCCCTTTTCACTTTTGCAAAGACGGTCTGTGTGATCTGCATTGTCTCCGCTGCCGTTTTTTCACCATTCTTCGCTGCCTGATACGCTTTCTTATATCTTTGCTTCTGCCAGAAACGCCGGATAGCACTCTTTTTTGCCTGCTCCATTTCTGCTGCCTGCCGTCCGGTACTTTTTGCGGCTTCCTGTACCGCTTCAAACTGCAGCCTCCCTTTTGTTACAGCATCCGCAGGATTTTCCTGCCATCTGGAACTTCTTTTTCTGACTCCCCGGTTCGTTCTGTTCATAGCATGGCGCAAAGCATTTTCTGCCATCAGTTCTGCCCTATGGGAACCTTCAACCGCAGCGTTATCTTCTTCCGCTTCATGCCCTTTTCCGTGAAGATAAACAGCGGCAGAACCTGCCGCTGCTGAAATTGCTCTTTTTGAAATACCCATGCCGGCACCACGCACCATACCGTCATTTTCATCACCAAACGCTAAACGAGAAACTTTCTTCCGCTGTTCCTTATGTAACTGCTCACGCTTTGTTTTTTCCTTGATTTCTTCCCGAAACCCTTCCATAGACTGCTCTGCCGCCTGATGGTTCCTCTGAAAACGAGAATTTTCTTTCTCTGCCTCCCCTTCACGCCGCTGCGTTGCAGCCTGCTTTTCCCTTTGTTTTCGGGAATATGCCTGCACCTGTTTTTTCTTCCAGTTATGGTTTACCTCGGCGGCGGCCTCCGCATAGGCACTCCCGGACGGATGCCACCGTATGCCTTCCATTCGTGCGGAATGTTCCGACACGCCTCTGGCAGAATCCACCCCTTCCCCATCTTCGGAAACCTTTTGATCCGTTTCCGAATCAGCAGTTCGCTGCGGTGGCTTTTTTCGCTTACCATTTTCCTCTGTTTCTCCACTGAAATCTGTTCTGTCAGCACGTGAATCATACAGCCTGCGGTGTTTTCCATCTTCCCCCTGGTTACGGACATTCTGGAAATTAAACGAATCCTCCGCCCGTGCGGGAAGTGTAATATCTTCCCTTTCTTTCTGGCTGATACTGACCGTTTCACGGTTATGCAGATTTTCTTCTGTTAGCCCTTCACGGCTCATTTTCTTTACAGTTTTATCTCTTGCCTTATATTCATGTTCCTGCATAGTCAACAATCCCTTCGTCTCTTAGCATTACACCACAGGCTGCGCATAAATCTCCCATTTTGCCAGCGTCTGATCTGCCAGTTTTCTCACGGATTCCGGAAAATCATCAAATCCTTCCGGCAAGACACCGCCCCTTAATTCAGCAATCTGCAGAAGATCACTCTGCAAATCAACCAATGCTGCCAGATACAGCATATCGTCCATTAAGCAGCCAAAAACTTCCTCTCCATCGCCATCTTTCTTCATATCCAACATTTCTTTTCTCTCTTTGGGTAAATCTTTTTCTCCGATATTCAACACATAAATCTCCATAATAAATTCCATCCTTTCCACTAATTTGTTTTAACCTGTTTTGCCACAACAACCATCCGTCCGTTTTTCTGCGAATACTCACAGGTGGATAACGTCAGCAGCCTGTCCCCATAAACCGCCGTAATCCCGGTGTCATAAAAAGAACGCTCCATGATTGCATTTATAAAAGCCTGATACTCGCCCTCGTTTTCCGCTTTGGTAAAAGTGTAATATGCAAAATCATTCCCTGTATAAACAGGAGTGCTAAATGCCGCCATGACCTGATAGGTTTCTTTCCCATGCAGAGTATTAAAGAGAATCATCGGATGCTCCTCACAAAACGCCTGTTGTTTATATCCTTCCAGCGCCGCAAACATCTTGCCGCTGTTCATGTGATGCCCATAGATAATGAGATTGTCGCTGGTTTCCGGATCACATTTTTCTGATAGAAACAAACAGCCATTTGCGGAATACTCACCATTAAAATCCCGATGCAGATAATAATTTTCTTCCTCCGGATGATACATGACTGGATAATCAATCATGGTTCCTTCGATAGTCAGCCACCCAATACAATCCGGATTTTTTTCATGCAGGGCAAGAATCCCCTCATCCACCACAAAGGGCGCAGATTCCCCTGAAGGTAATTCTCCCTCCGGTTCCTGCGCCCTGTCACCATCTTCATAAATTTCTTCCAACTGCTTCTGTAGTGAATCGTCTTTTTTCTCCTGAAAGAACATCCCCATCAACGAGTAAATACTGATAGAGAGTAGTACAATAGAACAGATCAGTAATAATCCCGCAAGCCATTTCCTCATGTTGCTTTTCCTTTCCCGTTAAATTTGCTGTTGCAGACGCTTTCCGATGATCTGGAAATATCCGGGATCAATTTCTGCTCCAAGATAATTTCTTCCAGTAAGCAATGCCGCCAGTGCCGTACTTCCGGTTCCCATAAACCCGTCAAATATCAATTCCCCAGGCAAAGAAGAAATCTGTATGAGCCAAGACAGACATTCCACATTTTTTATCGTAGGATGGTATATCTGGTTCTTCTTCTGCCACATGGAATTATAGGTAGATTTGGGATATTCTTCTCCAAACCAGCAAGCGTTAAACCTCGTCTTGTATTTTTTACTAGGTTCACGCCCTCTATGGAATTGAGTGCCTTCTTTTTTCTTATTTTCAAGAAGCGTAGTTCGGTTAAAAACCCTCCGCCCTTTCTGGCAAAAAATGATCCACTCTGCATTGTTCGCAAAGCTGCCTTTCAAATCTCCAATACCACCGATAGTCCCCTTCTCAATAACCATACAATTTTTCACAGAAAATCCTGCCTGCTTCAAACATTCATAATGATATGGATAACAATCATAACGGGTAAAGAAATACGCATGGGAATTTCCCCTTAAAATACGGTAACTCTCACTTGCAAACCTTTCATATGGGATTCCGCTATCGCCCTCCAGCACCAGATGCCTCTGATTGGTAAACTGATTTTGGTAAGAAATCCCATAAGGGGGATCTGTGAGAATCATAGATACTGTTTCATCCGGCATCTGCTTCATCAGTTCAAGGCAATCCATCTGATAAACGTGATTGATTAGTCTTTCCGTTTCCAAACTCATTTTCCCTGCCCATTCTCCATTTCAGAAGGTTTCGTTGTCATCAGCTTATACAACCTCAACGATTTATCAAATTTATCCTTGAATGGAATAATGGTACTGCCGTAGAAAATCAGTCCTTCTCCCTCGCCGCTGTTCGTCACATAGGACAACTGATGCGGGGAAATATTAAGCTGTTTTGCCAGTATTTGCCTATCCCCGGCAGCCTGATTCAGCATGTAAATAAAATCAGAGTTTTATAGTGATAGGTAAGCCTCTGATATCATCTCGGGCTTTTCCCCCACTCCACACCGTGCATGCGACTTTCACCGCACACGGCGTTCCATCGGTTAGTATTTTTCATTGTCTAAACAATCAACCTTTGAATAGAATAAAAACTGTAGTAGTTGAAATAAGATTAAATAGGTTGCATGGAAGCCAACTCACGAAGGTGGTTAACCTTTATAAGCTGTTTGATATCTAGCTGTAGTAAATCCATATATTTGTAAATAGTTTCCGCTTTTGAAGCATGAATGAGTTTATGTACGGAATTCTTTATGAGAATAAGATTCTCATAGGCATCCGTACCGCCTAAATGTCGGGGTAACTTATGATGGCAATGAATTTCCCCAACAGAGGAGAATTCAACACCTGTTATAGCACATTTTCCCCATTGGGCTGAGAAGAGAGATATTCGATTGTCTGCGTATTCCGCACTATTGGAATAGGCTGGTTGACGCATGAGAGCCAACATCATAGGGATGTTGATTCTCAGACAGTTGTGAATACCTTCTCGTCCTTCGGGAGTGTAATAATTCCAGCTCTTCTTACGGAAAAGCGGGTTTTTGTGCTGTGTGTATCCTATTGGATACACGGGCTCATTCGTACCAGCGACATATCGCATCATTTTGGATTTACCAAAACGGGCTTTTTCAAACTCCGTAAGCTCTCGCCCTGTTTTCACAAGACGGTTGCCTGTGCGAGTGCTAAGCCTGTTTGTCAGCAAGGTCATGACTGTGCGGTTTAGGGAAGCACAATCATGATTAACATGTGTGGCGATACAGTAATAATTCTGCATGCCAGTAACCATACTGTTATAGAGTCTGATTTCCCCCTGTTCGCCATATATTTTGCGAGGGTGAACGATTCTCTTTGCCTGTTCTTTAAGCTTCTCCCTTTTGTGCTCGAGATTTTTATCTGCGATATGAGATATAACCACGAGTTTGTTGCCTTTTCTGTGAACTTTCATTTTGAATCCGAGAAAATCAGAGTAATGATTTCTTACATTGACAATCCTCGTTTTCTTTTCAGAAATTTCCAGTTTGAGCCTTTCTTTCAGCCACAGAGTGACTGCACATTTGGTGCGTTCAGCGGAGTCCTTTGTCCTACAAAAGATTCGAAAATCATCTGCATAGCGAACAATGAACATTTCCTTCAGGTTAGATTTCTTAGCCTGTCGAAAGCCGTTTTCAGGTCTAGCATTCCGTTTGCAAATCGGACACCATTGCCATTGACTTTCTACCCAGTGGTCTAATTCGTTAAGCACGATATTAGCCAGAAGTGGCGATATAATACCTCCCTGTGGGGTTCCTTTGTCGGGTGTGATAAAAGTCCCATCTTCCAGTTTGATTGGTGCTTTGAGAATTCGTCTTATGACAAATATCAGTTGCTTGTCATGAATACCCATAGCCCATATCTGTCGTATCAGCTTGGCATGATTCACGTTATCAAAGAACCCTTTTATATCGAATTCAATGACATAGTGAAGATTGGCATGTTGAAGTAGCTGATAACTTCTTGCTATAGCGTTCTCAACCGAATGGTTCGGTCTGAATCCATAGCTGTTTTTGCTGAACTTAGCCTCACAAACAGGTTCCAATACCTGTTTGATACATTGTTGAACAAGTCTATCCCATATACACGGAATCCCTAAGGGTCTCATTTTACTTGGGTCGTATGGTTTTGGTATCTCCTTACGCCTTACAGGTTTTGGGCGATACCCATGTTCACTTCCATTAATAATAAATCTAACTTTTTCAACAACCTCATCGGGGGAACATCTTCCAATGTCCTCGATTGTGAGATTGTCTGTGCCACTTGTTTTACTTCCCGTATTTTTCTTGATATTTCTGTACGCTAGAAGAATGTTTTCCCGTTGAAGAATGACAGACATTAAATCTGTAAAAACTTCTCCGTTCAAACTTGCCTGGTATAGATTATCAATCGTATTCTGCATTCCGTAATACTCATTGTGACGCAGATTATCCTCACAGAGCAGTTGCTTTTTCTTTTTCATGGTCATAAGGCATCACTCTCCTTTCTTGGGAAAGTGTCCCTTTTTGTCATACTCGTAATCCTTATAAGATTGAATGACAACAATTGTTTCTAACCGACTAAAGCCCATTCCTCGAGCCCGCCTTTTTCGTAGGGCTGTCGTAGGTTCGAGCTTCGCTTTTCAGCACAGATTAGGCGGCTTATATGATTCGTCCGCAGATTGCTTATGAGCAACTCTGTACCTTTCCACGTTCCGATAATTCTATCTGTGCATATATCCTTAGGTGTCCGCTATAGTCCTGTCAGCTTGATTGTGCCTGTAACACAATACGGAGTTTCATATTTTCGATTCTTACTACACCGCACTGACCCACAATTAAGTGTCCATACATTTCTATATGGTAAACATCTAGACCCGTACATTCGCGGTTTTCGTCAGTCCGTCGTGGACATTCTCACCATAGATATTTTATAGACTCCCGACGTGTCATCTGCATACAGTACCTCTACCGCACTTTCGACAGCTGTATTTCTACACTGTTTCGGCAGACTTCCGCCGACTTTATCGAGCTCCAGACCCCAACCATTACAGTCGGAGCCGGTCGAAGTATCAGAGAAGGCATTTCAAGGCGTTACCCCATCATTCTACCTTTCGAATTATCAGTTGTTACTTACCTCGTAAGAAGGTAAGTCCGACGATTTTAGCATCGCATGGCCATAAGTCCATGAAGTTTTACCCTCATAGAGCGATGTTTGTGCGTCAACGTGTCGCACCAAAAATATTCTCAATCTCACGGCTTGCCAGCAAATCCTTGATATTCTGCGTAATTCCTGTCGGAATACCACCCCACTTTCTAAATCGTTTCCAGATTTCCACCGAGTACGCCGCTGTCTGTTCCTCTTTTAAGAGCAAATGGAACTCATCTATGTAATACCGGGTGGATTTATGAGCGGCACGGTTAATGGTTACACGGTTCCAAACCTGATCCTGTACAATCAGCATCCCAAGTTTTTTAAGCTGTTTCCCCAAATCTTTAATATCAAAACAGATAATCCGGTTATTCAGTTCCACATTGGTACGATGATTGAATACTTTTAAGGAACCATTTACATAGATTTCCAGTGCGGTTGCGATACGCTGTGCCTGCACTTCCCTCTGTGACCGAAGGCATTGGTACAAATCCCCAAGCACAGGCATATTCTCCGGCACAGGATTCTCAAAATATTTCTGATACACAATCGGCAGGCAACGGTCAATGACCGATTTTTCCTCCGCTTCAATCCCATTTCTGGAACCCATGATAAGTTCACACAGAGATAAAATAAAATCACTCTTAAAGCCAAGCGGGTTATCATCGTCCGAATAGTCCAGGTTGATGTCCATCGGATTAATGTAATCATGGCTTGTAGGGGAGATATGAATTACCTGCCCGCCAAGCGCATTGACAAGCGGATAGTATTCTCCTTCCGGATCACCAATGATAATGTCATCCTGTGTAGCAAAAAAAGCATTGGTAATCTCACGCTTTGCTGAAAAAGATTTGCCGGAACCCGGTGTACCTAAAATCAAACCGTTAGGATTTTTCAGTTTCTTCCGGTCTACCATAATCATGTTGTTGCTAAGGGCGTTCAAACCGTAATAAAGGGATTCTCCCGCCATAAAAAGCTCCTGCGTGGTAAAAGGCACAAAAATAGCCGTAGATGTGGTAGTCAGTGCCCGTTTGATCGGAATTAAGTTAATCCCCAACGGAATACTGCTCATCAATCCCAGCTCCTGCATATAATCCAGGCGGCGCAGCGAACAGTTATACTTCTGTGCGATACCGGAAGTCTGAAACACCGCATTGTCCAGTTCCTGTTTTGTCTTTGCCGTATTTAAAAACAGCACGGTTACAAGGAACATCCTTTCATTCCTCGACTGCAAATCCTCTAACAGCCGCTTTGCTTCGCCGCCATAGGTGTTTAAGTCTGATGGAATGATGTCCATATCATATCCGGAACGTACCGCTTTCTTTTGTTCCTCAATCTTCATACGGTTGATGTCCGTTACTTTGCTCTTTACGAGCTTGATTGCCTTCATCTGATCTAAGGACTGGATATGAAGGTTCACAATTAAATTTCTGTCCATATCCAGAAATTCTGCCAGCATCTTGTCCGTCAGCTCCGGGGCCAGTATCTGCAGATACGACACCGCACCAATGGTATTCCCCATCATAAAATCTTTGCCGTTCTTGAATACAAAACTGGTAGGCGCAATGAAATCCTTTGTTCCCATCCCGGTACGCAGCACTTTATCATAGGAAAACTGGAACGGTACTTTTTCCTCTGGATTAAATGTCTCGTACATAACCTGCAGCCGTTCTTCTCCATTCAGCGGATAGGCAGATACGCCAAGCACTTTAAAGTTGTTTAAAATATCCGCTTCAATACGCTCCAGCTTCGGTTTTGCTTCCCGGATATTATCGGCCTCAATCCCAAACGTGATATACTTTGTCCGCACCAAACCATTGTTGCCCTTCGCAAGCTGATTTTTCAGCATCTGTGCATACTCCATGCGCACATCATCAAACGCATCATTCTGCGGCCTGATCTGGATAACTGATTCATACTCCTTCATGTTGCTGTGATGATTGATAAAGGAAAGCTGAAAATGGATGGTACTGTCAAAATAATTCAGGAAATCACACCAATTTTCAAAAATAGCGTTCTTATCCTCATTCTGTGCCAACTGATAATTTATATCGTAAAATCGGATAGTCTTTGAATAATATTTATCCTGAACACGGCAGATACCGTCCCTTGCCATTTCCCGGTATGGAATCGACTTCTGTGCGGAAAGTCTCTTTTCTTTTGCTTTCTTCTCCTCTGCCTTAGACATAGGCTTTCTGTTTCCAGTCTCCTTTACCGGAGATGCTTTTACCGTTCCACTCTTTATCGGAACATTTTTCACAGAACTATGTTTATCAGAGGATTTTTTCTGCTTCGGTTTATGCTTAGATGCCTTCCGCTCCTCACGGGCAGCTCTTTTTTCTTCACGAGCAGCGACTTTCGCATTTTTCTTTGCCGCTTTCTTATCTGCTTTCTCCTGTTCCTTCCGCAGTTTTTCGGCCATCTTCTCTGCTTTCTTAATCGCTCTTTTCTCTCGCCTGGTTAATTTACGGGATGTTCTTCTACCCCGGCTACGCTCAAATGCTTCATAACCGGATACATATGGTTCCTGCGAATACCGGGGCGGCTGCCCTTTTACCCTGTTAAGCAGATCATCCGCATCATAGTCCTCAAATTCTTCATCATCCGGCTCATCCAGATAATAATCATCTGGCAGTTCACGATAAGCCTTGTGGTTTCCATTCCACGCAAATTCATCGTTTCTTTTTCTTTCCACGTCGTTTTCCCCCTTTCTTCTCCTTTGAAACAGATTTCTGTTCTCGCATTTCATACAGGTTTTCCACCTCATACCTGCGGATAGCCGGATTTAAAATTTTTACGTTAATGATGTTCCAAAGTATTTTCTCCAACGGCAGTCCGTCCTTCTCATACATAGCAAACATAAAAGCCGGAAGCATAAGCAGTACCATACCCGTTGCCGCATTGCTTGTCCCAATAGTCCCTCTCGTAAGAAAATAAAAAGGCAGCCCTATGGCTGCTGCAATCGTCAGACAGATAATCTGCCGTTTTGTAAGGTTCAATACGACCTTGTTTTTTACTTTGGTTAAGTCTTTTGGCACCGATACGAATGCCATGACAAATCCCTCCTTCTATATATTTTCATCAGAATGAAGCATGATAGAATTTTCAACTTCATTCCCCCACACATCCCATCCGGGTGTTTTCTGCCTTGCAAACAATTCAATTCTCGGCAGATCGCCCATCAGCTCCACAATACGCTCTCTTGTTTCATCTGGCTTTTTGCTGTGCGCCTGCAAAGGAGTAACGATAAGCTGGAATACTTTTTTTGATACCCGTTTGGGTTTCCCTTTTACCGCAAGCAGGCATATCTCCGCATTGGAACGTGTCCAATACCCCAATCCAAAGAAGAAGCCTTTGCCGGACTTATTCAGCTTCAGCCACACAAACGCAACTGTTTTATAGGAAAATCCCCATGCCTTTATAACTTTGAACGCTTCCGGAAGTTGCGGAAATGTTACCCACAAAAACAGGACGCAATCCTTCCCGGCAATCTCCTTTACCGGAAGATAGCAAATATCCTCTATGCCCATCGTGGAATAGTGGTTTTCTGCCACTCCCTGCCCTCTGCTCACTTCATAACGCCACGGCGGATCAGCATAGATAATATTGTATTTTTTCTGTTCCATATTTCCTCCTAATGTGCATTGAAAATAGATTTGCTTAGGTTTCCTGTTTTCATCAGGCTGAAACACAGAATCACAGTATATGCCGCCACACCAAAAAGCGCAGAGTGCATATTGTCAGAAATCTCAATGGTAGATACCAGCACCGCATAAATGCCGACGCATACCATCATAAAAAATCCCTGAAATCCCAGAGCTAAAAGCCCTCGGAAATAATTATTTCCCACCTGCCCCCATTCCCTGTTGGACATCGTAGCAAATGGGATTGGCGCAACCGAGGTATAGAGGTAAATTTCAATCATACGTCCATAAAGGATGACCGTAATCAGCACTGACATAATCTTCATACACAGACTGACCAGAAGTGTCTCCAGTGCCAGTATTACAAGTTCCCCAATCTCCATAGACTCCATCGCAGTTTCCATAGAATCAATCATGGAATCCACGTTGATAGCGGTCTGTGAATTAATGACGCCGCTTGCCGCATTGACAACATGCTGTCCCACATCAAAAACCGCCATCGCTATGGTAAAGGTATTGGTCACAAGATACACCGCCACCCACATCTTGAAAAAATATTTGAAGAACATCCATGTGTCGATTTCGTGCATATTGTTCTTCTCGGTCAGCATAGTGATCAATTCATAGCACAGAACAAATGTGATAATCATACCTGCTATGGGCACAATCACTGAATTTGACAAGTTCTGTATCAGGCTGAATATACTGCCATTCCACCCCTGCGGTGTCTGTCCAACCTGCGTAGCGATCTCCCCAGTCTTTTCATTGACATCGGTAAACATCGTTGTCAGGTTGGACGTAACCATCCCGGACAGAAGTTCCCTCATCCATTCCTCGATTGCATCGAATATGCCATCGAACATGAACGAATCCTCCTATCTTATCAGAACAAACCTCCAAGCAGGGGAATAAGCTGTGTACCAATCAGAACCACGCCACCGCCTGCCATAAGCTGTTTAATTCCCTGTGATTTCGCGCCGGGATTATCATTACCATACCCTTCAAGCAGATTGATAACGCCCCATACGGCAAGACCTGCGCCGATTGCTACCACAAGTGTCTGCAAAATATTAATTGCTGAAGTAAAAAATGCCATAGTTATACCTGTTACCGGACTTATCCGGTTCCTTTCTTTTATAATTTTGTTTGCTCATATAAAATCTCCTGTCTCTCATTTCAACAGGCTCCGCACGAATGGGCGGATATTTATGTTTGCCACAAATGGGCATTGCAGTAAAAAAGGTCATAATCCCCCCAAGTCCAGACTTTGCGACATCGTGTCGTAAAGTTATTATCAAAAATGGACAGCAAAAAAGAGCATTTAAGAATCCATGCCCTTACTTCTCACTGTCCATATCCTCATTTTCATCCCCATCCACTTCAAACAGGTCAAATTCTTCTTTTACTCGGATCTGAAGCTGATGTTTCATATACGCCTCCACGTCAAAGGCGTTTTTCTTGTCATAGTCTGACAGTTCCTTATACCGCTTGTGACGGGTAATATCGAACTTATCGCTGAAAAATGGGCGCACCCCACGAAGCTGCAAGATACACTTATTTCCATCCATAACCGCAAGTTCATCCCGGCTCATTAATTCTTTTCCGGTTTTCTGATAATTCAATCCATAGGAGCGGCTCTGTCCACGAGTGTCCGATTCGTTATAAAGGTCAATCGTTTCCTTCCCAAGCGTTTCCGAAATCTCCTTTAACGTGCTGCCTTCCTTGCCGCCAAGAAACAACATGGTGTCGCAATTTCCCAGAATTGTCTCAGCAGCATCTTTATAAATCGTTTTTAACTGACTCTGCGACTGCAAAATAATAGAAGCCGATATTTCACGGCTTCGGATGGTTGCGATCAGCTTGTCAAACTTCGGAATCTGCCCGATATTCGCAAATTCATCGAGCAAAAGCCTTACATGGTAAGGGAGCCTGCCGCCATGCACATCATCCGCACGGTCACAGAGCAGATTGAATAGCTGCGTATACATGATTGCCACAACAAAATTGAAGGTATCATCCGTATCGGAGATAATGACAAACATGGCCGTCCGCTGATCTCCCAACATATCCAACTCCATCTCATCATAAGAAGTCAGTTCCCGTAACTCTGCTATATCAAAAGGAGCCAGCCTTGCACCACAGCTAATAAGTATTGACTTCGCTGTTTTACCAGAGACGAAAAGTCAAGGACTTTTTCATCAAATTCAAAAAGAAGTCACATTTTGCGGACTTCCTCACGGAGCAGACGCTTGATTTTGTCCTC
>ERZ857693.786-NODE-786-length-46111-cov-6.614252_pt1 | contig 46111 bp, 53 predicted proteins | sample MGYA00519765_ERZ857693 | MGnify/ENA primary metagenome ERZ857693 (study PRJEB31778, sample SAMEA3449354) | human gut metagenome | biome: human gut; feature: human-associated habitat; material: faeces | place: United Kingdom | collected 2010/2012 ... | reverse complement strand
CGGTCAGCAGCGATTGCAGGAAACGCTGGGGCTGGACGATGAAGCCATCTATGAGCTGGACGGCTACATGGATTTTGAGAAATACGGTCAGGACTGCATGGAAAACGACTGCGTGACAAAAACAGAGTTCGGCCTGCTGCGCCGCTTGGACCCGCCCTTCCCGGAGCAGCGGCAGGGACAGAGGATGATGTAAGCAAAAGCGGCTCGATCCATTTGGAACGAGCCGCTTGCTAAGCAGGCAAACTGGAATTTCACGTTGCAATTCAATCAGGATACGGCTTTTAGGATATAGGATACTCATGCCATTCCACATTGTTTTTTAGGTCTTGATTTTCCTTTTCGGCATTGTATTCTTCTTGTGTGGCTTTTTTGCCGCTTATCATGAAATTATCCATCGTGTATGCCTGCCCTGTGGCAGATAAGACATCAGTTATAACAAGGCCGTCTTGAGTGAAGCCGATAGTAGCAACGCCCTCCTTTGAACCCAAATCATCGGAATAGATAAAGGTGCCATCCGTTTTGAGGTTTTCAAATGTACGATAGTTTGTCCGATAGCCATACACATGGTCATCACTACTATGAAGAACTAAATATCCTCCGGTATCGCCAGTTACACCACAAACAAAAACGACCGCTTCTTCACTACCGTCACCATCCAAATCAATCATCGCATAGTTTTGAATAGCCATATAGGCATCATCCGGATTAAATAAAGATGGAATATCGGCTATATTAACAGAAGCAAAATCAGAGCCATCATTAGTAGCATAATAGAACAGCTGTTTGCCCTTCAAAACATCTTGCATATTAGCTGGTGTCGGATTACTTGAACAACTAACCAATGCTAAAACACCAACCAATGCCAAAACTAATGTTATCAACTTTTTCATAACAACACCTCTGCCAAATCTCGATTGCTTTACCTCATCATAGCATATCCCTCAGGAATGTGTAAAGCCAAATTCTACACCGAAAGGAGATCTTAACCTTGAAAGATGCAACGCAATTTCATATCCGACCTGCCCGCCCGGAGGAGGCGGGCTTATTTTATACCCCGCACCCCGAAGAAGATAAGCGGCTGGGTACCGTTGGCCATGTCCGGATGGACTTCGGACGCAGCGGAAACGAGTTCTGGCATACATGGTGGCCTCGCGGCCCGGAGGAGCTGAACAGCCCTGCGTTCAAGGCGGAGCTACAGCAAATCGTGAACACGCTGCGAGAGAATGTGCTGAAAAGCCGCTTCGCGATGGAGCGTTTTTGCTATGACCACGGCGGGAAAATCGACGGCGGCTATGTACAGAACTACGGCTACATCGTGGAAACGGAGCATTATCGCTACTGCCTGCGATGCAACCCGTCCCCTGGAGATTACAATGGTTACCTCACCGCTTACGATTTGGCTGTCCAGCGGCAGCACATGGCGCGGGACAAGCCTCTGGTGGGCCGCGTGTCCTATGCCAATGGCGACGCGCAGGAGTTTACCGATGCCGAAGCCTTTCTCAAGTGTGTGCGGGAGGAATTGCCGTATCACCCCACCACAGGCTTCCGTTACGAGGTGCTGACCGACGATCCCAGCGTCCGCAAGCAGGTGGATGACATGATCTTCGACTTCTACGGCGAGGAAGCCCCTTGCCGGCAGGAGGATCACGATCCTCAACCCGAGCAGGGCATGACCTTCGGGGGAATGTAATGGACGCTTCAAAAAAGCAGCGAGAGCCGGTCGCTTTCAAGAGCCTTGCCGAGCTGAAGCGGTTCATACGACCCGGTGTGGAGTTCAAGACCGTCAGCCATGCCAATCACGCGGATATGGTGGGGCTGACTCGTGTGGTGACCACGGTGCAGACGGTGGGCTTCTATTCCAAGATCAAGGATCAGCCGGAGCATCCCTTCTCCACCTGCAACCACGGCAAGGGCTTCTACACCGATTTTGGGAAAGCCGGCAATTACATCTTTGATGGTACGACGGTCAAGGTGAAGGATACTCGAAAGCAAGATCGCGGCGTGATCTACGAGCTGGAGTTTTACGACAGAGAGCAAAACATGGAGGAAACGATGATGGACAGAAAAATGGTGAATTTTATCAAGGAGCAGTATCCCCCCGGCACCCGCATCCGGCTAAATTCTATGGACGATCCTTACGCGCCCATTCTTCCCGGCACCGAGGGCGAAGTGGACTTCGTGGACGATAAGGGGCAAATTTTTATGAAGTGGGACAATGGCCGCACGCTGCCGCTCGCCCCCGGCGAGGACAGCTTCACCGTGCTGCCGCCCAAACTGACCAGCCTCAAGCTGTATATGCCCCTGACCGCCGATCTCTACGAGCGAAACGAGTACGGCGAATTTGATGACAGCAGCACACTTCTGGAGGGCAGTGAGCTGCGGGGCTATCAGGATCAGATCACGGCGGCGCTGGTGAAAAACCGGATGCCGGAGGAGGCGGAGCGCGGCATCATGCATTGGTACCATAAGCCTGACAGCATCAACACAAAGGTCCACTCCGCTGTGTTCATGGTAGACAGCCGAGGCGGAGAGCTTTGGGGCATTGCGGAGTGCCGTGTTGCCGGGGAATTGTCGGACACCGAAATGGATACTTTGAAGGAATTTATCACCGGGCAGGCTTCTGACGGCTGGTGCGAGGGTTTTGAGCAACGGGAGATTTCCGTGGATGACGGCGGTGAATTGTATGTCCACTTTTGGAATTCGGACGAGTGGAGCATCCAGACGGAGCAGGAATTGTTCGCCCCCAAACTCCGTGAGCAGAATGGGATGAAGATGGGAGGGATGACCCTTGGGTAAGAAGATATTCGAGGTATATCTTGCGAAAGAAGACGTACCCAACAACGAGGCGTATGCCAAGCTGGACTTGCCCGCCTCCCCGTGGGAGGTGGTGGATGCGCTGGACAAGGTACGGCTGAACGAGGGTGAGCAGTTATACATGGAGATCGAAGACTACGATGCCTTTGAGTATCTCTCGCCCCATTTGGACGGGTTGGACATCAGCCTCAACGAACTGAACGACCTTGCCTCGCTGCTGTCGGCGCTGGACGAGGTGCAGGAAGCTGCCTTTGAGGGGCTGTTTTCCATGGAGGTGCAGAGAAAAGCAAACGCCAACGGCGGTGTCATCACGCTGCAGGATCTGCGGGATCTGGCGGTCAGCGCAAAAACAGACTGCTATCATGTTGTGGAGGCCGCGGATGACGCCCAGCTTGGCCGCTTCTACGCGGAAAACGACTTTGTGCCGGAACTGGAGGGCATATCGGATGCGGTATTCGAGATGCTGGACTTCGCCGGCATCGGAAGAATGATGCGATGCGGTGAAAACGGCGTTTTTGTGGACAGTCTGTATGTACTGCGGGATGGCGAATTGACCACCGCGCCGCCTGTCCAAAAAACGCTGCCGGAAAAGCCGGGATACCTCTTTCGGCTCACGCTCGGACTGCATCCCGACATTGGCGATGCGCGCACGGTGACGCTGAATCTGCCCGCAGCAGAGGCAGAGCTGCTGGACGCACAGGAACAACTCGGCGTGGAGGGCTGGGAGGGCGTCACGATCATCGATTATGACGGGATCATCCCCTATGCGGCGGACTTCACCGACCTGCCCATGGAACTGGACGAATTCAACGTGCTCGCCGCAGCGGTGCGGGATATGCCCTCGCCTGAAAAGCAGCTTCCAAAGCTGAAGGCTCTGCTGAAGCAATTTGAAGTACAGGACATTGCGACCGCCATAAGCCTGACAGAGTGTCTGGATGACTACGTTCTCACACCGGAGATCAGCTCACCGCAGGAAACTGCCATTAACCACCTACGCTTCATGGCGGATGACCATTCGGCGGAGCTGCTGCTCTCCCATGTGAACCTCTACGCCTACGGCTGCGACCTCATCAAGGAGGACAACGCCACACTCTCACCCTACGGACTGCTGCACCGCGCGGACTATCAGCCCATGCTCTCACCAATGCAGGAAACACAGAAAATGGAGATGAAGATGAAATAACACCGCCTTGACCCGTAAAACGGGCAAGAAACTTTCAGCACTTCCCTTCCCGGCATCGCATCGCGGCATAGGTGATGAGATCCTCCGGCGTGAGGACGTTTCCATCACAGGGGATCTCACCCCAGATTTTCCGTACAGCAGGGTCAGGGCTACACATTGCCATCGCCATAGCCAGACGGATCTCCCTGCGCACCTCTTCCACGGTGGTATGGTGTCTGCGGGCTACTTCCAGCAGAGCTGCTTCGGCACGAATATTCATTTGTTTCATATCGTTCACTCCTTCCTTTTTAGAACGGTTATCGTTCTCGTGGAACTACAATACCACAGGAGTCTACGGGAAATATGTCGAACGCAGTCGAAAAAAACAGAGGTCTGCAAAAAGCAAACCTCTGTCATACTGTTACTGGAATTCAGTGATCAATGCGTCCAGCACATTCATCACCTTACGCTGCCCGTCCGGGGAGAGCGTCTTCAAACGCTCGGAGAGTTCCGTGGCTCGGAGCATCGTCGCCGCGTTCAAACTGTCCTGAAGAAGCTCGTCTGTCCCAACATTGAGCACGTTGGCAATGGCAACCAGCTTTTCCAGCTTTGGCGGCTTCACGCCCCGCTCTACAACGCTCACATGATCCACGCTATAATCCACAGCGGCAGCAAGATCTTCCTGCGTCATGCCGACTCGCTCGCGAGCGGCCTTGATCCGTTTACCCAATGCGACCTGATCCATACGCAATCTCCTTTTGAACGGTATCCGTTCTTAAATTATATGGGAGATGGCGTTTGTTTCACAGGAGCACACGGGGCGATTACCGTTCCGTAAGAACGGAACATTCAGAAAAACAATCACACTTAGGGGCCGTATTCCCGGAGGGGGAAAGCGGCCCCTTCTTTTTTGCGCATTGTCCCTTCCTCCGGGAGTACAACCCCGGAAAGGAGCAAAAATGCGAGAAGAAAAATTATTGAGTTATCTGAAAGGAGCATGTACCGGGCGAAGGTACAGTGCGAGCAGCGCTGCGCTGGAAGCGGCTATAGGGATTAGCGGAACAGATCTTCGAAAACTTGTAAATCGTATGAGACGCAAGGGTGTTCCTATTGGGAGCGATCGATGCGGATACTTCTACGCGGCGACTGCCGGTGAAGTCTACTCCACGATTCAGCAGCTTCAAAACATGGAAAATGGACTTGCGGCAGCAAGACGCGGATTAGAGCGGTCACTGGATGCTTTTCCTTTGAAAGAAGGTGCATCTTGAACAGCTTTATCCCCTGGGTAGGCGGCAAGGGCAAGCTGCTGTGGATCATCAACAAGCTGATGCCGGACCACTATAAGCGTTTCATCGATGTATTCGGCGGCAGCGGCACAGTGACAATGAGCCGTCCTATCCAGCGGGGCTGTATGGAGGTCTACAATGACTACAACGGAAATCTAACGAACCTCTTCTGCTGCGTGAAAAACCGTACCATGGCGCTCTTAGCGGAATTGGGGTTCCTGCCGCTGAACACACGGGATGACTTCAACGTCCTCTATAAATTTTTCTCAAAGGATGAGATCACGGATGATTATCTGCAGGAGGAAATGGATCTGACTGAGGTATTCTTAGATCCTCCCGACGCGGAAGCCATCCGTGCCCTCATGTTGGAACGCGCGCCACGCGGAGATATTCGCCGTGCCGCAGATTACTTCAAGCTGGTGCGATACAGTTTCAGCGGCGGCGCCAAGTCCTTTGGCGGTAAGCCCTGCGATATCCGCCGCTTCTTCCATCTGATTTGGGAGTGCTCCCGCAGGCTGGCCAATGTTGTCATTGAGAATAAGGACTTTGAGGAGCTGATTCGCCAATATGACAGGAAGAATGCCGTACTTTACTGCGATCCGCCCTACTATATGGCAGAGGGCTGCTATCCGGTAGAGTTTCCGCTGAAGGATCACCAGCGGCTTCACGATGTGCTCATCGGGAGTGAGGGGTACTTTATTGTTTCGTATAACTATCAGGAATACATTTGCGATCTCTATCAAGATGGCTGCTTTATTTTCCGGACCTCGCGCCCAAATAGTATGTCGCAAAGGGCAGGAAGTGAATATGAGGAAATCATCATCACGAACTATGATCCCCGTAAGGCTTGCTGGCAGCTCTCCTTGGAAAACCTGCTGGGCGGTGACGGCGATACCCGCTATGAGATGATCCACGAGCCAAAGTGCCCATTGAAATGTTAAACAAATCAAAAAATAGGAGGCAAACATCATGAAATTCCATTTGAACCATGACCCCGCGAACAAGACCCTTGCCATTCCCCGCGCCGCGCTGCAGCTCTCCGGCCTTGCCGAAACCAGCGATCTGACGATCCATACCGAAAACGGCTGTGTTCTGCTGCTGCCGGAAAAGCTGTCCGTCGCGCAAACGCTGAAAACTTTCCAGTTGCTGACGGCGATCAACGCAGAGCTCCTGTTCCGACTGGCAAAAAGCAGCGCTCTGGCCCACGGCGCCGAAAATGACGCTTGCGATGGATGCCATTGGGAAAAAGAGTGTTTTCAGGATGTCCTGCCGCTGTGTATGCTGGCAGAGGCCGGCATCGACCCGGAGGAAGGCGATTTCGAATGTGCAGTGAAGGACGGTACGCTGGTGCTGCGATCCGACGCTGATACAAATATATATGAAATGATGAAGAGTCTGGATGATGACTTCCGCGATCTGCTGAAAAGCGCGGGCGTTTCGTTGTCCGGGCTCTTCCTGCTTTTGAAGGAGGAACTGGATCATGACGAATGACACCTATCTCTACCCCTACTCCTCTGCCGAGGCGAGAGATCGGAACGAGCTTTCCCTCTGGCGGGAGAGCCACAAGGCGAACATCGCCTGCCGCAACGCCATCGAGGACACCATCCGTCAGAATTTCGACGGAATGCATCTGGACAAGGACTGTATCACGCCGGTGCTGGACGAATACGGCTACAAGCGCACCGCGTGGGTGCTTGCCAACACCCTGCACGAGCTCAAGTGGGACGGGCGCTTCGGTCATACCAACAAGCAGTGGGCGGAGCGCGCCTGCATTCCCAAAGACATCAACCACAACAGCGATTTTGTTGTCCGAAGCCATCCGTCCGTGCTGGATGGCTTCGTCACTTTCTACCGCAAGGCAGTGCAGGCGTTAAATCTCTTTGGCGCGGAGCATTGCGTTGGTGACCGTGCGAAGCAGGACTTCACCGGCAAGGTGCTGGTGCTGTCGCCGGAGGCGCTACGGGAGCAGTATTGGGGGCAGGAAAACCAGCTCTGGTATGCTCGGAGCGGCTTTGGCTGCGAGCCGCATTCCAGTGGTCGAGCAGTCTTTGCCACCTGCCTCTCGGACGGTGAAACAGCCAGATGGAACCGGGAGGATTTCATCGGCGTACTGGATGACAAGTTTCTGCCCGACTGGGCGCGGGAAAAGTTGAAGGAGCTGAAAACGCAGGAACAGACGGACGCCCCCACTATGGGCGGTATGAAAATGAAGTGAGGAGGATACTTGCATGAACGTGACCTATTACACCGTGGACGATCTTCGGCCCGGAAGATCCGGCTGGGGTGTGAAACGATTTTCCGCGTTGAATGACGCGATTTCCCACTACCGGTCGCTCCCTATGGATAGGGCCCGCGTCCTCGGCATGGCGGATGACACCCACGCCTATGAGCTCATCCGCTGTGTGCGTCTTTTCCCCGGCGATGCCCAGGGTGAGGATGTTCTGGCGGCAGATCACTGGCGCGGCGGCTTGACGAAAAAGAACGCTGCCCTGAAAGACGCGCTGGATATTTGCTTGGAAAGCCTGCGTCCCCGTTTTCTGCTGGAGCCGGAGCGCCTGATCCCCGTTCCCCAGCGCAAGAAGCTGCGGAAAGAACTGCGGGAGGCCCTTCTCTGGCAGGGCTATGAAGAAAACTACGATTCCGCCATTCGCGCTGTTTTTGTAGAAGGCGCTGGCTGGCTCTCGCCCCAGGATGTGAAAAAGCAGCGGCAGCTTCCTCTGGTGCTGCGCTATCGGGTGGACGGTATGTCGAAAGACGGTGCCTACCTCTCCTTAGAAGTGGAGCCTTGGGAATATGACCTCCTGCTGGAGCAGACAATAGATCACTATAAAATGAAGAAACATTAAGGAGGAACACAAAATGAAACAAATGCTTTCCCTTTGCGCCGCGGCGCTGTGCCTGACCCTGGCGCTGACGCCCACCGCGCTGGCAGCGGACTTTGAGCCTGCGGCACCGAACGCCAAGGTCTGCTACCCCACCGCCATCGTTCGCGGTGACGATGGTACGGAACTGAAAAAGATCTATGATCTGAGCCCCGAAGACGATCCCGCCGGTATTCCCCGCTCGGACTTTCGGCAGGACGGCTTTCAGTACACTCTGACGGATCTTCTGAAGCAGGAGCTTCCTGAAAACGAGAGCCGCCAACACACGGAGCACATTTCCGTTGAAAGTGCCAAGAAAGATATGGAATCTGTATTGGCGCTGCTGCCGCAGGAGCGGGAATTCATCACGGATGACGGCCTCATGGGGACCCTGACGCTCCGACTTGATACCGTGCAGGTGGAGCCGTCCGGCTACGGCAGTTCTACAAAGCAGCTTTCCACCAAGCGCAGCTATCCCAATCTTGCCGAGCAGGATACGCAGTATCTTCCCAAAACCATTACGGAAAACGGCAAGACCCTGACGCTCACGGACATCCAGTGGCAGACGGACAACACCGCCAATCTGGATGGCTATGCCGTGGCGGATCGCTACACGGCCGTTGCCACCTATTCCGGAAGCGCCACCAGCAGCTACGTGAAAGGCTATACCGTCACGGCGGATTATACCGGGACCGTCAGCCGGATCGCCCTGAACCGTGTTCGCTATGTGGCTATCTTTGAGGGAACGCCCATCCAGCCCACGGAGCCTGCGGAGACACCCGCCACGGCATCCGCGTTCCGTTGGTCCTATGTGCTCATCCCCATTGGGATCGTGGCTGCGGCAGGCGCGGGCGTCGGCGGCGCGCTGCTGGTGAAGCACAGAAAAGAAAACGCAGATGAGGAGGATACAGAATGAAAAAGATCATTACCCTTTGTCTGAGCCTTTGCATGACAGCGGCTCTGGCGGCTCCGGCGTATGCGTTGGAGTACAGCATTGCCCCTCCGAAGGACTTTGACTTTGGCAGGGATACATCTATTGAGGTCATCCACACGGCGGATGTCGGCGCTATGAAAAACGCCGACATGAGCAAAAACGCCGCGCTTATTCCGCCCATCTTCGGCTCGGAGAGCATGAACGCCCTCCACACCGGTGAATACCTCACGCCCAACCTTGCCCCCGGTGGTATTCCCGCGTCCGGCGCGGTCATTGGTGGCAGCGCCGCCACTGTTGTCACACCCGGCAGCACGGTGAATGGCGGCAGCGGCTATCAGCCCGCCGTGCTGTTCACGGAGGTGACGGGCGACCTCTACTACAAAAATGGCTCCCTCGGCAGGTTGGAGATCCCCTCGCTGGATCTGAGCGTCCGCATTTATCAGGGGACGGACAGCAAGACGCTTGCCAAGGGGATCGGGCACTTTGAGGACACCTCCATCTGGAACGGCAACGTCTGCCTCGCCGCCCATAACCGGGGCGCCAACAGCTATTTCGGCCAGATCCACACGCTGGACATCGGGGACAACATCACCCTGACCACCAAGCTGGGCACCCGCACCTACAAGGTAACGGATGTTTTCAAGGTCAGCGAAACGGATCGCGGCGGTCTTGCGGACTCCGGCGAAAATATGCTGACGCTCTACACCTGCGTCCGCAACCAGCGGGATCAGCGCTGGTGCGTCACCGCAGCGGAGGTCTGAATCTTTCTCCCTTTTGCCGAATCGGTTCTGTTCGACTTCTGCCCCTCACTTGTGATATGGTGAAGCTGCGAAGAAGATTTTCACACATACACAGTTAGAATGGAGGCAGGAAGATGAACGAGAGCAAAAACGTGAGAAAGAATGTCAGTATGATGTTCACCGGCATGGTGATCGGCGCGGCGCTGACCGGCGGCTCTATCGCAGCCGCAGCCGGGATCACGGCGGAACCTACCTGGCAGCCCATCTTTGTGGATGGTCAGCAGGTGGAAATGCAAGCCTACAACATTGCGGGACACAACTATGTGAAGCTGCGGGACATGGGCGAACAGGTCGGTTTCAATGTTTATTGGAACGCCGGAGTCCAAATCGACACCGGGCATCCATACACGGGGATCGCCCCTGCCGCATCCGGTATCCACGTCAGCAGCTACAAAGGCAGCACCCTCCGCCCCGGAGACCGCAGCGGCTTGTATATCAGTCCCAGCGCGGGTATAAAAAGTGTGGTCTCCACGCAGCCCAATGTCATCCGCGTCGAGAATGCCTCCGGCTTCTGGACCGCTATTGCGGTCAGCAGCGGCACATCCGACGTGGTCGTGACCGATCAGTATGGCCAGACCGCCACTTTAACGCTGACGGTAGTTGACGGCAAGCAAGGCGCGAGCATTCCGGAATCCGGCGCCAGTCAGACAGACGCGGCACGGCAGGAGATCGTCCGGCTGGTCAATCAGGTACGCCGGGAAAACGGTGTGCCGGAGCTGACGGTCAACGCGGCTCTGATGGACGCGGCGCAGCATTGCGCGTCCCTGCGTGTCGCATACCACCAGAATAAGGTGGAGTGCGAGGCGGTAGCGGCCTCCGGGTATCCCCATGGATTTGGATCGAACATCACCGCGTTCGCAAATGTGCCCGCATCCGAGATCGCGGGGCGGGCAGTGGAGAATTGGCGGAATTCTCCCGGCCACTTCCAGACAATGATAAACCCTGATTGCGACACCATCGGCGTCGGGATCTCAACTGATGAGGGCGGAACGATCTGCTTCCTGTTCGTCGGTGATCCCAACGCGCACAATCCCTACGCATAACCTATCCGCAACTCAATATGCTCACATGGCCTTCCAGCTTCATCGCCGGAAGGCCATTTCTTATGAGCAAATCTAATGAGCAAATCTAAAAAGAAAGGTCAAATAACGATGAAAAAGACATGGCATTCATTGAAAAATCGCGTGACCGCGATGCTGCTGGCCCTGATCTGCATCCTCGGCCTGCTCCCCTCTACCGCGCTGGCGGCGGGAGCCGACACCATCAAATTAGAGCGGTTCGGCATGAGCGGCGTTTCCTATCAGTCCGCCAGCCTTGGCAGATGCACAATGCACCAGATGTATTACGGCGTGGCCGGAAAGACCTCCGTGGGCTTCTGCGGGACGAAGGGCGGCGGCATGGGCACCTCCCTGATAGGGCAGACCTGGGGCGATCCGAAGCCCGTCACCGATCCCACCGTCAAAATGATGATGGCCTATTACTACGCCCACTCCCTCGGCATCTTCACGGACAAGGCCCACGCCCTTGGCGTGGATGACATCTGGGATTCCGGTTATAGCTGGTACATGAACGCCTGGGTACAGGCCATCGTGTGGCGGTATAAGGACGGCTCCCTGGGTGATTCCGCCACCGCCTGCGCGGAGGAATTGATGTACGTCTGGAACTCGCTGAAGGGCGCAAGCTATACCAGCATCGACCAGACCTGCGACGGCGCCACATTCCGGGACCGGGCGAAATATATCCTGGATCTGGGCAAGCAGGATGTTTGGGGCGATTGCGACGTAAAAGAGTATTCCTTCACCGGCGCTGGCTCTGCCGCACATCCTGCCAGCACCGTCCAGAGCGTTATGATCGGCAGTCTTACCGTCACAAACGAGCAGTACAAGCTGGTGGTCAAGAAGGTAGACGCCACCAATCCCACCAAGGGCCTTGCCGGAGCGCGGTTCCATGTGGAATCCACCAATGGCTCCTTCTCCAGGGACATCGTCACCGGCGCGGACGGCACCTATACCTTCTCTCCCTTGGACGCCGGAACCTACGCCGTAACGGAAACGGCGGCTCCGAACGGCTACGAGATCGACAACGCGGGGCCTGAATATGTAGTCCTGCCGAACAGCGGCAGCAGCACCGTGACGATCACCTTTACGGACACCCCCACCGTCACCGCCGCCGGTAAGATCCGCAAGGTGGACGCGGATGATCCCACCAGAGGTCTCGCCGGGGCGGTCATCAAGATCACCGGCGTGGATAACAATTTCACCGGCACCTATACCACCGGAGCGGGCGGCGCGCTCACGGATGTGCCTTGGGATACCATGCCCATCGGCAGTTACATTGCCGAAGAAATGACGCCGCCCAACGGCTACTCTCTGAGCAAGGACGCCGGCAAAGTCCGTCAGGAATTCTATTGGGACGGCAAAACGGACGTATCTCTCGTTTTTGAGAATGACGCGAAGGTGAAGATCCAGCTCATCAAGCTGAACGACGCCAACAGCCCCCTCCCCGGCGCGGTATTCCACGTTCTCCGGGACGGGCAGCTGATCGGCACGGAGGCCACAGACGCCTCCGGCAAGATCACCGTCTCCCATGTGACGGAGGGGATGTACGCCTTTGTGGAGGTCAGCGCCCCCGCCCCCTACGCCAAGCTGACCGCCCCCGTCTGCGCCCATGTGGATCAGGCTACCGTCAATGGCGGCGGCACCGTGACCGTAACAGCCAAAGACCAGAAGCTCCCCAATCTGACCATCCAGAAGCTGGATAAGCAGACCAAGCAGCCCATCCCCGGCACGGTTTTTGAGATCAAGGGCATCCATTACGGCTATCATCAGGACGTCACCACCGGGCCGGACGGCAAGGCGGTCCTCACCGCGATCCCTGTTGACAGCTATGAAGTAAAGGAAACATCCGTCCCTGACCCCTATGTGGTGGGCGTCGAGACGATCCAGACCATTTACCTCGGCCCCGGCGACGATCAAAACCTCGTATTTGAAAACCTGAAAATGCCCCGGCTGACCGTCACCAAAATCGACGCGGAGGATTCCAAGCCCATCCCCGGCACCGTGTTCACCGTAGAGGGCATCGACAGTGATTTCTCCGCCGATTGGACCACCGGCGAGGATGGCACGGTGAGGGACCGCGTGGCCCCCGGCAGTTACAGAATTACAGAAAAATCTGTTCCCGCTCCGTACTACCTGCCCAGCAAAAACGCCGACAGGGAGCAGACCGTCAGCCTGAACGCCGGTGACGAGGTGAATGTCACTTTCAAGAATCGGAAAATGCCCCAGCTCACCATCTACAAGGAGGACAGCGTGGCTGGCGCGCCTATCGAGGGAGCCAAGTTCCACATCACTTACACCAGCAGCGGCGAATCCGCCGAGGCCCCCGGCACCATCGACTACGGAACGATCCTCACAGACGCCAAGGGCGAGATCCGGCTCCATGAGCAGGGCAAGCGGCTCTATCCCGGCGAGTACACCGTGACCGAGGTGGAACCCGCTCCCGGCTTCCAGATGAAGGAACCCTCCACCCAGAAGATCATCCTCCACGGCAGTGAGAGCAAGACCCTGACCTTCCAGAATACCCCGCTGAACGCCATCGTTGTCGAGAAGTATGACAGCGTGACCCATGAGGCGCTCCCCGGCTGCACCTTCCAGCTGCGGTTTTTGGGCGGCACATCCGGCACCGGCGGCACGACCATCGGGCAGAAGGTCACCGGCAAGAATGGCACCGCCATCTGGACGGGGCTGAAAAGCGGCACCTATATCGTGGAAGAGGTTGACCCTGCCGATGGGTACTCCATCATCAACGCCTCGGAAACGATCTATCTGGCGGACAGTGGTGAGCAGAGTGTTGTCACCGTCCGCTTTGACAACGCCCCGGACGGCATTCTCCTGATCCGCAAGGTCTGTTCCGTAAACCCCAGCGTGACCCTCGCCAACGCGGAATTCAAGATCACCTACGCGGACGGTACGCTGATCGGGGACAGCAACGGCATCTTCCGGACGGATGAACACGGCGAGATCCGCGTCCCCGGCCTGAAACCCGGCAAGAGCGTCATTGTGACGGAAACGAAGGCTCCGGACGGCTATATCATTGATACCCAATCCCAGACCGTTCAGATCAAGGAGGGCCGCACGGTCAGCCTGACCTTCAAGAACCAGCCCAAGGGCAAGCTCATGATCCAGAAGCGGGATAGCGCCACCGGTCAGCCCCTTCCCGGCGCGGAGTTCCGGGTGACCACTGCCGCTGGCTGTGAGGTGGGGCTGGACGGTGTGATCGGCACCGCGACCCTGACGCAGAATGGCATTTTTACCACCGACGGGCAGGGCGAGATCACGATCACCAATCTGGCCCCCGGTGCTTATGTCATCAACGAGATCAAGGCCCCGACAGGGTACGTCATGGACAGTCCCAGCACCAATGTTGTCATTGGGCAGGGCGGTGATACGCAGACTGTCATCGTGAAAAACTCCAAGGCCGGAACCCTGGTGATTGACAAGCGGGATTCCCTCACCGGAAGGCCCTTAGAGGGCGTGACCTTCAAGGTGACGACCTCTACCGGCGAGTTTGTACCCGCTGAAAACGGACAGATCAGCAGCAATGGCCTGTACTTCACCGACAAGGACGGCAAAATCACCATCCATGGCGTGGTGGGGACTCTGGTGGTGACGGAAACGGCCACCATTCCCGGCTACACCATCGACGAGGCCAGCCGCACCCAGACGGTGGTAGTCAATCCCAATGACACCCAGACCCTCCACTTCACCAACACGCCCAGCACCACCCTTGTGATTGAAAAGTATATCGAGGGCACCACGACGCCGCTGAAGGGCGTGACCTTCCTTGTGACCGACAGCAGCGGCGCTGTTGTGGGCAGAAGCAACGGAGAGTTCATCACCGATGAGAATGGCCGCGTCGTTATCAATGACCTGATCCCCGGCACCACCGTTACGGCGCGGGAGGTCAAGACCGTGGAGGGTTTTGTGCTGGACGGCGCGCCGAAATCCATTCTCATCAAGGCGGGCGAAGTGCAGACCCTTCGCTTTTATAATGTCCGCGCGGGCGGGCTTACCGTCATTAAAAAGGACGAAAAAACCGGAGAACGCATCCCCGGTGTCCAGTTTGAGATCCGGAAAATGGATGGCGAGATCGTCGGCACCTGCACCACCGATGAAAACGGCGTGATCTATCTCCCCGAAGCGGAAAACGGCTGGTACACCGTGACGGAATTGAAGGCTGCCGAGGGCTACCGTCTGGATGACACGCCCCATCGGGTCGAGGTCAGGGATGGGCAGACCGCCACGCTGGAGATCACCAACAAGGCCATCTCCGGCATCCTGATCCACAAGGTCAATGCCGTCACTGGCGAGGGCATCCCCGGCGTGTCCTTCATCCTCTATGACAGCGGCAACACCCCCATCGCGCAGGAAACCAGCGATGACCGGGGCTATGTCCGGTTTGAGGGGCTGGAGGATGGCCGCTACTATCTGCGGGAACTGGAGAATGAGGGCTACATCCCCGACACGCAGAAAAAGACCGTGTATGTAAAGTCTGGTGAAACCACGGAAATCGAGTGGCAGAATACCCCCATCACCGGCCAGATCCAAGTGACAAAGGTCAGCGCGGACTACAACGCCATGAATGGCTGGCCCGCCGGAACGCCGATCCCCAACACTGTCTTTGAGATTTACAACGCCCGCACCAACCGTCTGGTGGATACCATTAAGACGGACAAAAACGGCTTGGCGGTGAGCAAACCCCTGCCTTTGGCGCGGTACAAGATCGTGGAATCCAAGGCGGCGGAGTTTTACGGACTGGATAAGACGCCCATTGAGGTAGAAATTGAATATGCCGGTCAAATCGTCAAGGCAAGCATGACCAACAAGAGCCTGTCTACCAACGTTTCCATCAAGAAAACCGGCTATGTGGAGGTCATGCCGGGGCAGCTTGTCCGCTATAACTTCACAGGCATCGCCAACAACTCTACCACGGCGCTGGAATCTTTTTATTGGTGCGATACCCTGCCCGTCAAGGCGGTGCGCCTTGAAAAGATCTACACCGGCACATGGAATACCCCCGGCAACTATAAGATCGTCTACCGCACGAATCTCAGCGGCGATACCTGGCGCACGCTGGCGGATAACCTGAGCACATCCAAAAACTATGTGCTGGATGCTTCCCCCGCGGCGCTGGGACTTGCCGGCAACGAGTATGTGACGGAGTTTATGGCTGCGTTCGGCATTGTACCCGCCAACTTCCGGCAGGTGGAAACCCCTCGCGTGGACTGCAAGGCGCTTGCCAAGCTCACCGGCGGTACGCAGTTCGTTAATCAGGCGGACGCGGGCGGCGTCTACAACGGGCAGTGGATCATGGCGACCTCCCGCTGGGTCACCAGAGTTTATGCTCCCGGCAAGCCCCTGCCCCGCACCGGTTATTAAGAGCTAACAACAGCGGATGCCGCTCCGCAAGGGGCGGCATCCCCATATCAAGGAGGTTAAGATCTTGAAACACAAAAAAAATATGATTTTGGCGTTGGCGCTCCTGCTCCTGACCGCACTCTGCTGCACCTCCGCCCTTGCCGCGGGCGGCGATGTGGCAGGCGCTGTGGAACAGACATGGAAGGAGGCAGCTACGCAAATTAAAAGCGTGGTGGAGAAGGTGGTGTTCCCGGCGCTGGATATGATCCTCGCCATCGCGTTCTTCGTAAAGCTTGGCGGCGCGTATTTTGATTTTCGCCAGCGAGGTCAATTTGAATGGACCGGTCCCGCCATCCTCTTTGCCTGCCTCATCTTCACGCTGACGGCCCCGAAATACATTTGGAGCATTATTGGCATCTAAAAAGCGTATCCCTTGAGAGCCGGGTCAGAAGTCTGATTCTGGAAGTGGGCTGGCGCGTGAGGATGGTCTTGCATAAAAGCTATTGCTTTGATATAATACTATCAAGAAATTGATACAGGGAGGGCTTTCTATGCAAATCAGACCATCCTCCGCTCTGCGGAATGAGTACACTCAAATTTCTGAGTTGGCAAAAGCATCCGGTGAGCCGATTTTCATCACAAACAAAGGTGAGGATGACGGTGTTTATATGAGCATGGCCGCATACGAGGAGCGGGAAAAAATGTTCCGCCACCGCGACAAGATCTATGCCGCGGAGATCAGCAGACTGAGCGGAGAGCCTGTCTGCACACCGGAGGAGCTTGACGAAAGAATGGAGGAGTTGTTCCGTGCCTACGAAAAGTAAGCTGGTCTATCTTCCTTCCGCTCAACATGACTTTGAGGAGATCGTAAAGTATCATATTACGGAGGCGGGAACTCCCTACGCGCGGAAAATCTACAGTACAATGAAAACGGCCATAAACCGTCTGCGAGATTTCCCGCTGATGGGGCAAACGCATCCGGACCCGATCCTCGCCGAAAACGGATACCGAAAACTGGTTTTGACAAAAACCTATGTGGCGGTCTACAAAGTGATCGGCGACACCGTCTATATTTACGCCATTGTCAATGGCGTGACAGACTATCCCCGCCTTTTGAAGTAATCACCGCTTTGGGATGAAGAATATGTCGACAAAAAACGAGTATTTGGCAAAGACGGAATCCTTGCAAAAAAAATTGGAGCCGGTGTGTCGGGTTATCACGGAAACTGTCAAAGCCGAGGCAATTTATCTCTTTGGCTCCCGTGCTTATGGTACGCCAACCGATGATAGTGACTACGATTTGTGCGTCATTATCCCGGAAAAGTCCATGCGTCCGGTGGATGCGGTCAAGGCGATCCGCCGTGCGCTCCTGCCGCTGCAAACCATGTCTTTGGATATACTCGTATACCGTGCCGATACATTCTTCCGCCGCGCGCAAGGTGCGACTATGGAGCGTAAAATCAAGCGGGACGGCATCCCCCTATACGAGAACTTTTCCCACAAATCATAATACCAATTATCGCGACAAGGCCGTCGCCCGAAAGGGCGGCGGCCTTGTCGCGTCTCCGGAGGTGAACGAAGATATTTATTTGGGACTTTGTCGCCGCGACAGTCCTGGATCAGCTCATGGACTGGGTCTATGGGCAGGCCATAGGCTTTCTCGGCAACTTCTTTGCCCTCATGGGCAATATGGGCGTGGAGCTGTTCGAGCTGGAATGGGTCAGCGCCATCATTCTCTTTTTCTCCCGCCTTGCGTGGGCGCTGTTTACCGTCAGCGTGGTGGTCTGCGCCTTTGAATGCGGTATCGAATACTCCACCGGCAGGGGTAATTTGCAGCAGTGCGGAATGAACATCATCAAGGGCTTTCTGGCGGTGAGCCTGTTCACCGTCGTCCCCGTCCGGCTCTATGCCTTATCGGTGTCGCTGCAGGGAACCTTTTCCGCGGGACTTACCGGCTACGGACGAAGCATCGGTGAGGTGGGACAGGACATCATAACGGAGCTCAGCGAGATCCAGACGCTCTCGGACGTGATAAACAGCTCTCACTTCGGTCTCGGCATCATCACCAGCCCCATTATGCTCCTTTTTTGCGTGATCCTCATGGGCTACGCGGTCATCAAGGTGTTTTTCGCCAACCTCAAACGCGGAGGCATTTTGCTGATTCAAATTGCCGTGGGCAGCCTTTATATGTTCAGCGTCCCGCGCGGCTATCTGGACGGCTTTATGGGCTGGGTGCGGCAGGTCATCGGTTTGTGCCTGACCGCCTTCCTCCAGTCCACCATCCTCATTGCGGGACTCATGGTGTTCAAGGACCACGCGCTGATGGGCGTGGGGCTCATGCTCTCGGCGGGAGAGGTGCCCCGTATCGCCGGCAGCTTCGGCTTGGACACCACAACAAAGGCCAATATTACGAGCGCTGTCTATACGGCACAGTCCGCGGTGAATGTGACAAGAACCATCGCCGCGGCAATCAAATGAAAAGGGTGTGTACGAAATGACACAGTCAACAAAAAAACTTACAATGGGGAGCCTGTTCGATGGCATCTCCGGTTTCCCTCTGGCTTCGGTGCGATGCGGCATCGAGCCGATCTGGGCCAGTGAGATCGAACCGTTCCCCATACTGGTATCAAAGATCCGTTTCCCTCGCATGGAGCAGATGGGCGACATTACAAAGCTGAATGGCGCGTATCTGCCGCCTGTGGATATTATCTGCGGAGGCAGCCCGTGCCAGGACTCAGCGTGGCCGGAATGCGCGCCGGATTGAACGGTGCGCGTTCCGGCCTCTTTATGGAACAAATACGAATCATTCAGGAGATGCGAGATGCAGACAGAAAATCTGGAAGGACAGGAGTCCATATTCGGCCAAGATTCGGCGTGTGGGAAAATGTCGTCGGTGCTCTCTCAAGTGGGCGGGACGCTGAAACGGGTCAAAAAAAGCCTGGGGCGGATTTTCAAAAAGTCCTCGAAGCGTTCCTCCAAGTTGAAGAACCATACCTTCATGTTGTTAGACCTGAGACCGGGCGCTGGGAATATGCTGGGGGCATATTGGGAGTACGATCCTCCATGGCTTGGATCGTTTGGGATGCTCAACACTTCGGAGTGCCCCAAAGACGCCGTCGAGTGTTCCTTGTGGCAGATTTTGCAGGCTACAGCGCCATCCCGATACTCGCTATCCCAGACAGCGTGCCTGGGTATTCTGCGCCGCGCAGCCTGCCGCGGCAAATCGCTGCCACCCTTATTGGAAGCAGCTTTGCGTATGCAGGCAGGGCTTGACCCGCCCGCGCCCATATCCGGCGAAGCGAAAGCCTACCATATCAATCAGCGCAATGAAGGCATTGACCTGGACGGTGTGTCCGGTGCGTTGATGGCAACGCAGAACCTCCAAATGCAGACCTTTATCACAAATTCCGGCAGCAGTCAGAGTGGTCCGAAAAAGCAGATCGCATTCGCCGCCAACCAGCGGGACGAGGTGCGTGACCTGCATGATGTAGCAGGCGCGCTGCAGGCTCAGCCGGGGATAAAGCAACAAACCTTTGTCGCTGGATTTTCTGCTGGAGCTGGCGCGAACGCCGGGACCATTGGATATCAGGAAGGCGTATCGCCCACGCTGAAAGGCAGCCCCAGCGGGAACTGTATGCCCAGCATCCTCTGCATCAATGATCAAGGTGGGCAGATCATGGAGTGCAGCGAGGATGTTACCGGGACGCTGCGGGCGCAGGAGCACGGACACCAGCCTCTGATTCTGCGTCCGACAGGACCCAAGGTTTACGAAAACCATGGCATTGACGGAAGATACACGGGGCCGCACGATGTAGCCCCCACCATGTCCGCCCGCTACGGGACCGGAGGGAACAACATTCCTCTTGTACAGCAGGAGGAAGTCATCTGCATTGCGGGCAACGCCATTGACCGCCAGCCTCAGAACGGCGGCAACGGCTTCGGCTGGCAGCGGGACATCGCGTATACTTTGACCGCCACAGACAAACACGCGGTCATGAAACCGTATCAGGAAACTGTCGGTGCATTGTGCCGCGGGGACGAAAAGGGCATTGGTAATCAATATGTGTCGCAAGACAAGTGTATTATTGCGGGTGAAATAACCGAAGAATATTCCGCCACAAATCTTGTCCGCCGTCTCACACCGCTGGAGTGCGAACGGCTCCAGGGCTACCCGGACGGTTGGACCGATGTTCCCGGCGCTTCGGACTCCGCACGCTACAAAGCCCTCGGCAACAGCGTGGCCATTCCCTGCGTGGAATACCTCATGCAACGGGTGGCTATGGTCATTACGCTTGATTTGGAATGGGATTTTTAGTTGGCTTTGGTAATAGCTTTCACACTTGCTTTCGGGTATCTTAGCTTTACCATTAAAAAGATCGGAGGAACTGCTATGGCAGAAAAAACGCGCAACCTCTGCGCTGAAATCCCCTTGGAGCTGCATACCAAAGTACGGCAGCGACAGGCGGAATCCGGCGAGACACTGAGCCGGTACATGACCGCGCTCATCACCAAATTTTATGAAATGGAGGAAAATGTGAAGATGGACAAGGACAATGTGAGGACGGTGGCGTTTCAGGTGCCCACCGAACTGTTTGAGCAGCTCAAGGCATACCTCAAGCGGAACGGCATCAAGCAGAACGCCTTCTTCCTGGACTGCATCCGGCAGGCGCTGGCGGAGGACACCGGCGCCGCCGAAGAATAAGAAATACATCGTGCGAACCGCTGCTGAGATCTTCGGCAGCGGTTTCGCTTTGGAGGAACAAAATGTTTATTTACCCCGAAAACCTGAAGGCCAAGCCCATGCTGTGGCTCTGGCTGCTGCGGGACATCGCCGTGATCGGCATCGGCGCTTTGCTCTCTGTGCTGGCGCTGACCCAGGGTCTCGGCATGGGACTGCTGGTGGTCACGGTGCTGTACGCCTTCCTCACCATTCAGGTGGATGGCAGCAGTATCTTAGACTTCCTGCGCCGTGCCGCCTGTTTTCTCTTTCTGCGGCAGCAATACTATGAATGGAGGCTGGACCCATGAACCGAAAACAGAAAAAAGAACTGCGCCAGCGGCAGTCGACCCGGCAGCTCATGGGCATCGTCCGCGTGACGCCCCACGGCATCGTGACAGATTCCGGGGAGCGGGTCTTCTTCCTGATCCAGCCGGACAACCTCTCCGTCCTGTCCCCGGACGTCATCCGGGGCCGCGTCCGCTCCCTCACCATGCTTCTGAGCACCCAACCAACTTTGGAAATTCTGACTCTGGACTCCCGTGAGTCCTTCCAGCGAAATAAGGAGTATTACCTGCGGCGCTTGGAGGAGGAAACGGAGCCTGCCGTGCGGGAGCTGCTGGAGCGGGACATGGCCCATTTGGACGCCATCCAGTTCTCCTCCGCCTCCTCCCGCAAATTTGTGCTGGTGCTCCCACTGGATGAAAAAGCCGGTGCGGATGAAAGCGCGCTGCGGCAGTTGGAGAAAGCCATCTGCGACCACGGGCTCCGTGTGTGTCTGGCGGAGGAACAGGATGTGAAGCGCCTGCTGGCGATCTACTACCGGCAGGATCTCACCACGGAGGTATTCCGTGATTTCGATGGAGAGGAGTATGTACATGGCTAAAAAGAAACAGAAGAAGAAAAAGAAGATGCCGGAGCAGATCCCGCGCCCGAAAGACTTTCTGGATATGATCGCGCCCGCGGCGGTGAAGTTCAACACCGACCACTTCATCCTTGGCAGCCGGTATCACACGGCGATGGCGCTGAAAAGCTACCCGCCCATGACGGATGAGCTGGCGCTGCTGCGGGGCCTTGGCGATATGGGTGGCGTCAACCTGCGTCTGACGGCACGGCAGGTCACCCCTGCCGAGGAGGACGCCATCCTCCATGCCGCCACCAACAAAAGCCGCATGGAGCGGAGCAACACCAATGATTACAAGCAGAGCGTCACGGCGGAGGCCAACCTGCGGGATATGGCGGAGCTGCTGGCAAAGCAGCGGCAGGAAAAGGAGCCGCTCATCCACTGCGGCGTGTATCTGGACATTGCCGCAGCAGATACGGAAAAGCTGCGCGCGGCGCGGGACACCGTATCCGCCCAACTGGTGCGCTCCCGCATGGGCGCCGATCCGCTGCTTCTGCGCCAGCGGGAGGGCTTTCTCTCCGCCAACCTCGCAGGCGGCAGCCAGCTGGCAAATTTTGCGGAGCGGGTATTACCCGCACGCAGTGTTGCCAATTTATACCCCATGAACTATTCCGGCAAAACCGATCCCAGGGGCTTCTTCATTGGCCGTGACCGCTTCGGCTCCAACATCATTGTGGACTTCGACCGCCGTGCCGCTGACAAGACCAACGCCAGCGCCCTTATCCTCGGCAACACCGGCCAGGGCAAAAGTTATCTTCTGAAGCTCCTGCTCTGCAATGTGCGGGAGGCGGGTAAAAGCGTGATCTCTCTGGACTCTGAGCATGAGATGGAGGACGAGTGCCGCGCCCTGGGCGGCTGCTTTCTGGACTACTTAAGCGGGCAGTACCGCATCAACCTGCTGGAGCCCCGCTGCTGGGACGATGGCAGCGGGCCGGAAGACCCGGACGCGCCGGACGCTTTCCGGGGGACGCTGCTCTCCCAGCACATCTCCTTCCTGCGGGATGTGTTCCGCGTCTACAAGGGCTTTGACACGCCCCACATCGACACGCTGGAGCTGATGGTAGAGCGGCTCTATCAAAAGTGGAACATCACCGACCGCACGGACTTTGCCGGAATGCAGCCGACCGATTACCCCATCCTCTCTGACCTCTATGACGCCATTCAGGAAAGCTACGACCATTACGAGGCCGCAGACAGCCTCTACCCGCGGGAAATGCTGCGGGATCTGTTGCTGGGGCTCCATTCCATGTGCCGCGGCGCAGACGCCCGGTTCTTCAATGGGCATACCAATATTGACCGCTCCAAATTCCTGGTATTCTGCGTTAAGGGATTAGATAACATGGCGGAAAATTTGCGGAACACGCTGCTGTTCAGCCTGCTGTCCTATATGTCGGATCAGCTTCTGACGCTGGGCAATTCCGTAGCCGCTATCGACGAACTGTACCTGTGGCTGTCCGATCCCACCGTCATCACCTACATCCGCAACGCGCTTAAAAGAGTACGAAAAAAGGAATCCGCCCTGTTCCTTGCCAGCCAGAACTTAGAGGACTTCACCCAGCCGGGAATACGGGAGCTGACACGCCCCCTCTTTTCCATCCCCGTCCATCAGTTTATCTTTAACGGCGGCAACGTGGACAAGAAGTTCTTCATGGATAACCTCCAACTGGAGGAGTCCGAATATGCCCTGATCCGAGACCCGCAGCGCGGCTCCTGCCTCTACAAGTGCGGCAATGAACGCTATCTATTGCAGGTGCAGGCCCCAGAGTACAAGCAGGCCATCTTTGGAACGGCAGGTGGACGGTAATGGCGGTACCCGTCGCGGCACTGGCGAAAATCGCCGCTGCCGCTCTCTCGGACGAGGACACCCGGAAAAGACTGGGCTGGATCGTGGCGGCGATCTGTTCACCGTTGATCCTGACGCTGGCGCTGATCTGCTCTCTGCTCTCCGGCAGCGCGGAGCATAACAACTCCGCCGTTCTGCTGTGCTTTCATGGTGGAGATATTCCGGGCAAAACGCCTGCGGAATATGTTGCTTACATTGAAGATATGCGCCGCAGCTTCACACTGCTGGACGACGCCATCGCCGCCGTCAATGGCATGACGGAGAACGGCGACAGCCTTGACGGTATCCGCGTCAAGGCTGTTTTCTACGCCATTTTCTTTGGAGAGGACACCCCCAGCCGCCGAGCGCACCGACAGTTCACGGACTGCTTCGTGACCTACGAGGAGCGTACCCGCACCGTCACCGATGAGGATGGAACGGAAACCGAGGAGAGCTACACCGTGGCGATTCCTGTTGCGGACATAGCCGCCGTGTACCGCAAACTTGAAAACGTGCTTCACTTACAGCTCTCCGAGGAACAGAAGTCCAACGCCGACAGTGTGTACAATCTGGTGCGCTATGGCGTTGCCGGAGGTTCGGAGGGCTGGATATCAGGCGCGGATGTGCCGTTTATCGGCGCGGACGGTTTCTGTTCGCCCATCGGTTCAGGCTGGGAGCGCCGTGTCACCTCTGAATTCGGCAACCGCATCGATCCCATCACCGGGAAGCGCAAGGGGCACGGCGGCATGGACTTGGCCGTCCCTACCGGTACGCCCATCCGCGCGGCGCTGGGCGGGACGGTAACAGTCTCCAAGTACAACGCCGGCGGCTACGGCTATTATGTCATGATCGACCACGGCAATGGCCTTGCCACGCTGTACGGCCACTGCTCCAAGCTGCTGGCAAAGGCAGGCCAGACGGTGGAGGTGGGCGATATCATCGCCCTGTCCGGCAGCACCGGGCGCTCCACCGGGCCGCACCTCCACCTTGAGGTACGTGTCAACGGGGAGCGGGCGAATCCAAGGGCATATCTGCCAAAAGGCTGAAAGGAGAAAAATGATTATGAACATGGCTCGTTATGAGCAGGAAACCATTATCAGCTTCAACGAGGAGGAAAAGACAGCCGGAATTTATACTCACAACAAGATACTGCGTCAGAAGCTGGAAGCGCTGGCGCGGGACAGACCGGAGGATTGCAGGCTCGTCAAAGTGTCCCGCAGCGGGCGGGCAGTTGACTACACCATCCCAAAATCATGGATAAGGATCGCGCCAAACAGGGTGCTGTCTGATGCCGAGAAGATACAGCGGCGCAACGCCATAAAAAAGGCCAATTTTGCCCTTGATAATGCCGGACGTCCGCAGGATTGAAACTTCGTGCGACCGCCGGAGGGTAGTGATACCACCCACAACACAAAAACGCCAAAAAAGCATGGAGCACAGCGACATGGAGGCGCTGGGCTTCCAGCTCCGCGACTACTACGAGGAGGTTGAATAACAATCATGAAAAAAGAAAATGTCACGATCTCATTCGAGAGCGAGCAGCTTGCCGCTCTCGAATTTTCACTTAAAAAGAAGAACACCAGCATACAGGCGCAGTTGGAGGAGCTGCTCAAATGCCTTTATGAATCCGAGGTGCCGGAGCCGGTGCGGGAGTATCTGGACAGCCGCGCGGCGCCCGCTGCCCGTCCCCGCCGTCCGGCAAGACCGGCGAAGCCGCAGCCGCGTGAGGAGATTCCCTCCGCGTTGGCGCAGCCCACTGACGAAAGGAATGGTGAGTGAGATGGCAGATCATGTAGACATCACGCTGTGGATCGACCGGCGATGGAAGGATGCCATTGAAAAGCATCTCAAGGATGAAACCTTGCGGGAGCATCTGGAAGATGTGCTGGACGAGTTGTGCAACCAACTCCCGGAGCGTGAGTACGAGCGCATCAGTGCCGAAATCTACGCGGAGGATGCCGCGCGGCGCGCGGAGGAAGAAGCAGCCCGCACCTACGCCGCCTACCATGTGGTAGAGAACGGGCAGGAGTGGTACTTCAAGACCTCGCCCGGTGAGGAACTGCTGGATGCCGCAGAAAAGCTGCGCGGCTATGTCACCGGCGAGAAAGGCACCGCACCGGATCTGTTCATTAAGCTGTTCGCGGACGGGCGACCCATCACGGCGGAGGAGTACGACGCTCTCACCGCCCTTCGCATGGAGAACACCGGCAAGGTGCGCGGCGTGTTCGACGTCAACTTTGACAAGCGGGAGTTCTCCGCCGTTCACATCATGGACGGCTGGCAGACCTGGGCGATGCGGGATGTATCCGTGGCGGCGTACCATGCCACCCGGTCACAATTCGCGTCGAGCGATGATCAGTGGCGCAAGCTGCTGGATCATCTGAGCGGTAAGGAAATCACCTCGGCGGGACATCTCTCCGCGCGGAATTTTTCTTTCGGTGATGAGATCATCGAGATGGACGACAAGCTCAATTTTTATGTGCAGACGGAGTTCGATGTGGATGCTGTCTTCGGCACCTTCGTCTGCACGGATAAAAACGATGACTGGCTCAACATCTACGCCAACTACGACATGGAGAAAAACCGCCCCTGCGACACGCTGGAGCTGTGCCTCTGCAAAGCGGACGGCACAGAGGAAAACTGGAGCTACCAGCTCAACGCGGCGGAGCGGGATGTTCTGCTGCGGAAGATGGAGGAATACTGTCAGAAGCAGACTGGTGCGAGTCTCCACGACTACGCACAGCAGCTCCGAGAGGAACCGGAACAGCGGCAGGGGCCGGTGATGAAACTGTAAGCACAAACACAGCAAGGCTGAAACGCTCGCGGCTGCGGAAACAACAGCGTCCAGGCTGCGCAGCCCAGCGGGGCCGCGACGCCGAAGAAAGCGGACACACGCCATAAGGCGTGCATCCACTTTCTCCGGCTGTTCTTTCGGTGGCAATTTCGCTGACAGCACAAAGCCACGCTGTGGCCGATGGAGAGAAGGCCACCTGTTTCGCCGTGTGAGCCGCTGTGTGCGCGGTTAGGAGCCGGGGTGGCGTGTGTACCCGACGCAGCCCCTTGAAACGAACGTTGCGGCGTTTGTGGGCGACGTGTGAAAGGGCCCGGTGAATCCTGCTCCGACAGTGGGAAACCGAGCCTTTGGGGATGGGTGCTTCCCTCCCGGCCATGCCCTGTTTCGGAGGGTTTCGCCCCTTATTTACCCGTTCGATAAAAGCACAAGATAAAGAGAGGTGCCCCTAACTGGGCCCCTCTCAGCCACAAAGCCCCGCAGTGCGGGGCTTTCAGAGGTTTGGACAAGGTGCACCTTTTGCGGGTTTTGATGGAAAACAGGTGCACCTTACCCGCAAAAACGCAGGCGTGACAAGAGGTTGCGCCTTTTCAGAAAGGAGTGCTGCAAAAATGCAGGAAAATGACGAAAAGCGGATCGAGCGCACAGTGGTATGGCTGGATGCCAAGTTGGTTCCCCGTATGGACGGCTGGCTGGCCGCGGATAATTGCAAAAATCGCAGTGAATTTATCAACAAGGCCCTGCGCTTTTACATGGGCTATCTCGGCACGGAGGACAACACCGCCTACCTCTCCCAAGCCATCCTCACCGCCATTCAGGGTACGCTGGACGACAACAACAATCGGCTCTGCCGCATTCTTTTCAAGTGCGCGGTGGAGCTGAATATGCTCTGCCACACCATCGCCGCCCACTTCCGCACCGATCCCATCCACACGCGGGAGCTGCGGGCCTACGCCGTGGATGAGGTGAAACGCACCAACGGTCAGGTGAGTTTTGAAAACGCGGTGCGGAGCCAGCGGCGCATAGAGCCGGAGGATGAATGGCCCGGATCGTACTGATCTCCCCCTACCTCAAGGGCGGACAGAACGCCGCGAAGCTGGCCCATCGTACCCGCTATGTCGCCACCCGTCCCGGCGTGGAGCTGCTGGCGGATGAGCGCAGTACACTCCCCGCTACAAAAAAGCAGCGGGATTTTATCACACGGCTGCTGAAGTCCTTTCCCTCCTGCTGGGAACTCATTGAGTACGAGGAATATCTGGATCACCCCACCCAGGGCAGCGCCTCCGCGTTCATCCAGCAGGTGCGGGAAGACTACATGGAGGCGCTGGATCAAAAGGAAAATTTCATCGACTACATCTCCCACCGCCCCGGCGTCCAGAAGGACGGTGAGCACGGGCTGTGGGACGCTCACGGCAAGGTACAAAATCTCGCGAGGGCGGTACGAGAGGTGGCGGAGCACACCGGGAATGTGTGGACGCCGGTGATCGCGCTGCGCCGTGAGGACGCCGAGCGGCTTGGGTATGACAACGCGGAAAGCTGGCGGGCGCTGGTGAACGCCTCCGTCTGTGACATCGCCGCGGCATATAAGATCCAGCCGGACAACCTGCGCTGGTATGCCGCCTTCCACCAGAAGCCGAATCAGGTGCATATCCACATGATCCTCTTCTCCGCGGACCCCAGGGAAGGCTACCTCACCAAAGAGGGTATCCGGCAGGTGAAGTCCGCCTTCGCCAGACGGATCTATCACGCGGATCGGATGCACATCTACCAGCAAAAGGACATCGCGCGGCAGGAGTTGCAGGCGCAGACCCGCAAGGCCATGGTGGAATGCATCGCGCAGCTGGAGCATGGCTCGGTGGATAACCCACGGATGAAGCAGCTCACCGAGGAGTTAGCAGAGCGTCTGCTGACGGTCAAGGGTCGAAAGGTCTACGGCTACCTGCCGCCAAGGGTCAAGGCCATCGTGGACGCCATCGTGGAGGAGCTGGCGAAGGACGAGCGGGTGTCCGCCGCCTATGAAACGTGGCAGACACTCTACGAGCAGGTGTGTCTGGACTACGATCAGCGGCCGCCCAAGCGCCTGCCGCTCTCCCGGCAAAAGGAGTTCCGGAGTGTCCGCAATATGGTCATTCAGGAAACACTGCAATGGATAGCGGAGCGGCAGCGGTGTGCGGATGCACAGAGAACTTCTGCCACATCGGTGGAATCCATTTCGCTCGAGAATTCCGCGGCGGTCATGAAAGTCAAGATGGGATCGATAGAGCCATCTATACCGACGCAGCCCCAAGCCCAAAAAGCACCAGCACCTTCCACGGAAGATACCGGCTCCGCTGACGCTGCTGCCTCCAAAGACGCCGTGCCACCCGTGGGCGAAATGACTCCGACGCACTCACAGCCATCCGGTCAAGCAGGGCAAACCGCACCGGCAGGAGCAGATTACCATGCCCCCACGGTGGGCGAAACCGTCGTGCGGATGCTGCATCACATGAGCAGAATTTTTGAGGACAACAGCAAGATCGACCAGATCCACCGCGGCTTGCAGATCGACCGCAAGCGCCGTCAGGAATTGCAGCGCAAGCGGCTGGCGATGGGACACAAGCCGGACGATCACGAGGAACAGACGTTCAGGTAGCGCAAAGCAGAATTTTGAAAGGACACATCATGAGCAAATATATTTATTTCACGCCGGAGGAAAAGGCGCGGGCGCAAAACACAGACCTCGTGTCTCTGCTGCGCACCCAGGGCGAACGCCCCGTGCGCTCCGGCCGGGAGTTCCGCACTCCCAACGATCCCAGCATCACCGTCCGGGGCAACAAGTGGTTCGACCACTCCAAGCGCGAGGGCGGCTATGCCGTCAGCTTTGTCCAGCGTTATTACCGCCTCCCTTATCAGGAGGCGGTTTTACTTTTGCTTGGCAGAAAAAACGGAAAATCGTATGAGCAGGCAAAGCCCGCAAAGGAGGCACCGAAGCCCTTCGCGCTGCCGGAGCCTTACGGAACCATGCGGCGTATGTATGCCTACCTCATGCGTCAGCGCCACATTGACCGGGAGGTCATCTCCTATTTCGTACACGAAAAGCTGCTCTACGAGGACAAGCATCACAACTGCGTTTTCGTGGGGCTGGATGGCAGCGGCGAAGCAAAGCACGCCCACATCCGCAGTACCAACAGCGAAGGCCGGGTGTTCCGCATGAACATTGAGAGCAGCGCCAGCGAGCACTGTTTTCATAAGGACGGCACGGACAAGTCCCTCTATGTGTTCGAGGCCCCCATCGATCTCCTGTCCCACATTACCCTCAATCCATACGGCTGGCAGGAGCACAGCTACGTCGCCTGCTGCGGGACATCCATCCAGCCGGTGCTGGAACGGCTGCGGCAGAACCCCAAGCTGGACACGGTGTACCTCTGCCTCGACAACGATGACGCGGGCAATGATGCCTCCGACCGCATGACGGATACGCTGGAGGACATGGGCTTGGAGGTGGAGCGGCTCTGTCCGGTACGCAAGGACTGGAATGACGATCTCCGTGCCAAATTCGAGAAAAAGGAGAGCCAGCCATGAACCGGGATACCTGGATCTTCCTCGCCCTCTGCGGCGCTCTGCTGGTGTTTTTGCTGGCGGCATCCTTCCTCTCCAAAAGCTACTCCCTTGACCGCATCAAGAGCAAGACGGTGGGCGACGGTCAGCACGGCACGGCGCGGTGGGCAACGCCCAAGGAGATCAGCAAGACCTATCACACCGTACCCTTCCGCCCCCGCCGCTGGCGCAAGGGGAAGGAGCTGCCCACGGAGCAGGGGCTCATCCTCGGCAGCGTGGGCGGCGGAAAACGTAAAAGCAAGGGAGGTTTCCTGCGGAAGACCTCCCGCAAGCTGCTGGAAAAGCTGCGCCGTCCTGTGGCGGGAAAGCGGAAACGGAAACCGAAGAAAAAGTCAAAGGTGCTTTCAAAAGTCAAAAAGATGATTGAGGAGCAGGGGGATATCCGGGCGCTGGTGGACAGCGACGACATCCACTGTCTGATGATCGGCGCCTCCGGCGTGGGCAAGACGGCGTTTTTCTTGTACCCCAATCTGGAATACGCCTGCGCCTGCGGCATGAGTTTTCTGGCGTTGGATACCAAGGGGGATCTGGCGAGGAACTACGGCGCCATCGCCTCCCGGTACTACGGCTACCGGGTATCCGTCATCGACCTGCGTAACCCAACCCGCTCGGACGGGTTCAACTTCCTGACGCTGATGAATCACTACATGGATATTGCGAGAGCAGATCCGTCCAACTTGGCGGCGCGGGCCAAGGCGGAGAAGTACGCCAAGATCCTCACCAAAACGATCATCAGCCCGGACGGTGATGCCTCCCAATATGGTGATAACGCCTACTTCTATGACAGCGCCGAGGGATTGCTGGCGGCCGTTGTGCTGCTGCTGGCGGAATTCGTGCCGCCAAAGGACGGAGAGCCGGAAAAGCGGCATATCGTGTCGGCCTTCAAGCTGGTGCAGGATCTGCTGGCAATGCCGAGCTCACGGGGCAGGAACGGCTTTCAACTGCTGGTGGACATTCTGCCGCCGGAGCATAAGGCGCGGTGGCTGGCGGGCGCGGCGCTGACGGCGGCGGATCAGGCGATGGCCTCGGTCATGTCCACCGTCCTCTCCCGCCTGAATGCCTTTCTGGATACAGAGTTGGAGCAGGTCATCTGCTACGACAGCCCCATCAACGCGGAGATGTTCGCCTCGGAGAAGTGCGCCATTTTTCTCATTCTGCCGGAGGAAGACCCCGCCAAGAATTTCATCGCGGGCCTTATGATCCAGAACCTCTCCCGTGAGCTGTTCTCTGTGGCGGACGAGCATGACGGCAGGCTCAAGAACCGCGTGGTGCTGTTCTGCGATGAGCTGGGCACCATGCCGCCCTTCGACATCCTGCCCCTGTTCAGTGCGGGCCGCTCCCGCGGGCTGACGCTGGTGCCCATCATCCAGAGCCTTGCCCAACTGGAGAAGAACTATGGTAAAGAAGGTGCGGAAATTATATGTGACAACTGCCAGGACACCATCTTCGGCGGCTTTTCGCCCCAGAGCAAAACCGCCGAAGCACTCTCCGCCGCCCTTGGCAGCCGCACGGTGCTCTCCGGCTCCGTCAGCCAGGGCAAGGAGAGCAGCCAGTCCTTGCAGATGATGGAGCGCCCGCTCATGACGCCAGACGAATTGAAGTCCGTCCCCAAGGGAGAGTTTGTGGTGATGAAAACGGGAACACATCCCATGCGGACGAGACTGCGCCTGTTTTTGGATTGGGGCATCACCTTCGATCCAGACGGCTATCGGATGCCGGAACGGGCGGCTCGAAAGATAGCTTATGTGAACCGCGACGAGCTGGCCCACAATATTCAGAACCGCCGCGAAAACAGCCCTTACAACACGGAGGATGCCAAATGAGCAAATTCAATTTTATTTACGCCGAAGATCTGAGCCATCGGGAAAAGACGGTCTACATCTACCTCCGGGATCGCGCGGATGCCTCCGGCGTCTGCTGGCCGGGGATCAAGACCATCGCCGGTGAGTTGGGCCTCTCACCCCGCACCGTCCAGCGGGCCTTGGCAGATCTGGAACACAGGCAGCTCATTGAGAAGCGGCAGCGCCACCGCGCCAACGGCAGCCTTACCAGCAATCTGTACCGCCTGACAGCGGCAAAAAAGTCACAGTCTCCCGCCAAGGGGGGACTGTGACCTTTTCTCTCCTAAAAATCTGTCCATAGGGTGGCGTCATCATGGCGCATCCAGAAGAACCTACTCTACCGGAGGATATACCAGTACAGAGAAAGAACAAGAATATAAACAATGTTCTTCATGATATAGGTCCATTTGTTGTTGGCATGGTCTTTTCTGAAAATCCACTATAGTTATTCCTGCGGCCACTGAGGTCCTATCTCTGTGGCCGCTGGAGAGGGCTCTATACACTATAGCTATTAGAGCCTGAAACATCTGCACACTCTCTATTCAGCTGGTCTTAGAACTCTATATATTAAGGTAATAGAAATACTATGCATTGCTATTACAAAGAACAAAATATAGAGTGGTAGATTAGATTCATTCATTGCATCGACATTTGAGGAAACATCTTCTAAAAGAGTATTAAAAATAAGATAAAGGCAATAAAAACCATAGCAAATACCAGTATCGGCATAAAAAAATGTTGCGCTTTTCTTCCCCTATCTGACAAAGGAATGTGTCGATAAGCTGCTCGATGCGCCGATTTTCTGCTTCACTTTCAACATACTCCTTGCCAGAAACACAGTCACCAAGTTCTTCAAATGAACAAATCGCCTCTGGCTTTCGCTTTTCTGCGGAGAGGTATTCATACTTTTTCAGGGCAAGATTTCTGGTAATTCTACTTGCGAATACGGAAAACGGTGACGGCCTTTCTTTGGGAATGGCATTCCATAAGCCTAAATATGTATCGTTCACACATTCCTCGCTGTCCTCATGGTTTAGTAGGATATTACTGGCAATGCGAAAAAAGAGCTTTCCGTATTTTGAGGAGGTTTCTGTAATGGCATCCTCGTTCCTCTCCCAATATAGCCCAATGATTTTTTCATCTTCCATAGGCGACCTCCATTGTGGTACCGCGGTCTAAAAGCGCTTTCACTACCGTCTATATCCTGGGCGATATGGCCATGCGGGGTAAGAACAGTGCACTACTCGCGCTGGTTGCCCAGTTGAAGGGCAAGAAGATTTTGTTTCGCGGTAACCACGATGACCTGTCCGACTATCGCTATCAGCGGCTCTTTGAGGAAATCACTGACTACCGGGAGATTGCCGATTCCTTTGATGGAAAGACATACAAGCTCTGCTTGATGCACTATCCCATCCTGATGTGGAACGGCCAGCATCGCGGATCGATTCTTCTCTACGCCCATACTCATAATACTGTGGAAGAGGCATTCTTCCAGAAATGCGTCAAAGAGCTCAACGAGAACAAGAAACTGAATGTTCAACAAGGAAAGCCCATTCGCGCCATCAATGTCGGCTGCATGATGCCTTACATGGGCTACGAGCCGAGAACGCTGAAAGAAATCCTATCCGCGCATGAATAAGAAAGGAGTGCTGCCTGTGCTGCCAAAAGCACTGTTTTTGAGCACGATTGAGAAGATACGCCAGCAGGAGGCTCGTATTGATGAGTTCGATAAGGCCCTCAGTAAAATGTGCGATGGTTTTCCTGCCTTCGACAAGGACAATCTCTACCTGCTCGCACTGCGCGATTTGCTGAAGTACACTATGCAAGACCAGTATGACAATATCGGCTGGTGGTTATACGAAGCGCCGGATGCCGGTTACACCGTATCCTGGGAAGAAGCCGGCAAGGAAGTCTCTGTTGATTTGACTGAGGCCGGCGCCCTCGAAGTAAAGAAGTCGGGATGCGAGTTTTTAATTTATAAACAAAATGACGATAATTTAAATCGAAACCAAAGAAAAATCGAATATAACAAAACGAATACTCAAAAATAGCAGGAAAGTGTGAACAAAGATCGCTGATTTTGTAAACGTTGGCACTCGTATATTGACATTGCTAAAAACGGGGTTATAATGAACACGATCTTAGGGAGAGGGATAAAGAGATCCCCCCCAAGAAATCAAATCAAATTATAAATACTCAAGCTCCGGACCGGGAGCTTCTCCCGGAACCGAGAGCGGGAATTGAATGGAGGAACAATTTATGTTACCCAGTATTTTTAGTGAGAACCTGTTTGATGATTTCTTTAATAGCGCAATGTTCCCGAAGGCCGAACATGAGCTGTACGGCAAGCATGCGAAGAACCTGATGAACACCGATGTGCGGGAGGTCGAGAACGGTTACGAGATCGACATGAACCTGCCCGGTTTTAAGAAGGACGAGGTAGAGATCCAGCTGCAGGACGGCTGCCTGACCGTCAGCGCCGCCAAGGGACTGGACAAGGACGAGGAGGATAAGAAGGGCCGTTATATCCGCCAGGAGCGTTACGCCGGTTCCCTCAGCCGCAGCTTCTATGTGGGCGAGGATGTGGAGCCTCAGGATGTGAAGGCCAAGTATGAGAACGGCGTTCTGAAGCTGTTCGTCCCCAAGGCCGAGGTCAAGCAGGTGCCTGCTCAGACCGCTATCGCCATTGAGTGACCAAATGGCCGGGGCCCGCAAGGACGGGTCCCGGCCGGTTTCTTTTAACGGCGGTCCTGCGTCGTATTTCCGTCCGGGTTCCGGGCGGGGATACGAAACAAGATCGAATGGATCGACGGGAGGAAAGTTGGATCCCCCTCTTTTTCCTTAGGAGGCATGATGTATGAATAAAACCGTTTCCCGCGTGCTGTGGATCGTGGCAGGTGTGCTGCTGATCGTGGCGGGTGGTGCGTGTATGCTCCATCCCGGCGCTACCCTGAGCGGGCTGTCCTTCCTGTTAGGAATGGCCATGTTATTTTCCGGTGTGGTAGATATTATGATTTTTGCCACGGCGGGCAGCAGTATTTACGGTTCCGGATGGTTTTTGGTGGATGGCATCCTTACGGTGCTGCTGTCCATCTTCCTGCTGTGCAACCAGATGTTCACCATGATGACTCTGCCCTATATTCTGGGTATGTGGCTGTTGTTCTCCGGCATCACGAAATTTGTAAACTCCTTTGATCTGCGCCGGTTTGGAGTGCGGGGATGGGGCTGGGTGACAGCCTTCGGCCTGCTGATGGCGGCGGCTGGATTCCTCTCCTTTATGGACCCCTTGGCTGCGGCGGTGACGCTGTCCGTTCTGGCGGGGCTGTTCCTGATGATCCAGGGCGTGGTTTCCATCGCGTTCGGGTGTCTGTCCGGACGGTTCTGGATGTAAAGCTTAACAACAAAAATCCACGGTCGCACAGGCTGACTATTTTGTTGAAGAGGTTGCGCATAGAGATGCCTTGAAGGCAGTGCACGGCAGTCATGACTCATGGGAGGAAACACAATGAGTACGCAATATGAATTTATGAAACGACAGGTCGTTGAAGAAGTGGCTGCTCTTCAGGAAAAGCTAATCGCAATCCAGGCGGATTGCATCAACCGGATCAAAGAAATCCCCGTCACTTCTGACCTGGAGGACACCATGGATGAACTGCTTAATAAAATCTCAAATCAGTTCCTCTTTCAGATTGAGGAACCGGAAAGTGCGTCCGTCGTGATCGGCACAGCAAGAGCCGGTCATTTTTCCTGGAGAGTCGAGAACGGGTTTCGAGACATTTTCTCCGTAGAGCAGTGGCTCCGCGACAATCCCGAGTTCAGCATCTATGATGAATACGGTACAGCTATTACATGGGAGCAATTCAAAGAGGCTGTAGCCTGGTGTAATGGGTGAAAACTGCACTTGAAACGGTTTGTGCATTCTGACATATTGGGACCGCATTTTTTTGTACAAGGAGTCGATGACCATGGAGTACAGGGGCCTTTATGTTTCTGCAACACCAGATTGTGAGCCTAATGAAGGCGGATACTATTGTCAGGTATATGCCGACGAGGATTATGGCGACCAGATCGACGACTTTTGTATCCATCCAGATGAGCTTGAAGAGAATGATGATATTAAGCACTGGGGCAAGGTCAATATCGACGGCAGCTACCGATACTATGTTGAGAATGGTGTCATCTCTCCAGAAAACAGCGATATTTAACCACAAGTTGAATGACAAACCGAAAGAGTTGTGGTATAGTACAGTCAGAAACCAAGAACAAATCTCTACAGAAAGGACGCAGAACTATGAAGACTATTTCTTCCGCTATCTTCTATATGAGCGAATGGCAGGCTATCTTCCAGTGCGAGGAATATAGCTTTTGCGAAGCACGCCCATATCAAGATAAGCAGAAGAATATGATCGGATTGAGTACCTGTTGACCTGAAAGAATCGGTCTATCAGGATCTCCTTCTCTGAATTATTGAAGCCGCTTGTCTTGAGTGCAGACAAGCGGCTTTTTCATGCCCATGAGGCCAAATAATTCAGATAGGAGGTGTATTTGAGAATGAACATTCCAACGATCAACCTTGCTCGCACAGGCACCAATATTGTGATGCTTCGCAAAGCAGCGGGGCTGACGGTGCATGACCTACAAATGGCATTCGGCTTCAATTCCCCGCAGGCCATTTACAAGTGGCAAAACGGCACTGCGCTGCCGACTGTAGATAATCTTATCGCCCTTGCTGCACTGCTGCATGTGCGTATTGATGATATCCTCATTACCGATCACTCGGTTGCTTAATATGCAGGGAGAACTTCTCCCTGCCATACGGTCCGCTCGTCTAAATGGTTAGGACACAGCCCTTTCACGGCTGCAATGACCGGTTCGAGTCCGGCGCGGATCTCCATAATACTGGGATATTGCTAAGCGGCTAAGGCACCGGCCTTTGATGCCGGCCACTGTTGGTTTGAATCCAACTATCCCAGCCATGATACGGTACTCAAGAGGTTGAAGAGGACAGCCTGCAAAGCTGTTAATCGTCGGTTCGAATCCGACCCGTATCTCCATCTGGTGCCTTCGTCTAATTGGTTAGGACGCAAGCCTCTCAAGCTTGTAATGCTGGGTTCAAATCCCGCAGGCATCACCATCATCATACAGGGGTATAGTTTAACCGGAAGAACAGCGGTCCCCAAAACCGCCCGTGGGTGTTCGAGTCGCCCTATCCCTGCCAATATACTGGGGTGTCGCCAAATGGTCAAGGCACCGGTCTCTGACACCGGCATTTGTTGGTTCAAGTCCAGCCACCCCAGCCATATTTGGAGAGTGAACCCGGAAGGCCCGGGGACCGCCCGCTAAGCGGATCGTATCAGAAGTGATATCAGATTCGAGTTCTGCGCTCTCCGCCATATGGGGCAGTGCGCGTAGTTGGCGATCGCAGCGGTCTGTAAAACCGTGACATCTGAAACATCGTTGGTTCAATTCCAACCTGACCCACCAAAATAGAGGGGTACCCGCTTAGGGGTGTCCAGTTAAGAAAACATTCTAAGGCGAGAGAGAAACGGTATAGCTTCGGCTATGCCGTTTCTTTCATTTTTGCCTGCTATCAAATACTTTGGACATTTCCAAAATCCCGATACCTTTGTAGTAGATATCTACCTCTTGCCTGCGGTTGATTTTGCTATGGGGATCGGTCGCCGCGTGAATGACGATCTTCTCAACGAACTCATGCAGGATACGGGGTGTCAGCTCCGGGATATCGGTGTACTGGCGGACAACGGACAGAAACCTATCAACATTGGCACTTTTGCTTTCTGCTTCTTCGATTTCCTCACGGAGCATTGCAGCCTGTGCCTGCAAGCCAGCCTGTTCCGCTTCATAGTCGGTGGACAGCTTGTGAAAACGCTCGTCTGTCAGCTTTCCGCTGATGTTGTCCTCATACAGCCGCTTGAAGATCATATCCAGTTCCGTGATACGCTTCTTACTTTCAGACAGTAGCCTGCGCTTTTGGGCAAGACCTTTATTGCGCTCCTTTACATCCATATCCATGACCATTTGAGCGAAGCGGTTTTCATGGCTTCTTGCGAAGGACACGATCTCCCGCAGATTTTGAAGGATCAGTTCCTCCAGGATAACCGTTCGGATGGAGTGTGGTGTGTTGCATACCTGCTTTCCCTTACGGTAACCAGAGCAGATATAATATTCTTGATCCTTTCGGAAACCGGTCGCTCTGCACTGGTACAGGATCGAGCCACAATCGGCACAGTACATCATGCCGGAGAACATCCCCATTTCGCCCATCTTTGTCGGACGGCGCCGTGACTGCCGCGCCTGCTTTACAGCCTCGGCAATGGCTTCTGTCCAGATAGGTTCATGGGTGTTCTCAAAGATGACCCATTCACTTTCGGGATTTTTAATTTTCTTTTTGCTCTTGTAGGACTTCTTTGTGGTCTTGAAGTTCACCGTATGCCCCAGGTACTCACGCCAGCGATCCATAATTCCCGCTATCGTGGTATTGTCCCAGCCATAGGGATCACCCTGCTTTTTTACATTACAAGGGATGCCTTTGCTTTCGTAGTAAGCGGCAGGAGTGAGGATTTTCCGCTCCCGCAGCTTTCGTGCTATCTGGGACGGTCCAAACCCATCCATAACATACAGCCCGATTTCATAGACCACATCGGCAGCCTCACGGTCAGGTATCCAATGTTTGCTGTCCTCCGGGTCCTTCATATACCCGTAGGGGGCACTGGTCGTCAAATGTTCCCCAGCGTTTCCCTTGACCTTCATAACGGCACGGATTTTCTTGCTGGTGTCTTTTGCATACCACTCATTGATGATATTGCGGAAGGGAGTAAACTCATTATCGCCCTGGGTGCTGTCCACCCCATCGTTTACGGCGATAAAGTGAACATCATGTTCGGGGAACATGATCTCGGTATACATACCCACCTGCAGATAATCACGGCCAAAACGGGACATATCTTTGATGATGACCCGTTTGACGATCCCTGCCTCCACATCGGCGATCATCTCCTGGAAACCAGGTCGATTGAAGGTTGTTCCTGAAATGCCGTCGTCAATGTAAAAGCGGAAGTTGGTGTACCCGTGTTCAAGAGCGTACTTCTGTAAAATTTTCTTTTGAGACGAGATTTGTCAAGGGTATTCTCTTCTCGAAAATACAATTTCAAAATCATTATATGAATGAGTCAGTCCTCTTCCGGGTCTGACTCTTTTTTCTTAAAGACTTATACAGTCTTAGTTTCGATTGCAGGACCCTTTTCCCCACTTAATACTTTAAGCGGTATTATGGCCTTGCAAGAAAGAAATGAGGTGAACAATTATGAGCATTACAAATGCGGCGAGAAGATTTGAACAGAGATTTGACGCAAAAGCGGAGCGCTTTATTTGGCATCATCCGCTACTTGGCTTCATCTCCATCTTTGTTGGAATGCCCTTACTGGTTTTGGCGTGTGTCTGTATCAGTACGATCGTTATCGCCTTTCCTATGGCATGGCTTTTGGGTTGGTTGTAATCTTTATTTCATCTTTAAACGCACAAAAGATGACTAATGCCATTTTTAGAGGAAAGGTTTTATGATATTGGGGACAGCAAAAAAGGAGGATGAATCTTATGCAAATGCTAATTGCACTCATAGGTGTATGTGCGGCAGCAATGCTGCTGTGGTATGTCTATATTTTAATGAAGGGAGATGATCAGGCATGAGCACCATGATTCAGTATGTTTTATACCTTGCCATTCTGGTCGTTTTGGCAATTCCGCTGGGCGCATACATAAAAAACGTCATGAGCGGCGAGAAAACTTTTTTGTCCAAAGTTCTGACACCGTGCGAAAACCTGATTTACAAGGTTATGCGTGTAGACAGAGAAGAACAGATGACATGGAAAAAATATGCGGTAAGTGTAATGACTTTTTCCGGTATCGGGCTTGTTTTTCTGTTCCTGCTTCAACTTCTGCAGGGAGTTCTTCCCGGAAACCCGCAGAATCTTTCCGGTGTGAAATGGGATTTGGCATTTAACACTTCTGCAAGTTTCATTACCAATACAAACTGGCAGGCATATTCCGGTGAATCCACATTGAGTTATCTCACTCAGGCTTTAGGTCTGACTGTTCAGAACTTTGTTTCCGCAGCTACAGGTATCACCGTTCTATTTGCATTGATCCGTGGCTTTATCAAGGTGAAATCCTCCGGGTTGGGAAGCTTTTGGGTGGACTTGACCCGCATTGTGGTTCACATCCTGCTCCCGCTGAATCTGGTCATTTCTCTGTTGCTGGTAGGCGGCGGCGTGATTCAGAACCTGAAAAGTGCAGAAACAGTATCCCTTGTAGAACCGATTGCCGTCAGTGCAGAAGGCGAAATCCTTGAGGATGCGGTAATTGACTTAGACACCGAAACCGTCACTGTAGATGGCGAAATCGTTTCGGATGCACAGATCGTCACCGAGCAGTTCGTACCGATGGGTCCTGCGGCCAGCCAGGTCGCAATCAAACAGACCGGCACCAACGGCGGCGGTTATATGGGCGTCAACTCCGCACATCCTTTGGAAAATCCCAATGCCTTTACCAATCTGATCGAAATGATTTCCATTCTGCTGATTCCGGCGGCACTGTGTTTCACATTCGGTTCTGCGGTAAAGAACAAGAAGCAGGGTGTTGCGATCTTTATGGCAATGTTTATCTGCCTGGTTGTTGCCTTGAGCTGTATCGCCGTCACTGAACAGGTTGGCACCCCCCAGCTTGCACAAAACGGCGCAGTCAATATGTCAATGGCAGAACAGGCGGGCGGCAATATGGAGGGCAAGGAGACTCGCTTCGGCATTGCAGCGTCCTCTACCTGGGCAGCCTTCACCACCGCAGCTTCTAACGGCTCTGTAAATTCCATGCATGACAGCTACACGCCGCTTGCCGGTATGGTGACTATGCTGCTGATGCAGCTCGGCGAGGTTATTTTCGGCGGCGTGGGCTGCGGTCTTTACGGTATGCTTGCTTTTGCCATTCTGGCGGTGTTTATTGCCGGTCTGATGGTAGGCCGCACTCCGGAATTCCTTGGCAAGAAAATTGAGCCTTATGAGATGAAATGGTCGGTACTGGTTTGCCTTGCAACACCCATTGCAATTCTGGTCGGCAGCGGCCTTGCCGCCGTAGTACCCTCTGTCATGGATAGCCTGCATAACGGCGGTGCCCACGGTTTCTCTGAAATGCTGTATGCCTACTCATCCTGTGGCGGCAATAACGGCTCTGCCTTTGCCGGTTTCAATGGGAATACCGTATTTCTGAATGTAAGCCTGGGACTGGTGATGCTCTTTGCCCGGTTCCTGCCCATCATCGGCACACTTGCCATCGCAGGCAGCCTGGCCGGGAAAAAGAAAATTGCCACGACTGCGGGCACCTTGTCTACCACAAACGGAATGTTTGTTTTCCTGCTGATCGTTGTGGTATTGCTGATCGGTGCGCTGAGCTTCTTCCCGGCGCTTGCCCTTGGTCCGCTTGCTGAGTTCTTTGGCAGCGTTGCGTAAAGGAGGTTTACAGATATGCGTACCAAACAGAAAAGTGCTTTTGCCGACCGGAAAATGCTCGGCAGGGCAATTCAAGATTCTTTTGCAAAATTAAGTCCGAAAACACAGGCAAAAAACCCGGTCATGTTTCTGGTTTTTGTGTCTGCGATCTTGACCAGTATCCTTTGGGTGGCATCCCTGTTCGGGTTAAAAGACGCTCCAAGCGGATATACACTGGCGATTGCCATTATCCTTTGGTTTACCGTGCTGTTTGCCAACTTTGCCGAGGCCATTGCAGAAGGTCGTGGTAAAGCACAGGCAGATTCTCTCCGGGCATCCCGAAAGGATGTGGACGCACATAAAATTCCCTCCGTATCGCAGAAGGACAGCGTGACGGCGGTTCCGTCTGCCCTGCTGAAAAAAGGGGAACTGGTGATCGTCAAAGCAGGAGAGCAGATTCCGGCAGACGGCGAAGTCATAGAAGGTGCGGCATCTGTGGATGAAAGCGCCATCACCGGCGAATCCGCTCCTGTAATTCGTGAGGCAGGCGGCGACCGCAGCGCTGTAACCGGCGGCACCACGGTACTGTCGGATTGGATCGTTGTCAGCGTGACCAACGAAGCCGGAGAAAGCTTTCTGGACAAGATGATTGCGATGGTAGAAGGTGCTGCCCGGAAAAAGACGCCCAACGAAATTGCCTTGCAGATTTTTCTGGTAGCCTTGTCCATTATCTTTATCTTGGTGACAGTCTCTCTCTACACGTATTCCATTTTTTCTGCAAAGCTGGCGGGAATTGAGAATCCCACCTCTGTAACAACTCTGGTAGCGCTGTTGGTGTGCCTTGCGCCTACTACCATTGGTGCCTTGCTTTCCGCCATCGGTATTGCCGGTATGTCCCGACTGAACCAGGCAAATGTTCTGGCCATGAGTGGTCGTGCCATTGAAGCCGCCGGTGATGTAGACATTCTGATGCTTGACAAAACCGGAACCATCACCCTGGGCAATCGACAGGCATCGGAGTTCATTCCGGTAGATGGTGTTGCTATTCAGGAACTGGCGGACGCCGCTCAGCTTTCTTCTCTGGCCGATGAAACCCCCGAGGGCAGAAGCGTTGTTGTGCTGGCAAAGGAGCAGTTTGGAATTCGTGGCAGAAGCCTTCAGGACAAGAATATGCACTTTGTCCCATTTACTGCCGTGACTCGTATGAGCGGCGTCGACTTTGACGGCAACGAAATCCGAAAAGGCGCAGCAGATGCCATGCAGAGTTATGTGACCCATGCAGGCGGAATATATTCTCCGGACTGTGATCGAGTTGTCAAGTCTATTGCGTCCAAGGGCGGCACACCTCTGGTTGTGGCTAAGAACCACAAGATTCTCGGCGTTATCTATTTGAAGGATATTATCAAGCAGGGTGTGAAGGAGAAATTCGCAGATCTGCGGAAAATGGGCATCAAGACCATTATGATCACCGGCGACAATCCGATTACTGCTGCGGCCATTGCTGCCGAGGCCGGTGTGGATGACTTCCTTGCGGAAGCAACGCCGGAAGGAAAGCTGGCAATGATTCGTGATTATCAGGCCAAGGGTCATTTGGTCGCCATGACAGGCGACGGCACCAACGACGCTCCGGCTTTGGCACAAGCAGATGTTGCAGTTGCCATGAACAGCGGCACACAAGCGGCCAAAGAAGCAGGCAACATGGTGGATCTGGACTCTTCCCCCACAAAACTGATCGACATTGTGCGCATCGGCAAACAGCTTTTGATGACACGAGGCAGCCTGACGACCTTCTCCATTGCCAACGATGTGGCAAAATACTTTGCCATTATTCCGGCGCTGTTTATGGGACTTTATCCGGGACTGTCTGCCCTGAATATTATGGGGCTGCATTCCCCGCAAAGTGCTGTCCTCTCTGCGATTATTTATAATGCACTCATCATTATTGCGCTCATTCCGTTGGCGCTGAAAGGTGTGAAATATCGTGAAGTTGCTGCCGGAAAGCTGCTGTCACGGAACCTGCTTGTTTATGGTTTGGGCGGTCTGGCGGCTCCCTTTATCTTTGTGAAACTGATTGATGTTCTGCTGGTGTTCACCGGCCTGGTATAAGAAGGGGATCTATCATGAAAACAATAAAAAGTGTATTACCAAAGGCAGGTATGATCTTTTTGATCTTTACGCTGCTGTGCGGCGTGATCTATACGGGTGTTGTCACAGGAATTGCTCAGCTTATTTTCTCGGATAATGCCAATGGAAGTATCATTGAAGTAGATGGGAAAAAATACGGCTGTGAGTTGCTGGGGCAGCAATATACGGATGAGTCCCATATGTGGGGGCGCATTATGAATATCGATGTTTCTACCTATACAGATGAAAACGGAAAGGCGCTGATGTATGCCGCCCCCTCCAACCTCTCTCCGGCAAGTGAGGAATATGCACAGCTCGTGGCAGAGCGGGTGGAAAAGCTCCGGGCTGCCGACCCGGATATGGATGAAACAGCTGTTCCGGTGGACCTTGTCACCTGTTCCGGCAGTGGGCTTGATCCCCATATTTCCCCGGCAGCAGCGGAATATCAGGTAGCACGCATTGCAAAGGCAAATGATATGACCGAAGATGAAGTGCGTGAGATCATCCAAAACTGCACCGACGGACGATTCCTTGGCATCTTTGGTGAAGAGACCGTCAATGTGCTGAAAGTCAATCTGATGCTGGACGGTATTCTGGAAGGGTGAAATGAACATAGCCAAAATCATGATTCCCAAAATCTCCACTGTATTTCTTCATGAAAAGGATACGATTCGTCAGGGATTGGAACGGTTTATGGTACATGGCTATACCGCTGTCCCGGTACTGAATGATCAGGAACAGTATATTGGAAGCGTGACGGAGGGAGATTTCCTCCGCCACCTTCTTGCTTGCCAAACAACAGACTTGAAAGTACAGGAGGGATACCGACTTGGCAGCATTGTTCGCAGAGATTTTTGCCCTGCGTTACAAATAGATGCAGATTCCGAGCAGGTTGTAACTTCAATGCTGAATCAGAATTTTGTCCCCATCGTTGATGGCCGGAACACTCTATGCGGGATTCTGACAAGGAAACGGCTGATTGAATTTCTGGCACAAGCTCGTGATAAAAAAGAATAAGGCAATACCGCATAATTCTAAGTGCCGCAGCCGCCGGAGCGGTGCTTAAGCCGTCAGGCGGGAATTGTGCGGTGTCGCCATAAGTCCTGCATCTTTAGACGGCCTTAATACAGATACGCATTCTCTTTTACCTTCTTTACTTCCTTTGATTTATAATTAAGGGCACATAAAGGGGTATAAAGGAGGATTGCAGTTATGGGAGTAGTGTTGTTAAAAAGGAAGTTGACTTCGTTTCAAATTATCATCCTCGGTTTTTCCGGGGTGATCCTTTTCGGCACTTTCCTTTTGATGTTACCGTTTTCCAGCCGCAGCGGACTGGCGACACCTTTCTCGGAGGCATTGTTTACTTCTACTTCAGCAGTCTGTGTAACCGGACTCGTTCTACATGATACGGCAACCTACTGGTCGGCCTTCGGCCAGTTTGTCATTTTACTGCTGATTCAGATTGGAGGCATGGGGGTTATTACCGTAGCCGCATCCTTTGCCATGATTTCCGGGCGGAAGATTTCTTTGATGCAGCGCAGTACCATGCAGGAGGCGATTTCAGCGCCCAAGGTAGGGGGAATCGTTCGCCTGACCGGCTTTATCGTCAGGGTGACACTGGTGACGGAACTGCTGTGTGCAGCCGTGATGGCACCGGTGTTTTGCCGTGATTTCGGGAAAATCGGCCTTTGGATGGCACTGTTTCATTCCGTGTCTGCTTTTTGCAACGCAGGCTTTGATCTGTTGGGTGTGCGCACTCCCTTTTCCTCCCTGACCAGCTATGCAGCGAATCCAGTCATAAACTTTACGATTATGTTCTTGATTGTGTTTGGCGGCATTGGCTTTCTGACTTGGGATGATATTCGGACAAATCGATTGCATTTGCACAAATATCGGATGCAGAGCAAGGTGATTCTTTGTACCACAGCGGTTTTATTGATCGTTCCGGCCATGTACTTTTATTTTTTTGAGTTTGCTGATCTCACCCGAAAGGAACGGCTTTTATCTTCTCTTTTTCAAGCCGTGACACCACGAACGGCGGGTTTTAATACGGTGGATTTAACGGATTTGAGTGAGGCGGGACAATTTATCACCCTTGTGCTGATGCTGATCGGCGGTAGTCCCGGGTCTACCGCAGGCGGTTTGAAAACAACAACCATTGCTGTTTTGCTTACTACTGCAATTTCCACCTTTCGGCGCAGAGAAAATGCAAACCTCTTTGGACGTCGCATTGATGATGATGTCGTAAAAAATGCAGCGACAATTTCGCTTATGTATATCACGCTATGTTGTACCGGTGGCCTTATCATCAGCGTTTCCGAAGGACTTCCCATGATTACCTGCCTTTTTGAAACTGCCTCGGCTGTTGGCACAGTCGGCCTGTCACTGGGAATTACGCCGGAACTGAATCTGCTCTCACGGAGTGTTTTGATCCTGCTGATGTTTTTTGGACGAGTCGGTGGCCTTACATTAATTTTTGCGGCCTTGTCCAGTGCACAAAAGAAAGTTTCAAAACTACCAATGGAAAAAATAACAGTAGGATAAG
>ERZ857693.765-NODE-765-length-47161-cov-5.709464_pt1 | contig 47161 bp, 46 predicted proteins | sample MGYA00519765_ERZ857693 | MGnify/ENA primary metagenome ERZ857693 (study PRJEB31778, sample SAMEA3449354) | human gut metagenome | biome: human gut; feature: human-associated habitat; material: faeces | place: United Kingdom | collected 2010/2012 ... | reverse complement strand
GACTGATAGCTTTTTTCTTACTCTTCTTAACCTTTACACAAAGTTTTCCGAAAGTCGAGCCTGCTAAATCCTTATCATTCTTGCAGTTAAGTATTTCGCTGTCAACCTTACCTGCATCAATTCCTGTATTTGTGCTTACGGTAGTTGTAGCTTCGTTCTTTGTTGTAGGTGCTACCGTTGTTGGTACCTCTGTTGTAGGCGCTACTGTCGTTGGTGCCTCTGTTGTAGGTGCTTCCGTTGTTGGTGCCACCGTTGTTGGGGCTACTGTAGTAGGAGCAACCGTTGTTGGGGCTACTGTAGTAGGTGCTACTGTTGTAGGTGCTACTGTAGTAGGTGCTACTGTTGTAGGTGCTACCGTTGTTGGTGCTGCTACCGTCGTTGTATCATCCTCCACAACTGTTGTGTTTTCTTCCATTTTCGTTGTCTGCTCTTCTGCTTTTGGATATACGATATTTCCATCTTCATCTTTTACAACTACATTAGAAAAATCAAGAACAACTGAAGTTCCGACTAATCCGGCTCCTACCACAAATTCAATTGTTCCATCTCCATCTGCCATAAGTTCTGTGGAAAGAGTTGTTGTGCCAATCACTAATTTTCTTGGCTCACTTTCATTCCGATCGTTTGTAATTTTATAAGAACCGTCTTCTGATGGTGAATACATATCGATTGATATTGTATATATTTTACCCGGCACCAATCCGGTTACTGTTTTCTTGAGCTGCAATCCCCAGGCACTTCCAAAGTTACTTGTCAGCTGTTGCATCTGAACATGATCCGGATCCTCAGGGTCTGCCCCCAGCTGTACCGTAGACCCATTCCACGGACCGCAATAATATGTATATCCACCAATTTTAAACCAAAGATCTGCATCTGCCTGTCCCGGTGTAAGAGGAAGATTTTCCGGTGTTGTCGATTTCTTTGTTGTTTCTATATTTGGTGTTGTGGTTGCTTCAGGAGATGTCTCGATTCCTTCCTGTGTTGTTGTTTCATTTGGCGTTGTTACTTCCTGTGTTGTCGGAACATCTGATTCTGTTCCATCACTACTTACCTTTCCTGCATAGGAATAAACATCAGTATTTTGTGTATTTAAATGCAGTACCGGACGTACTGTCATAAATGTATCATTTACTGATGAACCATTCGGATAAACAAAACCGGACTGAAATACATATGCCGCATATTTTCCCTTATAAGTGTTGACATCACGATATTTATCATCTCCCATTGTTCTAAGCCACCACCCCGGCATCAGCCACGGATATGTTTCCCAATCCAATTTGGCATTTGCATATGGAGTAACAACAAGCGCTCTTGTAGGGTCTACATTATACTATCCTGAAAAGCCATATTCCGTATTTAACGCTTCCTTATATGCCAAACAATAAACCTGATCGTATGTATCATTGACCTTCGGTGAATCAAAAAACGGATCCTGAGCGTTTGATACTAATGTTGTATTAATTGCCTGCTGTTCTTCTGCTGTGAAAGCTGTATCCATAAAATTGTCATTTGAATAATCTATCCCATTTTTATTCATACTGCCTTTATAACCATTAAGCCAGCTCCTAAGAGTACATGTCTCCCAATCAACACCATCCCCTGACTCATGCCATGGTTTCACATCTAATCCTTTGTCTGCCAAAAGAAATGCATCATTCCCATCTACCTTGAGTACTCTCCATTTAATCGGTTCTTTGTATTTTCCTTCTACATCATTCTGATAATAGTTTCCAAAATAAACGCAGTCCCAAATGGTATTTCCTGTGGTATCCTTCGTCGGGTTAGATAATATATGTGTTTTCGCTCCATTATCATTTGCTCTTATCTGAACATTTTTATTCATTGGATAAATAATTGTGACTGTCAGCATAACCACGAGCAAAATTGACAAAGCTCTCCTTCTTTGCATTCTTTTTTCCCTCCTTAAATTTTCTCTCAATCAACCTACATAAAAATACACAAACCCACTCTTATGTAATAATGAATTTGTGTATAATATATCATATATCTTTTCAATTATCTTCCAAAACTGCTTTTTAAAAGAGTATTTATCTTGTTTTCGCGAACGCATAAGTCCTTTGTCACCATGAATTTCATAATTCCGAACCCATTTCTTAATGTTTGACCAGGCAGGTACACCATATCGTTTGGCTAAGTATTCATAGCCACCTTCACCGCTAAAATATGCTTCAACAACCTGCTTTTTGAATTCATAACTGTATTTTTCCATAAAAATACCGACCTCCAATCGTTAGATTTTTAGGTCTAACTTTTGGGGGTCGGTACAAAAAGCTCTGACTTTTTTATAATTAATTATATTTGCGCTTTCTAGCTGCTTCTGATTTTTTCTTACGCTTTACGCTTGGCTTTTCGTAATGTTCTCTTTTACGAATTTCCTGCTGGATACCAGCTTTTGCGCAATTTCTCTTGAATCGACGTAATGCACTATCGATTGATTCGTTTTCTTTTACAATAACGCTTGACATTCTGTTCTACCCTCCCTTCAGTTATAGATTCCTAAAACTGTAGGTATTTGTGTTAAAAACACCTTTTGTATTATAACATATATTTCCACACCGTCAATATCTTTTTTGTATCTGACGGTTATTTTGTAAAAATTGCCATATATTATAACTGTGCTTCAAGTATTTCCTTTGCCTTAGCCACTGCATTATCAGCACCTGCCGGATTCTTACCACCTGCCTGTGCCATATTAGGACGGCCACCACCGCCACCGCCAACACATTTAGCAATTTCTTTAATTATATTTCCGGCATGGGCTCCTGCCTTTACTGCGTCATCATCAGCCATAACGATAACATTTGCCTTGTCAGCATCTGTTGATACAATTACAACTACGCCACCACCCATTTTTTCTTTAAGCTGATCACCTAAATTTCTAAGTCCGTTCATGTCAACGCCTTTAACATGTGTAGCAAGTAACTTCACACCTTTAACCTCAACGACCTGACTTAAAACATCGCCTACTGCTTCATTGGCTAACTTAGCTTTTAACTTGTCGTTTTCTTTAGATAATTCTTTAATTTCATCATGAAGTGCCTGAATTTTCTTTACAAGAGCAAATGGTTCTGCCTTTGCAAGTTTTGCAGCTTCATTTAACACATTCTCAACTTCCTTATAATGTTTCATAAGTCCTGTAGAAGTTAAAGCTTCAATTCTTCTTACTCCTGCAGCAACACCTGATTCAGAAATAATCTTAAATGATGAAATTACGCCTGTGTTAGGTATATGGGTACCACCACAAAGTTCTATGGAGTAATCTCCCATTGAAACCACTCTTACCTTTTCGCCATACTTTTCACCAAACAAAGCCATAGCTCCTGTTTTCTTTGCTTCATCTAAAGTCATTTCCTGGGTTACAACATCTAATCCCTTAGCAATCTGTTCATTAACTAAGCTTTCAACCTTTTCGATTTCTTCATTAGTCATTGCCTGGAAATGTGTAAAGTCAAATCTTAATCTGTCAGCATCTACATATGAACCTGCCTGTTCAACATGTTCTCCAAGAACAGTCTTTAATGCTTTCTGCAAAAGATGTGTAGCACTATGATTCTTTGATGTATCAGCACGGAATGCTGCATCAACTTTCATAGTAGCCTTATCGCCTACCTGAATCATTCCTTTTACAACTGTTCCTACATGACCAATCTTTCCACCGAGAAGATGTATAGTTTCTTCAACCTTAAATTCACCATCAGCTGTAACAATAAGACCCTTGTCACCTACCTGACCACCCATTGTTCCATAGAATGGTGTTTCTTCAGTAACAATTGTTCCCTTGTCGCCATCAGCCAAAGCCTGTACAACTTCATCTTCTGTTGTAAGAGCCGTTACAACAGTGTCTGAAATTAATTTATCATATCCCACAAACTTAGTTGTAAGAGCTTTATCTAACTGCTCATATACAGTAGCGTCTGCGCCCATATAGTTAGTCTTCTTACGGGCATCTCTGGCTTTCTTTCTCTGGACTTCCATAGCTTCCTTAAAGCCTTCTTCATCAACACCAAATCCTTTTTCTTCAAGGATTTCTTCCGTTAAATCAAGAGGAAAACCATATGTGTCATAAAGCTTAAATGCATTATCACCCGACAACTGGGTCTGGTTGTTTTTCTTCATTTCCTCTTCCATTTCTGAAAGGATATTAAGACCTGTATCAACAGTCTTGTTAAATTTATTTTCTTCTTCAGACAATACCTTGAAAATCATGCTCTTCTTTTCATCTAATTCAGGATATCCGTCCTTTGAACTTTCAATAACTGTTTCTGAAAGTATTGAAAGGAATTTTCCTTCAATTCCAAGAAGTCTTCCATGTCTTGCAGCACGTCTGATTAATCTTCTTAATACATATCCTCTACCTTCATTTGATGGCATAATACCGTCAGAAATCATAAATGTAGCTGATCTGATGTGGTCTGTAATAATTCTGATTGAAACATCCCACTTGTATTCTTTCTTGTATTCTTTGTTTGCGAGTTCACAAACCTTATCTCTTAAAGCCTTAATTGTGTCAACATCAAATATAGAATCTACATCCTGAACTACAGTTGCAAGTCTTTCAAGACCCATACCTGTATCAATGTTTTTCTGCTTTAATGTTGTGTAATTTCCATTCCCGTCATTTTCAAACTGTGTAAATACGTTGTTCCAGATTTCAATATATCTGTCACATTCGCATCCTACAGTACATCCCGGCTTACCACAACCGTACTTTTCCCCACGGTCATAGTAAATTTCAGAACAAGGACCACAAGGACCTGCACCATGCTCCCAGAAATTGTCTTCCTTACCAAACTTGAAAATTCTTTCAGCAGGAATTCCCATTTCTTTATTCCAGATATCAAAAGCTTCATCGTCTTCCAGATAAACTGACGGATATAATCTGTCAGTCTCAAGGCCTACAACCTCTGTTAAGAATTCCCATGACCAATGGATAGCTTCTTTTTTAAAATAATCACCAAATGAGAAGTTACCAAGCATTTCAAAGAATGTACCATGTCTTGCAGTCTTTCCGATATTTTCGATATCACCTGTTCTTATACATTTCTGACAGGTTGCAACTCTTGTTCTTGGTGGAATCTCCTGACCTGTAAAATAAGGCTTTAATGGTGCCATTCCGGCATTTATAAGTAATAAACTGTTATCATTGTGTGGAACTAAAGAAAAACTCTTCATTACAAGATGTCCCTTAGATTCAAAGAAATCCAAAAACATTTTTCTAAGTTCATTTAATCCATATTGTTTCATTATTGTTTCCTCCAATATTTACATTAATTAGCTTTAATCTGATGGAATGCTTTCTTGCCCTTCTTAATCAAAAGAACTCCATCATCATTAAACTCATTTGATGTAAAAGTTGCTTCTATTTTTGTAACCTTTTCACCATTAACAGATACACCACCCTGCTGAACAAGACGTCTTGCTTCACCTCTTGATTTTGCAAGTTCAGTATCTACTAAAAGTGTAAGAATATCTTTTCCTTCATCTAAATCGGCTTTTTCATATGCTGTAGTTGGAATATTACCTGAAATAGCTCCACCGGCAAACATATTTCTTGAAGCTTCCTGTGCCTTTATGGCCTCTTCTTCACTGTGAACTAATTTTGTAAGTTCAAATCCGAGAATTTCTTTGGCTTTATTTAACTGGGCTCCTTCCCATTTTTCCATTTCTTCAATTTCTTCAAGTGGAAGGAATGTTAACATCTTAAGACATTTAATTACATCTGCATCATCAACATTTCTCCAGTACTGGTAAAACTCGTATGGTGATGTTTTTTCAGGATCAAGCCAAACTGCACCGCTTACTGTTTTTCCCATTTTCTTTCCTTCTGAGTTAAGAAGAAGGTTAATAGTCATGGCTGATGCATCTTTTCCAAGCTTACGTCTGATAAGTTCTGTTCCACCAAGCATATTGCTCCATTGGTCGTCTCCACCAAACTGAAGATTACATCCGTACTCCTGGAATAACTTATAGAAATCGTAGCTCTGCATAATCATGTAGTTAAATTCAAGGAAACTTAAGCCTCTTTCCATTCTTTGCTTGTAACATTCAGCCGTAAGCATTCTGTTAACACTGAAATGAGGACCTACTTCTCTTAACACATCTATATAATTTAAATCCATTAACCAGTCAGCATTATTAACCATTAATGCTTTGCCTTCTGAGAAATCAATGAATTTGCTCATCTGTTTTTTGAAGCATTCAATGTTATGCTGAATAGTTTCTTTTGTCATCATTTTTCTCATATCAGTTTTTCCTGATGGGTCACCAATCATTGCTGTTCCACCACCAAGAAGTGCAATTGGCTTATTTCCTGCCATCTGCAATCTTTTCATAAGGCAAAGTGCCATAAAATGTCCAACATGCAGGCTGTCTGCTGTAGGGTCAAAACCAATATAGAAAACGGCTTCCCCTTTATTGATTAAATCCTTAATCAGTTTTTCATCAGTAACCTGAGCTATAAGCCCTCGTGCCTGTAATTCTTCGTACGTATTCATCTTACCTCTCCTTTTAAGCATATTTTAATCAAATACTTTGTATTGAAATGTTTTTTCTATGCATAATTCAAATATTGATTGTATCATAGGTGCACGTATTTTTCAATAAAATATGCCATTAATCAGGTGTTTTTATAAAATTCATATTGTTCCTACAGCAAAATACAAATAACGCCACGACTCTGGTCGTTTGTTATCTTTTCTATTGTTCCCTGCATTCTGGACTGGGTTTCCTCTGTAAGATTGTTGATTTTATTCATTATTCCTTCATCCACAATCTGCCCTATCGATTTTCCAAAAATGTTAGTCTCCCAGATATTTGCTCCATCATCATTTTTGTTTATAAAATCAATTAAGTCTTTCGCCTGCTCCTCGCTGCCTATAATTGGCGAAATTTCCGTTAAAATATTTGCCTTAACAAAATGAATAGATGGTGCTGTTGCCTTAATTTTTACCCCAAATTTATTTCCACTCTTAATTAATTCAGGATTTTCAAGAACAATTTCTTCTTTCTGAGGTGTCACTATTCCATATCCCGTATCCCTTACTTTGCTTATGGCATCATTTACCTTTTCGTAATTAACTTTCTGCAAAGCCATTTCTTTTACCAGTTTAATTAACTGAAGCTGATTGTCTATCTGTGTACCTGTCATTTCCGTTAAGGTATCATAGTAATACTTATCGTCAATGTCAAAATTAAGGGCAAGATTTCCGTTTGATAATTCTACTGACGAAACCGATGCTCCTTTTATAAAATCACTGTCGGGATCTAATTTAATATTTTTTATATCTTTAATTTTTACAATTTTATTTAAAATTTCCTTCGAATAGCCCACTATGTATTTCATGAGTTCATGTCCAAGATCCATTATTTCAAGCCATTTTGGAACATTAAACACAATCTCTGAAATAGGAAATTCAAACAGAATATTTTCAAGAATATTATTTACATCATTTTCATTTAGTTTCAGACAGTTAACTGCAATTGTTGAAACCTGATATTTTTCTGCAATTTCATTCCGTAATTTTGTACACTGCGGAGACTTTGGATCAAGAGAATTTACCAGAATGACAAAAGGTTTATTAATACTTGTCAGTTCCTTTACTGTTTTATCCAAAGCCTTATTGTACTCTTCAGGACTTAATTCCGTAAAACTTCCATCGCAGGTAACAACAACTCCTATAGTTGAATGTTCAGATATTACTTTTTGCGTTCCAATTTCAGCAGCCTTTGAAAAAGGAATGTCATAGTCAAACCAAGGGGTCTTAACCATTCTTTCTTTTTCCTCTTCCATATGTCCCGTAGCTCCATCAACCATAAAACCAACACAGTCAATAAGTCTTACCTTTACATTTGCCCTGCCTCCTATTTTAATTGACACAGCGTTATTAGGTATAAATTTCGGTTCTGTCGTCATAATTGTTTTTCCGGCTGATGACTGTGGCAGTTCATCCATAGTTCTTTTTACTTCATTTTCATCTTTTATATTGGGAACTACGGCAACATCCATAAAGTTTTTTATAAAGGTTGACTTTCCCGTTCTTACAGGACCTACAACACCTATGTAAATTTCTCCATTTGTTCTCTTTTCAATGTCTTTATATACGTTAAAATCCATCAAAAAACCTCCTTGCACACATTAATACTAAAATATATGCAGGGAGGTATAATTTATTACATCAGTGGCGCCAACAATCTTAAAAGTTTTCCACAAATTTTGTAAAGTACAGGTCTGTTTCTGCACTCAATAAGCGAAACCTTTTTTGATTCTGACAGCATTTGCTGATAATCATCCTCAATATCTAATATTGTTTTGTTTTTGTATATAAAGCATCCATTTTCAAAATGCAAATACAAACTTCTGTAGTCCAGATTAATGGTTCCCACCGTAGCCTTTTCGTCATCACTTATAAACATTTTTGCGTGAGTAAATCCCGGCGTATATTCATAGATTTCCACTCCCGCCTCTATAAGTTCACTGTAATAAGTTCTGGCAATACAGTAGGCATAAGCCTTATCCGGTATTCCCGGCATAACAATTTTAACATCAACACCACGCTTTGCTGCGAACTTCAGCGAAGTCATCATAACATTATCTATAACAAGGTATGGTGTAACAATATGCAAATAACGGTTTGCCGTATTTATAATGTGCAGATAAACTGATTCACCAACTCTTTCATTGTCAAAAGGCTCATCGGCATATCCTATTACATAACCATCATTGGAAAAGTTTTCGGGAATTTTAACATTTAAATATTTATCAAAATTTCCTATTGTTTTCTCGCTTACATTCCACATTTGAAGAAACATAAGAGTGTAACTTTTGGCTGCGTCACCTCTAAGCATTACCGCCGTATCTTTCCAATATCCGAATTTTTCTACAACATTCATATACTCATCAGCTAGATTTATGCCCCCTGTAAAGGCAACTTTTCCATCAATGACTAATATTTTTCTATGGTCTCTGTTGTTCTGTTCCGTTGTAAAGAAAGGTACAACTCTTGCAAAAGGCTTTGACTTTATTCCTTTTTTTCTAAGTTTTTTAAAATATCCTATTGGAAGTTTCGACAGGGAACACAATCCATCGTACATTACCCTGACTTCAACCCCTTGCTGTACTTTCTTTTCAAGAATGCGCAATATAGAGTCCCAGACACGGCCTTCCTGAATAATAAAATACTCCATAAAGATGTATTCCCGTGCTTCTTCCAGCTGTTCCACAAGAGCTCTGTATTTTTCTTCTCCACAGTTAAAATATGTAACTTCCGTGTTTCTGTAAACAGGGCATCCTGTATGATCATACACGTATTTTGCAAGCATGGAAACCTGCTTTTCCTGAATCTGCAATTCATTGTATATGTTTTGGTCCGGAATTAAAGCATTTTCTGTCCTTAATTTAATATTTTCCAGACGTTTCTTTATTCTAAAGGAACCCAGTTGGAATTTATTATATAAATACATCATTATTCCAAGTGCAGGAACAAACATTATAAATATTACCCAAATAAGTTTCATTGTGGGGTCTGACTTATCATTTACAATATAAATAACCAGCCAGAACTGTAAAAACATCACAACATAAGACATTGTCTTTGAAACTGAAGCGTTATATGCTAATAAAACAAATATCAGCACCTGTAAGACAATCATCAGTCCAAAGATGAATATACGGCTAAACAGGAAGGTTGCCAAGCCTTTTTTTCCTTTATCCTTAGTCTTGTTTATTGTGTTTTGATCCATTAGTCACTCCCACTTATTATTTGTATATTATAATTATATTACCATTCTAAATCACTATATTCACTGGTTTGCTCTCTATTCATAAGTTCCCACATTGCCTTTTCAGCAGGTTCGTTATCAAAGAGTACTTCATTTACCTTTTCTACAATCGGCATGTTAACTTCATATTTCTTAGCAAGATGAAGAGCTGCCTTTGCCGAAACAGCACCTTCTACTACCATGTTAACTTCTTTAACGGCTTCATCTAAAGTGTAGCCCTTTCCAATAAGGACACCGGCACGTCTGTTTCTTGAGTGTTTACTGTTACATGTAACAATCAAATCTCCGATTCCTGACAATCCGTTAAATGTTCTTGAGTGTCCGCCCATTTTGACACCGAGAGCTGTTATTTCCTTAATTCCTCGTGTTATAAGAGCAGCCTCTGTATTGTCTCCAAATCCTAAACCATCAATAATACCTGCAGCTAAGGCTATTACATTTTTCAGTGAGCCTCCAAGTTCAATTGATTTTCTGTCAGGACTTATATATGTTCTAAAATAATTATTTGCAAATGTCTCCTGAATTTTCAGTGCTGTATCTTTCTTTTTAGCTCCGATAACTACAACAGTTGGAATTTTTCTTCCAACCTCTTCAGCATGACTCGGACCTGATAATACCGCCGCATCAGCTGTCAGAAGTTCATCCTCAATAATATCCGTCATCGTAAAGAATGTGTCATCTTCTATTCCCTTTGCCACATCAACAATTATCTGTCCATCAGGAATAATTCCTTTTAATCTTTTTGATGTTGATCTGACAAAAGAAGATGCAACAGCCATAACAATTATTTCAGCATCTTTTACTGCCTCTTCTAAGTCATTCGTTATTTCGATTTTTTCCGGAATGATAACTCCCGGAAGACTTATTTTATTTTCTCTTGTTGATTTAAGTTCTTCAACTTCCCTTTCAAGAGCTGACCAGATAACTACATCTTTTCCGTTTTCAAACAAAACCTTTGCTAATGCGATAGCCCAACCGCCACCACCTAATACTGTAACCTTTGACATGTTACGCCTCCTTTTTCTGACCAATTTTTCTTTCCGTTCCATTAGCCAGTCTCTTAATATTGTCTTTATGTCTGATAAATGACAGTGCCGTCATAATACCTACTAAAATATACGCCTCGACCTTTTCGTCAGCATTCAGATGCTGAACCATGTTCAGCTGTCCCCACACAATCATTTCAATAAAGAAACCTGTCATAAGACAGAGGGAACTAAACGATACATACTTTGAAACAGCCAAAACTACAAAAAATGTACAAAATCCCAGAGCTAAAAACTTCCAGTCAAAAAATACAAGTGAAAAAATAACTCCTGATGATGCTGCAATTCCCTTTCCACCCTTAAAATGCATGTAGAATGGGAAATTATGTCCTAACACAACGCCTAATCCCGTGTATAAGGCAATTACCATCATATGCCCTGCACATATATCCCTAAAAATGAAATATGTTAAAATCACAGCGAAAACCGCCTTTAGTGCATCACCGAAATATGTAATAAAACCATATTTTTTGCCTAAAGTCCTCATTGCATTAGTTGTACCTGAATTTCCACTGCCATATTCTCTTATGTCAATGTTATGAATTTTTCCAATAATAAATCCTGTCTGAAACAATCCAAAAGCGTATCCTATAATGATACAAAGTAATTTCTGCCAAACCATATTAATAACCCCAATCTGTTAATTATTCTCATTTCTTTCACGAATTATAAATCTTAATGGTGTGCCTCTGAAACCAAAAGCCTCACGAATTCTGTTTTCAATATATCTTGTATATGAAAAATGCATTAATTCCTTATCATTAACAAAGATCACAAATGTTGGAGGCTTTACTGCAACCTGAGTAATGTAATATAATTTTAGTCTCTTTCCTTTATCTGACGGTGGTTGCTGCATAGCTACCGCCTCTGCCATAATCTGATTTAAGACTCCTGTCTCAATTCTCATTGAATGATTTTCAATAACCATGTCAATCATGTCAAACATCTTAGGAAGTCTCTGACCTGTTTTTGCTGAAATAAACATAATTTCAGCGTATGGCATAAATGAAAGAATCTGTCTTACTTTATTTGTGTATTCATAAATGGTCTTGTCATTCTTTTCAATGGCATCCCATTTATTAACCGCAATAATTATTCCTTTTCCGTTTTCGTGTGCAATTCCCGCAATCTTGGCATCCTGTTCGGTAACTCCCTCAACTGCGTCAATCACAATAATAACCACGTCGGCTCTTTCAACTGCCGTCACGGTACGGATAATACTGTATCTTTCAATTTCTTCTTTAACTTTGGATTTTCTTCGCAATCCTGCTGTATCTATAAATACATATTCACGACCTGCCCATGTAACATCAGTATCAATGGCATCTCGTGTTGTTCCTGCAATATTAGAAACAATAACACGGCTTTCACCTGTTAATTTATTGATAATGGATGACTTTCCTACATTGGGCTTACCTACTATGGCAACTCTTGGTCTGTCATCTTCTTCCTCATCAAGATTCAACTGTTCAAAATATGATGTAACGTGGTCAAGCATATCACCTATACCACTTCTCTGTGCAGCTGAAATTGGAACAGGCTCACCAATTCCAAGATTATAGAATTCAAAAACGTCAGCCATCATTTTGTTGTAATTATCTACTTTATTAACAACTAAAACTACCGGCTTACGGCTTCTTCTAAGCATGTCCGCAACCTTTGCGTCTGAATCCACAAGTCCCTGCTTCACATCTGTCATAAATATAATAACATCTGCAGTATCAATAGCAATCTGTGCCTGTTCACGCATCTGTGACAATATAATGTCGCTACTGTCAGGCTCAATTCCTCCTGTATCTATAAGAGTAAACTGATGATTCAGCCAGTCAATATCTGCATATATTCTGTCTCTTGTAACACCCGGCGTATCCTTTACAATAGAAATCATCTGTCCCGCCAGTGCGTTAAATAATGTTGATTTTCCTACATTTGGTCTGCCAACAATGGCAACTATCGGTTTGTTCATATTTTTTACCTCACCTTTAAATTCTACAATAACAGGCAATATTTGTAAATTCCTATTTTAAACTAAGAAAAGCTGCCAGATTTCCACGTTTTCCATTAGTTGCCCTATGGGAAAATAAAAACTCACTGTTACAGCATGTACATAAATCCGGAAGATTAATATTTTCCGGCAAAACGCCTGCCTCTTCAAATATTATACGGTTACATTCCCATAAATCTAACAGGAACTTATCATTACCTTTGTCTTTTAAAATTTCTTCTTTATGATTTGGAAAAGCTTCCATAAATTCTTCTGCCACATCAAGGCTTACTTCATAGCAGTTCTGACATATTGAAGGTCCGATGCACACAACAGTATCTTCCGGCTTTGTTCCGTACTGCTCATTCATTTTTTCTAATGTTACCTGTCCTATTTTTCCTACAGTTCCCCTCCAGCCTGAATGAGACAGTCCAATGGCTTTATTCTTTGTATCTACAATATATAATGGGACGCAATCTGCAAAATATGTTGCCAGAACAATATTTTTTTCATTAGTAATCATTCCATCCACATCATCATAATCACGCTCTTTATACACACCTTTTCCGCAATCTTCTTTTGATACAACCCTCACGTTGGTAGTATGGGTCTGTCTGCTGGCTACTATGTTATGAGCATCAAATCCTATTGTCTCTGCAATTATTTCATGATTTCTTATTACATTTTCTTCTGCATCATTTCTTCCATGACCTAAATTCATGGAAGACAGACAACCTTCACTTACTCCCCCTGCTCTTGTTGAAAAGCCATGGGTTATCCATGGTATTTTTTCAAGGGCATTATAGGATATGTAAGGCACTCCGTTTTTATATTTAATTGTAGTTGTATTTCTTCTTTTTCTGTTTAATTTAATATAATTCATTACATAGCTCCAAAACTATTAAATATATACTCTATATTATTTCCCTGTATCGAAATAACATCAAAGCTGCATGGCACGTCATAATAATCTTTATGAATATTCATATATAACTGCGCCGCCTTATATATTTTTGACTGTTTGCTTTTCGAAACAGCATATAAGGGGTGCCCAAAGTCATCATTATTCCGATATTTAACTTCGATAAACCTTAAAATGTTATTTTTTATGGCTATTATATCAATCTCTCCAACTTTAGTACGGAAATTCCGTTCTAAAATAGTAAAACCATTTTCCTGTAAATATAATAAGGCTTTTTCCTCATATAAACTCCCTACTTTTCTTTTATCCATACTCCCCATTCCCATTAAATAAAATTATGTATAAATGTTTTTCTATGTATCGGACACGGACCGTATTTTTTCAAAGCCTCTATATGCTTTGCCGAGCCATATCCTTTGTTTGAAGCAAAATCATATTCCGGATATATCTTATCATATTCCACCATCATTGCATCTCTTGTTACTTTTGCAATAATGCTTGCTGCTCCAATGGAAATGCTTTTGGCATCCCCTTTAATTATGGGAACCTGCTTTATATCAACTCCCGGAATATTTACCGCATCATTAAGCAGCAGATCAGGTGAAGGGTCAAGACTTTTTATTGCCTTTCTCATAGCCTCATATGTTGCCTGTAAAATATTCACTTCATCTATATATTCAGATGTAACCAGTGCTGTTTTCGCACTAATGGCTTTTTCCATTATGATTGCTGCCAGCTCTTCCCTTTTAGCGGCTGTTAGTTTTTTTGAATCGTTAATATATAAAATATCACAGTCCTTTGGAAGAATAACTGCACCTGCCACAACAGGACCTGCCAAAGGTCCTCTTCCTACTTCATCAATACCGCAAATATATTGATAATCACTATATTTTCTTTCAAAAGCCTGAAGTTCATAAGTTCTTTTAAGTTCATTTTCATACGCGATATATTTTTTTTCTGCCCTTTTAACAATGGCAATAACTCCTGCACGGCTGTCATCCTTATATTTACTGATAAATTCCGGCAGTTCCGTCTCTTTAAGCCGCGACATGTCTGCTTTTATGCTGCTTATACTTTCCATATAATTCTTCTCCAAAAGGTATTTTTATCTGTCTAAAGTTATACGTCCAAGTTTTCCACTTCTAAAATCATCTAATACAATCTTACCTGTTTTTTCTAAATCAGGCTGATTTCCTTTAAGCTTGCACCCTCTTACCTCTGCAATCTGATACATAACTTCCAGTGGATCATTATGACCTTCTATATTATATCTTTCTTTTATAACATTTGGGTAAAGAGTTTTTAACATTTTTATTAACTGATATGCCAGCTCCGTAACATCCAGTATATTGTCATTCATAGAACCTATAAAAGCAAGATTCATACCTATCTGCTGGTCATCGAATTTAGGCCATAAAATTCCCGGTGTGTCCAATAACTCTAAAGTTTTGTTAAGTCTTATCCACTGCTTACCCTTTGTTACTCCCGGTTTGTTTCCTGTTTTGGCACAGTTTCTGCCTGCGTAGGCATTTATAAATGTTGATTTTCCAACATTAGGAATTCCCACAACCATAGCTCTTATGGGTCTGTTTAAAATTCCCTTTTTTCTGTTTCTTTCGATTTTTTCTTTGCATGCCTCATTTACGGCATTATTTATTAATTTTATTCCCTGTTTGTTTTTCGAATTAATTTTCAGGGCAACAATACCTTTATTTTTGAAATATTCTATCCATTTATTATTCTGTTCTTCATCTGCTAAATCTGACTTATTTAAAAGCACTAAACGTGCCTTATTTTGTCCGAGACTGTCTATGTCAGGATTTCTACTGCTAATTGGTATTCTCGCATCCAACAGTTCTATAATAAGATCAATCAGTTTGATATCTTCCTTCATCTGGCGCACAGCCTTAGTCATATGCCCCGGGTACCATTGATAATCCATAGTTCCTCCTATAAACTTAAAAAGGAACGAGTAAAACCCGCTCCTTTTTTGAAAGTAATAATTATTTAACTAATTCTTTTACCTTAGCAGCCTTACCAACTCTGCTTCTAATGTAGTTAAGTTTTGCACGTCTTACCTTACCCTGTCTAACTACTTCAATCTTAGCGATTGTTGGTGAGTATAAAGGCCATGTTCTTTCAACTCCGATTCCGTTTGAGTTCTTTCTTACTGTGAATGTAGCTCTGTTGCTTCCACCCTGTTTTTTGATTACAAGTCCTTCAAAAACCTGAACTCTTTCACGGTTTCCTTCTACAATCTTAGCATGAACTTTGATTGTATCACCAACGTTAAATGGTGTAACTTCCTTAATCTGTGCGTCTTCAATTTCTTTAATTAATTCCTGCATAATAGCCTCCTTATATATTACGATGTTCTTACACATATAATGCCAGCGGACCATCTTTTTTTACAGCATTTGTTATGATAACATAACTTAATTTATTTATCAAGTGTTTTTATGAATTTAATGTCTTCTTTTGACAAATTTGCATCTTCCATCAAATCCGGTCTTCGCTCCATTGTCCTCAGAATTGACTGCTGTCTTCTCCACTCATCAACCTTCGGATGATTGCCTGACAACAAAATAGGTGGAACTTCCTTTCCCATAAATTCAGCAGGTCTTGTATATTGTGGATATTCCAACAAATTATCATTAAAAGATTCAAACTCTGCCGAAACATCATTATTAAGCACTCCCGGAACAAGCCTTGAAATGGCATCTATCATTACCATTGACGGCAATTCGCCTCCCGTAAGCACATAATCACCTATGGAAACATTGTCAGTTACAATCATTTCAAGAACTCTTTCATCAATTCCCTCATAGTGTCCGCAAAGGAAAACCAAATCCTTTTCTTCTGCAAACTCTTCGGCCATGGACTGGTTAAAAACTTTCCCCTGGGGTGTCAGATAAATAACCCTTGGTTTGTAACCGATTTTTTCTTTTATGGACTCATAACTTCTATAAACAGGTCCCGGCTGCATTACCATTCCGGCACCACCACCATAGGGATAGTCATCTACCTGTCCGTATTTATTTCCTGCAAAATCTCTAATATTAACTGCATTCACACTAATAAGACCTTTTGATATTGCTCTTCCGGTAATGCTTGTATTTACACCATCATTAATCATTTCCGGAAATAATGTAAGTACGTGAAAATTCATTAATCCAATAATCCTTTCATAATGTGAACCTTTATCACTTTGTTTTCAATGTCTTTTTCTAAAACACATTCTTTAATGGCAGGAAGCAGAACTTCTTTTCCATCAGTTGTTTTTACAACATATACATCATTTGCTCCCGTCTGCATTACATCCGTCAATTCCCCTAATGTATTTCCATCATCAGTTATGATTTTGCATCCAATCATATCAACAATATAGTGTTCTCCTTCAGCCAGAGGAATTGCGTTTTCTCTTGTTACAAGTAAATCCATTCCTTTAAGAGGTATTACCTGATCCATATTGTCATACTGTTCAAACTTTAATATGACCATGTTTTTAAAATATTTTACACCTGTAACATTTACATTTATTTTTTCTTTTCCTGTATCAATTACAGCTTCCTTCAGATAATCAAACCTTTTTATATCTTCAGTAGTTGGATAAACCTTTACTTCGCCACGGACTCCATGAGTATTGGCAATAACGCCGACTCTTAAATATTTTTCCATATTAGTTTTTAATCCTTATTTTTTTCATATACATAACAAGGCTGGAAAATTCCAGCCTTGTTGCACTTGTATTCAAGCAAATTATTGAATTTCAACTTTAACTTTTTTATCGCATTTTGAAGATGCAGCCTTTACAACGGAACGGATTGCTTTTGCAATTCTCCCCTGCTTTCCAATTACTTTGCCCATATCATCTTCGGCAACATGTAACTTTACAAGGATTTCTCTTTCTGTTTCAGTTTCAGTTACTACAACTTCATCTGGAGAGTCAACAAGTGCTTTTGCAATTGTTTCAACCAATTCTTTCATGATTTTGCCCTCCGATTATTTTTCAACTCCGGCAATCTTTAAAAGCTTGCTTACAGTTTCAGTAGGCTGTGCTCCTGTTGCTAACCATTTCTTTGCAGCTTCTTCATTAAAATCAAAAATACTTGGATCCTGATTTGGATCATATGTTCCGATTTCTTCGATGAATCTACCATTTCTTGGTGCTCTTGAATCAGCAACTACTATTCTGTAAATAGGATGTCTCTTCTTACCCATTCTCTTTAATCTCATCTTTACTGCCATTTTTTCTTTACCTCCGTAAAATTAAATTATTCTAAAAATATATGTTTAAAAGCCAAAAGGCATTTTAAATCCACCTTTACGTTTTCCTTTGCCCCCCATCATGCCGGGCATACTCTTCATCATCTTTCTCGCCTGTTCAAACTGTTTAATCAGTTTGTTTACCTGGCTTATATCAACTCCGGCACCTTTTGCTATTCTCTGTTTTCTGGAAGGATTCATAACATCAGGGTTACTTCTTTCTTCCTTAGTCATGGAATAGATAATAGCTTCAATTTTTCCAAGCTGCTTCTCATCCGGTAACATGTCGTCTTTTATCTGTCCGCCAATTCCCGGAAGCATATTGATAAGGGATGATAAACCACCCATATTTTTGATTTGTCCCATATATTCGAGATAATCGTCAAAAGTAAACTGAGCCTTTCTTAATCTCTGCTCCATTTCTTTTGCCTTGTTTTCATCAATAGCCTGTTCAGCCTTTTCAATAAGTGATAACACATCACCCATGCCAAGAATACGTGAAGCCATTCTGTCCGGATGGAACTGTTCAAGGTCTGAGAGTTTTTCTCCCATACCAATGTATAATATCGGCTTTCCTGTTACTGCCTTAATTGATAATGCAGCACCACCTCTCGTATCACCGTCCAGCTTTGTTACAATAATTCCATCAATGCCTATTTTTTCATTGAATTCTTTTGCAACATTAACAGCATCCTGACCTGTCATGGCATCTACAACCAGAACTGTCTGGGTAATGTCTATGTTTTCTCTTATTTCCACAAGTTCGTTCATCATATCTTCATCAATATGTAAACGACCTGCTGTATCTAATATAACAACATTGTTTCCGTTTTTCTTTGCATGTTCTATTGCTGCCTTAGCAATATTAAGAGGCTTTTGTTTGTCTCCCATTGCAAAAACCGGAACCTGCTGTTTCTCCCCATTTATTTTTAACTGTTCTATAGCCGCCGGTCTGTATACGTCACATGCTACTAATAAAGGTTTCTTTCCCTTAGTCTTTAATTTTCCGGCAATCTTTGCAGTTGTTGTTGTTTTACCTGCACCCTGAAGACCCATCATCATAATTATAGTCACTTCATTATCAGGTAACAGTTTAAGTTCTGTTGTTTCAGAACCCATCAGTGCCGTAAGCTCTTCATTTACGATTTTGATTACCATCTGTCCCGGAGTTAAACTTGTCATAACTTCCTGTCCAATGGCACGCTCGTTAACTTTTTTAGTAAAATCCTTTACTACCCTAAAGTTAACATCAGCCTCAAGTAACGCAATCTTTACTTCTTTTAAAGCTAATTTAACATCATCTTCCGTAAGTTTTCCCTTACTTCTAAGATTTTTAAATATATTCTGTAATTTATCGGATAAGCTTTCAAATGCCAAAGCCATACCTCCTAATATTTCTAATAATCCTCTAATATCTGCTGTGCAATCTCTTTTATCTTTTCGAGATTACCTTCTTTTTTAACATCATCAGCCAATCTGCATATTTCAGAAACATCCTGTTTTGTTTTCGAAAATCTTTCAACCAGCTGAAGTTTCTCTTCATAACCATCCAAAATCTTGTCACAGCGTTTAACTAAATCATAAACTCCCTGTCTGGAAATACCTCTTTCTTTAGCTATTTCCCCAAGACTTAAGTCATTAAGCATAAAATCTTCATAGATTTCTTTCTGATGCTTCGTTAACAATTCTCCATAAAAATCGTATAACAGAGAACTTTTATAAATATCTTTCATAGTTACACCTTTTCTTTTACCTTTGGTATAATACAATAAAAGAAACAGGGTGTCAAGTATTTTTTCTTGACACCCTGTTTTTAAATTTTATAAATTTGGAGCTTCTTCCTTTGGATTATATCCTGCCTTTTTCAACGCTCCAAGAATCTGTTTCTTATGATTATGACCGAAACACTCTAATGTAACCTTTAATTCCACAGCTGCATTTCTGTTAACTGATACAAACTGGTTATGATCCAATTTAATAACGTTACCCTGTTGCTCAGCAATTGTATTTGCCACCTTAACTAATTCTCCCGGCTTATCAGGAAGTAATACTGAAACTGTAAATACTCTTCCTCTCTGAATAAGACCATGCTGTAATGTAGAAGACATTGTAATAATATCCATGTTTCCACCACTGATTATGGAAACAATCTTTTTGTCCTTACATTTCAGATGTTTAAGTGCTGCAATTGATAAAAGTCCTGAGTTTTCAGCAACTAATTTATGATTTTCAACCATGTCAAGGAATGCATCAATTAATTCATCGTCCTTGATTGTAATAATTTCATCAATGTTTTTCTGAATATATGGGAATATTTTTTCTCCCGGGGTTTTTACTGCTGTACCGTCTGCAATTGTGTTGGCACTAGGAAGTGTAACTACCTTTCCTGCCTTAAGACTTGCCTTCATGCAGGCTGCATTCTCCGGTTCAACACCAATAACCTTAACTCTTGGATTTAATAATTTTGCCAGCGTGCTTACACCAGTGGCAAGTCCGCCGCCACCTATTGGAACGAGAATATAATCTACAGTCGGAAGTTCCTTGACAATTTCCATTGCAATGCTTCCCTGACCGGCAGCTACATCTAAATCATCAAAAGGATGTATAAATGTATATCCTTCCTTCATGGCAAGATTAAGGGCATATTTGCATGCATCGTCATATACATCACCATATAAAATAACATCTGCACCGTAACTCTTTGTACGGTTAACCTTCATAAGTGGTGTTGTTGTTGGCATTACAATGGTTGCCTTAACGCCATAAAGTTTTGCCGCATATGCCACACCCTGAGCATGATTTCCTGCTGATGCGGTAATTAGACCTCTTTCTCTTTCTTCTTCAGATAATGTACTTATTTTGTAATAAGAACCTCTTACTTTATATGCCCCTGTAAACTGCATATTCTCAGGTTTAATATATACCTGATTTCCTGTCTGGGCACTAAAATAATCGCTGTAAATCAAATTTGTATTAAGAGTTACTTTCTTTACTATTTCACTTGCTTCTTCAAATTTCTTTAAATCTAACACTTCACTCATTTTCAACACTTCTTTCTTTTTTAGTATTTATTACTCTGTAACGGTAAACAATGCTTCCACAAATTCTTTTGCATCGAATTTCTGTAAATCATCTATCTGTTCACCAACACCTATATATTTAACCGGTATTCCAAGTTCAGACTGAATTGCAATGGCAATTCCTCCTTTTGCCGAACCATCCATTTTTGTAAGAATAACTCCGGTTATATCAGCACATTCTTTAAACTGTCTTGCCTGTTCAAGGGCATTCTGTCCAGTTGTTGCATCAAGAACAATAAAGTTTTCTCTTTTGCAATCTCCATATTCTTTATCAATTATACGGTTCAGTTTCTTCAATTCTTCCATAAGATTTTTCTTATTATGAAGTCGTCCTGCCGTATCACAAAGAAGTATGTCGGCATTTTTGTTTTTAGCTGATGATATGGCATCAAACAAAACGGAACCGGGATCAGATCCTTCTTTTCCATAAACAATGTCAACTCCAGCCCTGTTTGCCCATTCTATTAACTGGTCAGCCGCTGCCGCCCTAAATGTATCAGCCGCCGCCAACACTACTTTCTTTCCTGAATTTTTAAACTGGCTGGCAAGTTTTCCAATAGAGGTAGTCTTGCCAACGCCATTTACACCAATCATTAAAATAACTGATTTTTCATTTTCAAAGTCATATGCATTTTCACCAATATACATCTGCTCTTCTATATTTTTAATTAAAAGATCTTTGCAGTCTATCGGGTCTTTAATGTGATTTTCTTTAACTTCTTCACGTAAATTATCCAAAATACTTTCAGTAGTATTAACTCCAATATCACTCATTATCAAAATTTCTTCCAGTTCTTCATAGAAGTCCTCATCAATCTTTGAAAATCCCGTGAATATGGAATTTAAACCAGAAACAATATTGTTTCTGGTTTTAGATAATCCTGAAACTAACTTTTGAAAAAACTTTCCTGCCATTTTTTCCTCCAATTATTTACTTAAGTCATTTTCCAGCAAATCTACGGATACTAATGCTGAAATACCTTTTTCCTGCATTGTTATACCATACAGTCTGTCGGCACAATTCATTGTACCACGTCTGTGGGTAATTACAATAAACTGTGTATTTTTTGTAAGTTTATGTAAATACTGTGCAAATCTTACAACATTTGATCCGTCAAGTGCCGCCTCAATTTCGTCAAGAAGACAGAACGGTGACGGTTTCAGGTTCTGTATTGCAAACAATAAACTAATTGCCGTAAGAGCTTTTTCTCCACCTGATAACTGCATCATATTCTGCAGTTTCTTTCCCGGTGGCTGTGAAATAATGTTAATTCCTGCGTCAAGAATGTCTTCAGCTTCAGTAAGTTCAATTGTTCCTTTTCCTCCACCAAATAATTCTTTAAATACAGTATCAAATTCAACTTTTATTTCTTCAAATTTTTCTTTGAACTGCTTACGCATTCCAACTTCCAATTCATCAATAATCTTTAAAAGATTTTCCTTGGCTTCCATTAAGTCGTCATGCTGACCTTTCATGAACTGATAACGCTCATTAATTTCTTTAAATTCCTCAATGGCATTAATATTGACATCACCAAGGGATTTCATTCCACGTTTTGTATTTACGATATTTTCTTTTAATACTGCCTTATCGTTTAAATCAGGATTTTTCATTTCAGTGGCTTTTCTATATGTAATTTCATATTCATTCCACATATAAGCCTCTTTATTTTCACTCTTTTCTTCAAGCGCTTCTTTCTGACTGCTTAATCTGTATACTTCTTTATCAAGTGCAGATATTCTTTCAGACAACTGTTCTCTCTTTTCAAAGAATTCTTTATGTTCCCTGCTTTGATTTTCTTTTTCAAGTTTGGCATCAGCAATTTCCTTTTCCAACTGCTGTGTCAGTTCTCTTGACTTCTTGGCCTCATTTGTAAGATTATCAATAGCTTCAAGTCTTGCTGAAATTTCGCTGTCATTTTCTTTTGAATTATTTTTTATATTATTAAGTTCCGTTGTAAGGGAAGTAATAACATCTTCCGCCTTATGGATTTTCAATACAACAAACTCATGTTTCTGCTTATAGTTGGCAATTTCAATATTAACCTCTTCCAAAGTAGCATTTTTACTGTCAAGTTTTTCTTTCATTTCCTTTAACTTTTTAGTATTTTCAACTACTTCTTTTTCAAGTGTGGAATTTCTGTCTTCCGCTCCTGTAAGTTCTTCATTAAGAACTGTACTGTTTTTGTTAATATCAGTAATTTCTGCCTGCATATCGTCGTTTTCCTGTGTGTATCCCTGATATTCAAGCATTATGCTGTCCTTCTTATCATTAGCCTGTTTTAAATTAACTTCAATGGTGTTCTTAATAATAAGCTGTTCCTGTAAAGCATTGTTCACTTTGGAAATTTCTTCGTTAACAACACTAATCTCGCCTCTGTTGCTGACAATATCCTTATCCAGCTGTTCTTTCTCTTTTTTTAGTTCAACTAATGCTTTTTCAATTTCTTCTATCTCACGTCTTCTACCAAGAAGATTACTGCTGTTTCTAAAAGCACCACCGGAAATTGAACCTCCGACATTTAAGTATTCACCTTCTAAAGTTACGATTCTGACAGTGTATCTGTATTTTCTCTCAATGGCAATGGCATTATCTATTGTATCAACTACCATTACTCTTCCTAAAAGATATTTTGTCACTCCCTCATATTCTTTCTTAATGTCTACAAGGTCACTGGCAAGTCCGATAACACCTTTTTCCTCTAAAGCATCAGGAGCATTGAAATTAGTCTTGTTACTCATACTGCTTAAAGGAAGGAATGTGGCACGTCCATATTTATGTTTCTTTAAATATTCAATTGTTTCTTTAGCTGTAGTTTCAGTGTCAGTAACAATATTCTGAATATTACCACCAAGTGCTGTTTCAATGGCTATTTCATATTTTTTGTCTACTTTTATAATATCAGCAACAACACCAATAATTCCTTTTCTGGTTTCCTTTAATTCCATTACTTTTCTGATGCTGTTACCATAGCCTTCATAACGCTCGGTAATGTTTTTTAACGCCTCTAAATTGGACTTTAATTTATGGTATTCTTCCTGATTCTTCGAAAGATGTTTTGTTAATTCACTGTTTTTTATACGAAGATTGGCAAGATCATCTTTATATTCATTTAATGCCTTTGTAACAGTATCAATTTCAGTGTTAACATTGCTTAACTGTTCACTTAACTGCTTAATGGCATTTTCCTGTCCGTCTTTTCTGCTTTGAAAATCAATAAGTTTCTGATTAAGTTTTGATTTTCTTATATTAATCTGCTCAAGCAAAGTATCACATCTTTGAATTTTTGTTTTGATTGTAGCCTTTGCATTTAAAAGTTCTATAATTTCAGCCTTATCGTCTTCAATCTGTTTCTCAAGCTCCGCAATCTCATCATTGCCCTGAGCTATTTTTTCATTTATTTCACTCTGGGAACCAATAATTTCATTAAGATATTTTTCATTTTCTTCCCTCTCCTTATTAGAAAGAGCAAGTTCCCTGTTCTGTTCTTCAATTTCATCGTTTATTGACGCAATTCTCTGGTTTATGTAAGATTCATTATTTTTTGCAGAATTTATCTGCTCTTTAATAACGTTAATCTGTCCCTCTATCTTTTCAATATTAATAACTGTCTCATTGAGAGTTACTTTTTTTGATTCAATTGAATTATTTATTTCTTCTATAATCTGTTCAAGTTTTGTATAGTCAGCCTTGATTTTTTCAAACTCATCACTGGCTGTCTGCATGTCTCCTGATGCAATCTTAATTTTTTCGTCAATCTGGATAAGTCTGTTTTTAATCTCATCAATTTCAATTAAAAACATATTAACATCATTTACTTTTAACTCTTCTTTGAGAAGTAAATATTTTTTCGCCTTTTCACACTGTTTCTCAAGAGGGATTACCTGTCTTTCAAGTTCTCCCAAAATATCAGTAACCCTGACTAAATTCTGGTTCTGATCGTCCAGTTTCTTCATTGCGTCATTTTTACGGCGTTTATATTTTACAATACCTGCAGCCTCATCAAAAAGTTCCCTTCTCTCCTCCGGCTTTCCACTTAATATTTTATCAATCTGTCCCTGACCAATTATTGAATAACCTTCTTTTCCGATACCTGTGTCATAGAACATTTCATTAACATCCTTCAGTCGCACCTGAGTACCATTAATCATATATTCACTTTCACCTGATCTGAAAAGTCTTCTTGAAACAGTAACCTCATTGTAATCAATATTAAGTTTATGATCGGAATTATCAAATGTAATCGCAACATATGCATATCCCATAGGTTTTCTGTTTTCTGTTCCGGCAAAAATTACGTCCTCCATTTTAGAACTTCTAAGCTGCTTGGTCTTTTGTTCACCAAGAACCCATCTTACGGCATCGGCAACATTACTTTTTCCTGAGCCGTTTGGACCTACAATTCCTGTAATTCCATTATGAAATTCAAAATTTATTTTATTTGCAAATGATTTAAATCCGTGTATCTCTATACTCTTTAAATACATATTATTTTCTTCCTTCTATACTTTTTAATGCCTGAAAAGCTGCCTGTTGCTGGGCTGATTTTTTTGTATGTCCTTTGCCTCTTCCGATAATTTTTTCGTTTAACTTTACAACTGCTTCATAGCTTTTATCATGATCCGGACCTGCCTCGCTAATAATCTCATAAGACAATTCTCCGGCTTTTGCCTTTCCAACCCTTTCCTGCAAAATAGTCTTACTGTCATGAAAAAGTCTTTTTGTATCTATATCATCTAATGCAAATTCTAAAATAAACCGCTTTGCTTCTTCTATTCCACCATCTAAAAAAATACTTCCAATTAACGCTTCAAAAGTATCAGAAACAATCGAGTCTCTGTGTCTTCCACCGGTTGCTTCTTCACCTTTTCCAAGATAAATATAGTCCTCTAAACCTATTTCTCTTGCATCATTAGCCAATGTAGGTTCGCATACAAGACTTGCTCTAAGTCTTGTCATTTCTCCTTCCGGCATTTCATGCATATTGTTGAAAAGGAATTCACTGGATACCAGTTCTAATACTGCATCTCCCAGAAATTCCAATCTTTCATTATCTTTTATTTTTTTATATCTGTGTTCATTTGCAAAAGAAGTATGAGTTAATGCATTAATCAATAAATCTTTATTATTAAACTCATATGCAATCTTTCTTTCTAAACTTGAATAATCCTGATTCATTTTTTTGCCTCTATAACATACATAAAGCCCTATTGCTAGGGCTTATAAATACAAAATATTTAACTTGAAATTATAATGCCTTTTTTATTTTTTCATAAGCATCGCCAACAGTAACTATGGATTCAGCTTCGTCCGTAGGAACCTGAATTCCAAACTCATCTTCAATTCCCATAATGATTTCAAGTACATCTAAAGAATCTGCTCCCAAATCATCAACGAATTTGCTGTCTGCTGTTATTTTTGCAGGATCAACATCAAGTACTTCTGATATTGCCTTTATAAGTCTGTCTAATTCCATTTTTAATCCTCCTTGCTTTCTAATGAAAGTTTCTCTTTAAATTTGTTATTAATATTTAATTCATTAAATGTTACGCATTGTAAAATTGAATTTTTAATTTCTACGGCCTTTGAACTGCCATGGGTTTTCACTAACAAACCATTAAGCCCAAGTAATGGGGCTCCACCATATTCCTCTAAAGAAAATCCTTTTAATGTTTTTTTGAGGTCATTCTTTATCAACAATGCTCCCATTTTTGTTTTTGTGGAACTCATCATTGTTCCCTTGATTTTTTCAAGGAGAACACTGGCAACACCCTCATACAGTTTCAGAATAACATTTCCAACGAAGGCATCGCACACAATTACATCTGCTTTTCCCTCAGGAATGTCTCTTGCCTCAATATTTCCAACAAAATTAATTCCCTTAAGACTCTCTAATATAGGATAAGTCTCCTTTACTAAGGCATTTCCCTTTTCTTCTTCCGCACCAATGTTAACCAATGCAACTCTTGGGTTCTTTATTCCCATAATACTTTCCATATATACTGAACCCATTTTAGCGAACTGTACTAAATGTGAAGCTCTGGCATCAACGTTAGCGCCACAATCAATTAATAATGATGCTCCTTTTTTAGTAGGAATCAAAGGTGCAAGAGGAGGTCTTTCCACCCCCTTAATTCTTCCAATTATAACATGACCGCCAACAAGATTGGCACCGGTACTTCCTGCAGAAACCATAGCATCTGCCTCACCCTTCTTTACCATGTACATACATTTAACAAGGGAAGAATCCTTCTTTCTCCTTATGGCTGCAACAGGCGGCTCACCTGTTTCTATAACCTCTGTTGCATTTACAACTTCTATTTTTTCTTTATTATAATTATATTTTGACAATTCATGATTTATCAAATCTTCTTTTCCTACTAACTTAATAAGCATATCCTTATTTTCATCAGCAGCATAAACCGCTCCCTCAACGATAGCTTCAGGTGCATTATCTCCACCCATACAATCAAGGGCTACTATTGTTTTCGACATAAAAATGTCCTCCTTTACACACAAAGATAATATACTAGAAAATCAGTATAAAATCAAGAATCAACTGATTTAAGTGTCATTTTCGACATAAAAATAAGACTCTGTGAAAAATCACAAAGTCTTATTTTTATACTAGTCAACTGAAACTATTTCTTTTTTGTTGTAGCTTCCACATGCCTTGCATACTCTATGTGGCATCATTAATGTTCCACATTTGCTACATTTAACAAGGTTTGGAGCTGACATTTTCCAGTTTGCTCTTCTCTTATCTCTTCTTCCTTTTGAAGATTTGTTCTTTGGACAAATAGACATGGTTTACACCTCCTTAAACTGATTAAAAATATCTAAAATTTTCGACATTCTCGGATCCTGTCCTGCGCTATCACATTTACAAGATCCCATATTGAGATTAGCGCCGCATCTATTACAAATTCCCTTACAGTTTTCACTGCAAAGAACTTTCATAGGTAAATTAACCAGAATCTCATTTGAAATAAATACTTCAGTGTCAAATTTTGTGCCATCCATGAAGAAATGTTCATCAAGTTCAGCAATCTTTTCTTCTGAAGTCTTATTCATATCCAAGTCTTCAAAGTAATCAATATCAATCTTATAATCTACAGGCTCTAAACATCTGTCGCAGGGAATCATTAATGTTACAAATCCATCACATTTAAAAGCTACATTCTTCTTTCCCGTATTCGTAAAAGAAAAATGTATGTTGCTATCCTTTACCGGATAACTTTTCTTGTTCGTATTAAACTTTTCACTTTCAAAACGTGCAACGACATCTTTATTTCTGCCTTCCTCACTGAGAAGTTCATATAAATCAATTATCATATTAATCCTTCTTTAAAGACACCTAAACAATTATACATAGACTGTATATTTTTGTCAAGTACCATTTATTATTATAATTTTGCTTTTTTATTTTAACAAGTTAACTGTTTCTCTTGCAATAGCAAGTTCTTCATTAGTAGGTACAACATATACTTTAACTTTTGAATCCGGAGTTGAAATCATAACTTCTTCTCCACGCTTTTTATTTGCTTCTGTGTCAAGTTTGATTCCAAGATATCCTAGCGAATTACATACAGCCTCACGGACAAGTGAATTATTCTCTCCTACACCCGCTGTAAAAACAATGTCATCAACACCGTTCATAACCGCAACATAAGCTCCAATAAATCTTACAACAGTTCTTACATATGCCTGTAATGCCACTTTGGCTTTTTCATTTCCTTCCTCAATTGCTTTAGTAATATCTCTAAAATCACTTGAAACTTCGGATAAGCCGGCAATACCTGATTTCTTATTAAGCATGTTCGTTATCTCTGAAATGTCTTTTCCTTCATTCTTTGCAATTACTTCAATAATGCCCGGATCAATGTCTCCTGAACGGGTACCCATCATTACTCCTGCAAGAGGTGTAAGTCCCATACTCGTGTCCACTGATTTGCCATTTTCAACAGCGCAGATGCTTGCTCCATTTCCAAGATGGCAGACAATCGTCTTCAACTTGTCATATGGTTTGTCCATTATTTCAGCAACACGCTTCGATACAAAGCTGTGTGATGTACCATGGAAACCGTATCTTCTGATTTTGTTTTCATCATAATACTTTCTTGGAATTGCATACAAATATGCTTCCTCCGGCATAGTTTGATGAAATGCCGTATCAAATACGACTACATTAGGTGTATTCTTCATTATCTTCATACAAGCCTTTATTCCAATAATGTTAGCCGGATTATGAAGAGGTGCCAAATAATTGCATTGTTTAATTTTTTCAATAACATCTTCTGTCACAACAGCAGATTCTTTAAAGAACTCACCGCCATGAACAACACGATGACCAACTGCCTTTACCTCATCCATATCTGTTATAACACCTGTGTCCTTATCTGTTAAGGCTCCTATTACTGCTGAAATAGCTTCATTATGGGTAGGCATATCTATTCCTTTAGTAAATTTAGGACAATTATCACTCTGGTATGTAATGGAACTTCCATCTATTCCAATTCTCTCGCACAGTCCCTTAGCTAAAACTTTTTCACTGTCTGAATTTATTAATTGGAATTTCAATGATGAACTTCCACAATTAATTACCAAAACTTCCATTTTTCTTTACTCTCCAATCTATATACTATAAATAAATTCCACTAATTGATTTGTGCCTGTACAGCTGTTATTGCCACAACACCTACAATATCCTTTGCACTACATCCCCTTGACAAGTCGTTAATTGGTTTTGCAATTCCCTGACAAAGTGGGCCATAGGCTTCAGCCTGTCCAAGTCTCTGTAATAATTTATAACCAATATTTCCCGCATCCAAATCCGGAAATACAAGTACATTGGCACGTCCTGCCACAGGACTTCCAGGTGCTTTAAATTCTGCAATTTCAGGTACCAGTGCCGCATCTGTCTGAAGTTCTCCATCAATAAGAAATTGTGGATATTCCTTCTTTGCAATTTTTGTTGCCTCTACAACCTTTGTAACATCAGGGTGCGCTGCACTACCATATGATGAATGTGATAACATGGCAACCCTTGCCTTCTCGCCTACTAAATATTCAAAAGATTCCGCACTGCTTGCCGCAATATCTGCAAGCTGTACCGGATTAGGATTCTGATTAAGACCACAGTCAGCCATTACAAATACACCATCTGCTCCCATTTTCTTATTTGGAACGCAAATAACAAAAAACGCCGATACTAACTTACTTCCCGGTTTCGTTTTTATAATCTGAAGAGAAGGTCTTAAAGTATTCGCTGAAGAATGGCATGCTCCTGAAACAACACCATCTGCATCACCTGCGTTTACCATCATACATGCAAAATACATATAATCGCTTATCAGCATTGCATATGCCTGTTCTCTTGTCATTCCTTTTGCTTTTCTAAGTTCATAAAACTCTTCCGCATAAGCTTCTGTTTTTTCATATTTTCTTGGATTAATGATTGTAATACCTTTTATGTCATATTCTTTTCCAAACTTTTCTACTTCTTCATCTGTCGCTAATAAAATAATATCTGCGAAATCCTCACGAACTATCTGTTCAGCCGCAGCGTATGTTCTCTCGTCCATTCCTTCCGGAAGTACTATTTTTTTTCTGTTTGCTCTTGCTTTTTCCTTTAGTTGCTCAATGAAGCCCATAAATTTTCTCCTTATCCATATTTTTTCAAATCCACATCTTATTATAATATATCAACTTTCAATAAACAACACTAAATCTGCCATATTTAAGTCAAAAATTGCACTATGAAATCAAAGCATAATTGTATATTTTTCACAGTATCTTGCATCCTATTTTATTGAAACCAAAATATATTAATGTTAGAATATAAACTACGAGGTATTAATATGAAAACTATAGGAATAATTGCTGAATTTAACCCATTTCACAGTGGACACAAATATTTAATTGAGAAAGCAAAAAAAATAACAAATGCCAATAACGCTATAATAATCTGTAGCGGGAACTACGTACAACGTGGTACTCCGGCCATTTTTGACAAAACCTTAAGGGCAAAGGCTGCCATTCTAAACGGTGCTGACGTTGTATTTGAACTACCGGTAATTTACTCAACCGCTTCAGCCGAGACTTTTGCCCGTGCCAGCGTTAAATTTCTGGATTTATTGGGATGTGTTGATTATCTGTGTTTTGGCATTGAAACAGACACCATAAAAGCCCTGCCTACTTTAGCCAAAATTCTTACTAACGAACCTGAAGATTATAAGAATATGCTTTCCATGTATCTAAAGAATGGTTTTTCATATCCAAAGGCACGTAGTAAAGCGTTATCAGATTATTGTAGTGAAAATAATATTTTAAACAGCCTTCAGGTTTCACAAATCATCGACCAGCCAAACAATATTCTTGCAATAGAATACCTGAAGTCTTTAAGAGTTTTCAATTCAAAAATCAAACCTGTGGCAATTAAGCGTCAGGGTGCCGGCTATAACTCCAACGATTTAGGAAGAGGCTTTGCATCCGCATCAGGAATTAGAAATGAAATTATAAATAATAAGCCAATAGAAAATTATATTCCCGACAACTGCTTAAATCTTTATTCTGATTCAGAATATCTTTCCACAGAGGATTTTTCAGAAATTCTCGGCTATAAACTTATAACAGAAAAGAAATTTGATAAGTACTATGGGATTTCAAAAGATTTATCAAATCGCATAAACAACTATAAATCAGATTTTACAGGCATTGCCGATTTTATTAAGGATCTGCAGTCTAAAAATTATACTTACGCAGGAATTTCCAGAGCCCTGCTCCACATTATATTGGACATCAAAACAGAAGATGTTGAAGAATTTATTGACGATAACTATATGAAATACGGCAGATTGTTGGCATTTAATAACAGATCTTCTATATTATCATCAATAAAAGAAAACTCTTCAATAGAAATCGTCAGTAAATTTTCTACTTACTACAATCAGGCTCAGGGACTTACCCAAAAAATGCTGGACATTGATTTAAAAGCTGATAATCTGTACCGAATGATTTATATGACTAAATATAACAAATCCATTCCTGACGAATTCAAACGCCAGATATATATTTTGTAAATTAGTTTGGAAGATAAACATTAATTTATCATTCAGCCTCACACACACTAACATATATGTAACTTGGCATACAACGAAAAAGAATCTAAAATTGAATGTCTATTTTAAGACTCAATTATTAGATTCTTTCTTTTTAATTATAATTTAATTTTCCTTGTTACAAATTTTCCGTATACCTTCTTACCATCAACTACCTTGTATGCCTTTATAGTAAAATAATATTTTCTTCCGCTTTTTAGTTTGTTTTTAACATATTTTGTTTTACCTGCGGACATATTTTTAATTTTCTTCCATTTGCCCTTCTTGGAATTTTTGTAATAGATTGTATAACCACTTACATCTTTAATTTTTTTCCATTTTAAAGTTACTTTTCCCTTGCTCTGTTTTAAATTAAATTTAACTTTAGCAGGTTTACTAATTGGTGTATCGATTTTATTATTTACTAATTCAGTAGTTGTTTCATTTTTATCTGCTTTTGTTATGTTTGTATTTGTATTTGTTGTATTTTGTGCTCCAAATTTTATCTTTGCAGATGTTAAACATGAATTATCATATCCTATTGAAATTTTGTTCCATTCTTCCTCTGTTCCATCATACGTCACACTTTCCAAATTCTCACAATATTCAAATGCATTATTTTCAATTACTTTAACGCTTTTCGGTATGTTTATATTTATCAAACTACCACATTTATAAAATGCCATCATATCTATGCGAATAAGATTTTTAGGCATTTTAATAGTAACAAGATTTAGGCATCTATTGAATGTTCTATAATTTATTTCTGTCACCCCATCAGGTATTGCTATGTCCGTCAAGTTACCGCAATCTTCAAAAGCCTCTTCCCCTATCACTTTAACCTTATCCGGTATTGTTATACTTACCAAACTTTTACATTCTGAAAATGCACCACTCCCTATCACCGTCACATTCTCTGACAGATTTATACTTGTCAGATTGTCACATCCGCTAAACGTATTACTTCCTATTTCTGTCACTCCATTCGGTATTGTTATTTCTTTTAGCCTATCACAACCACAAAAAGCGTAATTTCCTATTTCTGTTACACTATTTGGTATAATCATTTCTGTTACATTACATCCCCAAAATGCTCCATACCCAATTGATATTAATCCTTTCGGCAATGTTAAATCTGTCAAACTGTAGCAGAATGCAAAAGCCTCATCCCCTATGTATGTCACTCCATTTGGTATTACTATATCTTCCAAGTCACTACATCCATAAAATGTATTATCCCTTATGGATCTTACTCCGTTTGGTAGTATTGCACTTGTTAATTTTTCGCAATAAGAAAATGCACCCTTGCCTATTTCCATTACACTATTTGGTATCCGTACTTCCTTCAGATTATCACAACTATAAAATACTTCTTCTCCTATTTCTTCCACTCCATTTGGTATTGCTATATTTGTTAAGCTGTTACAATTATAAAAAGCTGCACTTTCTACTTTCCTTACACTATTTGGTATTTGTATATCTGTTAAACTCTCACAACTGCCAAAGGCTCTTTTTTCTAATGTTGTTACACCATTTGGGATTGTGATTCTTGTTAAATTACTGCATCTATAGAATGCGCTGTCTTCTATTACCTTAACGCTTTCCGGTATTGTTACATCTGTCAATCCATTGCATCCATTGAAACCATTAAATCCACTGCAATTTGTAACCCCATCTGAAATTGTTATTTTTCTAATATTTTCCTCTGCCCATGGTGTTATTGATGCATCATAAGATATCGACTCTTCCCCCGGTAATTCAACAACAACATAATCGTACATTTCACCTTTCCCAACAATATTTAATATTTCACTTTTTTTATCGAAAATCCAATATACATTCTCTCCACAGATTCCAGCACGTAAATCATCATTAATATAACCTTTGCCACATTCTTTACAAACATGGATTACATTTTCTGTATTTATGTTTGCTACAGTCGTATAACTATGTTTGTGAAATTTTATTTTTGCAGATGTTAAAGATAAATTTCCGTCATTACAATCTATATTTTTCCATTCATCTTCAGTGCCATAATATATTACATTCATCAGACCTGTGCATCCGCTAAATGCATTATAATCTATTGTATTAATGCTATTCGGAATAGTAATAGTATCTAATTTAACGCAATTTTCAAATGTCTCATTTTTAATTTTAATATTTCCATTTGGAATTGTTATGCTTTTCAAACTTTTACATTCGGAGAATGCCCCCACTCCAATATATTTCACATTGTCCGGTATTGTTACATTTATTAAATTGCTACATCTTCTAAATGCAAATCTTCCAATACTCTTTACATTATCTGGTATTGTTATACTTCTCAAACTTTCACACCCACTAAATGCATTTCCAACAATGTATTTAACACTACTTGGAATTTCAATACTACTTAATTCTTTGCAACCGGAAAATCCCCAGACGTTAGTTATACCATCTCCTATCCTGACTTCTTTTATATATGTTTCATATTCACCCCAAGCCGTCTCTCCATATGGATCAACCTTTATTTCTCCGTATCCAGATATATCTAAAAATCCTGTCACTGAATCAAATTCAAAATATACATTTTCCCCGCATTGTCCCGAAAAAATTCCTGCTTTAACTGTTTGGTTAAACACGTGAAACATTACCCCAATCAAAAATATATTTAATATTATGACTATACTTCCTCTGAATGCTTTTTTCATTCTGTACCTCCATACATTATAATAGTTAGTTTTAATTCTACTTTAATTTAATTTTCCTTGTTACAAATTTCCCGTATACCTTTTTGCCATTAACCATCTTGTATGCCTTTATAGTAAAATAATATTTTCTTCCGCTTTTTAGTTTGTTTTTAACATATTTTGTTTTACCTGCGGACATATTTTTAATTTTCTTCCATTTGCCCTTCTTGGAATTTTTGTAATAGATTGTATAACCACTTACATCTTTAATTTTTTTCCATTTTAAAGTTACTTTTCCCTTGCTCTGTTTTAAATTAAATTTAACTTTAGCAGGTTTACTAATTGGTGTATCGATTTTATTATTTACTAATTCAGTAGTTGTTTCATTTTTATCTGCTTTTGTTATGTTTGTATTTGTATTTGTTGTATTTTGTGCTCCAAATTTTATCTTTGCAGATGTTAAACATGAATTATCATATCCTATTAAAATTTTGTTCCATTCTTCCTCTGTTCCATCATATGTCACACTTTCCAAATTGGTACACTCTGAAAATGCACGTTCCTGTATTGTTTTTACTGTGTTTGGGATACTTATCTCTATCAAGCCACTACACCCATTAAAAGCACTCTCTTCTACCTCCGTTACTCCTTTTGGTATGATTATTTTTGATAATGCCTTACAATCATAAAACATACTTTTCTTTATAATAGTTATACTTTTTGGTAAACTTATATCTTTTAAACTGTAGCAATAGTAGAATGCATCGTAACCTATTTCTGTCACACTATCCGGAATGCTTATGTTTACCAAACTATTACAATTCCCAAATGCGCTGTATCCTATTTTTGTAACTCCTTCAGGTATGGTTATATTAGTCAGACTCCTACATTCATAAAACATTTCATCTTCAATTTTTATCATACTCTCAGACAAGATTATTTCTTTTAAGTTGCTGCAATCTAAAAATGCTTCATATCCCACAGTTGTTACACTGTTTGGTATATGTATACTTTCTAAACTTGTACAACTCAAAAATGCACTTTCTCCTATTGAAATTAAACCTGACTGCAAAGATATATCCTTCAAACTATAACAACCATAGAACACAAAATCTCCCAATGTAATTACACTTGCCGGTATTGTTATACTTTTTAACTTATAACAATTTTCAAAAGCACTATCACCTATCGCTTGCACTCCTTCAGGTATCGTTATATTTGTCAACTTTTCACATCCTTGAAATGCACCAATAGTTTTAATTCCATTTGCAATTTTCACTTCTACTATTTCTGTTTTTTTTAAATACCATGGTGTAACTATTTCAGAATTAATATTTGAATCACAACATATTTTTCCATAATTATATAATTCTCCATTTCCAATAATACTCATAGTAGCTGTCTTTTTATTAAATATCCAATATGCATTATCTCCACATTTTCCCCCTTCCATATAATCATTTATGTACCATTTTCCACATTCTGTACAACTATATATCTTATAATCTGTACCTATATCTACCGTATCTGTATAATTGTGTTTATGAAATGTTATTATATTTTGGTTTAAATTCAACTTTCCTACAACTGATATTTCACTCCACTCTTCTTCTGTACCACCATACATTACATTTGCTAACTTACTACAATTGTTAAATGCATTATATCCTATTCTTATTACGCTACCGGGTATTTTTATTTGTTCCAAACCGGAACAGTTTTCAAAGGCACTTTCACCTATTCCCGTCACTCTTTCTGGTATAGTTATATTTGTTAAACTCGAGCAGTCTTCAAACGTACTCCATCCGATTTCTGTCACTTCTTCCGGTATTATAATGCCTGTTAAACCACTACATTCTTCAAATGCCATTTCTCCTATTGTAGTGAGTCCTGCAGGTAATGTTATGTTTTTCAAACTAATACATCCCCTAAATGATTCCATTCCTATTTTCTTTACACTTTCAGGAATTATAACATTCTCCAAATTGCCACACCCCGAAAAAGCCGCATCTCCTATTTCTGTTACACCTTCTGCTATTTCAACCTGTTTTATATTACCGGCATCTTCCCTCAATATTGATTCATAGTAATCATCGTCAACCACCATGGGACCATTTCCATATATTTTAATCACTCCTGTAACTGTATTGAAATCATAATGCACATCCGCCCCACATTGTCCTGAAATTGTTTTGGCATTAACACTCTGACCGCATATTAACAATATTCCCATAGCAAAAATTATACACGACAATGTTTCCCCATATTTCTTTATGTGTTTTTTCATTTCGACTCTCCTTTCAAATTATCATAGAGCAAAAAAACATACGAAATAGTTTAATTCCCTATTATTTTTAATTTTTTCTGTCTTTTCCTGCTAATATTATATAATATATTTTTTTCGCTCTCAACAGATATTATTGAAAAGTGTATACAATCAAAGAAACCTGCACTGACAGTAGTCAATACAGGTTTCTTTGATTGTATAACATATATATAACTCATTAGTTAATAAAGTGTTTAATTCTTAAAACTATGTATAGGTGCAGGTATTCTACCTGTTCTGTTAACAAAGTTGTCACATGAGAACTGATTTACAGGCATAATCGGTGCATATCCAAGCAAGCCACCAAATTCAACCATATCTCCAACTTTCTTTCCAATAACAGGAATGATACGGACAGCTGTAGTTTTCTGGTTAACCATTCCGATAGCTGATTCGTCAGCAATAATTCCTGAAATAGTTGTTGCCTTTGTATCTCCCGGAATTGCAATCATATCAAGTCCTACAGAGCAGACACAAGTCATTGCCTCAAGTTTTTCAATAGTAAGGGCACCTTCCTTTACAGCATCAATCATTCCCTGATCTTCACTAACAGGAATGAAGGCTCCGCTTAAGCCACCTACATATGATGATGCCATAACACCACCCTTTTTAACCTGATCATTTAACATAGCAAGTGCAGCTGTTGTTCCCGGAGCACCTGCTCTTTCCAATCCGATTTCTTCCAATATATCAGCAACGCTGTCTCCAATAGCCGGTGTTGGTGCAAGGGATAAATCAATAATTCCAAATGGAACATTAAGTCTTTTTGATGCTTCTTTTGCAACTAACTGACCTACTCTTGTTATCTTGAAAGCTGTCTTTTTGATTGTGTCACACAACACTTCAAAATTTTCTCCTCTAACTTTCTTAAGAGCGTGTCTGACAACACCCGGACCTGAAACTCCTACATTAATAATGGCATCAGCTTCTGTAACACCATGGAAAGCACCTGCCATAAAAGGATTATCATCAGGAGCATTACAGAAAACAACTAATTTGGCACAGCCCATATCTGAAGCCTTTGCAGTTTCAATAATGACCTCTCCCATAAGACGGACTGCATCCATATTTATTCCTGTTTTTGTTGATCCTAAATTAACGGAACTGCAAACTCTTTCCGTACATGCCAAAGCCTGTGGAATTGATTTAATAAGCATTTCTTCTGCTTTTGACATACCCTTGCTTACTAAAGCCGTGTAACCACCTAAGAAGTTCACTCCCACTTCTTTTGCCACTTTATCTAAAGTCTTTGCAATTGTTACAAAATCTTCCGGTGTCTTACATGCACTGGCACCTACAAGACCAATAGGTGTAACGGAAATACGTTTATTTACAATAGGGATACCGTATTCTTTCGAAATATCTTCTCCCGTCTGAACAAGATTTCCTGCTAATTTCTTTATTTTGTCATAAATATTTTTATTTAAAGTGTCAAGATCATCGCTTATACAATCCATAAGACTAATACCAAGCGTAATAGTTCTTACATCAAGATTGTAGTTATCAATCATCTTATTTGTTTCAATTACTTCAAACTTATTTATCATTATTCATTCTCCATTTCTTAAATCAGTTTATATTCTATGCATACTGTTAAAGATGTCCTCATGCTGCATCTTTATAATAACACCGATTTCTTCTCCGATTTTTTCCAATTCATCCGACATTTCATGAACAGGTTTAAGTGCATTATTGCAATCTACAATCATCATCATATTAAAATATTCCTGCACGATTGTCTGTGAAATATCAAGAATATTAACCTTGTTTTCAGCAAGATATGTACAAACTCTTGCAATAATACCTACTGTATCTTTTCCTACCACTGTTATAATTGTCTTCTTCATATAATCCTCCTAATTTTATATTATTAAAATTCAACGTCACAGGATGGTTCATTTCTGCTTGCAACTTTTAAATTAACATCCTCCGCATAAAATTTATGTTTAGCAAAATTTATTTCATTTCTAACCGCCTGAAATGCCAGGTCAGGATAATTGTTTTCCCCGCTTAAATGTCCCAAAATAATATTATGCATGTCCTTATTTATTATTGAGTTTATCAAATCGCCACAGGCTTCATTAGACAAATGTCCTCTTTCTCCCCAGATTCTCTGTTTCAAATAGTAAGGATAAGGACCTGCCTGAAGCATTCCCACATCATGATTTGATTCAATTAAAACTGTATTCAATTCCTGTAAATTATGGACCAATGTCTCTGTAGTTTTTCCCAAATCAGTAACCACAGCACAACTTTTTTCATTTAGATTGCTGTTAAACCTGTAACAGACAGGATTAGCCGCATCATGACTGATAGATAACGGTTTTATCTGTAAATCCTTTAAAACCAATTCTTTTCCCGGTTCAACAACATTAAATAACTCACTGTCAATTTTTCCAAGAGAACCGTCATTTAGTATGCACTTTATAGTTTCATCAGTAGCATATACCGGCATTTTGTACTTTCTAAGCCATACTCCCAGCCCCTTTATATGGTCGCTATGCTCATGTGTTATCAAAATTCCATCTACATCTTCAGGGCTTAAATTAAACGTATCAAGCCCCTCTTCAATTCTTTTTTTGCTGATTCCTGCATCAACTAAAAAAGTAGAATTTTCATTATTTACTAAAATACAATTGCCTTTGCTCCCACTGGATATTGCTGCTAATCTCATTTGTACACCTCTAAACTTCTCAATACATTTTATTGTATTTCCTTATTAATTTCAACCTATATGTAGTAATAATCTGAAAATATTTAAATAGTATAATAAAAAAGCCTTTATGAAAAAAATATTATTAACCATTATTTCACTATTTAGTGCCTATTTATTAATCAGATATTCCGAAGTCACAAAAGCCGGTGTTATACTTGGCATCAAACTGTCCCTTTACTCTGTAATTCCCGCTTTGCTGCCCTTCATACTTCTTACCAATGTAATGATTAAACTGGATCTTTGTAAATATATTTCCTATATTCTTCATCCTGTTTTGGGACGAATATTTAATGTGTCTTTAAATGGATGTTTTGCAATTATTATCGGTTTTACATGTGGTTATCCCATGGGTGCCAAGATTATAAATGATTTATATTCAGCAGGCAAAATATCTTACTGTGAAGCTGTTTATTTATCTGGTTTCTGTAACAATTGCAGTCTTCCCTTTTTAACCAATTACATAATAGGAAATTGTCTTATGGTTCATATAAAAATGTACAATATCAATTCACTGCTGTTAATTTTGCTTATTTATCTGCCCCCTGTGCTTACAGGTATAATAAACAGATTTATAATAAGAAATCGGCAGTCTGTAAACATATGTGACGACAATTATGTCGCAACAAATCCCATAAATAACACCATAAAATCCATAACCGTTTTGTCTATGTATGTAATTGTTTTTTCTATAATTATATCTTTTATAAAAGCATCAGACCTGTCACCATGGACATGTTCAATTCTTTCAGGGTTATTTGAGATTACAAGTGGTTCAAATAATATTGCCGAAAACATAACACCATGGATTCCAAAATTGTATTTAATTTTATTTGCCTGCACATTTGGAGGATTATCAATTACTTTTCAATCTTTTTCCCAGTTGAAGGATAGAAATTTCAGAATAAGTTATATTATCGGGAAAATAGAATCTCTTATAATCTATACAATTTTGTTTTTTATATTATATACAAAAGGGTTGCTACATTAATGTAACAACCCTTGTTAGTGTCAATACTCTTATTATTTTATAATAAATCTACTGTAATATCGTCATCATCTGTCTGTTCATCTGTTGCTTCTTCATCCTGTCCACCTAATTCTTTTCTGCTTTCAACAACAACATTTAATGAACTGTTAAGTGATGTCATCATTTCGCTCTGTGCATGTTCAAAACTATCCATACCTGTAGACAAAATGCTCTGAACATTAGCAAGAATATCATCTGTATACTGCATAGCTCTTGTTCTTAAATCATTAGCTTCATTTGTAGCATTTCCTAAAATATCCTGCGCCTGCTGTTGAGCCTGCTCAATAATCTGGTTTGCTTCATTATAAGCCTTCTGCATAATTTCATGCTCACTTACCAACTGATTAATATGAGCTGTTGCTTCTGCTATCATTGCTTCTGATCTTTCCTTAGCATCATTTAAAATAGCATCCTTATTAGCTATAATCTTCTGATATTTCTTAATTTCATCAGGTGTTCTAAGTCTAAGCTCTGCCAACAATTCATCAATATCATCTTTATTTACAACAATCTTTGTTGTTGATAATGGCTGAAATTTACAATTATCAATATATTCCTCAATCTCTGTTATAATCTGTTCAATCTTGCTCATTTCGATTCTCCTTTAAATTAAATTTATTGTAAACCTGTTTTATAACAGGCTCTGGAACAAATCTGCTAATATCGGCACCATAATAAGCTGCTTCCTTTACTGTGCTCGAACTTAGATAAGCATACTCTAAACTCGTAGTAAAAAAAATAGTGTCAATATCGTGGTCTAATACCATATTAGTCTGAGACATCTGTAGTTCATATTCAAAGTCTGTAACTGCACGCAAACCTCTTACGATAATCTGTGCATCAACGCTTTTTGCAAAATCTACAAGAAGTCCCTCGAAAGACATCACCTTAACATTAGGAATATCCTTCACAACTTCCTCTAACATTTTAACACGTTTTTCGACGGAAAACAACGGAGATTTAGAATTGTTTCTCAAAACACTGACAATGAGTTCATCCACAATTTTTGATGCTCTCTTTATAATATCTAAATGTCCTAATGTTACCGGATCAAAACTTCCCGGATATATTGCCCTAGTCATATTAATCTCCAATTAATCTTAAAAATATATGTTTATTTGTTTTATACTGTTTATCCCTAAGAATTTCAAATCCTAAATCCTTAACATAGTCGAAGTCTGTTTCAATATCTGCCTCAACTATAATCATTGAATTTTTATCTATTAAAGCAGATTTAGCCAAAAAAATCAACACATCTTTTTCCATTAATTTATTGTACGGAGGATCCATAAAAATAATATCAAATAAAACACCACGGGAATTCAATTCCTCAATAGCCGTCTTTACATTCTGTTTCATTACAACAGCATCATCCGTCAATCGAGTTGTCTTAAGATTATCCTGAATGCAAATAGCCGCCTGTCTGTTATTTTCGACAAAATATGCTTTCTTTGCTCCTCTGCTAAGAGCCTCTATCCCTATGGCACCACTACCGCTAAACAAATCGAGAAAATTAGTATCATACAAGTCATTATTAATAATATTAAACAAAGTTTCTTTAATCCTGTCAGTTGTGGGTCTTGTACTTAATCCCGGAACAGTCTTTAACTGCAAACGTCTGGCTTTTCCTGCTATTACTCTCATTAATACTCCTAAATATGTCGATTTCTATTATATAGGTCTACAACAAACAAAAGCAAGCAAATAAATGCCTGCTTTTATGTTGTATATATTTCTTGTTGATTATTCTTCTGTTGCTTCAGTAGCACCTTCAATAACATCCTTCAATGATGTTGTTGCTTCTTCTGCATCAAGTTCAACTTTTTCTTCTTCCGGTTCTTCAACAACTTCAGGTTCTTCCTTTGGTTCTTCCGGAAGTAAAACTTTCATACTTAAGCTGATTTTCTTTTCTTCTTCATTGAAATCAACAATCTTAGCTTCGATCTCCTGTCCAATCTTTAATTCATCAGCAGGCTTTTCAACATGATGTCTTGCAATCTGTGAAACGTGAAGTAATCCGTCAACTCCAGGCTCAATTTCTACAAAAGCACCAAAGTCTGTCATTCTTGCGACCTTTCCGGTTACAATAACACCAACAGCAAATTTTTCACTTGCGTTAGCCCATGGGTTTGTATCTTCAAACTTAAGGCTTAATGCAATCTTATCACCGTTGATTTCTTTAATAAATGTTTTAACCTTATCGCCCGGCTTAAACATCTTTCTTGGATTACCAACTCTTCCCCATGACATTTCTGAGATATGTAATAATCCGTCAGCTCCACCGATATCGATAAATGCACCAAAATCAACTACGCTCTTAACAACACCTTCAACAACATCGCCAACTGCAATCTTGTCAAATAATGCTTTCTTAGCAGCTTCTTTCTGTTCAACTATTAACTGTTTTCTGTCACCAATAATTCTTCTCTTTCTAGGATCAAATTCAGTAACAACAAACTCAATTTCCTGATTAAGATACTTATTTAAATCTCTTTCAAAAACATCTGATACAAGGCTTGCAGGTATAAACACTCTTCCACCTTCAACATCTACACTCAAACCACCTTTCAAAATCTGTACAACTGGTGCTTTAAGAACTTCTTTGTTTTCAAAAGCTTCTTTAATTCTTTCATTTGCCTTCTCTGCAGCAAGTCTCTTGTATGATAAAGCAACCTGTCCGTCACCATCATTTACCTTGAGAACTTTAACTGTCAGTACATCGCCTTCGTTAATTACAGTTGTCAGATCTACTGGTGTGTTAGAGTATTCATCTCTCGTAAGAATACCATCAGCCTTATACCCAATATTAAGTACTGCATAGTCCTCTCTTACACTGATTACCTTTCCTTCAAGTACTTCACCGTTGTGAATAGTCTTGAATGATTCATCCAACATTTGTTCAAAACTCATCTCTGACATTAAGAACGACCTCCTCAATAATATTCTTTGGGGTAGATGCCCCTGCTGTAATACCTATAGACTCCAATGATTCCAATTCACATAAATCAAGGTCATCCAAGGTCTGTATATAATACGTGTTATTACATTCTTCTTTACATATATCGTATAGTTTCTGTGTATTGGAACTTCGCTTGCCTCCAATAACAATCATAGCATCAACCTTCGATGCAATCTTCTGTGCCTCAACCTGTCTTACGTGTGTCGCATTGCAAATCGTGTTTACAACATTTATATCATACCCTTTTTTCTTTATAATTTCAACTAAATATTTAAATTTATTGTGGTTAAATGTCGTTTGAGACACAATGCAGACGCTTTTATTTTTTAAGTCACCTATTTTTTCTATCTGTTCTTCTTCATTTATGACAAAAACCGGACCTTCTACCCAGCCTTTAATCCCTTCCACTTCAGGATGATTGTTGTTGCCTATTATTATAATCACCTTGTCTTTTTTGCTTTCATCACTGACAATATTGTGGATTTTCTTTACAAAAGGACACGTGGCATCAACGATATTAATGTGCTGTTTTTCCAAAATATCATATATCTCTTTTGGAACACCATGAGATCTTATAACTACAGTGCCCTCGTTAAGTTTCTTTAACTCATCCACGGTGTTTATTACCTTTATGCCTTTTGTTTCCAAATCTGCCACAACCTGCTCGTTATGGATTATGGGACCAAAGGTATATATAGGCTTTTTCCCTTTTTCAATTTCGCTGTAAACGCTGTCCACTGCTCTTTGAACACCGAAACAAAATCCGGCACTTTTTGCAACTTCAACTTTCATTTTTACTCCATTATTTGGCAAGTTTCTTTATTTCTGCAACCACTTCATCTATGCTCATGTCAGATGAATCCACCAAAACTGCATCTTCTGCCTGGGAAAGTGGTGAAACCTCTCTGTGCATGTCTCTGTAATCTCTTTCTTTAATATCATTCTCAATATCATCAATATTGCAGTTTTCACCCTTTTGTGTCAATTCCTTATATCTTCTTTCTGCCCTTGTTCTTGAGCTTGCAGTAAGATAAATTTTTAAATCTGCATTAGGAAGTACAGATGTTCCAATATCTCTTCCATCCATAACTACGTCGTTATTTTTTGCAATTTCCTGTTGCATTGCCACAAGAATTTTTCTTACAGGTCCATAAACAGCTATTGCGCTTGTCATGTTTCCAATAACTTCCTGTCTGATTTCTGTGCTGACATCTTCTCCATCTAAATAAACCTTTTGAGTTCCATCTTCGTATCCCAAAGTAACTTTAACTGCATTACATTTTTCTACAACTTTTTCTTCTTCCTCTGCCTTAATGCCTGCTCGATAACATGCTAAAGCCATAGTTCTATACATTGCACCTGTGTCAACATATATAAATCCTAATTCCTTTGCTACAATTTTTGCTATTGTACTTTTTCCTGCCCCTGCCGGACCATCAATTGCTATATTATACATTTATTCCTCCTATTAATATATACTACTTCCTGCCAGATATCCTGTACTCCAGGCAATCTGCAAATTATATCCCCCGGTCATGGCATCTAAATCAAGCACTTCTCCAACAAAATATATGCCGGGCATTTTCTTAGATTCCATGTTTTTAGGGTTTATTTCCTTTGTTTCAATGCCGCCCTTTGTTATAATTGCTTCATTATAACCTCTAAGTCCCGTGATATGAAGAGGTAGTGCCTTTATTAAATGCACAAGTTTTTCCCTCTCTTCTTTTGTTATATTATTAACCTTTTTATAAGGATCTATATGGGACAAATCCACTATATTGGATATTAATTTTTTTGGCAACAATTTATCTAACGAATTATTGAAGTTTCTGTTTATATTTTCCTTAAAATCTTTAAGCACTCTCTTATCCAGAGTTTCAAAGTCCAGTGCAGGCTTTAAATCAATATAAGCAATAAATTCATTGTCTTTTGTTCTGCCGCTTATATAAGTACTGGCTGACAAAACAAGGGGACCGCTTATTCCCCAATGGGTAAAAAGCATTTCACCCTGTTCATTATAATAAACTTTACCGGTTTTATCTACTACTTTTAAAGCCACGTTTTTCAATGACAGACCACTTAAATCCTTGCAGAATTCCTCTTTAATATTAAATGGTACAAGTGATGGACTTGTCGGCACAATACTGTGCCCCATCTTCTTTCCAAATTCATATCCATCTCCCGTAGAGCCTGTCACAGGATAGGAAATACCTCCTGTTGCAATTATGCATTTGTCACCAACAAAACTTTTATTATTCTTATCTCTTAAAGTTATTTTTGTTTCATCTGCTTCAGATTTTTCTGCAATTACATCTTTAATTTCAGTATTAAGGTGAATATTCACACCTATATCTGAAAGCATTTTGTGAAGAGCCCATATTACATCTGATGATTTATCACTTAAAGGAAAAACCCTGTCTCCTCTTTCAACTTTTGTCTCAACTCCCGTGCTTTCAATCATATTGCACACATCTTCCGGAGTCAGATTATTGTATGCACTATATAAAAATTTTTCATTTTTCAAAATATTAGCGAAATGATTTTCTATACTTGAAGCATTGGTTATGTTACATCTGCCTTTTCCCGTAATAAACAGTTTCTTACCCAACTTTTCATTTTTTTCAAATATATGAACTTCATTTCCGTTATATCCGGCAGCAATTCCCGCCATCATTCCTGCAGCGCCACCGCCTATAATTAATACTTTACTCATAAAATCAATCCACACTATTCATTTATTTATTAAAATCCTTAACTACTATATCAGTTTATTTGGAATATTTCCAGTAGATTTAATTCGCAGGGGAAAAGTGGAAATGTGAAGGCTGAAAGGTCAGGGGATTTATTTATGTAAAAAAAGCACTGATTTTATAACACCGATGCAATCATTCAGGAATCCCTAATGGATTCCCGAATGGTGCATCTAAAAAAGTGATTTGGTAATCACTTTTTTGTTATAAAATAATTACTTTTTCACATATAAATCCAGCCTGACCTTTCAATGCCTCACATTTTCCACTTTTCCCCTGGCAATTAAATTCCTGCCTTCCAATCAATCATTAAATATACGCCCTGTTGCATTTTCAGTGCATATTTGGATATAATTTGGCGTGCATGTTAATAATCCTGCTTTAAATTTTGTGATGTATTTAAAATATAAAAAGAACAGGGATTTTATAGAGACAAAGTGATTTCCAAATCACTTTGTCAGATGCACTGACCGCAGAATTCATCAGGAATTCTGTGGGAATTGCATCGGTGC